>Ga0172381_10001147_pt1 | contig 32086 bp, 18 predicted proteins | sample Leawel6488metaG_FD_119754 | JGI IMG/M metagenome (GOLD analysis project Ga0172381, IMG submission 119754) | Leachate microbial communities from a municipal landfill in Southern Ontario, Canada - Leachate well 64-88 metaG | ecosystem: Engineered > Solid waste > Landfill > Unclassified | place... | reverse complement strand
CCGGGTGCGTCGTTCGTCCAGGAATATGTTGTGGCCCCACCGGTATTGGTGGTCTCAAAAGCGACCAACGCGGTGGCCCCCAAATTGCAAACCGCCTGGCTTTCCGGCTGGTTGACCTGGCCCATCGGGTCCACCGTGACAATTGCATCGGAAGAATTGGTAGAAGAACAAACCCCGCTTTGAACAAGGGTGCGGTATTTAGTAGTCAAGATCAAATCTGTTGCAACCAGCGAGGTCGTGATGTTGGCCACATCAACAGGAGTCACCCAGTTGTCGGTTGAATATTGCCATTTTACAATACTGCCTGAATGTCCGGAGAGGGTCAAGGTTGTGCTGTTGGTTCCAGAGCAAACGATTGCTGAACCTGCAATTGAACCGCCTACTGAAACCGGGTCAACGGTTATTTTTATTACATTCGATTCCTGTGCGCCTAACCAGTCGGCCATACAATCAACTCTTGCCAAACGCTTGTACCATGTCGTTGCTGTTAATCCAGCCGGTGGATCATAGGTGTCCGAATTGCTGTTGTCAATATCGGTAAAACCTGCGCTGCTGCTGGTGGTCGATTGCTGCCACTTATACTCCAGGGTGCCGGTTTGTCCTGACGGAGAACTTGTGTTTGTCAAAAGTACCGGGTCAAAGGGACTACATCCAGTCTGGTTATCGGCAATCGTACCTCCGCTGGTAGGATTTGAACATAGCGGGGTCACTGTATATTCCCATGCTCCCATGGCCGGATAGGTTACGCTGCGCATTACTCCATCATAATCGGTTGTTATCCCTGTTCCCGTATTGGCAACAAGGGAGGTTGCCGACGGCAGGTAATTGGCTGCCGCTGTTCCGCCCGGACTTGCAAATACAGGATCTATGGCAAGACTATGGGCATCATTGCCTGTTACACCGGTTACTATGGGCAATGCAGATTTATCGATGCCATAATAGCCCAACATTCCGGCTGTGCCTGAAGCAAGATAATCATTGTAATCACAGCTTAATGATCCGCCTGTGCTGACTATGTATAACGCATAATGCAAACTTGAGCCATCAGTTGTAGAACGGACATTGGTGAAAATGTTGTTCCTGAAGTCACGCGTATTGGTGTTAACAGCCGAGTAAATGGCATACGACTTGTTTGTGCTTCCCGAAGCTACACTTCCGCCAATATAGACCGTATTAAAATACAGTTTGTTATTATAGCCTGATGTACCTGTTTCGTATATGCCGTAAATCGTCGTTTTAGTGTTTCCGCCAAGGCTGATAATATTATTAGAGTATGTTGTAGCCCCGGCATTAATTTTAATCCCATAGATATTCGCGGATGTGCTGCTCGCTCCGGCAATCGACAGATCGTGGATAAAATTCCCGGTAATCTTGCCGTCTGAGGGAGAGCTGTCAAAGTACAAGCCAATCACATTCCCTGCAAAGGAATCATAAGTGTTGCTTAGATTATAAATAGTATTGTCTGATATGCTGAGGGCTGTAGGCCATGAGAACCATACGGCAATGCCAATGACTGATGTGGTATAATCAGAAGCCGTATTGGAATTGGCGATGCTCAGATCCTTGATTGTATTGGAGGAGATGGTATAGGATGTCCCTCTGTAGGCCTGGATGCCTTGAAGCGTGCCTGCAGAAGGGAAAGTAGAATTAGTCGTCCCCTTTGTGATTTTTGAGATGGTGTTGCCCGTAATCGTTATTGCTCCCGTTCCCTGAGTTATGATCCCGTATGCAGACATGCTACCGCTTGAAGCGTCGGTGTTGATATTGATACTGCCATTCGTAGTATTACTACCGATCGTATTGTTACTGATGATAGTAGCACCCGGTGCCGCACCTTTGTTTATACCGTAAAAATTAACAGAATTAGCCCCTGAAGGGTCACCCAAATTGATAGAGCCGATGATATTGTTCTGGCAATCCACATCACCTGATGCCTGAATATTGATCCCCCAGAAGGACCTCCCGTAGTCTGGACAGGTACATTGAATGGCAGATGTTCCGGTGGCGGCCCCAATCACATTACCGTTCACGGTACCAATATTGAAATTCCCCGCATCCACGGTGATTCCTGTAAAGTTGAACTGTATGTTTGGCCAGTTTATGTTCGTTATCGTGTTCCCCTGGATATTGGTCACACCCGTTTCAGAATTCGCTATTATATAAATGACATTAAACATGTTTGAATACGTATCGGGTTTTGACCAGGTTCCACCGCACAACTCTGCACTTCCTCCGATATGGTTGTTTAAAATATTGTTACCTGTACCCGTATTTATGTTAATCACTTTGTAGGTGTAGCTTCCGGTAGGCACGAATGAGGTTTCAAAAAAGCTGTTATTGCTGATGGTCCATGCATCACTGTTATACAAGGAAACATCTGAGGAATTTCCACTCAGGTAAAGAACGTCGTAAATTCTGTTGTTTCTGATGGTATCCTCACTATTTGTTATCCCGCTTGTTCCGGAGGACAAGATGGCATATACCGGGCGATTTATCGTATTGGTGATATCGTTGTTATCAATGGTGTTCCCGTCGTTGCCCGTATTGCCGGTAGTTGTGCTGAAGAAAACGATCCCCGCAGATGCATCTGTCGATGATCCTTTAAGAGTACAATACTTAACGGTGTTATTGCTGGCATCGTTAATAAACCTGATAGTCGAGGTTCCGGATGTTGACGATGTGCTGGTGTTAGTTATGACCAGGTCTTTGGTTGATCCCGTGGCATTGACCCTGCCATCGATGGTCACATTGTCGGACCCGTTCAGGTCGATCAATGGAGTCGGAAGGTTCCCGTTTACCGACAGGCCTGTAGCGGTCGGATAAATATTCACCGAAGTATAGCTAGCGCTACCGGAACTACTGGCATTCAATACCGCTGCTGCCGTTTCCGAGGTACTTTTATTGATCATGATCGTAATGTCTCCCTGGTGGGTTCCAGCATTAATGGCATCGAAAGATGCTTTTAAAGAAGGGTACAAACCTGAGGTTGTCCCCAATGTTGCTGTCACCGAAATCGGATAAAACAATTCGTAAGCCCCCATGCTTGGTGTAGTAAGGCTCCGCGTCACGTTGGCATAATCATTTAGTGTGCCTGTTCCACTAACGCCATTCAGGGTATTCACCATGGGTTTGTAATCCTCAGGCAAAGCCCCTCCAGCCGAAGCGAAGCTTGGGTTTGTGTTCAAGCTATAGGCATCCTGGCCTGTAACAATGGGGAGGACCGATATATTCGCTCCATAATACCCCAGAACGCTCCCGGTTTCGGAAGCAAAATAATCATTGTAATCGCTGGTTATTGTTCCGCCTGAGGTCAAAATATACATAGCATAATGCAGGTTTGATCCTCCGTCCGTTGACCGGGCATTGCAGAATATGTTGTTCCTGAAATTCCTTGTATTAGTGGTTACTGCGGAATAAAGGGCGTAGGATTTATTGGCGCTCCCCGATGCAAGGGTTCCTCCAAGATATACAGTATTGAAATACAGGTTATTGTTATTGTTTGCGGCGCCTGTTTCGTAAATCCCGTAGATCGTGGTTTTGGTATTTCCGCCCAGACTGATGATGTTATTGGCATAAGTGGTTGCACCGGCGTTTATCTTTATTCCGTATATGCTTGCTGCCGTGCTGCTGACCCCTGTTACCGACAGGCCATAAATAAAGTTCCCCGAAACCGCGCCGGCCGTCGTTGATCCGTTAAAGTATAATCCGATGACATTGCCTGTAAATGAAGCATTGGTATTCGATAAATTGTAAATGGTGTTATCGGTAATGCTCTGGGCTGCAACAGTTGTATAGTTCAGTGCAATCCCGATAACCGACGCGGCATAAGTTCCTGATGCATATTCATTGGCTATGGTAAGATCCCTCACGGTATTGCCCGAAATAGTGTTGGTTCCGTTTGTCACATAAATTCCCTTTATCGTTCCTCCATATCCTACATCAGTATCATTATTCGTCATCTTGGAGATGGTATTCCCTGAAATAGCAACACTGCCACTTCCGAGGCTTTGTATTCCATATACTGTTTGTTCGGAAGTAGTGGTAGGGGAAGCCGCAAAGATGCTATTGTTGGCGCCTGCATCCGTACTTCCGATGGTGTTGGCGCTGATGGTCCTGTTTCCTGTTCCGCTGGAATAAATTCCGTAAAAGTGGCAAGGATAGCCTGTGTTTGAATTGTTCGTGGTAATGGCCCCAACGACATTGTTTTGTACCACTGTTGTCCCGGATGAACTAAGTTCAATCCCGTAAAACCCATTAGCGGCATTATTCGTATTTTGAGTGAATGTAACAGATCCGTTGCCCGTAGCGGCGCCTATCACATTTCCGGTAGTTGTTCCGATGTTCGAAATAACTGATCCTTCAACTTTTATACCACTCCAGGAAGAGCTACTAGTGGCCCAGTTGATATTCTTTATGGTATTGCCCTGTATTTCGCAGGCAGTTATAGCAGAACTTGAGGAGATATAGATACCGATGAAATCATTACTAAAATCTCCGGTTTTTGTCCAGGCGCCCGAACAGCCTGCACCGCTCCCCCCTATATAATTTGATGAGATCGTATATCCACTTCCTGAGTTGATAGAAATGATTGAATAATCCATACTATTTGCAGTAGTTGCAAATGATGCCGTTTCATAAAAACTATTGCCGCTGATCGTCCAGTTATCACTGTTACCATACAGGTAAATGCATGAGGAACTATAACTTTTCTGCAGAATATTATAAATGCAATTATTGGTGATGGTATTGCCACTATTATTTTTGGCGGAGGTTCCCGATGAGAAAATCGCATATCCCGGTCTGGAAGCATCGGCAGCGTTGGTTATACTATTATTGTCGATGGCGTTTTCGTCGTTCCCTGTGGTGCCTGTGGAGCCGCTGAAGAGGATCACGCCAGTCGGATATCCTACCCCGGAATTGCCTTTAATCGTGCAATATTTTATGGTGTTACTACAGGCATCGTTTCTAAATTTTATGGTTGAAGGCCCTCCATTTAAAGGAGTGCTGCTATTGATAATAATAAGGTCTTTAGCCGATCCCGTGGCATTTACCCTCCCGTCGATCGTCACATTGTCTGCCCCGTTCAGGTCTATAACAGGGGTTGTGGACAGGTTCCCGCTGATCGAAAGTCCGGTGGCAACCGGATAAATATTTATTGAAGCGTAGCTGGCAGGCGAGTTGCTTGCATTGAAAACAACGGAACTGGTCTCAACTGTACTGCCTAAAAGAGTGATCGTGATCGTGCCCTGGTGGGTACCTGCATTGATAGCATCTGCGGCTTGTTTAAGGGTGTTGTAATCGGCGGATAAGGTACCCGCTGTTGAAACGATATGAACTGGTATCAAAAAATAGGATCCGATAGTGGGAGGGGCCCCTATCGTGGTCCCTCTTTGGTCTGCCGTTATCTTGTATACCGGAAGGACCGGGGGGTTGGTGGCCCAGTCAATGAGTTTATGGGAAACCGGTGTTGGCTGGTTATCAACAAAATAATATCCATAAGATGAATTGTAATAAACGAAAGCTCCGTTATCGGGAGCGGGAGAGGCAGGGCTCACTGCCATCGTTTTGGAGGGACCGCCATTATTTGCCAGGGGGGCCAGATATCCGGAAACATAAGCCGATGTGACATTTGGCGCAGTTGCTTGTGCATTGATCGTACCTGAAGCGCCATTATACCAGCAATAGTAAGCATAGGTGGAACCGCTGACATTATACAGGTCGGCCCCTGCCGAGGAAGTATTGTTTATGATGATACTGTTCAGCAGGTAGCAGCTCCCGGTGCTGTTGTATATCCCGCCTCCCTTATTGCCACCTGAAGTATTCCCGCTGATGGTTGAGGAAGTAATGATCAGGTTGTTGGCGCCGCCTTTGTAAATCCCGCCTCCGTCGGTGGTGGCAGTATTTCCGGAAATGGTGGATGAAGTTATAGTGACTGGCCCCCAGGAGGTAATAGCGCCGCCAATGCTGGCGGAGGTATTGCTGTACAAAGTGGAACCTGTGATCGTTGCAGTCCCCTCATTGTATATGGCTCCGCCATTACCCGAATTACCGGTAAATTCACAGGAAGTGACCAACAGGCTCGAGGTGCTTATTGCGTTAAAAATGGCGCCCCCGCAAACACCCGTATTTCCACTGAAAGTACATGAGCTGACCGAAACAATGCCTCCTTCGTTGTATATCCATCCGCCATGCTGACTTGTGGTACTGTTATTGCTTAGTGTTGAATTTGTAACAGCCAGGGTCGTAGTGGACCCTGTTAAAAATACTCCGCCCCCGTAATTTGATTTCCCGTTCGACATGGTAATGCCGGTGAGGTTGACTGTAGCCCCTGGATTAATTCGTATAACACCCCCGTATGATCCACCGGTGCCCCCCCCCAACATGGTCATATTATGGATGTTAATGGCACTTCCCGATGAAGTAATCTGGAATACCCTCCAGGATGAAGAACCCGGAGTTGTCACCTGAACCGTAACATCCACCCCGCTGCCTGCGGAATTTTTGCCGTCGATGGTCATGGCCTTGGTGATGGCCAACTCGGATGAGAGTTTAATAATTTCGTTTCCGGCCGATAAATTAAATGTAATGGTACCGCCCGAAGATACGTCCGCAATGGCTTGCCTAAGGGTATTGGAACCGGAATTGGCGTTACTTGTAACTACAATTTGGGCCCGTACCGAAACGAAGCATGATAACAACAGAAAGAAAAAAAGGATAAATCTTTTCACGGGATGTGGTTTTTCAAGTTCAACAAGTAATATTAACTATGAGCCTGCACCAAAAAGTCAAATCTTTTCCTTTTACCACGAAGACACAATGATGCAAATATTCCGTATTCAATTATTTAATATTTAGCGCCTTAGTGACTTGGCTGTAAAAAAGGATACAGGGAATCATTCAAACTGCATCGAAAATAAAAATAAAAGCTTAAAATCCAACATAAGAATAAAATTATTATTCACACCCAGGCTACTTTCCGGATTAACCCCATGTATTAATTGTATCTTATGCCAATATCAATCATTTTGGATGAAAAAGCATCCCGGACTGTCTCTCTTTTTTATAATTTTATTCACAGGGGCCCACTCTCAGGATACACTTTTTGACGATACACGGGTCTCCTCGGTTTATATTGATATCCCCTCCGATTCCCTATCTTATATCATGAAAAATGTTTTGTCGGGCCATTATTTCATGGCCCGTTTTATTTTTGATGACTATACTTGCCGCGACACCCTGGAAAACATCAATTTCCGGCTCCGGGGTATCACTTCCCGTTATTCCCTGAAAAAATATCGTTTAAAATAAGTTTCAATGAATATATCTCCGGACGGAAATATCAGGGAGTAAAAAGATTAATCTCAAAGGAGAATATAACGATCCAACCCTGATCCGGGAAAAACTGTTTTATGATTTATGGGAAAAAACTGGTTTTGTCGAACACCGGACCTGCTTTGTGAAGGTTTATATTAACGATACCTACTATGGGTTGTATACCAATCTAGAGAAGATGGAAAAAGAATGGGTTATCAAAGTCTATGACCTGCAGGCCAACAAATCGCAGGATGATTATACGGGCAGAGTGTTTAAATCATTCATCAGCGTTTCAACAGATACAGGGACATACCACCTGAATGTCACGGATATACCTGCCGGGATGTATATTCTGCGGGTTGAACGCGGGGAAAACGTTTGGGGTTTAAAATTCATCCTGTAGTAGGTCCGCGAAGTTCAGATCTTCCTTATTCAGTGGCATTAAATATCAGGCGGACAAAAGCGCCTCCTTCCTTCTGGTTACCTGCTTCGATACGGGCATTATGCACATCCATGATCATTTTTACAAGGGTCAGGTCAAGGCCGATATTCTGATCAATATGCTGTTCTCCAGGGCTGAAGGGTTTAAAAAGGTTCTTTAAGGCTTCCTGGGTGAACCCTTTTCCCTGGTCAATGACCTCGACCTGAACCTTCTTTTCATCCGAAAAAGCCCGAAAAAAAATGGTTCCTCCAACCGGACTGTAATGAACAGCGTTTTCCAGAATATTGGACATACAAACTTTTAACAATTCAGGGTCACCCGAAATAATAGATTTTTCCATTTCTCCTTCGGTTGTCAGGCGGAGGCGCTTTTCATCGACCGAAGCATGAAAAGAAGCCCATGCAGGATCAATCAGATCAGCCGGTTTCAGCAATGCAAAGTGAATATCCAGATTTCTTGTTTTCAGCGTGGTAATCATTAGGGCAACTTTCGAAAACTGTTCCAGCCGCTTGACCGAAACATCAAGAATATCAAAAATTTCAGCGACTTCCGGCGCCTGGGGAAGATCCTTCATCAGGTATGTAAAACCCATGATTCCGTTCAGCGGGGTGCGGATCTCATGGCTGATCAACCGGAGAAATTCACTCTTCGCCTGATCAAGGTGACTTAATTCCTGATGAGCCTGCTCCAAATCTTCATTGGCAGCTTTAAGATCCCTGGTACGCTCCTGCACCGTCCGCTCCAACCATTGGTTGACATCATGCAGCTTGTCACGGGTTGCCGCCATGGCTCCCGTTATGGTCGATATGGCATCTCCGGTTTCATTCAACTTACTGATCATCTGATTATGATCCAGGGCAAGTTCGTTAAATTCACCAGACTGGCGTAACTCAAGGGGCTTTGCCTGAACCACAAATTTCTCGGTAAAATTTCCCATAGAGATATCTATGATCTGATCCGTTAAACGGTTTAAATCACTTTTTACCATCCTGGTTTGCTCCCTTAAAGCCCCCACCGGACGGGCAATCCGTCTATAAGCTGCCTGGTATAAAAAAATAATAAGGGCCAACAGGCAAATAACCATGATCGCGACTCCTTGAATATACCCGGAAGCCTGTTGCAAATCATTGTTGTTCAGCTTTCTAAGAAATTCGTTATCTTCAATCTGACGCTGATTGGTATAAAGTAGGATAACCAAACCGATCAAAACTGCGATGAAGAGAAAAAAAATCACCGATACCCATCGAAAAACCTTTTGAATTGTCATATTCATTTCCTTTAATGGTTTACCCAGTATTGTACTCTTTTCCACTCGTTTTATTCTATCCGATATTTTTGATAAAAGTAAGAAAAGATATTAGACCGGGGTTTTTCCCCATTTCGTCGATTCCTTCCCCCCCTTCATCCAATGATGAGTAACATTCCTTTCTCCCTTCCGTCTTATTCACAAAACCCACAAGAACAATAAAAAAATAAAGACATGAAAACAACATCCATCATACTCGCCCTTTTGCTGACCCTGAATGTTCCTTTTCTTTTTGCAAGCAATATGTCAGGGGATCCCTTAAAGAACATCACCGCGAAAACCGAAATCACGGTAAAACTCCCTGATCTGGCTCCCGTATTACCCAAAGAAGCAGATTTTAGCGATCAAATCGAAACTGTCTCCCTGGACGATGCTGACAACTTCAATTTGGTCCCTTCATTACCAAAGGAAGCAGAATTTGAAGAAACCGGTTTATCATATCCTGCAGATCTGAACATCCTGATGCCAAAAACACCGAAATCAGCGGATTTCTCGGATCAATAAAACCTGCTTTTGTTACTCATAAACTTGGATGACTATGTATCCCGGCCAAACTCCGACCGGGATTTCTAGTTTTTAACCATTTTCCGGATCTCTGTTTTTCCATTGGCAATAATCCTGCACAGGTATAAACCCGGGGATAATCCCGAACCATCGAACCCGACGCTATAATCTCCTGGCAAGTGCAACTGATTGACCAACTCAACAATTTTACGACCGGTCACATCTAAAAGGGTCAATTCTACCCTCCCGGCATTTTGCACATGATATGCGATAGAGGTAACTGAATGAAACGGATTGGGCATGTTTTGCCCCAAATCTGATGATTGGGTCAAAACAGGCTCTTTGAAACCAATACCTCCCCCATTGGTTGTCCTGAGGATCTGACCATTATAGGAAACTGAGAAACCAGTTTCACTATCAACAAACAGGATATCAGTCGGGCCTACCTGTTGCTTATCCACGCTTTGGTCAATCCAATGATCACCTCCATCTGCTGTTTTCCAGATGAATCCAGAACCTCCAACATATCCTGTGAACTCATCCGTAAAAAATAAAGCGCTGAAAATTTTCTCCGGATAGAAAGCGAAAGTTTTTACAATCCAGTTGGTCCCTCCATCATGCGTCCCAGTGAAAAACTGGATATTTGAATTGTCAATGCATTGATTTCCTGTAATATAACAAACATTTTCATTGACACAATGAATTTTATTCAAGTTCGCTTCCAATAATTCAGGGATCATTATTTGCTGCCAGGTTTCTCCACCGTCCGTAGTTTTTAACACGGTAGCGCTACTACCACACGCGTATCCGATAGAACCATAAAAATCAATACCATTCAGGGCAGCATTGGTACCAGTGTTATAGGGATCCCATGAATGGCCTCCATCTTCAGTATGATAGATCACGGGTGAAATGCCCACCAGGAATCCGTTGGATGGATCCTGAAAGAAAAAATTCTGCCATAAGATTGTTTCCGGTGAAGGAAGCTGATCCCAGGTAATCCCGGCATCCTCAGTTTTCAGGATCGTTCCGTTTTCACCAGCTGCATAGCCGATGACAGGGTTGACCATGAAAATTGTGGATAATGTTTGCATAGTCCCTGAAGATATTGTTGACCAGGAACTTCCGCCATCGGTAGTCCTGATGATCGTCCCCTTCGAACCGCAGGCATATCCGGACTGTATTTCAGGGAAGGAACAATCATATAAATTGTTAAGGGTCGAAAAGGTAACATTATCCCAGTCTTCTCCCCCATTCACCGTATGTATGATGGCGCCAAGGGGACCCGCAACCGTGCCATGGTCGGCATCAGTAAAAATGACATTGCCAAAACCAAGCGCGAAATCTATCGGTAATATCCCCCAAGATTCCCCTGCATTGACCGTTTTCAGCATAAGGCCATCGCTTCCCGTGATGTAAGCGATCCGGGGACCGGCCATCGAAATACCGTACAAATAGCGGGTGGTACCCGTGGGGGTCCGATACCAGGAGCTTCCTCCGTCAGAAGTCTTGTAAGCAGCGCCCATTCTCCCGATAGCAAATCCATACAAGGAATCGGCAAATGCCACACGGATGAAATTGCACCCGGAATCAGATTGGAGCGCCAGCGCCCAGGTCAAACCGCCATCTGTTGTCTTGAAAACATTCTTATCCGCGGTGCCAAAACCCGTTTCAGGGGAGATAAACCAACAGTCATAAAGGCTCTGGTCAAGTGATTTCGGAAGCAATTTCCAGGTCCTTCCACCATCCAGGGTCTTTAAGACTGTGCCTTCAAGACCGACGATATAACCAATGGAACCGGAATACATGAATATGGATTGCAGGTTGGTCATAGCCCCGGAATTAACCGAATCCCATGTCTCTCCACCATCCCTGGTGTGCAGTATTAGGCCGTTGTTGCCTACCAAGGTACCCTCACTGGCAGAGGTGAATGCCATATCGAGAAAATATCCATTCAAAGGAGGTAAATGGTTGGCTTTCGCCCAATGAAAACCACCATCGTCCGTCTTCATTAATGTACCATGAATCGTAAAAGCAAACCCGGATGAAGGGTCCATGAAATGCAATGCCGTGTAATTATCTGACGTCACTTTCGGATTAACATAACTCCATTGGGAACAAGCAATAACAGGTAGCAAGAGCTGGAATAACACAATCCAGGGAAGTAGTTTCATAAAAGGCAGATATTACTACAAATTTATTGAAAAGATTTGGCATTCAATAAATATTATGTATCTTTGCAGCTGATTTTATCAGTATGGACCAGGGGGGACAAAAAGTCCCCTCTTTTATTGTTAACCTATGATAACTGAAAAACAAATCGTTCAACGGGTGGAAGATTTACTGAAGGGGAGCGATCTGTTTCTGGTGGAAACAGTTGTGAAACCAGGGAATAAAATTATCGTCTTCCTGGATGGCGACAATGGGGTCACCATCGCGGCATGTCAAAAGATCAGCCACGCGCTCGAACTCACTTTTGACCGTAACATAGATGACTTTGAACTGACAGTTTCTTCAGCCGGTATTGACCGGCCCTTAAAGCTGCCTCGTCAATTTCAAAAGAATCTCGGTAAGTTGGTTACCCTTACTACATTCGAAGGAGCATCCATGACCGGGAAGGTGGTCCATATTAATGAAGAGGGCATTGAGCTCGAGCTTTTACCGGAAAAAAAGAAAAAACTGACCGGGCAGACATTGATCACGTTATCCTTTAAAAACATACAAACAGCCAAAGAAGTCATAACTTTTAAAAGTAGAATTTTTACGCAATGGAACATCTGAATTTAGTCGAAACCTTTTCGGAATTCAAAGAATTCAAGAACATCGACAGGGAAACCATGATGAGCATCCTGGAAGATGTATTCAAGCACATGCTGACCAAACGTTTCGGATCGGCCGATAATTTCGACATCATTGTAAACATTGACAAGGGGGATCTTGAAATTTTCCGTTCCCGTGTGATCGTTGAGGATGGCGCCGTGGAAGATGAAAACACCCAGGTCCCCTTATCTGAAGCCGTCAAGATTGAACCTGATTTCGAAGTAGGCGAGGAACTTTCGGAAGAAGTGAAGCTGGGTAGTTTTGGCCGTCGGGAAATCCTTGCTATCCGTCAAAATCTTATTTCCAAGATTCAGGAATATGAAAAGAATAATATCTATAACAAGTACAAGGAAAAAATCGGGGAAATCATAGCAGGGGAGGTTTATCAGGTCTGGAAAAAAGAGATCCTGGTACTGGATGATGAAGGAATTGAGCTGATGCTCCCGAAATCGGAGCAGATCCCTTCTGATTTTTATCGTAAGGGCGATTCCATCCGGGCCGTGGTCTCCAGGGTTGAAATGAAAAACAACAATCCGATGATCATTTTATCAAGGACATCCGAGTCTTTTCTCGAACGGTTGTTTGAAGCAGAGGTTCCGGAGGTCTATGACGGACTGATCAGCATTAAAAAGATTGTCAGGGTCCCTGGAGAAAGGGCTAAAATTGCCGTTGAATCGTATGACGACCGGATTGATCCTGTAGGCGCCTGTGTCGGGATGAAAGGGAGCCGTATTCATGGCATTGTCAGGGAATTGAAGAATGAGAACATCGATGTGATCAATTTTACCAACAATCCATCCCTGTTTATACAGCGGGCTTTAAGCCCTGCCAAAGTTTCTTCCATTGTGATCAACGAAGAAGAGAAAAGGGCCGATGTATATATGAAACCTGATCAGGTTTCGTTGGCAATCGGCAAAGGCGGTTTCAATATCAAGTTAGCCGGCAAACTAACCGGATATGAAATTGATGTTTATCGCGATACGGATGTTGAAAATGAAGATGTTGATATCCAGGAATTTTCTGATGAAATTGATCAATGGATCATCGATGAACTCAAATCCATTGGCTGCGATACCGCGAAAAGCGTTTTGGACCTTGATAAAGAGGAGTTGGTGAAGCGGACCGACCTTGAAGAGGAGACCATCCGGGAAGTAATTCGCATATTAAAGGCCGAATTTGAATAAAAAATCATAATTTTGCTCAATGAGTGAGACCGTAACAACTACAAGGCTCAGTAAAGCTGCCCGGGAATTTAATATCGGGATTAAAACCGTAGTGGATTTCCTTACCAAAAAAGGATTTTCCATCGGTAATGATCCCAATACCAAGTTGTCGCAGGAGATGTACACCCTTTTAATGAAAGAGTTTGCATCAGAAAAGCATGTGAAGGAAGAAGCCAAAAAAATTGGGCTGCAATTTACCATCCACGAAACGATTACCATAGAGGATAAGAAATCTGCGAACAAAGACCATGAAAGGGAGCTGGACGAATTATTCATCAAGAATGTTTCGATGGAATTCGATAAGAAACCATTCGATCCGACCCGGAGGCCCAAGGAACCTGTCAGTAAAGAACCTGTAATAAAGGAAGAGAAAATACCGGAAATAAAACCCGTAGCCGCTAAAGTTGAAGAACCAGTCCAACCTGTTGTCGAAAGTGAACAAATTCCGGAAAAACCAGAAGTAAAGATCCCTGAAAAAGCCCCTGACAAGATAGTTCCCGAAATTGTTCCAGTCCCTGAAGTACCGGAGCCCCAGGAAACGCCGGCCTCAACCGCCATCCTTCCCGAAGCGGAACCTGAAGAAAAGCTTAAATCGGAGATCAAAATCATTGGTAAGCTCGATCTGGGGCAATTCGAAAAGAAATCGTCCAAAAAGAAAAAGTCCAAAAAAGAGGAATCAGAGGTCATTCTGGTACCAGCGCCCGAGGAGCCTCCGGTACCTGAGGCCGAATTGCCCGTTGAAACCGTTGCTGTGACTGAAACTTCACCTCTCCCCGCGGAAGTCATAGAAGAACCTCCTGTACAGAAGCCCAAAGCGCCTGTTCAGGAAGATAATTTCCTGCCCACCGAAAGGATCATTTTGGAAGGTCCTACCATTTTGGGTTCCATCGTATTACCTGAACCAAAAAAGTTTGAGAAAAAGAAGCCACAGCCGGTTGCCAGTTCATCGGATGAGACCCTGAAATCAAAAAAGAAGAAACGTAAACGGATCAAACGGCAGGGTGAAGATGTATCAGTAACAGAAGGGGCCCGTCCGGGAGCACAAAAAGCACAAGCCCCAAAGGACAAGAAGTACCATAAGGAGATCCTGAAGCCTGAAGTAACAGAGGAAGATATTGAAAAGCAAATCAAGGAAACCCTTGCCCGGCTAAGTCCGACCGGAAAATCAAAAGCTTCTAAATACCGCAGGGCGAAACGGGAAGCGGTCAGCCAACAGATGCATCATGAACAGGAGTTGATCGAAGAAGGGAAAAAAATCATCAAGGTGACTGAATTTGTCACTGCCAATGAGCTTGCCTCCATGCTGAATGTTCCTGTTACAGAAGTTATTTCGACCTGTATGGCATTGGGGATGTTTGTTTCCATCAACCAGCGTCTGGATGCTGAAACCCTTACCCTTGTCGCTGAAGAATTTGGTCATAAAGTAGAATTTGTCAGCGTTGAAGTACAGGAGGCCATTAAACAGCACACGCCCGATAATCCCGAAGATCTTACCGAACGGCCGCCGATAGTCACGGTAATGGGCCATGTTGACCATGGGAAGACCAAACTTCTTGATTTCATACGAAGCTCCAACGTGGTGGCCGGAGAAGCCGGTGGTATCACCCAGCATATAGGCGCTTATGAAGTTCAACTTGAAAACGGGAAGAAGATCACTTTTCTGGATACGCCCGGTCATGAAGCTTTTACGGCCATGCGTGCCCGCGGGGCCAGTATCACGGATGTGGTCATCATCGTTATTGCTGCTGACGAAACCGTTATGCCACAAACGCGGGAAGCCATTAACCATGCCCTGGCCGCAGGTGTCCCTATTGTATTTGCCTTTAACAAGATCGACAAAGCAAACGCCAACCCCGATAAATTACGCGAAGAATTATCCAAGATCAATATCCTTGTTGAAGAGTGGGGCGGTAAATACCAGACCCAGGAAATATCGGCAAAGACCGGGCTTAATGTTGACGTGCTCCTGGAGAAAGTTTTACTGGAAGCCGAAATGCTGAATGTAAAAGCAAACCGCAACCGGTCAGCCATTGGCACCGTCATCGAATCTTCCCTCGACAAAGGACGGGGTTATGTGTCAAAACTGCTGGTTCAGAACGGCACCCTTCATATCGGCGATATAGTTCTTGCCGGGGCCACCTTTGGCAAGGTGAAAGCAATGTACAACGAACGCAACCAGGCCGTCAGGGAAGTTGGTCCATCACAGCCTATCCTGATGCTGGGATTAAATGGCGCCCCTCAGGCCGGTGACGGATTTAATGTCATGACCGATGAAAAGGAATCCAAAGCCATTGCCACCAAGCGTTTACAGTTACAGCGCGAACAGGGTCTGCGCACGCAGAAACACATCACCCTTGATGAAATAGGCCGCCGGATCGCCATCGGTGATTTCAAAGAGCTCAATATCATTGTTAAAGGCGATGTAGATGGATCCGTTGAAGCCTTGTCGGATTCCTTACTGAAATTATCCACAGAAGAGGTAATGGTGAATGTGATCCATAAATCGGTTGGGGCCATCACCGAATCAGATGTCCTGCTGGCATCAGCTTCCAACGCCATCATCGTTGGTTTCCAGGTACGTCCCTCTGTCAGCGCCCGTAAATTAGCGGAAGCGGAACAAATCGATATCCGTCTCTATTCCATTATTTACCAGGCTATTGAAGAGATTAAGATGGCCATTGAAGGGATGTTGTCACCTGAAATTGAAGAAAAGATCACCTGTAATATTGAGGTCAGGGATGTATTCAGGATTACCAAAGTTGGCGCAGTGGCCGGATGTATGGTCCTCGATGGAAAAGTAACCCGGAATACCAAAATCCGGGTGATCCGCGACGGTATTGTTGTCTTCACCGGTGTACTTGGTTCGCTGAAGCGTTTTAAGGATGATGTCAAAGAGGTCTTAAATGGCTATGAATGCGGCTTGAACATAGAAAATTTCAACGATATCAAGGTGGGCGACATCATTGAGGGGTACGAACAGATCGAGATCAAGCGTAAATTATAATCTTTCCTTTTGTAAAGTTTGACAGCGGTCGGGACCGGTCGATACGGTATCCACAGATACGCCCACCGATTCTTCTATAAACCGTATATAGGCATTCAATGCTGCCGGGATATCTTCGATTGAAGTACAGGTTTCAAGGGAGGTGTCCCATCCTTTCATTTCACAGTAAACAGGTTCCAGGGAAGGATCACCGGGGTTGAAAGGATAATTTTCAATCAGTGCGCCTTCTTTTTGAAATCCGGTACAGATTTTTATTGCCGGGAAAGTGTTCAGTACGTCAGCCTTCATCATGATCAGGCTGTTCACGCCATTCAGCATGATGGCATATTTGAGCGAAGGAAGATCAAGCCACCCACAACGTCGCGGACGTCCGGTAGTAGCCCCGAATTCATTTCCTTGCCGGCGTATGGCCTCACCGTCCGGACCAACCAGCTCAGTTGGGAAGGGACCACTTCCAACGCGGGTACAATAAGCTTTGAAAATCCCGTAAACATTTCCGATCCGGTGAGGCGATATGCCAAGGCCAGCACATACTCCCGCGGAAATGGTATTGGAAGAGGTCACAAAGGGATAAGCGCCGAAATCCACATCCAACAGGGTTCCCTGGGCTCCTTCGGCAAGTACGGTTTTACCTTTATCCAGTGATTGATTGAGGAATATTTCACCATCAATAACAGATAATGACTTCATCCGGTCAACGGCTTCAAGCCATTGTGTCTCATAAGATTCAAAAGACAGGCCATCAAGCTTGAAGATAGAAATATCAAATCCCATATTTTTTATCACTTCAAGATGGGAACCCTTCAGAAAATGGTACCTGTCAATGAAATCCTTATCACGGATATTTCCAACGCGGATCCCGTTCCGGCCATATTTGTCGGTATAAGTTGGTCCAATCCCCTTCAGGGTAGAACCTATTTTTGCATCCCCTTTCCGGGTTTCCAACGCCGCATCCAGCAGGCGGTGCGAAGGAAGGATCAGATGCGCCCGTCTTGAAATCAACAGGTTATCTTCAGGGGATAAACCAGATTCGCGTAGTTTATCCAATTCCTGGAAAAGGATCAAAGGATCAATGATAACCCCGTTCCCGATCACGTTCTGGGTTTCAGAGTGGAAGATACCCGAAGGAATGGTGTGCAAAACGAATTTTTTACCATTAAAGGCAATGGTATGGCCTGCATTGGGGCCGCCCTGGAAACGGGCAATAATATCATACTTGGGGGTGAAAACATCAACGATTTTTCCTTTTCCTTCATCACCCCACTGTAATCCCAGAATTACATCAACCTTCATAACCTAAATTTACTTGGTGGATTTTGATTGTCCGTAAAATGTGAGCGCATAATGGGTCACTTCAACGCCGAAACGTTTTTCGAGATCCTCCCTGATCTGCTCAACCCGTGGATCGTAAAATTCCAACACTTCACCGGAATCATTAAAAATAAAATGATCATGCTGTTTCAGCATGGTAGATTTTTCAAATTGAGCATAGTTCGTCCCGAACTGGTGTTTGGTGACCAGGTTACAATCCAACAACAATTCAATCGTATTGTACAAGGTTGCCCTGCTGACCCGGTATTTGTGATTTTTCATCCGGATGTACAATGTCTCAATGTCAAAATGTCCTTCCGTGGCAAAGATCTCCCTGAGAATGGTGTAGCGTTCCGGGGTTTTACGGTGACCATGCCTTTCAAGGTAATCCGTAAAAATCAGACGGATATTTTCAAAAGCATCTTCGTTGGATTTTTTAATCATGGCCTCAATTTTGGTTCAAAGATAGTATTTTACAACTATTTAGAACAAATAAAAATAAATTTTTTAATCCATACGGGTCACATGTATAATTCCTTCCACGTTTTTAAGCTTTGTAAGCGCATCATTCAGGATCGAGGTATCCTGAACATAAAACGTCATCTCTCCTTCGGTTAGTCCGTCATGGGCCTCAATATGAAAAGATTTGATGTTCAGGCTGAGCTCATTGGAGATGATCTTTGTGATTTCGTTGATCAACCCCTGCCGGTCCATCCCGGTTACTTTAATATCGGTAAGGTACGATATGGAAGCAGGGTTGGTCCAGTTCAGTTTGATCATCCGGTTCCCGAACATGGAAATTTGTTCCTGGGCCGTGGGGCATTTTGTCCGGTGTATCTGTATCGGGAGAAATTCCGAGGCTTTTAAGCCAATAACCTCATCTCCGGGAATGGGATTACAACAGGTCGCCACTTCATAATTGAGTTGTCCCTGGGGAACCTCCACCTGCAGGTCATTTTTTTCAATGGAATTTTCATCCGGTGGTTGATTTTCACCGGTTATTAAATTCTTTTTCTTCCGGGTAGTATTTTTAGTAACATAGCTAATCCAGCCATTTTTGAAACTGGATGCGGCAAAAATTTTAACATCCTTAAACCCGATTTGATCCTGGGCGGCAGCAAAGTAAAGATCAACCAGGCTATTGAAATTATTGGCAGTAAGGAATTTTTTAATATTCTCGTGGGTAAAATCAATTCCTATCTGAAGGAACCATTTCCCCAGTTTGTCTTTTCCCTGTTTTGAAAATTTTTTCCTTTCATTCCTTATAGCCAGTTTTATATGGCTTTTTGCACGGGTTGTAACCACGTAATTCAGCCATTCTTCTTTGGGGGATTGCTTACGGGAGGTAATGAGCTCTACCTGCTGGCCGTTTTTCAGGATCTGGTTGATAGGGGCCAGCTTTTTATCTACTTTAGCGCCGATACAGGTATCGCCCAGCTCGCTGTGAATGGCATAGGCAAAATCAAGGATTGAGGAATTTGCCGGCAGGGTCCGTAATTCACCATGGGGGGTAAAAACCGATATTTCATCCAGGAAGAAATAACCTTTTACATCGTCGATAAAGGAAAGTGCATCCGCATCAGGACTTTCGATCATCTCTTTGATCCGGTCAAGCCAATTATCCAACTGGCTGTTGATATTCATGGATCCCTTGTATTTCCAGTGGGCGGCATATCCTTTTTCGGCAATTTCATCCATTCTGCGGGATCGGATCTGGATTTCAACCCACTGGCCGGTATGGCTCATTACTGTCGTGTGAAGCGCTTCATATCCGTTGGCCTTGGGTATCGATATCCAGTCGCGCAGCCGATCCATGTTAGGACGGTAATGATCGGTTATGGCAGCATACACCTTCCAGCAATCGGTTTTCTCGGTTTCAACCGGTGAATCAATGACGATCCGGATAGCAAAAATGTCGTATATCTCTTCAAACGGAATCTCTTTTTTCTGCATTTTCTGCCAGATGGCAGCTATTGATTTCTCCCGTGCCCGGATACTAAAATGGAAACCCTTGTCAGCCAAATCCTTCTTGATAGGATAGATAAATTTATTGACAAAACGGGACCGGCCTTTGGCTGTTTCCCTGAGGTTACGCTGGATGGACTCATAAACTTCCGGTTCCGTGTACTTCAACGCCAGGTCCTCAAGTTCGCTTTTGATGGCATGCAATCCCAGCCTATGGGCCAGAGGGGCATAAAGGATAGTGGTTTCAGAAGCTACTTTCAGCTGTTTTTCGGGGGTCAGGGCGTCCAGGGTCCTCATATTGTGTAAACGGTCAGCCAATTTTATCAGGATGACCCGTACATCGTCAGAAAGGGTAAGCAGGATTTTTTTAAAATTTTCGGCATGTATTGAAGCGGTGCGCTGATCAAAAATCCCTTTGATCTTGGTCAGACCGTCGATGATATCCGCAACTTTATCACCAAAAAGGCCCCGGATATCCTCGATGGTATATTCAGTATCTTCAACAACATCATGGAGTAAGGCACAAATAACCGAAGTGGCGCCCAGGCCAATTTCCCCGGCAGCAATGGTAGCAACGCTTAAAGGATGGTAAATGTAAGGTTCACCACTTTTACGGCGCATGTCTTTATGGGCTTCCAGCGCCATTTTAAAGGCTTTCCGTACATTTTTTTTATCTTCAGGATCCCGGGCTTTCCAAACGTGGAGCAGGTTCCGGTAACGTTTCAGTATTTCCCGTTTTTCAATTTCCGGATCAGCTTGATACATTACTCTTCGCGGTTACAGTATGTTTGCAAAGGTAACGGAAATTAAGATCATATTGAAATAAAGGAATTATATCTCAAGTGGAGCACAGAAAATTATTACTTTTGATGGCGCCTTTAGCTGAATAACACTTGTCATGTTGCAAAAAAAGAACCATCGGCTTTTATTTTTGATACTCCTGTGGCTTTTTTTAAATCCCCTTCCTCTTTTTGCCACCCATCAGCGAGCAGCCGAAATAGTCTATAAACACCTTTCCGGGCTCACTTATGAAATAACCCTCATCTCCTATACCTTTACGCCAAGTCCCGCCAACGCGTACCGTGATTACCTGACCATCAGCTGGGGCGATGGGACTCTTTCAGAGATCCCGCGTGTGGAAAAGGTTTATTTGCCGAATGATATTACTTACAACCGGTACGTGGGACAGCATATATTTCCAGGCCCTTCAACCTACATCATTTCCTGTGAAGATCCCAACCGGAACGGGGGCATCCTGAACATTCCGAATTCCATCAACACCCCGTTATTCATATATTCAGAGCTTACCATTAATCCATTCATGGGAGGATATAACAATTCTCCTGTTTTATTGTTGCCCCCCATTGATAACGGTTGCGTGAATCAGCCTTTCTATCATAACCCGGGAGCTTATGATGCTGATGGCGACAGCCTTTCATACAAACTGGTGCCTTGCCGCGGAGCCCAGGGCCTCGAAATCCCGGGATATACCTATCCTGCAGCCTCCAACTTCCTGTCGCTTAACGCGGTGACGGGGGACTTGATCTGGGACAGTCCCATACAACAGGGGGAATATAATATAGCCATCCTGATTGAAGAATGGCGTAACGGCGTAAAGATCGGAAGTGTTTTACGCGATATGCAGATCATCGTTGTGGCATGCAACAACCATCCACCCGTCATAGATTCCGTGGCCGATACCTGCGTGGAAGCGATGAAAACGCTGCGATTTCCTGTACATTCCTATGATCCTGACAGCAACAATATAACCCTGACGGCCGCTGGCGGCCCCCTGGTATTAACGAACAGTCCGGCCACCATGGAACCCAATCCTGCCACGGGTCACGGAGAAGTTCAGGCGGTTTTCCGATGGAACACGACTTGCGATCAGGTTCAATACAGCCCTTATCAGGTTTTTTTCAAGGCAAAGGATGATGCCAGTCCTGTCAACCTGGCAACCATCAAATCGATAAAAATCAAAGTGATCGGGCCTGCGCCCCGGCATCTGGAAGCCACTCCCATGGGAAATACCATTACCCTTTCGTGGGACGTTTATTCCTGTCCCAATGCAAAAGGGTATATGATATTCCGGAAAACCGATTCTACCGGTTATGAACACGGGTATTGTGAAACCGGCGTCCCCTCCTATCTGGGATATACAGAAATTTATAAATCCGACGACATTACGCGTACCACCTATCTTGACGACAACAATGGAAATGGACTGATCCGAGGGATCAAGTATTGCTATATGGTTGTTGCATGGTATCCTGGCCTTGCTGAAAGCTATGCGTCCAACGAAGCCTGCGCTACCCTGAAAAAGGACGTTGCCATCATTACGAATGTCAGTATCAGCGCCACGGACGAAAACACAGGTTCTATTTATACAGCCTGGTCCAGACCGACAGAAATTGACACACTCCAGGCGCCTGGTCCATACCGGTATGTCATTGCACGGTCAAGATCGGATACACCGGGACAGTTTGCGAAGATCGATTCCCTGAACTTCCTGAACGACACCATTTACAACGATAACGGCCTGAACACCCATCAGTATGGGTTCACATACAGGATTGACCTGTATAATGTGACTCAGGGGAACCGCTTTCTTATTGGTTCTTCCCAACCCGCCCCTTCCATGTTCCTCAGGATAACACCCACTGATAAAACCTTGAAATTAAGATGGAATGCCGATGTCCCATGGTCCAACAGGCAATATGTGATTTATCGCAGGGATCCTGGTGAAACGGAATTCGATTCCGTAGGCGCCAGCCCTGTCCCTTCCTTTAATAACACCGGGCTGGTTAATGGATTGACCTACTGTTACTTTATTAAAAGCATCGGGAAGTATTCCGGAAGTGGTTTTATTGATCCGATCATCAATAATTCTCAGGAAAACTGCGGTATTCCAATTGACAATATTCCGCCCTGTCCGCCATTGCTGACTGTTACCACGGATTGTGATAAGTCAACAAATACCCTTACATGGACTGTTCCTGCTGATACTTGTCAGCATGATATTGCCCGGTATTATATTTATTATGCACCTACTTCCGGAAATCTTTCTCTCATTGATTCGCTGATGGGCCAAAAAGACACGGTTTATATCCATAAGCCACCACTGTCTATTGTTGGTTGTTATGCAATCGTGGCAATCGATTCAGTAGGGAACCGGAGTAGCATGGGAAATATCGTTTGTATCGACAATTCGAACTGTCCGGTGTATTCCCTGCCCAATGTTTTCAGCCCCAATGGCGACGGTATTAATGACTTTTTTCAACCTTTTCCTTTCACATCAGTCAGTACGATCAACCTCAAAATATTTGACCGTTGGGGCAAGGTGGTGTTTGAGACCCATGAACCCGGAATCAACTGGGATGGAAAAGATAAAACCACCAACCAACCCTGCAGTGACGGGACCTATTTTTTTGTTTGTGATGTGTTTGAAATAACCCTTTCGGGCGAAATTAAACGATCCATCCAGGGAAGTCTGACGATATTGAGGTAACTTTCTTTTTTTTATATCTTTGCGTCGATGAAAAATATACGGAACTTTTGCATCATTGCCCATATTGATCATGGGAAATCGACGTTGGCGGACCGGCTGTTGCAATGGACGGATACTGTTTCGGAACGCGATTCGAGGGAGCAGGTGCTGGATGATATGGACCTCGAGCGGGAGCGTGGAATAACGATCAAAAGTCACGCCATTCAAATGAATTACCGTTATGAAGGGCAGGAATATATCCTGAACCTGATTGATACCCCTGGTCATGTTGACTTTTCTTATGAAGTTTCAAGGGCCATTGCAGCCTGTGAAGGCGCATTACTGGTCGTTGATGCCACACAGGGCATTCAGGCGCAGACCATTTCGAATCTCTACCTGGCTATTGAACATAACCTCACCATCATCCCGGTACTTAACAAAATCGATATGGACGCCGCGATGGTCGAAGAGGTCAAGGATCAGATCGTGGACTTGCTGGGGTGCGGCCGGGATGAGATCTTAGCCGTGAGTGCAAAGGTCGGGTTAGGAATCGATGAAGTCCTTCATGCCATCGTAACGCGGATCCCTGCCCCATCAGGTGATCCCGAAGCCCCTTTACAGGCAGTTATCTTTGATTCCCTGTTTAACCCTTTTCGCGGGATCGTTGCTTATTACCGGATTTTTCAAGGTTCTATCCATAAAGGGGACCATGTGAAATTTGTAGCCACCGGAATGGATTATCATGCCGATGAGATTGGTATCCTCCGTCTGAAGCAGGAGCCACACAACATGGTCCAGACCGGCGATGTGGGGTATATTATTTCAGGGATCAAGAACAGCAAAGAGGTTCAGGTTGGCGATACTATAACCCATGTTGAAAATCCTTGTTCTACGATTGTCGCGGGGTTCCGGGGCGTAAAGCCCATGGTCTTCGCGGGAATATATCCCACTGATGCCGACCAGTATGAAGAATTGCGCGATTCGCTGGAGAAGCTCCGGCTTAACGATGCATCCCTGACGTTTGAGCCTGAAGCTTCAGCTGCCCTTGGTTTCGGTTTCCGGTGTGGTTTCCTTGGGCTGCTCCACATGGAGATCGTCCAGGAAAGGCTCGACCGTGAATTCGATATGGATGTAATTACGACGGTACCCAACGTTTCGTATAAGGTCTATACGACTAAGGGTGAAGTTCTCGATGTTTATAATCCGTCGGGCCTTCCGGAACCCAATTATATCGATAAAATTGAAGAACCATGTATAATGGCCAATATCATCACCAAATCGGAGTATATCGGCCCTATCATGACCCTCTGCATCGGGAAACGCGGAATTCTGAAAAACCAGGTCTATCTGACCACGGACCGGATGGAGCTGACCGTTGAGCTCCCTCTGGGGGAAATTGTTTTTGATTTCTATGACCGGTTGAAAAGCATCTCAAAGGGTTATGCCTCCTTCGACTATTACCCTTCCGGTTGGCAGGTTGCCGACCTGGTGAAACTTGATATCCTGTTAAATGGTGATATTGTGGATGCCCTTTCATCCTTGATCACCCGTAACAATGCCTACGATTTCGGACGAAAGTTCTGTGAAAAGCTGAAGGAATATATCCCTCGCCAGCAATATGAAGTAGCTATTCAGGCAGCCATCGGGGCTAAGATCATCGCGAGGGAAACAGTGAAAGCTGTCCGTAAGGATGTTACCGCAAAGTGTTATGGAGGCGACATTACCCGAAAAAGAAAATTGCTTGAAAAACAGAAGAAGGGAAAGAAACGGATGCGGCAGATAGGGAATGTTGAAGTTCCGCAAAAAGCCTTTCTGGCTGTTCTGAAACTCGATTCCTGATTGTTTTATCAATATGTGACAACCCATTTTCTATTTCGTCTTAATGCATTCTTTCTGATTGTTGAACCCAAAACCTAATGCCATGAAAAACACGATCCGTTGCATTGTCTTATTGCTGTTTCTGATCTTTGCATCATCCTTTGTCTTTGCACAAGGCCATCACCACCATTCAAAATATATGCCGGGATGGCCCATAAGCGATAGCGCTCAATGGGGCCCTTTTAATTGTTCAATGGATGATTTTAATTTCAATGATTTCCCTTTCTGCAAAAATAAAAAACGATATAACGGACACTGGGCCGGAGTAGAATTGGGTGTCAGCGGATATGTTACCCCCGGATTTAACATGAATTTCAACCCGGAATACCCTTACCTGAATATGAATACTGCCAGGTCACTTACAGTAAACCTGAACCCTTTTGAGATCAATGCAAACCTTTATAAAAATCATCTGGGATTTACAACGGGACTTGGTTTCCAGATCAGCAACTATTATTTTACCGACAATTATGTTATGCTGAAAGATTCTGCAGCCATGGTGGCCTACCAGGTCCAGGATGCTTATGGCAACATGGTCAGCATCAAAATCAATAAGATGGTCGTTTCCTATCTGAATATTCCTCTTCTGTTTGAATATCAAACCAACCCTTTCCGCCGTACGAGCAGTTTTCATATTACGGCAGGAGTGATAGCAGGAGTGCGCATCGGTTCTTATACCAAACAGGTTTATCCCAGCAAAGGCGAAACCTACTATCTGATTGATAATAATGGGAACAGAATAGCTTCCTTCGAAAACAACCATTATGTTGTCCGCGACCGGGGAGCTTACCATCTGGCTCCTTTCAAACTTGACGCCGCATTCCGTATTGGCTGGTCCCACCTGAACCTTTTTGCCACCTATTCTATTACCCGGATGTTCCAGAAAGACCAGGGACCGGAACTTTATCCCTGGACTGTCGGGTTAACGCTGCTGGGCTGGTAAATCAGAAAGGGGAATGGATTAGGATATCGCGGTATGGGTTTGGAGTTGGAGGGGATTATCCGAAAAAGCGGTCTTCGAAATTGATCAGATAGAGTTTCTTTGTAGCGCGGGTTACAGCAGTGTATAACCAGCGGCCAAATTCAAGGTTCAGCATTTTGTCGCTGATGTATCCCTGATCGATAAATACGGTATCCCATTGGCCCCCTTGCGTTTTATGGCAGGTAAGCGCATAGGAGAATTTCACCTGAAGCGCATTGAAATAAGGATTTTCCTTTACTTTTTCAATCTTTGCCCTCCTGGATTTTAATTCTTCGTAATCGGCCAATACTGTCATGAACAGCCGGTTGTTTTCAACCTGGGTCAATGCCGCAGATTCAGTCATCAAAGTATCAAGAATAATTTTAACATCAACTGGCTTTTCATCGGGATAGTCCAGAAAACGAACGGTGACATCGGCAAAACGGAATCCATATAACTCTTCGATCTTCCGGATGCGGATCAATTCCACGACATCTCCGTTGGCAATGAAACCTGCAGCGGAATCAGGTGGCAGCCAGAAGTAATTATTTTTGACCACCATCATATAATCGCCCGTTGAGATTTCTTCATCCAGATATAATATCCTTCGCCGGATCTCCCTGTTATAAATATTGGCCCGTTTATTGGACCGGCAAATGATCACATTATTATCTTTACCAGATTCGGAAAAAGCCTGATTCAAAGCCTCTTCCAGGTCAGGTCCATTCAATCGACGGACATCCCTGAAACCTTCTAATGAAAATATGGGAAGGCTAAACTGTTGTCCCTGAAGTTTTTGCCTTACCTGTGTGGCATTATGGAGGATCCCCGATTGACTGGCCTGGCGGACAACCTCGGTAAGTTCGAAAGTATCGATGTTAAGGTGATAGGCATTCTTTAAGAACCCGATATCAAGGGCAGGGCTGTGATCCAGCCCGACAGGAGGCAATTGGGCCGCGTCGCCGATAAACAGCATTCTGCAGTTTTCCCCGCTATATACATATTGAAAAAGATCATCCAGGAGATTCCGGGTGGAGAAAAGGGCACCTTCAACCGGCATGGCGTGCTGGATCATAGAAGCCTCATCCACAATAAACAAGGTGTGCTTGTGATAATTGATCTGAAGTTTCAGGTCGATCTGACCCTCCTTGGTGGTCCTGGCCAGATAGATCTTACGGTGAATGGTGTGCGCTTGTTTTCCCGTATAGCCCGATAGTACTTTGGCAGCCCTTCCGGTCGGGGCCAGAAGCACTGTTTTTTTTGCAAGTTGCGGCAGAACATTGACCAGCGATTGTACTACGGTCGTTTTGCCTGTCCCTGCATACCCCCGAAGGATAAACAAAGCATTCTGCTGTTTCCAGGAAAGGGTGAGAAAAACGGCTAATTCGTTAAGCAATTTATCCTGGCCTTCGGTGGGATCATAAGGGAACTCCTTACGCAGCATGGATATCACCTTGATCAGATCCATTCGCCCGTATTATTCATATCTCAGTGATTCAATGGGATCGAGATTGGCAGCTTTCCTGGCAGGAACGAAACCACTGACCAATGCCACGATGAAACAAAGGATAACGCCATTCAGGATCCAAACCCAGGGAATAATAAAAGCGCTGCCGATCAGGAGAGAAATCACATTTCCGACCAGGATGCCGAAAAAGATCCCCAGGAGCCCGCCTAATTGTGCAATAACGATGGATTCCACCAGGAACTGGTTACGGATAACCCTTTTTGTCGCTCCAATGGCCTTCCGGATACCGATCTCGCGGGTCCGTTCGGTGACCGAAACAAGCATGATATTCATCAGCCCAATAGCAGCGCCCAATAAAGTAATAAAACCAATGAGCGTCGCGGCAAGGGTCACATATTTGATATTTTCGATCAGCATTTTGGCGATATTATCGCTTTTGGTTATCTCAAAGGTATCTTCAATCCCTGTCGGAACTTTGCGGATATTTCGCAGGACTGAGGTGGCTTCCCCGATGGCAGCATCGACGAGGGCTGTTCTGTTAGCCATCACATTGATAGTAAACGTCATGTCCTCCCGCGGGAAATAGATCCTGACATTGTTCAGGGGGACGAAGCAAGTCCGGTCACCACTGAAACCCATGCTTGAGCCTTTGGATTTCAGGACCCCGATAACCCGGTATTTTCCAGGTCCGATAGAGATAATCTGCCCGATGGGGTCCTCATTATTTTTAAACAGGTTGGATACCAGCTCGGCCCCGAGAATAACAGAACATGAACCATAAAAGATCTCGGTTGGGGAAAAATTTCTTCCTTTTTCAACTTCATCGCCCGATGTGGTAAAATAATCTTCATCGGTACCCCTCACCCTTACATTGGGATTGGTTTTATTGGCGCCAAATTTAAGGGTGGCATTCCCCGTTGCGAAGGTAAAGATGGAAACAGTTCCCGGAAAATCGAACCGTTCTTTGAATTCCTGTGCCTGTCCATAGGATATGGGCTCATATTGTTTTTCACGGGGATGATCACCTCCCATGTGGACATTCATCGAACGGTTACGGATGGTAAAAGTGTTAGAGCCCATCATGGTAAAATTCTGGGTCAGAAAATATTTGATAGAATCAGTGGCAGTAAGAATTCCAACCAGCGCCATGATCCCGAACGCGATAATCAGGATGGTAAGGATCGTCCGGAGCAAATGGGTCCGGATAGAGCTCAGGGATATCCGGATATTTTCAACAATCAGTGCGTTTTTTATTTTCATTTTCAATGTTTTATGCCATAAGCCAGATCACCGGCATCACCCAACCCGGGAACGATAAATGACTGGGCAGTAAGTTCTTCATCAACAACTCCAATCCATATCGTGACACTTTCGCGGGACAAATGTTTTTTTACATATTCCAATCCTTCGGTACTTGCGACAATTGCCGCAATATGAGTATGCTTTGGTTTCCCATGCGCGAGTAGTTCGCGGTAAGCAAGTACCATCGAAGAACCCGAAGCTACCATGGTATCAGATAAAATCACCGTTTTACTTTCAATATCAGCGACAGACGAATATTCAAGATTGATTGAAAAACTCCCATCTTTCCTGTGTTTGCGGAATGCAGAAATGAAGGCATTTTCCGATTTGTCAAAAAAATCTAGAAATCCCTGGTGAAATGGTAGCCCGGCCCGAAGGATAGTGGCCAGCACCGGGTATTCCTGTAATACGGGTACATTGGCAATGCCCAGTGGCGTAATGACTTCCTTCGCTTCATAAGTCAAATGCCGGCTGATGGATGTGGCAAAAATGATTCCCATCCTTTCCAGGTTTTTCCGGAACCGCATCGTGTCGCGTTGGATTTCGACATCCCTGATCTCAGCAATATACTGATTCAGGATGGAGGGTGTGGATGACAGGACATGGATCATTTTCAAAGTTATTTTAGTATGAATGAACTCACAAAAGTAGCGAATTTATTCTATTTCCGTAACTTACGATACAAATAAAGAGCCCGGACAATCACTCCCGGAAGTTTGTTTACCCGGTAAACCGGGTAGGTAATCCCGGTTGCCCCAAAACCTTTGTAAAACCTCCCCACGCCAGGGTCATTGCCCCCTTCGAAATCGAAAATAAGCGGTTGTCCCGAATGTTCCCGGATAAAACCATCCACAAGAAGGAACATGGCCCCGTTATCACGGGCAATGGGCGCCGAGGCAGCAAATAAATAATAAATCCGGGACCCATCCATGACAAAAAAGGCTGCTGCTGAAAGTATCCCTTCAGGAGAGTAAGCGCCTAAAAGATATCCTTTACCGGTTTTCTGACAGGACTGAATCAGGTCCCGCATAATCTCATAATGGCAGGACCGGAGCTTTCCTTCTTTTTTACCGAAATTTTCCTTGAAAAGGGTTACCAGTTCATCCGCCTCCATCTTCCGTTTCAAAGTCACGCCGGCTTCTTTTGCCTTTTTCAGGTTACGTTGGGTATTCTGACTGTAATTCCCTTTCAGGGTTTCATAAGAGGGAATCAGATCCAGTTCATGGTTAATCCTCAACTCCGGTGAAATCAGGGAATTTTCCGGTCTGTTCATGACATTCAGATGGATCTCAATGAACCTGAATTTAGCAGGAACAGCATTCAGAAATTCGTTCAGTTTTGGCCATGAGGGTAATTCTGTCGAAAAAAGGCCCAGCTGCTGTACGAAAAAGGGTTGATACAAATAACAAATACCCCATTTTCGGTTACCGGTAAGGGGAAAAACATACTTGTAATCATCTTCAACCAGCGCTTCCCATCCCGGACAAACAAGGTCGAGATACCAGGAACAAGCATATACCCGGCTGTTTACAGCATGGATTATACATTGGTCCCAGCGGGTTTTATCAATCTGCGTATGCTTCAGGTAATGTATCATCCCGATTTTTAAGAAGAGGCCATCCTGATCATAGTTTCATAAACCTGCCGCCAGCCTTTCCAGCGTCCGGAATCGCCAAGACTTTCGTTATGCCAGAGACTGACGAATTCACCCTGAATTGGTTTAATTACGTTGATCAGGTCCTCGATTTTTTCAATGCTTTTTTCCGGGGTTAGACGAAGATAATCCTTCAGCGTTACATCCATTATGGAGACCGGGTGGATGATCAATGGGGTTATTTCATTTCTGGTCAGGTCGAAAAACGGAAAAGGGATGGTTATTCCTGCCCTGAAACCGATATGGGAAGCATAGCTCATTGAAAAATCTTCCCTGATCCCAAGGGCGATCAGTTTCCTGTATGTTGTCGGAAATGAAATCTTGAGGAAATGTTGCCGGCTCCTGGTCACTTTCCGATGTAACGCCTCCGATAACCCGATATACTCCGATTCAAGACGGCCGGGATGGCTATGGGAGGAAAAGGAAGGATGAATGCCTACGTTTTTATCGCGGTCAAGTTCGGAAAGTAAGTGTTTAAATGACTTAGATGTTACCGGAATATTGTTATCATTTCCACCATAATCGGCAAACAAGATAAAGTAAAGCGCCTTGTTCCCATACGGCTCATTTACCCGGTGGATGTAATCATAGTTGTCATAGGGATCTGGTAACCGGCCCGACAATACCTGTAAACGTTGGATAATCTCCCTAAACCGGCCATGGCCCAAGGCACGGCCAACGCCCCCCAACGTACGTATGGGCGGGCGACATCGGTAAGCGTAAACATGGTCAATGTCGATGGTAGATAAATAGCGGTATTCTCCGGACCCTAAATGCAACTCCGGAAAATGTTGCTGAAGAAGGTCCCCCAAGAACTTTATCCATTCGTGAACGATCGGCCGCTCAAGAAATTTCCCTTTCCATGCGATGCTTTCAGTGGCGGGGAACCTACCATAACGGTCAGTATGATGGGGAATGTATTCCTCGTACCGGGCGATCATATAAAAAGCTGCAGCAAAGGGATCAAAAGGCAATGATGAAGCGGGATTTTCGCTGAAAAAGAGAACAGGGGCGTTTTTAAAAATTTTAACTTTAAGATCACGGGGAATAATGTTTTGTTCAAACAATAGCCCGGAAGCTTCAAGGAAAAGCCCCCCGTCCAGCGGTTCTTTTGCATAAGCCAGTTTTGGCCCTTCAAATGCTAAAAATTCATCCTGGTCCGTGGTCCAACTCCAGGACAGACCAAGAAGCTTATCCAGGGCGATCTGGAAGATATATCCGAGACGGGAATTCTTTACCGGTGAAAATATCAGGAGCATGAAGGCAGGTTGATTCACTTTGCAGCCAAGTTACATAAAAAACAAAAACTTTCGTATTTTTGAAAATATTTTGAACCGGACCGGACCCGTATGGAGAATTTTATTGTATCAGCGCGTAAATACCGTCCACAGACTTTTGATACTGTCGTTGGCCAAAAGTCCATCACCAACACGCTCAAGAATGCCAT
>Ga0172381_10001146_pt1 | contig 32121 bp, 44 predicted proteins | sample Leawel6488metaG_FD_119754 | JGI IMG/M metagenome (GOLD analysis project Ga0172381, IMG submission 119754) | Leachate microbial communities from a municipal landfill in Southern Ontario, Canada - Leachate well 64-88 metaG | ecosystem: Engineered > Solid waste > Landfill > Unclassified | place... | reverse complement strand
TCTTCTTACCTTGTCTATAACCATCTTCCAGGACTTCGCTGCGGCATGGTGCACTTCATCAATCAATAAGCACTCAACTCCCTCTAAATAATCAATTAAATCCTGTCTCTTATCATACTTGCCTGAAGTTTTAACCTTACTTCTCACACGCGCGAACAATGTCGGCACCATTGCTACCGTAATTCTTTCAATACTTGTTTTCTCTGCGGAAATTTCACCTACCGATTCTCTGCATACTTTACTTATTATCTCTTTTAACTGCTCTCGTATTTCTACTCTATGCGTTAAAATAAGACAAGAGCATGCTACACTTTTACACACACCGGCAATTATAACACTCTTTCCACCATTCGTTGCAATGTTCACAAGACCTTGCTTCTCTTTTAATATCTTCTCTATGGCTTCTTTTTGATACTCTCTATATTCTATGCCACTATCCTCCTTTACCTCTACTTCTGCTGTGTGTATTGTATAATCATTCATAACTATATCTTCTTTGAATACTGCCTGCTTTCCCCGAACAATAAACAATAAACCCCTCGGAAATTTCCCGTAACTATAAAAATGCTGCTTTCCATCCCATGCTCTGCGCTTATACTGTGCAGAGTGCTCAGCTCCTGGGATATGTACGGACAATAAATTATCCAACACTTGACTATCCTCTGCACTTATCTGCGCTACCACAACACTGTTTGGATACACATTCAATATCATTGTAACCCCAGCATTTCTTGTAACATATTATTTTCTACTCTCGCCTCAATCGCAGTGCATAACACCTGTGCCTCTGCATCTCCTGGGTCGCCCGTCTTAAGCTTGGCAATTCGTACATCCATCCTAAATCTCATAAGCCTTTCCCGTAACTCCGCAGCATCCTTCTGCGCGTCACTATCCAATAATATAACTACTTTTTTATCTCTTAATGCACTAACAAGAACTTCTATCTTTCTCTCACTTACCAACTTACCCAGCATTGGTACAGCATTCCATCCCTCCCTTTGTATTGCTAATGCGTCAAAAACACCCTCGCAAAGTACAAACTCCTCTTTCACTCCGGGCATCACCGCAACAAACGTATCTTTCGCTCTTACAGGATTCATATACTTTTTCACCTTACCTATATTTCTTGCTACCCAATATGCAAGATTACCCTCCATATCATTCAAAGGTACAACAACCTTGAATTCTCCATACACATAACCAATACCATTACGTAATACCTGCTCTTTGCTTACACGCCGCCTATCGAGGTATTTCACCACTGCTGCACTATATATGTTCATGTTCATGTAATCAATAACCTTAAATCCCTTTGGCATCTCCACATCCTTTACTTCTTCTTTCTCTTCTTGTCTCTCTGGTATAAAATCATCTTCAAGCTCTAAACCTAAATCTGCAAACAACTTTCCTGCTCTGCCCTTTGCATCACATACCCAACAATGATATATTCTCAACTCTTTGCTTATCTCTAAATTATACTTCTTCTCTCCACAATATGGACAACATATCTTTACATTCGAACTGTCTTGCTTTATATCTACTACACTAATTAAAGCTTCCCACCACATTAAAACCTCACCCCACCAAAATTTTTATCCTCTATGCCTTCACCCCCGCTTTCCCCTACAGCGTTATCCAGCCCCCTAATCTCCATAATGCTAAAATCAAAGCTCAATGCTATTTGCTGGTATGACTCATTTTCCCTGTCCTTTGCTACAAAGTACCTTGCTTGCTTTGCTTCATACTCTTCTTTTGTCTGACAATATGCCAAAACAATGCCGGCAACATGCGCTATGGCAAAACTCTCTGCTATGTCTTTCACTGTTATCACTTTCTTGTCCAAACTTTCTTTTGTCGTCTGCATAGCCGTCAATATTGCTACATCTCTTTTTATAGCAATATTTCGCAAATCTTCGCATATATTTGATAACTGCACACGTAAATTCTGATTATAATCCGACTTCCTCGGACTCATCTCTTTTAAATAATCAATCACTACCATTGCAGGCTTAAAATTCTCTTCTACTGCAAGTTTCTCTAATAGCCCCTCCAAATCTGCACACGAAAACGTTTGCGCTGGCTCATAATGAATCAAAAATCTGGACTCTTTTCCAGCATAAAACTTCTCTAATAACTCGCGTGCTTCTTTCTCGTTTTCTTTTATCTGCTTTCTTGTCTTCCTTGTTACTCTTCGCAAAAATCTATCATAGTACGCCTCGTCGTCCAACTCAAGTGTCACTAACAATACATCATATTTTAATGAAGCACTTACGGCATGATTCAACAAAAGCATACTCTTTCCTCTACCCGGCGGTGCTATTATAATTTCTACTTCCTTCCTATCCCATCCTCCTCCCAATGCAAAGTCCAAATCTGGCAAACCTGTGGTCATCTTCTTACTACTATATTCCCTTAATCGCTTTAATGCTATATCTATATTTGTTCGTACATCAATCATCTTTGGTCTCTCAAGCTTTATTCTCTCCAAAGCCTTTACCCTATCAGCATGCCCTTCAATATCTGTCACTCCCCTATCCAAACCTGCTACAGTCTTTTTCAACTCCATGACTAATAATACTTGACGCACTTTTTCTAATAACTGCTCCACAAATACAGCCTCATTTATAGGTTCTTTACTATATAATTCTCCTAATATCTCTAAACACTTTGCCTTCTTTTCTTCCTTCTCACTGCTGCCAGTAAACAAAAATATCCAATCTTCTTTCCCCGGCATCTCTCCTGTCTTTTCGTGAAACTTTTTCGCTATGTCAAACATCAAAACAGCATACTCATCATCTATTGCTTTTCTATCAATTATACGTATAAGCTGCCCAAACGTCACAGGCTTCACTGCAACAAATAACCATGCCCAATCAAACATCCATCCTCCTATCTTCTCCTTTTACTTCTACCCAACTCCCCATGCCAAATAAACGACTTAACTCATGATACCCTAAAGCTCTCTCAAGCTCATTCGGCAATAAATTTGTAGTCACCAATAACTGCTTCTTACTTATGTATCTTTCCTTTATAATCTCGGCAATAATCTCCATATCTGTTGCACTACAATTACCACTCATTAAATCATCTATTATCAATAAAGGATACACTCGCAACTCTTCCAACACATTCCTGTTCTCTCCGTAACCCGATTTCACCATATTAAACAACTCCGATACTTCTAAAAACAAAGCATTGGATATCGCACCATAAATACTCTCTCTATACAAAGATATTGCAATATGCGTCTTTCCTACTCCAGGTCTCCCGTATAATCCAAGTAACTGAAGCTCTCTCCTTTCAAAACGTTCTACAGCAGATAACACACCGGCATTCTCCTTCCAATCGAATGTCTCTAATGTTACTCCTCTGAATCTTGGTGGCACACCTATAACAGCTTTTGAATACTTTCTCATTGTATTTTACCTTTCTCCCGTAATTTTTCATAGTCAATACCTTGCCGCTCCACACTATTCTCTGCTGACATATTTCCCGCTAACTTCCGTTTATTCCAAAAACTGGATATCTCTTCATTGTACCGCAATATTGCACCTTCCGATATTAAATTACCTAAAAATACGCGCACTACACCTTGTTTCTTTAATATTTTCATTTGCACATCAAAAAAATACCCCCACTCCATATTTGTTCCTCTCTCCTGCATCGCAACAATAAAAGACATTATGCGCAAAAATTCTCTTGAATACAAAAATATCTCCGGCAATATCTGCCCTCTATACAAATCTTTTTTCTTTTTATATACTTTAATCATTTTCTCGGCTAAATCAATATCGGCGTTCCCAAAATGTATTATGCCTTCTTCATATATCCTCTTCTCAAATATAGGTAATTTCTCCGCAACAATAGTAGCCACTGTCGTATGCTTTGCGTCCTCTGGCATACAATCCGTAAATAATGCCCACAATAACTTTCTATACTCCCCTATGTAGCCTTCAGCATCCCTTTCTTTTGCCATCTTCACAAGCCTGTAACGTATTATCTCCAACTCTCCTTTATAGTCAATAAACAATCTTTCATACATCAAGGAACGTCTTCGTTTCAAAAATACAATTACATCATACATTTCTTTACGTTGCATGCTCTCCATATACACTTGGTATCTACTATTTTTTGGGCATCTTCTTCGCTTCGAACATCTCATGCTTTTTCTCCTGCTTCTCTATTTCATCTAACAAAATAATAAACTCCAATACCCGTTCACTTCCGTACTTCTGCCTAATCTTATTTATAAGCCAAAGCCAATTCTCCTCAGTCCATCTCCCAAAACTTGGATACTCTGCCCCTATGGGCTGCATCATCTTAAATGAATACACTTTACGCCGTATTATCTTATACTTCCACCTCGCTACACACAATAATACAAGCAATACACAAAAAACTACTATCATTACACACCTCACATCGCTTTACCGCATTCCCATGCAACAAACTTCTCTATTTCTCCTCGAATATTCCTTCTTTCTACTAAAATCATATGCTCAAACAACCCGTTTATAATTCCCCTTACACTAATATACCACGTATCTTCTCCCCTGCTTTTTGTCACTTCTACTGTATTATGTCCTGCAAGAGCTTTATTACACCGTACTTTTATATCAAATAACTCTGTAATCGCGCGTCTGTCTATTCGTAGCAGCTCATTTAGCAGCATCGCTATTGCGTAAACTGTCAACACTTCCTTTGCTAACTTTGCTCTTCTTTTCATTCATGCTCCTCCACATCATATATTGAATATAATTCTTTTCATAAAACTCCCTCACTTCCTTATCCTTCCAGTTTAACTCCTTTACTAACCCAATACTATCCTGTAACTCCGCTATCAACAAGTCCTGTCTATGCACACTCTCCTTTAATACTACCACTTTTCTTACATTATGTATACTTGCTAAAACTAATAAAATAATAACACAAATATACACCGCTCTTTCAATTCTTTTTTGCATATAAATACTCAAATACTTGACTATAATTCTCACATACAGTACTCTTACTCTTCATATAACGTTCATACGCTTTAATTATTTTCTCTATCCCCTGAATCTTTACACTCCAAGCCACTCCGACTGTTGTCTCATATTGAAACTCAAAGCCTATCCCGGCATTACGGAAAGCTTCTTCCCATAATCTTTTCAATGGCAATACCTTGGCTCCTATAACAGTTATCAGCAACTCACACTCTTTTTCTCCAGTGTGTATCATTATTTTCTCTCTTTCATTTATAGGCACTAATAACCGCCAGAACAAAAGTCGCGCATTCTTCCTAATCCCTGCACTCTCTTTAATATCATTCGTAATATCTTGTCTCATTATAGCTATTACTTTCCTAATAATTTTTTCACGCTCTTTTCTCATTTATCTCCTCCTTTATATAGCATATAACGCAAACACAAAAACACATTCGTAAATAATGAGACGCACAATCCATACTGTGCGTCTCTTTGGCGGGATATATGGGAGGAATTTCAAACCTTAAAAATCTCTTTCACTATTAAAAATAGAATATACTCCATCTTTTCTTACTAAATAGGGCAACTTTTCGTTTCCCTTTACTTTCACCAAAGCATCCGCAAATACTCTCCAGCTATTTGATACATGAATAAATCCACTCTTACCTTTTTCTGGTCTATAATAAATTATTTGCCCTATAACATTCTTCGGCCCTAAAGTATTCTTCAGCCACAAATACGCCTGCTGTAACTTCGAAACATCCGCCACTACAATATCCCCTGCACCCCTTCCCCAAACATACACCTCTGGGTCAGCATAACTATGGTCTGTCTTCGCCGATACAGCATATCCACGAGACTTTAACTCTTCTATCATCTCCTTACTACGCATACCACTTGTCACAAATATCCCTGTCTTCATTTCGTCTCTCAACGGCTGCAATATATTGTCTACAAGACTGTGCACAAGCTCCAGCTGCAAAACATTCGGGCTCACTTCCATCTGCAAATCCTTGTCTTCCGTAAACTCACTCAACTCAAAATTAGCACTTAACTTAACCATTCTTTCCCCCTTAATTATTCAATAAATACATAATTGCTATCTCAAATGCACCTAAACCCAAACATCCTACTATAATACCTTCACCAACATTATCCCACCGCCAACTATGCTTAATAACCTCTTTTACTGTTTCAGTGTGTATTGTCGCTTGCAATACTTTTAATCTTGCCTTTACCACAAAATCCGCCTCCGGCCATCTTGCCTCAATATGTAAATTCAAACTATCCTGTATCCCATGCAAGACACTATCCACTCTGTCAAACACCGCAAGAGTATCCAACATAAAAATAAAGCTCGTATCACCGTTCGCATGAAGTTCTCGCCGTAAACTATCAGCCAACGCTCTTATTTGTATTGTTGAATCTCGCCAAGAAGAGTCTATAACAGTCGTCGTCTTATATATTATACGCTCTTTTGGTGTACAATCTATCTTTAACATCGCTGTCAATACTGATAATCCTACAACAATAATACAAAACAAAATTATTATCTCTTTTATACTTATGCTTTTTCCCATACATACACCTCCGTCTATTTATTCACCATTATTGCTCTATGCTGTGACAATGCTCTATCATATGTCACATATTCTTTCGACAACGGCGTACCCCGTGCACCCCCGTGTGAATGATAAATCTTCCACACTTTCATGTATCTATCAGCATATCTTATCCTATCCCGCTGCTCGTCGGGCAAATTTTCCCACTCTTCAAAACTATACCCTTTATGTATAATAGTCTCACACACAACACTCTCGACTACACTACGAATTGTCAACCTTTCCTCCTTTAATATCTAACCATTTATATGCAAACTTCATTGTCCCTTGAAAACTCAAAAACAAACCATAGCATATAACCCATCCCCACCAAGGAAAACGCGGAACTTTACAAAATAATACTGTTGCTACTGCAAACCCCACAAAACTACGTGCAAGCATTTTCTCTTCAAAAAACGACCAAACACCTGCTAACACCTTTTTCATAATACCTCCATATCATTATTCACTTCTATTATTCTTGACTCTGCAAACTTGCTGGGATACTCCACTTTATACTTTCCCCCAAACAATAATGCATTAAAAAATCCCTTTTCGTCCAATTGCACAGATATAGATGCATCTCTATTTATCAATCCTACCCCCGGTACATCCGTAAATAATGCAGTAAATGTTATATACCCCGACACAGGATTTCCTGCTGCATCTAAGACATAACCTACGACCCTAAAACGGTCATAACTCAGGCGCTCTCCTGTACTCATAATAGACAGTTCTTCTAACTCTGTTACTCCCTCAACTGACGGGAAAACTATAATTGGCACAAGCCTTCTCGTACTCGTCTGCTCATATAATTTATGTATATATAAATCTACTTCTTCTATAGTATTCGAATTTATCCACGTCTCATACGAACACTCTTGCCACATTCCTGTCTCTATATCATAATAATATGGCCACAAAAGTGTTTCAATACCCCTCGGTGGACCAAAATTCACAATCTCCAATCTTCCTATCTTTATCTTTATGTCATGCAAAGACTCTTTGGACATCATTCTTCGCACCCCTAACCAATTCTCAAATGACTCCGGAAAATATCCACTTAATGGCATTGCCCACCCAAACTCCGGCAACGCAGCATTTTTCTTGTATAACTTGCCCCCTTTCATTACCAATGTCGCCAAATCGTAAAAATAATTTATCCCAAAAATCTCTCCTATCTCTATGCTATAACTGCCATTTGCCACATTTATCCCTATCTCATACCTCGAATATGTAGCATTCCACACAACAGCTGAATTTCCCAAAACAGTACCGCGTGCGAAAGCTCCGTCGTCCCAAAATTGCACCGACATCCCCACAAATGCATCCTTTCCGTACATATCTGCTTCCGGACAAGATAACACATAATCATATAGCTCTGGCTCTGGTATAATAATATTTACCTTTTCAATTACTGTGCCCATAATGCCAACCAAAAAAGGATACACTTTTTCGTATACACTCATTTTATCCTCCCGCTACCTTTTGTAACCCAAACATAATCGCAGCAACTAATCCCGCACCTATTACACCAAAAAATATATACCAAAATATCTTACTCAAAGGCGCCAAGAACATTGAATCTATTCTCTGATATGCTGTCTCTAACTTATCCATTCTATGGTCAAGACCTACTCCACTGTCTACCACGCACTTTATATCTTTTCTTATATCGTCCATCTCTCCTTGAACACTATCCATCTTCGCTAATACCACCCCAAACTGCTGCAACGTCTGCTGCATACCTTGCATTATTTCTTTTGTTCCCCGCATCTCACTATACAAATTCTTATTATTTGTCTCAACCGCACTCAATCTTTCCGAAATTCCTATCAACAACCTCAGTTCTTCTTTTTTTGGCAACACACCTTCATCTCCATTGCTCATCCTATCCTCCTATTTCCGTGTCTTTTGCCCGTCTTCCTTGCGCATCTCGTTCATACACAAGTCTCCAAGCAGTCGATAACAATAATACTGTCGGCGACACCTTATACGCAGCCGCTTCCCCTAATACTGGAACTCCGCACTTTCGCATCATTCCTATCACAAATTCAGAGCAAAACCATCTATTTATGTTTGCTAATGGCTTGAATATATACACAAATCCCAATACCCCCATAAAATCATACCCTTTGCCTAACTCTAAATTACAAACTTCACGAAGTTTATGCAAACTTTCAATCTCTTCTGCATATTCATATATCCATACTTTCTCGGTTAACTCGGATATATTACGAATACTCACACCCTTTGACGGTCTTGCTTCCATTATTTCGTCTCCGAACAAAAAACCTACATGCGAAAATGTCTTTTCATACGGTATTGAAAACATCCACTGTGCATTCTTTCTTATCCACTTTGATATGAAATCAGTACCACGAAACAACACTATTCTAACTTTCATTCTTCCCTCCCTTGCTTCATTTTAAGTACTTCTTTTGTGACAAGGTCTTCCCTCACCAATAAATTTTCTATCAACACTCCCGCATTATCAATATCAACCCTAAACTTTAATTCATCAACATACCTTCTTTGATAAATGTAATCAAATAATCCAATATAAGAAGGATGCAACGGCTCACCATACTGCAAATGTCGCATTACATTCACCATCGCTACAAGTATGAATTGCACTCCTTTTCCTATATCGGCTATCCTATCCCTGTCATCACCAATTATCTGCTCAATATTTGGACGTACTACATTCTGCTTTATATCCTCTCTTGTCCTTGGTCTTATTATAGCACTAACAATATATTCTAATTCCATTTATTCCTCCTTATTCAAAAGACACTATTACACCAAAAGGACTTCTCTGCTCAAGCACACTTTTGTCTGGCGTTATCTCTACAAAGACAACTCCCTCTATAAACTTTTCATCCTCTGGCAAAGCATACTCGTTTATTTCAAAATTGCTATAATTTACTACAACAAGCCCGTACTCACTGGTCAAATTGTTCTTACAAACATATAATGCAATACGCGTATTGTATAATGCGTCAATAACTATGTCTTTCTCGAGCTCCACCTCATCCCCACCTGTAAACACTATACTTTCACTCTTTATTACTAATGTCGCATTCTCTAACAATTTTCTTCTTTCATCCATGACAGTCACTTTCTCAAATGGCACTGCGAACATTCTCCCACATACGGAGCATTTCCCCGTGATATTCTGCTTACGCACAAAATCTTCTCCACTCAAATGCAAATCATCTTTCTCTAATACCCCAGATGCACCACAATCACAAACATAAGCTACCCCATCACTTCTTACATCAATATTCATACTAACTCCTTGCTATATAATATAACATATATTGTATCTTATATACATTACTTGACGACCCTGACGTTTGCGTATAGTTCAAACAAAATCCATCTGTCGTCACTTCCTGTATTCCAAACGATGTTGACCCATCTACTACCACCTCAAGACTTGGCACTTTTGTTTTCTTTGTCTTAAAAGGTATATAATTCGTAATCGTCGTCTCTACTCCACCGGCACCACCCTTTGTCAAAAAATGCACGCTTGCACACCCCATCTCCACTTTGTCTAACTCCTCTATCTGTGTTAACAATCTACTCTTTGTTACTTTCTCTGCCACTGCTGCACCTATCTCATCTGATACTCCCGTCATGAATGGCTCTAATACATCATAGTTTTCCAGCTTTCTCCAATTTCCTATATTCTCTTTTGTACTCTCTGTCCACCTCTGCAAATAAACTACTATTCGTGTAATCTGCACAGTATTACCAGAAGACGACCCATTTCTTGTATTACGCATTGCTACACCAACTCTCTTGTAACTTCCTGCTGTCATGACTGCTGAACCTATCAACGTGTCTTCTATTGTCGTCGCATTATAAAAATCAAGACTCGTCGCATTTACTCCATCTATCTGTAACCAAGCCATTCCACTGCTGGACGACTTTACACCGTAAACCTCTACTTTTACACCCATGCAAACCCATGCAATATAATCGTCTATAACCGTGTTCGGATTGCTATACGTGCTCTTACTTAATAACCCTGCGCTTATACCAGACAATGACGCTTTTGACCAAGTATCCCCTTTTATCATACCAGCAAACATGGGCAGCATCGCTATATGCGTCGGCAACGCAGGCACATTTGCTACCCCCACAACATCCAATACTTTCACTTCGTTCTCTGTCGCTACTTCATATGCTTCTGGCTCGTACACTGTAGCATAATAAAATGCAACTGTCGATGTCGTCGACGACGGTGTATACAATGAAATCTCAACCATATGCCAACCATAACCCAGTCCTGTCACTAAATGTAATACTTTCAAATTTCCTGTAAACGTTCCCGTCAATGCATATGTCGCTCTTAATGTTCGAACTTTATCGGTACCTACCTCGTACACCCTTATCTCTGCACCCGACGGAAACAGCCCTTCTGCAGAAAAGGCAAAATCCAAACCCGTTCCGGTAAAACCTATTCTCACAAGTCTGTCAACACCCACGTATGGTGCAACCCTAAAGCCGTTCAATCCACTTATACTGTTCTTTATAAACGCCCACAATGTTTCAGATATATGCCCAAAATCTGCTGGCATCCATGTACCTACTACACCTACCATATACTTCCAACTTTTATCCCATCCAGCTATATAGTCACTCCCGCCTTCGCCAAATTTACGCAACATCTTTGGCAAATCTAATACTTTTGCAACACTCTCATTCACGTGCGCTACTGCTGTTCCCCAAACTGTTGACGCAACATTCGGACCATTTATAGCATTGTACTGCCTTGTCACTGGATTCAATACAATAGAAGTTTTTCTCCCGTTAGATGTCACATCCTGCGGAGCATTGAAACTCCCCGCCTCTATTGTAACTTTCCCGGCATCTTTCAAAAAATAATCTGCTTTCTTCATATTATAACTACTATTATTCTCTGTCGCATTCACATATAATCCGTATATCACTACACTATCAATTGTCGAAGTACTCTTTACATTTACAACTAAATTGGCATCCATCTGCACTGTGCTCTTCATCAAAATATAGGGCATCAATCTATCTTGAATACTCGAAGCTGGTACAACTATATCACTCGAATATGCTCCACTTGTCACAGTCAATGTCAATACAAATGTCGTCGGTACTTTAGATATTTCTTGCGAAATTGCTAAAATAAGATTCACACCAGAACTACTCCATAAACTCGGCAAATCTACATACATAAAACTATCTTTTGATAAAAGCACCCCCTGCATACCGTTCTTCTCCACTATAACAGCATTTTCAAAATAAACACCTTTTAATCCCCTAAACCGCACATACTTCCCGTCTATGTACATACCCAAATTCTCAAACATTGCTCCTATATTCGGAAACATCCCTAAATCATCATCAAGTGGGTATGCACTAAAACTATCATGCACTGCTTCATCAAATAAACTACTTCCTCTTGCTTTCGTCATATTCACTCCTTTATCTTATAATCAAGCATTCAACTACGTCACCTATAGTCAATCCAGCTGAAAATATTACAGTCAACCCGTTAACAGAATCTTCAGCATAATCTATATCCACGCGCTGTTTTACTCCATTAACAAATACCCACAATTGATTCAATCCCGAAAAATACCCTTGCCCAGTCAGCGTCAAAACTGTTTGATTCTCTACAGCAATAATAAATTCCTCTCTCGTTATACCTACCCGTCCTATGTTTGGTATACTGGTATAACGATACGATATACCCACAGGCACTCCTGCTGCAAAACTCACATCCGCAATTATCAAATCATACGCTGTTTGTCCTCCTATTGGCACACACACAAACTCAGCATACCAATCCTCCTGCTCCTGATAGGTATATCTCATAACAATTCGCCTGTTCGTACTATCCGGTGTCACTGCTACTACTGCTTGCGTCTCTATTCGCACTTGTCTTGTTCCATCACCTATTTCAACAAGCAATGGGTCTATATTTATATTCGACCCATCAATTGTGCAAGCGCCTCCACTATATATACCTGTTGGCATTATACCGGACCATCTCATATTCATATTCTCTGACGACAATAGTTTGTGATAATTCCAATGCACTAATTGATTTCCAATATTAACTGTACTCATCTAACGCCTCCTATGACGGCAATATAATTTCACTCTTCCAAATGTTAAAAGTAAACCACACTTCGTATCCTGCCTCTTTAACTATATTCGGAAACGACCCGATTACTTGCATGACACTACTCGCATCAAATAAACCTACCTCAGACACTCCTTCCTCTATAACTACATTACTTGGTATATATGCAAGTACTCTAAAATAATCCCCTTTATCCTCTCTCTTGTATATAGCACCTACTCCTACTGTATTCTCTAAATCTGTCTCTCCTTGCTCTGCTGGCACAGTCTTATGCCCTATACCATACCTAAATTCACTAAATAACATAGTCAAATCTAATGCCACATCTGTAAAGTATCCCTCATCAGTACTTCTACCTACATCTGTGTATACTCCATACTCCCCTGTTAAAAATGCATATGTCTTCCAAACAGTCGCTCCTGTCAAACTCCCTGGGTGCATCACAGAATCTGCATTCAATATACTTTGAAATATTATCCTCTCTAATACATTATGCGCAGGTATTATTTCCGGAAACACATTAGCAAAAGATTGGAACGCCAATGCAGGCAACAATTCGCCACTAAACAATGTACCTAAATTAACCCTCAAAACAAAATGCGGCGTCACATATGCACCTACAGGAACACTCTCAATGTCTGGGTCATAAAATGTCATATAATCCATCGTCCACAATCCTGTCACACTTACATCAAAACCTTTTGAATAAAACAAAGCCTTAAACGCTTCCTCTGTTCCTTTTATCCCATACCAATACAAAAGAGTCAACGCAATATCTTTCAAGGTATAACTATCTATTGATAGCATGCTCGCTGCTAACCCGTCATTCAACAAAATCAATAAAAGCATGTCATCTGTTGCTTTATCAATGTCATACAACATACTCATTGAATCAATTCTCTCTTTCAATAAATCAAAATTTCTACCGTACCCACTGCATAAATCCACAATCCTCTCAGACTTTCTAAACTTCCCCGGCATGTACTCTTGCATCATATCCTGCAATAACATTAAACTTCCTCCGGCGTCACTGTTATATTCTCACCAAAATACACTAACACTCCTTGCTTATCCACCTCATAATTCTTAAGTTCTTCGGGCACAGCTTGTATAGCTATCGGTCCCTGTACACCACTGCTCACAGACACTATTTCAATCTCTCCTGTCGTATAATTTACGGCACCAACAACCGTATACCCTGTGCTTCCTACTAATCCACCCACACCATCATCTTGACATAACAAAATTAACTCCGTTCCTGGGTCTGGTGTAACTGGATTCAACGTCTTGCTTATATATATCTTTACTGTCCCTGCTTGCCATGGTGCATTGTCAAAAACTGTCGCAACCATGCTCGACCATACTGCACCTGTATTATTCACATAATGCTTCAATACTACACCTATGTATAAATTCTCTACATATAAAACACCTTCAACACTATACATCGCTTTTATTATCTCTGAATATCTTACACCTTCCCCATAAGCAGCACTTGCAATAGAATATTTGTCTGCAATAATATCTATCAAACTCTGCTTTATTTCATCCGCACCATATGCAATCTTACATAAAACATTTCCCTGCAAAAATAAACCTATAATCTCTGTTTTCATTTCCTCTAACGTCACTGTTATATTGTTCTTTGCATACAATAATTCTTCTATCTCTGCGCGTCTTGTAACTGTAAAATTCAAATCTGTCTCCGGCGTAGCCTCGTCTAATCTAAATACATTGTCCTCGTATAAACAAGCTACCCTCACCCTGTTCATCATCTCTATGTTTGGCGGATTTTCTTCTCTCTCCCCCCATGCCCTTGCAGCAACTATACCTGGAACACTCTTCATAAAAAACAAATAGTCCCCCGGCGTCACAGCTCTCCCCGAAGCAACAACAAAACGTGGAGCATTCCACTTTATAGAATCAATACTCTCCTCATCTTGCCCACCTATCAACTGTGTTTCTGTTTTCACCCATGCTACCTCAGGCGCTCCAGATATCAATGTCAACTCAATACCTGTCTCATATAAATTTCCACTCTTACCTATACTCTCTATAAATGCAACCTCAATAGGCATACTACTCACTGGTATCTTCCCAAAAACACCATTCCCTAATCTTATTCGCAAACCTTCCTCATATGTCATTGCTGTGTAATTTTTACTCTCAGCATCTGACTGCAAAAAACTCAACACCTGCTGCCATGTCTCATACACTGCGCCGTTAAATACACGCACAATGTACTCTGTATTCTCTATTGTGTCACTTATTACATCCATAACTTGTGACGCTTCCCCATCACTTATAAAACTCTGACTCTGCCATACTCCTTGAATTACTGGCACAAGTACCTCAGACACTCCTGGAGCTATCTCAACTGTACTCTTTGCTACATATCTTACACCGCTGTCCGCTTCAAATATTGCACCCTTTACTACATATCTTATATTACTATAATCAATATCAAGTACCTTTACTCGTACATCACCCCTGGCACTTATCGCTCTATATACACTATACCCTCTGTTCCTTGCTAAACCTACAACACTACTTCTTAATTGTGCGGTCTCAAAATACATTTCTTCTGCTCTTCTTTGTATATAGTAATTTACCAAATCCCCTACAGCAGCATTCAGCTCTATAAGCATCTGACCTGTACTCGATAAATACACATCTTTCCATGTACCTTTACTCGCTAAATACGCTGACAACTCTGTCACTAATGCACTAAAGTCATAACTACTATATACTATTTTCACTATATACCGCCTTTCTTAAATAATACAAAACTCGAATCTATTTGCACACCCGATGCTATAACTACATATGCAACTTTCACAACAATTTCAAAACTATCCGGTACACTTTCCGCTTGCACTGTTACTATTTTTATTCTCTTCTCTGCTGTCTCAATGGCTTGTCGCACTTCCATCTCTATAAATACAAGGTCGTCTTCACTTGTTAAATTCTCAAACAAATACTCTTCTATCCTACTCCCAAATTCGGGACGCATTATTCTCTCTCCTGGATATGTCAACAATATATTCTGTATACTGGCTTCAATACTTTGCTCATTCTTAACTATAAAAATATCCCTTAATTCTGTTAACATTAACTCTGGATGCAAATCAGAATATATTACCGCAGCCATTTACTCTCCTTTCAATACTCCGGTTACAATTGTCGGATTCTGCACCAACGGCGTCGCTACTGATACTGTGGTCGACGTCGCTGTCCCCGGACCACCTAAAACTACTCCAGGCACTGCATGCACATGCAAATTATATAACCCAATAAATATATTTAACAATGGTATTATTGCCTGCTTCACTAAAAAATCCGTATTCGTTCCAAGATTCTCATTTACAATTGACAACGCTTTCACTAACACATTTACTCCTTTTATTCCCACTTCGCCGCCAGCAACTATATCTATTTTATTATTAACATACACCGTTTTGCTCCCAAGAGCTACATCAGACGAATCTCCTTTCGCATGCACTGCAATATTACCATCTTTATCAATCTCTACCCAACTTCCAGCTGCATGGTATATCTTCACTCTCTCTTGCCCCTCTGTCTTATCAAACTCTAAAACATGCCCACCTACTTTTATCACACAATCCTCTGGATATTTCGCAGCATACGCGGCTCCTGCCTCGTTCCACACACTCCCGTCTGCCTTCACCACTCCTGCAACTTTCTCTGTATTCTGCGTCACTACAGTCTCATCTGCAATTTCCTGCGCTAACTTTGGCATCAATGCAACTTCGTCTCTTCTTGAAATTGAAGAGGCAAAATACACTGGATTCATTACCTCCCCATTCTCAAAAAATACCCAAACAATGCTACCTATTTCCGGTACGCAAATACTCCCTGTGTCCTCAAGACCTCCACCTATTGGCGTAGCTGGCAATGCCCATGGCAATACTGTTTCGTCTTCTATACCGTCCATCATAGGATGCACTTTCACCCTTACGCGCCCTGCTTTTACTGGGTCATCTACATCCACTACTATCCCTCTGTAATTTCCCAAAAAAGTTTCTGCTAATAATTTTCCATGCTCTAACATATTAAACATATACCCGTCCTTTCGGCTTCACTAATCCATCAATCCCTGTAATATCCAACCCATTACGAAATAACTCCATTCTCGTAAACAACACAAAACCTGCCCTTATACTATAATAATGACACAAACCTCCTACTATCCAATCTCCGGAATATAACTCATTATATATCATCTCCTTGCTTGTCGACGGCAACACTACATTCACTTTCTCCCCTGTGCGTAATGACGAATCCCCCCGCACTAATACTGACATTGACACAACAGCATTTAACCTTTGCAGAACATAACTCTGTGCTCGTGCAGTGTCTTCATAAGCAATACTCCCGTCCTTCCTGACACTGTTTATCATTCTCTTTGCTCCTACATTCTCCTCCTCTGCTAATAACCAATTTGTCAGTGCTCCGTGCTTTATTGTCTCTATTGTTACCTCATTTATACTAAAAACACTCTTCTCATAATCAAAAATAGGGGCATATACTCCAATTCCTCCTTGCATAAGTACATTCATATAATTATTCTTCATCTGCACATCAAAAATCTGCTTCGTCGTACTCTCCCCATCTCTCTCCAATGTCTGACTATACTTCCTATTCTCTTCGTCCAATGTCTGACTATACAATGAATCATAACTGCAAAAACTCAACTCCCCAAAAAAATTCGCATAATACAAAAAACCTGCTACCCCAAAATCATTGCTCACTGCAATTTGTGCAAGATATCTTATATATTGCGCATATGTCCACTTTGGCATAAACCAATTTCCTATACCTTTTGTCTTTTCTATCCTTCCTATGTCCATACCTGTCTTTTTACAAATATCTAACAATACATCAGATATACAAATACCTTTCCACCAATGCGTCTGCACACTATCAAAAAGTATCTCGGCTCTCTTTGATATCAACACTAATTTTATCAGGCTTCCCTCTGGACTGTTTGACGTCAAATTCTCTGTCGGAAACGACACAACACTAAAATCTTGCTCTTCATATTCTTGATTGTCTCTACCAAATCCTACAGTCACTACTTCCTTACCTGTTAACGGCAGCATCTCTAATAAATTATTTCCTCTATCTTTTATAATAATTTCAATCACTGTTGCAATCTTCTGCATACTGTCAATAATTCTAAATTCTTGCAAAGCATCCTGAACAAAAGGAAACTCTTCCCCATCGAACTTTAAACTAAATACTGTTGCACCATCAAGCCGTATCATTTACGCCTCTCTCTCAAAAACAAATGTACATCTTCCATTCTGGGTATTCTCAAAGTCACACCTGCGGTTAACTCAGCCATAGGGTCTACTATATTATTTGCTGCACATATAATCCACCACAAAGCTGCAGTCTGGTACACTTTATATGAAATCAAGTCGGCTCTTCCTGCTAACTCCTCTGTCACTGTCACATAAGCTGGCTCTTTTGTCAACTCAATACCTGTTAACGGACTATCTAAAAAATCCCTCTCTTGCATACCATTTACTTCTACTATCGTCTGTATATTTCCTCTCCCCAATACATCTCTCATACTAAATCCTCTTTTGTCAATATTTGATTCGATGTCATACTCACTTTGACCTTCGCATATAGACTTCTACCCGATGTACCCACTTGTTTCCCCCACTCTACGCTAACACCAGTAATCACTACATTCTGCAAATAAAGTATATTGCCAAATCTCACACTTAATAAATCGCCGCCTCCACCCAAAATTGCAGGCCCTGGCGGCTGCAACGAACCTATCAACTGACTTGCTGAACTACTCCCTCTTCCTGGACTTGCCATTCGCATCAATTTCATCACAGGTGCATACACATCTGTCATCTCGTTCGTCTCTGCAAAAAACTCTAAATTTGCCTCGACTGACACTGGGGCTGTTCCTTTCCAAACTTGTCTTAATTGAAACTCAAACTTGCCTGACAATACACCAAGATTCTGTCCAACGCTTGTTCCCCCGACAACCTGTGCGGCAACATTAAACCCCCCGACAGTATTGTCAAAAGGTGTATCCCAATCAGATGACACAGACTGTGAAACTTTCTCCGCAAGATGCCCAACTACATCCCCCACGACTCTTGACTTAATGTATACCTTAAACTTTGAACTCACATTCTCCATTATAACTTCCCTGCTGAAATTAACACAAGGCCTAAATTGTCTATATTCATACCCGCCTGCTCTAATGTACCTTGCTGCTGCACTGGCACTGTTATCACTGTCGGCTCTGCTTTCTCCTTTTCTATAAGTTGCTTCGTCCAAATGCTGGTCTCTTCTGCTAACTTCTTCTCTGGATATATACTCGTCGCCGCTGCATCTTCTACCATTGTGTTTACTTTTGGTGTTAAATTGTCTTCTATCACAGGTATTGACAACGGCTCTGGTTCTGCTACGTTCTTTCCTTTTAACCAATTAAAAATATTCTGCGCCCCTTTTGTCACTGGATTGTTCTTCACAAAATCCGCTATCGCGCTAAATATCTCTTTTACTGGGTCTATAAGTGACTTAAACATATTTACAAGCCTTGTTCCTATCGAAATAACCTCGCCAAGTCTCTTTTGAATAAAAGACTTCACCGTGTCTACCATACTCATTGCCATGTTCTTTACACCCTCGAACACAAAACTAAAAATTTCTTTTAGCCCTTCTACTCTTGACTTTATACCATTCCACACAAAGCTAAAACCATTCTTTATCTTATCCCATGCCTCTTTCATTATTATCACAAAACCTCTTCCCAAATCTTTCATATTACTAAAAATGTATCCCAGTTCTTTCTCAAGCTTCTCACGCTTTGCAATTCCAAATGTCGCGCCAGATATCATTCCCCCCAGTAAACCTGCCATTCTTCCTTTAAACGACTTATCTTGCGCCTTTACGGCTCCTATAACGCCCTGCAAAAGCACATTCGCCAAGTATAAAGCAGGTCCAGCTTTTGTCACTGCAAATTTACCTGTTGCCATCAATCCAGCTTTTGTACCAAATGCTCCTGCTACTCCTGTACTCAAAGTCTTGCCTAATCCTACTAACTTTGCACCTAACCCTAAACTACCTTGCTTCATTAACCCACCTAACCATTGAAACTTTGTCATCAATAACATCTGTAATGGCTTCAACCACCCGCCTAAACCACCCAGCATCTTTCCTATCCAACTTCCTGAAGCATCTCTCATATCCTGCCAAGTATCTTTTAACACTTCCATCCAACTATCAAACTTGCGCAAAAAATTCAAACTAAACTCGTGCAAATTTTTACTCATATTTTCCGTTACACTACTCATTCTCGCCGACATTGACAATATCCCGTCTTTCATACTGGCAAAGCCGTCCCGCATTTTATCTCTTAACTTTGTAACACCTTCGGAAATTTTAGCAAAAGTCTCAGACGTCTTAAACTCCTCAAATCCATCTGCTATCTTATCTTTCAAACTATCAAAATCAATCACCTCATTCAATACACCGTAAAGCGGTCCCAATAAAGCATTCCCCAAATATGTTGAAAATTCACTCTGTACACCCCTGTTAAAAATACTCTTTGACAAATCTCCCATTGCAGTTCTCAATTTCTTCCACCAAGTATCGTCCTCGCTTTTACTCCTTTTAGGCATACCGTACATCTTACCTTTTTGAAGCATACCTGACTGCTTACTTATTCCCTCTATTGCTTGTGCAGCTTTCTCCATCGCAACAACTGCCCTCTCCATCATAGGCATAGCTTCTTTTGTTTGGTTCCCACCTACAGGTATCTCTGGCACCACAGGACTGCTTACTCCCGCCATCGCTCTCTCTGCTAATAATCCTATTGCCTGCACTCTATTATATACTATTCCTGCATTTATTGCAGTATCTGCATTTATTGTAGCCACAGCAGTAATTCCCGACTTTAATGCGGTAACTCTACTTTCAAAATCACTCACATCTACTAATGCGAAATCTGCCACTGCTTGCTCCTTTCTTCTCTCTCTCTCGTTATCTGCTCTTGCACTCTATTTATAAACCACTGCACTTCATACAAATCAAGCTTATACACTTCACTTGGACTCATTCTCAGGTAATACGACAGCACAAATATCTTCTCGTATATCCCCTTCAAACATGCGTGTCGGGACAAAAAACTCGGCTTGAAACGGTACTCCGACTACGGACACCTCCTGACATTCAGAACATTTAACTTTGCTCTTCATATCCTTTCCATGCACATACTTACTGTGAAATGCTCTTATCTTTCCAAACTCTTTTGGTGTCAATGTCTTTACAAAAAGTACCTTCTCATGAACATTGTCTATCTCTTTACCATTGATTGCTACAATACTTACTGCATACCGTACAAACCATTGACTCTCTTTCATGGCATGAATGTAATTCTCAACTACCAACTCATCTTTCCCGCGAATAAGCCGCAATGTCACCTCATTCTGGTCACTCAATTTTACTTTAAACGGCTCCTTATACTCTTCAGGCAACTTGATTGTCTCTAACTCTGCAATGTCTATTGTCACTGTCGTCGTTTTCTTACATATAGGACAAACAACTTCCGCAAGATAGTCCTTCCCATATGAGTTTATTCTCTCCCAAAAAAGTAAAAATTCCCTGTCTCCCAGAGTTAAATCATTCGCATCTATGTCTTTCAATACATTGGATAAAATTGCAGTCAACTTTTCATCATTCTGCTCATCTTCTCTGGTGTCTGCAAACATCTTTTCTTCTGTTAAACTGTACAATCTAACCTTTACAGTTTCTCCTATCTTGTCACCATACGGCAACCCTCTTGACGGCAAAGCTACATCAAAATATGTAAACCCCGCCTCTGCTTTTTTCTCTACCATATACACCTCCGCTTAACTTATTCTTACACACGATAACACCACGCCAAATACCAAAAAATCATTATTCTTGTAATCTAAATCTAATGCATCTATCTCTTTTACCCAGGCCTCCTCCACTGTAAACTGTCTTAATATCATGTCATCAGTATTCAATAATTGAATATAAGCACTTTTCACATACTTCTGTCTCGGATTGAATGTCCCATCTGCATTCTTCATTAAATCATGCCACCGCTTAAAATATGCATATGTCTTCATATCTGCATTCTCAATTACATCTAAACTTACATCACCATATTCTACTTCTTCTGGGACTTCAATACGAATAGACGGCGACACTTGTATTGTCTCCGTCTTTACCTTGAACATAGGAAACTTTACGCCTTGTACTCTTGCGCTTATCATTGAATCCGCTTCCGGCAATACTACTTTCCATAAGTACTTTCTTACCGGATTCGGATTCGAATTTCTAACAACATCATATAGCAACTCAACCATTTATATCATCTCAAAACCATCGTAACTAAAAGTTGCACTCACGCTCACAAAATCATTTCCCGATTGGTCAAGGTCTATTGCTTTTATTACTTCTAACCACAGTCCACTCAATGAATATGTCAACTTCACTGTGTCCTGTGCGTCATGCAAAGTCAATATACCTGTGGTCTTGTACAACATAGGGTCTACAGCTTTTCCATCTGCAACATTTCCAGCCAAATTCTTCCATGCATACAATGCTTTGTACAAAGCACCGCTCTTGTCTATGACAAAGTCAGCATCTATTGTCCCATGACTTGTCGTCCTGCCTGCATAACGAATTGTCCTTGCTTTATACGGCAACTCAATTGCATCACTCTTTACTTCTGGTATGCTGGACTTACGCACAAGCAAAGTCAGCAACAATGCATTGCCTCCACCTGGCACATTCGGTATCTGCAAGTCCCATAAATAATTCCTTAACAAGTCCCCTTGGGCTCTTACAATGTCGATATTCATCATACTATTTCCTCCTTATTTTCATTTTAGTCAACCCTACTTAAAAATTTCCACCTGTAGCAATTAACTCCTCAAAGCTTACACCACTCTTTGTCACAATCATCTGCAATCTTATATTCTCTATGTCTGGTGCTACTTTTAAATACACGTCAACATGCATTTTAAACTGGTCAATTACAAGTTGAGTATTATTTGTCTCATCGCAAACAACTTCGCCTTTCAATAACATCCCTTGTGCTACCATCAGCTTTATATAATCATTCAATACTGACCAGCATTGCATTCTTGTAAATGCATCATTTACCTCAAACAAGTAATTATCAAGCGCAGGGTATATCGCATTCTCAATCTTGTTCAGCACCCTCCTCACTGATAAATAACTACGGTATGTCGTCGCTATCTGCATTGTCTTATTTCCCCAAATATACATTGCGCCTCTCTTGTATGTCAAGTAATTTATCTGCGCATCGTACAAAACATCCTCTTCTGCAGGTGTCCAAGCTCTCTCGAGCTTCATACCGGATACCTTTCCTCTCCTTAATCCTGCTACAGGCTTCGCTTCATTTGCAACAGTACTCGAATAGGCAAAATCTGCTGCTACTGCACCTGACGGTGGTACCCAAACATACTTGTCCCTGTCTTGGTCGTATACTTGCACCCAATTTGCATAAGCAGACCCAAAACTGCTATCTATGTTTTGCCCTTCTCTCCAACTCTTTAATGCTGCCGCTGCTAATCCGTATGGCGCATCCAATATTCCTACACCCCTGCGTGCTGCCATCACACTTGCAATCTTTTGCTGTACTACTGAACTTGTATACCCTCCGTTTATAAACACCTCAAAGTCCACCTCGTCTTTACTTGCAAAAGTGTCTATTCCAGCTGTCACATCCCCGTCTACCACAGCATCCCCATCTGCTCCGAAGTCAAATTCAATGTCCGCACCTGGAAACAAAGGGTCTTGCCAGTCTGTTATCACACTATTGTTCAATGCAACAATGTATGCGCTCTTCTCATTGATTACATCTTCAATGAACATTGAACGCCCAAACCCGTCTTTTGCATCAGTCTTTCTTGATACATTCCAAGTCTCTTTTATTGCAAAAACACCCTCACTGTTTAACTCTTTCACAACAAGCTGGAACTCCCCTGTCGTCGCCATAGCAATATCTGTCACAGAAACAGCTATCTTGCCATTGCCGTATGCTCCCGGTCCTCTCAACGCAAGCAAAAACAACTCGTTTGCACCAAACACATGACTGCCATACGGTATTCCTACCTCAACTGCTGCAGGGATTGTACCGGCTGTTGCATTTTTTACAATAACACCAGCATATGCACAATCATTCCCCACAACCCTCTGTACTTCAAGGGCATTACCTTTCTCAAGAAAAGCAATAGCACAATACATGCCTAATTTCGAATCATCGGCATAGCCATACTCTTCTATAAACTGCTGATTGTTTGAAATAAGCATTCTATCTAATGTCCCTTTATTCGCTTCAAGAACTATCGCTGCTTTAAACGCAACATCTGCCTTTATTACAAGCGATAAATCTACTTCATTCATTGTAACATCAGGTCTCATCTATCCTCCTTTGCATTTTATTATTAACATACACTATCCACTCACAATATGCGTCTCTTCTAATATAGGATTCTCTATCCCAGAATAGATATCGCACTCTACTGTCAATATTGTCTTTACTGTCGTTGGCGGCACTACTGGTATCAATGCCTGCACATTCAATACTGTCGTCAATCTAAAAATTTTACCTTTCTCAAACTGTGACTCTAAATCTGAATTGTCTGCTTGCTCCTCTAATATTATAGGAAACTCATACTCTATCTGTGTGTCAACATCTGTAAATTTCAACGTAAAATCATTACTTACAAGCCACTCATCAAATAATAATGCCCTACTATCCAGACAATCTGCATTCGTAAACCAGTTCTCTATGGTATATGTTAAAATCTTCGGAACATACCGCATCTTCATCGCAACCTGCTTTGTCTCATCTGTATACTTCACATATATGCCGTTCCTCGCTACAAAATTATTTAATCTACTTCTATCTATCTCCATTCCCGTTCTATACATACTCACCATGTTCAATACAGCAGTCGGCGTCGTCTCTGCTCTTAATCTCATCGCAACATTCACAGGCGCATACACAATTGACTTCGCCTCAATTGTCAACCTGCTCGCAAGCTCTGCTCTTAAATGCGTCCCAATAGCTTTTTGCATATTACTTCACTCCTATACTCTTCAAATACTCTCCTTATACTCAAACTGCACTTTTTCTATTTTCTCGCCTTTCCACACAACAGTCGCAACAGCAACAATAGACGCAAACTCATTCTCGTCGTCAGTTTCTACAGGTTCTCTGAACCACACACTTTCAATCTTTTTATCTTCTGCATACACAGTGACACTCCTGTATGCGTCTTTCTGCACCTTTACGCCAAGCTCGACCTCTTTCTCTCCTTTCTCAATCTTTGCAGCAAAGTCTCGTTTCTTCTTCTCAAAAAATGCATGCGCGTCTTTCCAGTCACTATCAACAGACTTTGTCAATTTTATCAACGTGTCTATCTGCTCTACTACAGACATTCCACCTTCTTGCTCTTTCAATACTTTCTCAAACAGTTTCTTGTTCATTTTTACTCCTTTTATTACTTACACTCTCCTACTCCATCAGCCATTATCTCAACATATGGTAAGTCTCTGTCATCCGCAAAAATTCCTGTACTCATTCCCCAACCTTCAAGCGTCACAGTAATATGCACACCCCAGTATACATTAAATTCTATATGCTTAAAAGTGTACAGCTCCTCACTTATCCTTGTATTTATACCCCACTTTCTCTTTGATAACTCTACAATCGCTTTCACCAAAGCGTCTCTCACCTTTGTACGCTTATACACTTCTTTTACTTCTTCTGGGCACTCATCATTTTTCATATTCTCTGCAACAATGTCAATTATCTTATCTACTGCCTTTCTCTTAAAAACACCCTCAACTATTTGCATCGCTTCCTTCCACTCCTCATCCCCCCAATCCTCTGTACTTGGCTTCACATGATTGTATGCATCTGACATTGCACTATCCTCAACTATATATGAATTATATATACTCAAAACTTCCCTTCTTGTCCTTGCTTTCTTCATCAAATCCGCAATAAACTTATCTTCCCTGGCCAATGCTCTCATCCGTACAGTCGTACAAGGATAAGCAACTCCCTCATTCAACACTCTTTCAAATAACTTCTTTTTCATACTAACTCCTTTTACTTTACACCAATACCCTTTAAATATGCTCTCCAATACCTATCTATATTCTTACTTATATACTTCTGTGCATCCCCAAACAAAGGCCTTGCAGGCATCTTACTCGTACCATACTCCATATACCTTGCAACGGATAAAACATCAACATTTCCTCTTGTATACTTCACTCTTGGACTTGGCCCCACTACAAAAGCTCCCTTCGCAGGTGCCCACCTCACTGATATACTCCTCTTTAATAATCCCGTTGCTTCCCATATGTTCAAACTCATCCCATTCTTCTTTTTCCACTCTAAATAAGGCTTACTCAACTTCTTCCACTTATATTTCCATCTCTGTGTATTTATCAATTTAATAAGCGTCTTTGCATACACTTTTGCAATGTAACGTGCAAAGTCAGACATCAATAATTCATACTCTGTGTCTTCCAACTTATGTTTACCTGGCTGCCAAACATAATCTGTTGCTCTAATGTACACATAAATACTCAAAACAACTCCCCTTGTGCATAATGACTCTTTCTATTCATTGCATACCCCGTCAGCTCCCCTAACAGGCGCTAACAAATACACCTGCAATGCTGTCTGCTCAGCACCATATACCTTTATATCTACTACCTGAAACTTACTCGCATGCTTCACTCCATCATATGAATACTCAAAATCAAACTCAATCTCTGCTCTTCGTGCCACCTTATCCTTTTCCATAAAGTGCGCAACTATTGGCAACTTGTCTTCCTGCCATAACCCCATCGCTTTCAAACGCTTCTTGTCCGGATTATGCTCAATCACTACATGCGTATCTACTACCGCAGCAAATTGCTCCTTACCACCATATATATCATTCTCATTGTCCGCACCAATGTAATTCCTTAATTTACAAGGCATCCCAACAACTGGTATCAAGGCATCATTGAACTGCAATGTCGTCACTGCAGTTCTTTGATTAAATATATTACTCAAGCATTACTCCTTCGCATCTTTAAAAATATTCAAATACTCCTTTATACCAGAGACACATGCATCAACCCATTCATCTATAAACTCAAAGACCTTTCTATCTTCAATTATGTCTTTCTCTACCATGAACTTTTTCATATCTGCTCTCAATACATCTGCCCTCACATTAACTGTCTCTGCTGACAATGTCAATGCCTCACCGTGCACCTTGTAATAATTTATATTGCATCTCATATATCTCCGGACAACTGCAAGCACTCCCAAACTACCCTGCGGAACACTCGCGCCAAAACTCAATGGTATAATAGAATTATTCGCGTCCATCTCGGCCCCTGACCCTCTGCGTACATAAGTGTCTGGGTCTGTGTATTTCGTATCTACATACACGCGTGTCTCCCCTACTTTTCTGCGTATGTTTATCTTATATCTATCAATAACTTTTATTGATTTCAAATAGTCATACAAGACTTTTAACTCCTTCTCTACAAGGCTAACACCTTTTGCTATATATGTATCTATTGCAACAGTATCCATGCTCAACTCTTCTTTACCCTCATTCAACACTCTTTCAAATAACTTCTTTTTCATACTAACTCCTTTTACTATTTCTGCTCTAATTTTCTCACAACTTCTTTTGCTGCTCTACACGATAACACTGCTATTCTAATCTGCTCCGCAACAGTCTTATAAAACTCTGCAAGTACACCTTCTATCTGCTTACGATTTTCTACTTTATACTGCTTACTCCTCCCCTCAAGAGTCATCTCAATATATGCCTCCTCGCCTTTATCTATCCTAAACTGAAACTGCCCGTCTACATAAATTTCAATGCGCTCTAACCACGAAACATTTTCATATAAGTCTGTAATAATCGAAAACAGCTCTTCTCGGATGCTCTTGTCTTTCTTCTGCGCTTCGCTTATGCCCTTGCTCAAAAAATCCCCCATTGCATCCCCACACTTTAACTGATATGACACATTGTACGGCTTAACGGCAATGGCGTTCTTTTTTATCCCCTGCGCTGTGTATGGCAAACCTGCAGCGATTACTACGGCTCTCACTTCTTCGACCAAAGCATCTGCCTCTTTCTTCAACTTAAAAAACATATTCTTCACGCCGCCCTGGAACACATGTATCTCATTCTCCTCATTCACTTTACTACCAGACTTCTTTGCAACACTCTCGTCTGCGTTCTCAATCCATCGAGTCAATTCTCTCTCTTCAGAACTCGATAACTTCCCCTTTCTTTTCTCCATTGCATCTGCTATGTATTCAATCAAATCATCTGTATTCACTGCAATATGCATCTTGTTCAAATATGCATAAGCATCTTTCAATAATTTCTCAAGGTCAGACTCACTAAATCCAGCAATACTCCCCTCATTCACTTTCTTTTTTGCACTTTCTTCTATCACAAGGCGTCTGTCACCATTCTTAAAACTAAACTTCTGCCCTTCTTTTTTCAAATACTTGCTCATCGCATCTACTACGCCTCTCCTCTCTTGGCTGGTCTTAAACTCAAAATCCATTACATACCCTTCACCTTCCTCTCCTTGCTCTATTCTCTTTCTTCTATCATCTCCTGTCACTTCATCCCATATATCAAACAAAGCATTGACTACACTATCACTTGCTTCCTGCATTTTCTTACTTACCCCTCTCTTCCTGCTCTCAAGATACTTCTGCGGCTCAATCGTCCCGAAATCCTGTGGCGTTCCTTGCACTGCCGCACTTGCTGTCTCTTCATCTTTATCACCAACAGGCTCGTCCATGGACGATATTGCATCGCCTTCAATCGAATTTTCCCCATCAATAACTGCCGCCTTGCCTTCAACCTCCATCTGTGCCAATCTCGTGTAGTAATCAGGTATCTCAGACAGATGCGCCTTTGCTATTCTGCCCCATGTCATTATGTCCATCGCAATATCAGCATGCTCCGACTCAACTTCTATGCCTAACCTGAATTGCTCCATACATCCGTCATAACCTATCTCCTGCGCAACTCTCTCGGCATCTTCCATACTCACAGTCACTGCGGCTGTGCTTTCTTCGGAAACTCTTTTCAATGACTCAAACATTCTTGCTTTCATTCTATACTCCTATGTTAAATCTACTCCGTCTAACTCCCAACTCTCTCCATTATCGACCGTTTTCAAATAGTAACTTGCCTCTATAGTGCGTGATACTATCTCACTCAAATGTATTTCAATACGACACATTAAGTATACACGAATCATCTCTTTTGCTGTGTCTCTTATCTCCACGCCAAAAGAAACCTTCAACATCATAATCGGTGTCTCTTTTTTCATTGAAAGCATACGACTACCATGCCAATCCTCGTCTAATAACATCTCTTCCACGGCAGCCTTTTTTCTAATAACCGTGTCATAAAAAATAGCTGCAACTTTCCCTGGTATTCTCTTCTTCACATCCCGTGCAAAATTATTAAAAATATCCTTGTTCATTGTATTCTCTTCATTCAACACTCTTTCAAACAGGTTCTTTTTCATGTTTGCTCCTTTTGTTTAATTACTCCAACCTTTCCAAGTCACATCCCAGTAATTACCACCATCTTCGCTTGTTGCCGCAATCACAGCCTCAAACCTGTCAGCATATCCGTCAATAGCAATAATCACTTTTATTTCCGCAGAGTATAATGTTTCGTTGCCACCGACTGCTATATAAACATCCAACGCTCCTACTACACTGTACTCTACCAATGCACCTTTCTCATTATTATTCACATTTATTATAATGAACTTGTCTGACTTGCCTTTTGCTACAAACTTCTCAAGCTCTGCCTGATTCTCCCTTTCTTTCTTGTCTAAAGCCTTGCTCACAATACCTACTACTTTTTTTGGTACCCACCTGCCGCTCGCTATAGCATAATTCATATTCTTAATTGCATGCTTATTTACCTCTTCATTCAACACTCTTTCAAATAGTTTCTTTTTCATACTAACTCCTTTTGTTAACTTTACACAGGCACCCATACTGTTTCAGCATCCATCTGCCAACCAAAAAATTTTGTCACTTCTATTCTATGGTCACTTATTATCGCCACCTTAAATTTACCCGGCTTCATAAACCCACCAGAATGCTGAACAGCAGCAAAATCCACATATATTCCACCACTTGCTACATATGCTCCTTCCAACTGTCTATCAGCAAATATCTCTAACATCTCCTTGTACGCCTGCTCCTTCCCTACCTCTGCTATCCTCTCTTTATACCAAATATCCGCTGCTTTACTTGCTTTCTTACATATCTGAACATTGAACTTATTTTCTTCCTGCAACACTCTTTCAAATAATTTTCTATTCATTCTCACTTTTCTCCTTCTCTACATTAAACTCATACATCTCGTCTTACTCGTCTCTTCCTGTTAAAATACCCTTCGCCTTCATGTCTCTTGCTATCTCCGAAATGTAAAAAGGAAAATATTGCAATGTATGCGCCAAATGTTTACAGACACTCCCTTTTAACTCCGGATTACGCACTCCCGGAAATCTCTGCTCACCTCTGCCAAACACTGCGTCTACCTGTGTCAATATATAATTATATCCCCAATACTTAAACGCTGGACACGTACACTTCACACCAATGTCTCCACCTATCAATAATGTCACTTTCTGGAACGCTGTCAAGTCTTTCATCTTTCTTACGTCTTCAAGCTCCAACAATTGTATATATTGCGACCAAAATTTCCCTTTCGTCGTCTGACTTGGCGTCGAAAACATCACAACATCGCCTGACTTTGACAACCCGCGGTATCTCAAAGCACCTAACTTCTTACTACGTGCTAAACTTTTTGCATCTACCTCTAACCTTAAATCCTTATAGGTCAACTCCGTTATCAGCATGCTTACCCCTTCAAGCCTATAAATGGACTACTTTCACCCCTCAATTGCTCAAGCAATGCTTCTTTTGCTGTCTTCCCTTCTGTCGCTAAACTCTCTCCATCCGTATCTATCCCCACTACAGAGGCATTCCTCAAAACTCTACCTTCATTATCTTTTATCTCTGCAAGGGCATAACTTATAACCCAATCCAGAGCAGCTCCACTCCATTCAAAATTCTCATCCATACCGTCAAAATTATACATATATTGCACTGTCAAATACGACGTCTTTATGTTTGCATCATCCACATACAAATATGGCTTAACAAATCTATATGTAAAACCCCCACTAAATAATCTCATAATCTGCTTATACTCTTGTATCATCGCAAATAATAAAAAGTAATCGCCTTGTGGCAACCTGTTTACGCCAAGAATTACTGCCTCTGGCGTGATTATACTTGACACGCCCACTGTTGGCCTGTATTGTATAACATCCACAATGCTATCCACTCTGGCAGGCATCTCCAACACTGCTTCGCCATTGTATGGAAAACTTTCAAACGCAAGCACTGAACTATACTTATTGTACTTTCTCGCCGCCTCATTAAAAGCAAGAGCAACCCCCGGTCTACCTATTGAAAGCACCAGGGGCGTAAATGTATCTATCAACAATTGAATTATCTCTGCTCTTTTCACCTATTTCTCCAACTCCGCTAATGCAGCTTCATACTTTTCTTTTGCGTTTTCAACATCTTTTTCCACTTTCTTCATCTCTTTCTCAAGCTTGTCTATCTCTTTTGTTATACCCTTCTTCTCACCGTCAGCGGCACTCTCAAATACTGCTTTCTTTTCTTCTATCTCTTTAACAATATTCTGCATCTTTTCATCCGCAGCATCAAAGACTACCTTTAACTCAGCCACTTTTGCAACAGCAGCACTCTTCTTTGCTTTAGCCGCTGCTTCTGCTCTACTTACTTCATTCAAATTCTCTAACTGCTTTATCTCAAAAGGCAAGCCCCTGAATGCACTTTTATTGTAATACTTCACCTGCTCTTCTGTCAACTGCTTCTGTGTATTCTCTCCTACTATGAACATCCCTCCAAGAGGGTTCGGCAATGACAAAGGACCTTTTCCTTTATTCACTAAAAAATACTTCTTTTCCATCTGTAAACCTCCAAGGTATAAAACGAGCCGGACGCTTTCACATCCGGCTCGCCTTGTTTTCTATTCAGCTACGACTATGTCGTAACTATCTTTCCTGTCCTGTAAAACTTATTATTGATAAACTTTCTACCATTGCTTGTCATGATTCCACGTCTTGATACAAAGTCATCAAGCATAATCGGCGGTGTCAGGAATATTGGCATATATGCGCCAAACACATATCCTGCCATCAGATAACTGTCACCCTTGAATCCCATCAAAAATGAATTCGGGTCTTG
>Ga0172381_10001145_pt1 | contig 32133 bp, 36 predicted proteins | sample Leawel6488metaG_FD_119754 | JGI IMG/M metagenome (GOLD analysis project Ga0172381, IMG submission 119754) | Leachate microbial communities from a municipal landfill in Southern Ontario, Canada - Leachate well 64-88 metaG | ecosystem: Engineered > Solid waste > Landfill > Unclassified | place... | reverse complement strand
AATAATTCATTTCTTTATGATTTTATTTGCAGGATATGGTACAAAAATTTCTTTAAGAGTATCTGGAGATTTAAACCAGATTTCTGAATTTTCGTTAATAATAGCAATGCAAGGAATCGCTTTGGGGCAAATTACAAGTTCACAATATGCAATAGTGATTATAATTACTTCTCTATCAATGTTAACAACACCTTATGTAATGCTTAATAGTGAAAAGATATATACTTTCTTTAAACCAATAATGGATAGATTTAAGGAAGAATTTTGGCACAGGCAAATAAATTCATTGTCTACCATTTCAAAAGATATTAAAGATCACATAGTAGTAATTGGTTCAGATGTAATGACTGAAGGTTTCATAAAAGTAGTTTCAAGAGATGTAGATCAACCAATTATCTTAGTGGATTATAATCCAGAAAAGTTATTAGCTTTTCAAAACAAAAGAATAAAATATGTTTGTGGAGACATCAACTATAAAGAAGTAATGAATGCAGTAAATTTAAAAGAAGCAAAACTTGCAATATTGACTGCTCCAAAGTTTGATACAACAATAAGATTTCTAAAAACTGCAAAAACAATTAACCCTCGGCTTCCAATTTATGTTAGAGCAAAAACTAAAAAAGAAGCATTACAATTATATGAGCTTGGTGCAGATTTAGTGATCTTACCACATGTTTTAGAATCAAATTATCTTCTTCAAAAAGTTTATTCTTTTGTTAAAGATGGTCCCGAAAGAAACAAGGCTCTAAGATCTGAATATTTAAGTTATTTAAAAAAAGAAAATTAGATATTTTTAAATTGTTTAACTAATTCTTCAATCTTCTCATCTACTCTCTTTAAAAATAATTTTGAATCTTGGTATTTATGATTTTTAAGTTTTTGTTTATATTTTGGGATATTTATTAAAAATTGTTTAAGACTTTTCTCATCAATTTTTGTGTGTGATTCTCCATATCCTAAAATATCAAGATAGTGTGCATTTGTTAATTGTTCAAATTGATGTTTCATAGGAATGGAGTAGATTGGTTTTTTGAAATATAACGCTTCAGTAATTAATGTGTGCCCGCCATTAGTAATTATAGCTTTACATTCAGAAATATATTTAAACAGATTTGGTTCATTTTTTTTAAATGTAATATTTCCATCAATTTTATCTTGATTATATCCAAATACAATGAATTTTTCAGTTTTAATTTTCTTAAGAACCGGGGTCACATTTGTTTTCTCCATAAATCTGTTATACACAAGAATATACCCTTTGTCTTTAGATTTAAACTTTTTAATTTCGTCCATAAAAATAGGATCAAAGACTTCTGTATTCTTCTTAACAATGTTTGTTCTATAGAAACATAATCCAAAATAATAATTTGCAAAAGGATAAACTAATTTTGAAACTGCTTTTGCTTGAAAGAAATCTCCACTGTCCTTTGCTTTAAATTCAACATCTCCTCTAAAGATAGTTGCATGATTATCAATTTCAATAGTTGGGATCTCAAGCATCTTTCCTGCCCAAAGAGTATATCTCTCAAGATCTGAAATAATTATATCTGGTTTATAATTATAAATGATTTTAGTTGTTTGTGTTAAGTTCTTTGCATTCTTTGCATTAAACCACCCAAAAAAACTTTTAGCAAGCTTTACTCCTTCTTTACTATAAACAAAAACTGGTTGTTTAACAACATCAATTTTAATGTTAGGATATTTTTTTTCTAAGAAGTTAGCAACACTTTCATCTGTAATAATTTGAATTTTGTGTCCTTTCTTAAGCAAGTGATCAATGATTGGAATACTTCTAGTGACATGTCCAAACCCATCTGAATTAAGTGCATATATAATCTTCATAATAATATTATAAAATAAAGCAATTTTTAAATGTTTTTAAATACTCATTTTTATTAAAAGGAGCAAACAAATGATAATCTTAATATGTGGTTTTTCTGCATCAGGTAAAAGCTATCTAGTTAATTCTGTGGCAGATAAACTAAACTATAAGCACGTTCATACTTCAGATATTCTTAATCAAATTGCGTGCGGGGTTTCTGAAAAGAAAGTAAATTGTAATAATACAAAAATGAACACCGGTTGGTACGAGTTTTCAGGACTTGATGAAAAGCGAAAGAAAACAAATAATATAGATAAGAAATTGGATAAATATCTTCTAAACTTAGTAAAAACAAAAAACAATATTGTTCTTGATTCTTGGACACTACCATATTTAGTAAAAGATAATAAAAAAGTAATTAAGATTTGGTTAGATGCAACAGAAAAAATAAGATCACAAAGGCTTGCATTAAGAGACAAGATAACATACACAGAAGCACATAAGCTACTAAAAAGCAAAGATTCTTTTTCTAAGGAACATTTCCAAGAACTCTATGGTTTTACGTTAGGGAAAGACAAACAAGTTTTTGATTTAGTAATTAATACAAATACTTTAAGTATAAAACAAGTAGAACAGAAAACTCTTGATTTTTTAAAAAAGAAAATTAAGTAGTTATTTTTCTATTTTTTTTCTTAGTCTTTCAATAACAGAATAATCTACATTATATTTTCCAAGTTCATTTTCTGGAAAAAAAGTGCTTCCGTGAAAATCAGAGCCACCACTTTCAATTAAGCATAATTTTTTTGCAATTTCTTTTGATTCCACGATAAACGCATCATATTCACTTCCATGTGGTCCAGTAGTTTCAATTCCTGAAAGTCCATAAGAAATAAGTTTAGATGAATAATATTCAAAGTCATTTCTAAGAGATAACGGGAGATACCAAGGGTGAGGAAGCACAGCAACTCCTCCTGCATTTTTTATTTCAGCAATTACTTTTTTAGCACTATATCTTTTTGGTTTATAGTCAATACTTATCTTCTTAATAATTCCAACAAATGCTTCTTGTAAGTTTTGAACATAGCCGTTCTTTCTAAGTTCCAAAGCCAGGTGTGTAGCCATAACTTTTTGTGTTGGTCCTGCAAACTTAAAGATTGATTCCATTTCAACATTGTAGCCATTATCTTGTAACCAATAAATCTTTTGAGTAACGACGTCACTAATGGATTTTGAGTTTTCTTCTAAAATCTTAAGTAATGGTTCATAATTAGGATCAAAGAAATAACCAAGAATTTCTGTAGACTCACAATTAATTTCAACACCTGTAATTAATTCGATTTTTTCTTTTTTTGCAAATTTAGAAGCATCAGCCAAAGCATCAACGCCATTATGATCAGTAATTGCTAAAGCTTTAAGTTTCTTAGAAGAAGCAATTTTTATTAAATATTCAGGAGAATGAAAACCATCTGAATAGTAAGTGTGAGTGTGTAAATCACAGTTCATTTGTTTTCTTCCCGCTTTATTGCATAGTCTTGGTTGCTAGTTTTATATCTTCGCCAGTAACTGTTTTTCTTTTTGCGTGCTTTGCAAGTTCAATTGCTTGTTTTGAGATGTCCATAGCTACTTCAGAAAGAATCTTACTTAGTTCTTCTGCTGCGTCTTCTGACACTCTTTCTGCTCCTGCCTTTCTAATAAGTCTATCGATTGCTGCAACTGGTAAATCAGTCATAAAATAACCCCCATATTTAATTTAAATAAATTATAACGCTTTTCGTTTATAAGATGGTACTTCAAAAGCTTTTTAAATAAAACCTCTAAAAGATATATACTATGACGCTATTAGATTCCATTCTTTTGCAGATTAATCAAAAGAAAACAAGCTTTAATGAGCTATTAACAAGAATCATACCTAATTATTCAAGTACAGAATCAGCAAGAGCTGCTCTTTTTCGTGTTATTAAAAACCTGGTGTCGTTTGGTTATATTCAAAAAACTGAAGATTTTTACGAGATAACTGAGAAAGGAAAAAAGATGGTGGAGTCAAAGCTTCAAGATAAGATGCTAAATAATATAAATAGCATAAATGATCTTCTTCAAAAATCTCAACCTGCAAAATCTCTACAATATCTTGATGACATGGTTAGAAATTTACAAATATTTTTAGAAAGATCAAAAGAAGACCAAACTCTTTTAAAGATAGGTAAAACAAGTGTTACTTTTTATGTTTCAGATTTAGAAGATATAAAAACAAATGTCGCAAGTAGATTAACAAAATTTGAACAATCTTTTGATAGGCAGATACAGTCTTTAAAGGATTTAAATTTTGAAGATCAGTTTGTTATTAATCTTGACAATAACGCTTTTGAGTTGATTAAAGAATTATCCACTAGTAACAACGTTTCAGAACTAATAATTGATTGTGATAAGACAGATATCAATTCAGGGATGCTTTTTGAAACACATGCAGAGTTTGCAAAAAAGCCAGATAATGTTTTTATTCTTAAGCAAGCAGACATAGATGTTTTAAAGAAATTATTATTATCAAGACTTGACATAATAATGCAGACTAGATTTAAGACCTACATTAAAGAAATTGTAATTTATTTAAAGGTTGGAAAGCTTTACTTCACAGGCCCTTACAATCAGATAGTTACAATTAAAGAAAGCTATTCTAAACTAACAGAACCAGAAAAGAAAGAAGTTAAAGAAAAAATAATATCTTAAAGCAACTATAGTCTAGTGGTAGGATGCAAGCTTCCCAAGCTTGCGACTCGGGTTCGAATCCCGGTAGTTGCACTGCCTTTTCTTTTCTTGTAAGAAAAGAAAATGTAAGCTGCCAAAAGAAAAGAACTATAAGGTGCCAAAAACGGCAGGTGTCGAAAGAAAACACGAACGATTAAAAAAATAATTAAACGGCAAAATTATGTCAACTGTTAAAATACTTGTAGAAGGTTATGCTCACGAAGGAAAAGATTGTTATGAAGCAACTTGTTCGACAGTTTTAATTGAGGATTCCGGAAAAAGAATAATTGTTGATCCAGGTTGTAACGAGAAACTACTTCTTAATGCATTAAAGAAAGAAAAATTAACCCCAAAAGATATTGATTTAATTTTCTTAACACATTATCATATTGATCACTTATTAAATATAAGATTATTTCCTGGAATTGATATCTTAGATGGAGACATAATTTATCGTGGAGATAAAGAATTTTCTTTTAAAAAGAAAATACCTGGCACAAATATTGAAGTAATAGAAACTCCAGGCCACGCACACGAACAAGTAACTCTTTTAGTAAAAACTGAAAAAGGCATCATTGCAATTGCGGAAGACTTATGGTGGTGGGAAGATGGAAAACAAAAAACAGATAAGAAATCATTATTATCTTTAAAAGATCCATTTGTAAAAAATAAGCAAGCATTATTGAAAAGCAGGAAATTAATATTACAAAAAGCAGACTATATAATTCCAGGACACGGAAAAATGTTTAAAGTAGAAAAGTGAGTGTTATGAAACTAGGAAAATATAAACACTACAAGGGGAAGATTGTAGAAGTTATTAGTGTTGGTAAGCACACAGAGACAAATGAAGATTTAGTAATCTATAAAGAAGGAAAAAACTTTTGGGTAAGACCAGAAAAAATCTTTAAAGAGAAAGTAATTGTAAATGGAAAATCAGTTTCAAGATTTAAATATATAAAATAAAAAGGAAGTGAAAAATAGTATGAAAACAAGATTTTATGAAAATGCAGGACTTTCTAGTCCAAAGGTATTATTACCAAAAAAAGAAATAGATTATACTAAATGGTCAGTTGTTGCTTGTGACCAGTATACCTCTGAACCAGAATATTGGAATTCTGTTAAAGAGATTGTAGGAAACAATCCCTCAACATTAAAAATAACATTCCCTGAAATTTATCTTGAAGATTCAGACAAAGAAGAAAGAATTTCAAATATTGTAACAACAATGAAAGAATATATTTCAAAAAAAATGTTTGATGAACATATGGGGTTCATTTATGTTGAAAGACAAATAAAAGACAAAATAAGAAAAGGATTAGTAGTTGCTTTAGATTTAGAAAAATATGATTATAATAAAGGTTCAACAACACTTGTCAGAGCAACAGAAGGAACAATTTTAGAAAGACTTCCACCAAGGATTGAAATACGTAAAGATGCACCTTTAGAATTGCCACACATAATGGTATTAATTGATGATCCTAAAGGGAAAGTTATTGAAAAGATTAGCGAGAATAAAAAAGATTTTGAAAAAGTATATGATTTTAATCTTATGAAAAAAGGTGGGCATATTGAAGGTTATCTAGTAAATAAAAGATTTGAAAAGAAAGCAGCTAAAGAATTAGAAAGACTTGCTAGTCCAGAAAAATTTAAAAAGAAATATAAGTTAGATAAAGATTATCCTGTTCTTTTGTATGCTGTTGGAGATGGCAATCATTCTCTAGCAACAGCTAAAGCAGTTTGGGAGAATCTAAAGAACACTGCAGAAAACAAAGTTGAAATAATGAACCATCCTGCAAGATTTGCTTTAATTGAACTTGTTAATCTTCATGACGAGTCTTTAGAGTTTGAAGCAATTCACAGAGTATTATTTAATCTAAAGAAAGACATTGTTAAAGAAATGAAAAATCATTTTGGAGATTGTTTTAGTTTTTCTAAAAAATCAAAAGAAGAAGTTATTGAAATAATAAAAACAAAGAAAAGCAAAGATAAACATTTTATTGGTTTAATTACAGAGAATCCTAAAACAACTGGAATCATAAAAGTGGCTAGTCCGAAATCAAACTTGCCAGTTGGGACAATACAGGATTTCTTGGACAGTTTTGGTAAATCAGGTGGCTTTGAAAAGATAGACTATGTCCATGGCGAGGATGTGGTGTGCTCTCTTGGTCAAAAACCAAACAACGCAGGAATCTATCTTCCAACAATTCAAAAGAAACAATTCTACAAAACTGTAATTGTTGATGGCGCTTTACCAAGAAAGACATTTTCAATGGGAGAAGCACACGAGAAAAGATATTATTTAGAGACAAGAAAGATTAGGTAAAAACCTAATCTAAAAATATAGTATTTAAACACAAGTAAACAGTATATATATTACCATTAAGGAGGAAACAATTATGAGTTTAAAAGAACAATTTGAAAAATTAAAAGAAAATTGGTTATTAATTCTTTTAGTAGTATTAGTTTTAGGAACGATGATTTACTTACCAAACATAAGTGTTGGTTCAAGTTATAATTATGCTTCTGATTCTGCACTAGGAGGATATGCTCCCGCTTATGCAAAAGAAAGCTATCTAAATTATCAAAATCAAAATTTCTCTCCAGAAGTATTGAACCGTAAAATCGTTAAAACTTCAAATTTAGGAATTGAAACAAAGATAGGTAAATTTAAAGAAACAGATTCTCAAGTAAGAGAGGTAGTTAAAGGAACCGAATCAATAATTATAACTGAAAACATTTATTCAAATAAATTTGATTCAAAGGAAATATTTACAGGCAACTACACAATTAAAGTAAAAACAGATAAACTAGATTTAGTAACAAATCAACTTAAGACTTTAGGAAAAGTAACAAGTTTTAATCAAGGAGCTGATGACGTTACTGGAGAATACACAAATGTAAACATAGAATTACAAGTTGAAAAAGAAAGACTTGAAAGATTTCAAGAAATGTATGCAGAAGCTGAAGAAATTAAAGATAAAATAGAATTAAACGACAGAATCTTTAATCAAGAAAGAACAATTAAATATCTAGAAGATTCAATAAAAGATGTTGATCAAAGAATTGACTATTCAACAATCTATTTAACAATAAACGAAAGGTCAGACTATCTAGGTATTGCTTTTGTTAAGTTATCAGATCTTTTAAGATCATTTATGAGCAGTTTAAATTCCTTAGTAAGACTAATAGTAGTAGTTCTTCCTTGGGTATTGATTGCAGGATTTATTTACGCAGTAAGTAAGTTAACCAAAAAGCAAGAAATCAAGAAGAAAAGATAATTTTTCTTTTCTTTTCTATTTTTATTATTTTCTAATCTAATATTATTTATGTTAAAAATATACTTTGCAGGATCAATTAGTGGTGGAAGAGATGACCAAGAAATCTATTTTGAATTAATAAATTATCTTAAGACTAAGGGACAAGTTCTAACAGAGCATATTTCAGATAAAAATTTAAGTTCTTATGGCGAGAGCAATAAATTAACTTCTGAGCAAATCTTTACAAGAGATGTAAACTGGTTAAAAGAATCAGATATTGTTGTTGCAGAAGTTACTCAAGTTTCTTTAAGTGTTGGTTATGAATTAGGGCTTTCTGAAAGTTTAAATAAAAAAGTAATTTGCCTATATCGTCAAAAAGAAGGAAAAAGACTTTCAGCAATGATTTCTGGTAACCACAACTTCTTAGTTAAAGAATATCAAACAATAGAAGAAGCAAAAAGGATTATTGATGAGATTTTCAAATGAACAATATATATATATATTTCGTTCATTCATTCTATTAAATTACAATTAAATAATTAAAAAATTGGAGGAAACCAAAATGGCAAAAGAAAATAATAAAAAGCTAATCATTTGGGCATTAGTAGCTTTAGTGATTGGTGTAATAATAGGGTTAGTAATAACAAACCTGACAACAACAGGAAAAGGGGGTTATATCTCTGAAATTCACCAGATTCGTCCAAAAACACAGGTTGGGATAACTATGCCTATTCCAATTTATTTGGAGTTAGTTCAAGAAATAGATAGTGTTAATGGTGGAACAGGTACTATTAATAAGTATGCGTTTATTGAAAACGAAGAATTTCACTCTAATTTACCCGGGAAAGTTAGAAAAAATACCACCGTCAACTTTTCTGATGGCACAGTATTATCTGACGATTATACTTCAGAATTAGAGTATTCTGCATATTATTCAGAATATATTGCAGGAACCTTTTTTGGTCCATTTACTTCAATAGAGGCTACTATATATGATATGAAAGTAACTTCTATAATTGATGCACACTTTAAAATAGGTTCTAAAATAATACCTAAATCATTAACAACTGTATTTAATCCGAATGAAGATTTATTTGCAGTAGTTAATAGTCTTGATTTAGATTGTAGTGGTCAATATAATCTAACACATTCAGAAGTAGGAGATATTGATGAAATATCTGGGAATTTATATATTTCTCAATATAATCAAGGCACCGGTTGGACTAATGTTTTACAGGATTACCCTTTAGATTTAACCTCGTCAGCAGATAATACCTATACAGGATATATTCCAGCATCTGCAATAACTCAGTTAAACAATGGAAGTCAGTACATTAGAGTGTCGATTAATAGTCACATTATTACTGCAACAGGATTACAAACAAGTGCAGAAATGCACAAATATCTAAATTGTCAAACCAATAAATCTGAATCATTAACTCCTGAAGAAATAAAGGACGTGAGAAAGATAACAGGCTATAAATCAATAGATGAAAGAGCAAAAATAAAATAAGTTCTAACTACACAAAATGAGATTATTTAATTAATCTTATTTTTCTTTTTCTTTTTTCTTAAGCGGCAATATATATATATCGTTCATTCATTCTATTAAATTACAATTAAATAATTAAAAAATTGGAGGAAACCAAAATGGCAAAAGAAAATAAAAAATCATTAATCATTTGGGCATTAGTAGCTTTAGTGATTGGTGTAATATTAGGATTAGTAATAACAAATTTATCAACAACAGGACAAGCAAAATCTATAACAGAGGTTGCGCCAAGAACATTAATTGGCACGGGATATAATTTTGTATTATATCAAAATATGAGTTTTGAAAATCCAAATGGAGAATATCTTTTATGGACGCAAGAAAACTTACAATCTAATGTTCCTGCAAGAATTAAAAAAGAATCTTCAATGTCATATAATTTAGACGATTTCAGACCATACTTTCTTAATTCTTCTATAACTAATACAGAAAGAGCAGAAAATAGCAATTTAGGTTATGCTGCATATCCAGAAACTGTTTTATGGTTTCCAAACACAACAAACACCCCCACCGTGTCCTATTCTTATTTTACAGAATGGACTTTTGGTAATGGAGTGACTAAAACAGAAGGTACTGGTTATTCAGTAAATGAAAATTATAATTCATTTATAGAAGCAAGTTCTTTAAATGTAAATTGTTCTAATTATGAACTTGTTCATTCTACCCCTACGGGAATTAATTATCTTGGATATCAATTCTATATATATGATACAACTTACAATTATGATCAAGTTTATTACGGGTCTTGGATAGAAGCAAGAATAAATCCTAACGGTATTCAACAAGGAAATTTGCCACAAGAGGCAATAGATATATTGCAAAATAATAATGGATATGAGGGAGTATTGATTGCACATATATCTACTACCGAGAATATGTATACTGTGGTTTACAGTGCTAATACTTATTTAAATTGTCAAAATGGCGCAATTACTAAATTAAATTCTGATGGTTTACAAAAATTACAACAAAAAACAGGAACTCCAATAGACGTAATAAAAAAATTACATGAAGAAGGTAAGATGCCTTTTACAGTACAAAAATAAAATCAACTAGATTTTATTTTTCTTTTTCTTTTTTTTCTTTAGCTTTTTTTACAAATTCTACAAACAACGGGTGTGGAGTAAGTAGCTTTGATTTAAGTTCAGGGTGTGCTTGTGTTCCAATAAAGAAAGGATGTTTCTTAATTTCAATAAATTCAAGAAGTTCTCCAGTTGGGTCCATTCCACAAAGCACAAGTCCTTTTTCTTTCAAGATTGAATGATACTTTGGATTAACTTCATATCTATGTCTGTGTCTTTCAGTAATTTTGTTTTTACCATATATTTTTGCAACCTGTGATCCATCTTGTAATTCAGCAACACAAGACCCAAGCCTCATGCTTCCACCAATCTTTTTATTTTCTTGACCAGGAAGGATAGTAACAATTGGTTCTTTACAATCTTTGTCAATTTCTGTTGTGTGTGCCTCAGGCAGTCCACAAACATTTCTTGCATACTCAATAACAGCAAGTTGCATTCCGTAGCAAAGTCCTAAGTAAGGAACATTATTTTCTCTAGCATATCTAATAATATTTAATTTTCCATTAATTCCTCTAGCTCCAAAACCACCAGGAACAATAATTCCATCAAGTTCTTTAATTTCTGGAGAGTTGGAAACGCCATCTTCTTCATATTTCTCAGTATCAATAAGTCTAATTTCTAAAGATTCAGATACTGTGGTTTTAGCATGATGTAAGGCTTCAATAACTGAAGCATAAGAGTCGTCAATACCGGTGTATTTTCCACATATGCCAATAACAATTTTTTCTTTAGTTCCAGTTTCTATCTTTTTAACTGCTTCAATAAATTTATCGAATTCTAAATTAGTATTTATTTTTAATTTCTTAGAAATGAGTTTATCTAGTTTTTGATTTTTAAAATTAATCGGTATTTCGTAAATATTTTTAACATCACAACCAGAGATTAATTGTTCAGGTAGTAGTGCACAATTTTCAGTAAGTTTCTCAATAGCCTTCTTATCAAGCATCCGCTTTGCTCTACAGATGACTGCGTCAGGAATAATTCCTCTTTTAAGTAATTCAGCAATACTATTTTGTGCAGGTTTAGTTTTCTGTTCATCGCTTGGTGCAATTTCAGGAACATAAGCGAGATGTACAAAAAAAACATTTTCTTTTCCAAGTTTTCTTCTAATTCCTTTACAAGCAGTAATGTACAATTCATTTTCTAAATCTCCAACAGTTCCTCCAATTTCAAGAAGTACAATGTTTGCATCATTATCAAGTGCAGTTTTAATAACTCTATATTCTATGTAATTAGTAACTTCTGGTATTAACTTTACAGTTTTTCCTAAAAAAGCTCCGCTTCTCTCTAAGTCAATTATTTCTTTGTAGATTTTTCCCATTGTTAGGTTCTGAGATCCATTACAAGAAATATCTAAATATCTTTCATAATGTCCAAAATCCATATCCACTTCTGTTCCATCATCAAGAACAAAAACTTCTCCGTGTTCCACAGGGTTCATAGTCCCTGGATCAAAATTAAGATAACCATCACATTTGATTGGTATTTTCTTAAGATCATTATCTAAAAGAAGAGCAATACTAGAAGCAGAAACTCCTTTACCAATCCCAGAAAGCACTCCGCCAGTAATTATTACAAATTTTAGTTTCTTGTCAATTGCTTGACTATAAATATCATTAGTTTCTTTATAATCCATAAATCTCATCTTTACAATTAGTTTAGAAAATTATGTAATAAACAGTTTATAATCTTTATTGTTAATTTTGGCAATCGCCAGATTTATATACATTTTTGCTCATAAAATATATATTTGCGGCCAATTTGTAAGGTTATTGTGTGGAAATAGTAAACTATTGCGCGCTAACCTCAAAAAAAATACACGGTATTTTTTAGGATCCTAAAAAATCAGTGATTTTTTATGAGAGCGCAACCGGTTTAGTTAACTAGAGAAGAAACGCCTATGAACTGGGCGAACAGTTAAAGCAGAGATGGCGGAGTGGCCAAACGCGCCAGCCTTGAGAGCTGGAGTCGAAAGACTACGCGAGTTCGAATCTCGTTCTCTGCGCTTAAAATTGTTAAAAGATCATTTATGTCAGAAGAAAAACCAATCATTACTTTTGATGATTTCATAAAATTAGACATAAGAATAGGAACAGTTATAGAAGCAGAAAAAGTACCAAACAGTTCAAAGCTTCTAAAGCTAATAATTGACTTTGGAGATTTTAAAAGACAAATACTTGCAGGAATTGGTACCAAGTATTCTCCTGAAGACTTACAAGGTAAACAAATACCAGTAATAGTTAATCTTGCACCAAGAAAGATGGCGGGGTTAGTTAGTCAAGGAATGATTATGGCTGTAGGGGATAATGATGTGGAAGCTCTTTTGTTTCCAACAGAAGCCGTAAAATCAGGAAGTTCAGTTCACTAAAAGGAAGGGTAAATTATGGATAAAATTAAAATAAATTATTTTATTGATGTTCTATTAATAATATCATTTATTGTAGTAGCAATAACAAGCCTTGTAATATTTTTCTTTCTTCCAAGTGGAGTAAGACAAGCAGGTTATCAAACATTTTTAGGATTAACAAAACATTCATGGGGTAATATTCATACAATCTCAGGATTTGCAATGATAATTCTGTCATTGATACATTTGATATTACATTTCAAATGGTTAACAACAATGTCAAAAACAATATTTAAGAAAAAATAATTTAGTTGTGTGTCGATAAGCAACCAGTTAGTGCCATACAAATTCTGGCTGGGCGCCAACTCAGGAAAACAAAAGTTTTCAGGATGCCAAGAAATCGCAGCGACGATTTGTTGTGCACGACCGCAACCGGTTGTGCAGAGGTGGTGGAGTGGTCAAACGCACTAGCCTGGAAAGCTAGAGTCGAAAGACTACGCGAGTTCGAATCTCGTCCTCTGCGATTAAATTTAGATCAACAGTTTGCTGTAAGTGAGCTTGTAGACTGGATTAAAGGCAAGAAGCTCGCCCACGACTACGAAACAGGACTAATTTCTAAAATCCCGCTAATCTTCGAAGATACTCAAAAACATACGTACGTTTCTGAAAAGTGTTCTCAACAAAATCTTTTTAAATACAATATACAATAACTATTTATAGAAATAAAGTGTGATAAAAAATGGTTGTAAGAAAATTAACAAAAGGCAGTTTCCCAAATGCAAAAAATATTAAGAGCATTAAAATAGGAGGTCGTAAATTCGTTGCAGAAAAGAAACAGACAGCAGACATAAAACTAGAAATAAATAAAGAAAAAATTAAAATAATCAGTTCTTTAAAAAAACGTCTAGAGAGAGGAGAATTAAAATTAACCAGTGCCGATTTAATGAAATTAAAGGCACAGGGAATTAGCCTGATTGAATTAAGAAAAGTAATAGCTCCAGAATATTTGTTAAAAACTTTGAGTTTAAAAGCATTTGTAAAAATATATGGTCAAGAAGATGTAGTTAAGGCTTTTAATGGTATTTCCCGATTAATATTTGATGCTGGTTTGAGGGAGACAGTTTATGCTATTGATCCAAAATATTTTAAAAATGAATTTTCATTAAAAGAAATTGTGAATAAGCTTTTTAAATACGGCTACAAGGATGTGTCACAGTATAGGGCCCCAGATATGCAAAGCTATATGTCACAAAATGGACGTTATGAAGTAGCAAAGGCTTGGGGGCTTAAGAATATAATAGAAACATTTGGGATTAAAGAGACTATGGTGGCTATGGGTAGATCAGAATCTGAACTTAGATCTTTATTAAATGCATCAGATTACGATTTAGGGAAAGCTTTTCCTCGCGAATATTAGAGTCTCACGACTACGCGAGTTCGAATCTCGTCCTCTGCGATTTTTTATTTTGTGTTTAAATTGCTTATTTCAAAAACACACACTCTTCATTTTTTATTCGCGGATATTTTTTGTTTGACCAAGCAATTGTTCCACCAGAAATGTGAATAGCATTATATCCTTCAATAATTAAATTTTTTGCAGCTTTAAAGGACTTTTCTCCAGTTTCACAAATAAGATAGATGTTGTTTTCTTTTTTTATTTTTTGTTTATAGTTTTTTATAAAAGCATCCATCGGTATGTTTGTAAATCCAGGAATGTGATAATCCCCAAATTTATTTTCAATTCTTAGGTCTATAAAAATATTGTTTGGATTTCTTTTAATGTCTGTATTTAATTTTTCAGAATAGGTTTCTTTAAGTATTTTATAAAGTTTAGTTACAGTTATAGAATCTACTTTATCTTTTGTATGTTTAGTTGTAATTTCATAAGGAAGTAATTCTTTGTTAATTACTTTTGGTAAATCAGACGTTGGAAGATATGAAAAATATTCATCTAGATATGGTAATGGCGTGTCGTAACAAATAAATACGCAAGTTTTATTCTTAAGTTTATTTCTCTTAATATATTCTAATAACCCTGCAAGAGCAAACCCAGAACTTGGGCCAACTAATAATCCGCTTCTAATTAATTTTAAGCTTTGGGTATAAGATTCAACACTTCCAATCTCGATAATATCATCTGCATTATTCTTCCAATCAAAAGCAATCATTTTCAAAAGATTTTTTGTTCTAACGCCTGGTACTAAGTTATTTGGTTTTCTTATTACCCCTATTGCCTTGAGGTTATCGTTTTTCTTCTTTAAGTAATTACTAGTTCCAAGAAAGGTTCCAGTTGTTCCAAGTCCTGAACAAAAGATATCAATCTTTCCATTTGTTTGAATCCAAATTTGTTTTCCTGTTATCAAACTATGCGAATTAGGATTATTTAAATTATCATATTGTCCAAAGTTAATATATTTCTCAGATTTAGCCATTTGTTTAGCCTTATAGATCCCGCTATTTTCATCATCTGGATCTGGACAAATTGGTTCATTATTAATAATCGGAGTAATCCCAAATAACCTTAGCATATTTAATTTATTTTTTGTAACTTCATTTGAAACAAATGCTTTCATTGAATTTAATCCATAATGCCTGCCAATTATTCCTAAAGAATAAGCAGTATTCCCTGAAGAATTTTCTATGATTGTAGGTTTATTTTGTAATTTCTTTTGAATATGTGCTGAATTAATCATCTCATATGCAGGAATAGATTTAATATTAAGTAAAGGCAAAGTGTTTTGTAATTTTGCAAATATTCTAATCCCATTTTTTCTAAAAGGATTACATTTATCATCAAGCTCTACAAGAGGAGTCATATGATTATGAGGATTGATATAATCCTTTATTGCATTCTTTCCAGAATAAACATTATTTTTCATAATCTTTCATTTAAATTTAAAATTAAGATCGATCTGAGAACTTAGATCTCCAAATCTGTCTTTAATGCTTGGTTGAGAAACATATTTCGTGTGTAATAATTGAAGTCTAGACAATCTTTTGTTTGGGTCAGGAGTAATTTTATTAATCTCTAAATATAGTTTTTCTAATACTTCTAAATTGTTAGTTTCAAATTTATCTAAAGTAACTGCCCCACCGTACTTATCAAGTAATTGTAGATATTTAGAATCTCTAATAAATCCAATTATTTTTTCTGCACCAACATTGTCTATTAAAAATTTTAAATCATCTTCATTTTTTATTTTATTTCCAAGAATAAAGAAATTATCAACATTGTTTTTGCTTAAGTTTTCAAACATTTTAAACAATTCTACACTTTTTTTTGTAGGCTCTACAATTAGTACAATTGCATCAAACTGCAAATGCATTGAAGATGCAAATAAATCTGTTCCTGCAACCATGTCAGAAACTATATATTCATTTTTATCGTATGTGTGACTAAGAATAATTTCTAAAATTTCAAGATTGTTATGATAACAACTAGTTCCTACACCGTGGACTTCATAAGTTCCAACAACTGCTAAGTATGCATTATCTGAAATCTCTTTACAGAAATTAGAAATAAAATAATCTTCTTTAGTAATTGTTATTAATTTAGAATTAACAGAAGGAGGAGTAGTCTTTCTAAATTCGTCATTATTTTTTATAAGATCGTTTGTTCCTTTTAAGTAGTTTTTAATTTTTAATTTTAGATTATTATTTGAAATATATTCTTCAGAAGACACTGTACAATTAAATAACTCAGGAAGATGCACATTTATGTCTGCATCAATCACAAGTACAGGTTTTCCTTTAGAAATAATTAATTTACTAAATAATGCAGAAAGGGTAGTTTTACCAACGCCGCCTTTCCCAACAAATGCTATTCTCATACATATATATATTTTTCTTCCTTTATATATATTAATGATAACCATTATCAATAAGGATAAAATATGTCTAAATCAAGAAGAACTATACAAAAAGAACTAATTTTAAAAGAAATAGAAAACATGAAAGTTTTCTTCTCTGCAGCAGAACTTTATAGTAGAATTAATTCTAAACACAAAATTGGTATTGCAACAATATATAGAATTCTTAATCAGCTAACTAAAGATTATATTATTTATTCATTTGTTTGCGATAAACGAAACATTTATTCAAAACACGGAAGAAACCACTGCCATTTCGTTTGTGAAGATACTGGCGAAATTATTCATTTTAATATAGATTCTTTAGATTTCTTAAAAGATAAACTTCCTGGAAAAATTATTTCTTTTCAAATAGAAATAAAAGGTATTAAAAATAAGAAATAATGATATATTTAGTTTTATAAATTAAATATAAATTTTTTTATAGAAAACCACTTTTTATAAATTATTTCTTTCTATTGTTGTTTAAGGGGGGAGACAAAATATGACAAATGTATTTAAAGAATTTAAAGAGTTTTTACAAGAGTATAAAGTAATTGGCTTAGCAATTGCTTTTATTATTGGTGCGGCAATTACAACACTAGTAAAGTCTTTAGTTGATAATATCATCATGCCAATAATCACACCATTCATTCCTGGTGGGCAATGGCAAACTGCAACATTAAAGCTTGGTCCAATAGTTCTAAACTGGGGCGCATTTGCTGGGGCATTACTTAATTTCATAATTATTGCTTTTGTAGTATTTATGATTGCAAAATATATGTTTAAAGAAGAAACAGTTACAAAAAAGTAAGTAACTTTCTTTTTTATTTTTTTAGTAAGCGGCTAGTGAAAGAATGTGACTTGCAAAAAAGTATCGGTACTAGAATGCGAGAGTCTCACGACTACTCGATTTCGAATCTAGTCTTATGCAATTCAATTCTAAGTAAGCATTTTGCGGCAAGTTGATTTGTATCGCGTGCATTGACTAAATTGTTTTAGATATATTTTTAAATTAGTTCTTATTAGTATATTTAGATTTTTATAAAGGAGGAATAATATGTTAAAAGAATTATCTATGAGCGAATATATTACAAAGTACACATCTATTTTACATTTAGGTGCTGGAATTTTATATATACTATACGGAATTGGATTATTAGTCCTTAAAAATTTCGCATCAAATCTTACTTCAATGTCAGGATTATTTGGCAGTGCATTTTTAAAAAATATGACTATTGGTCTTGCAATAATATTATTTATTGCAGGAATTTACACTTTATTAACAGCATATGGCCTTTGGGGGTATAAAAATTTTGGAAGAATAATGTTGTTAATAGAAATGTATGCTTTGGCTGCATTAATTGCAATAATGTTAATTATTTCAATATTTTCAATAATTACATTTTGGCAAGTTGGATTAATCTATTTCCTTGCAATGATGTATTTGGGATTGATTATCTTTTTAAGCATATATCTATTCCAAGCACATCCAGAAATGGTTGCCCTTTTCAATAAAATGTAAAACACATTTTTGCCCAATTCTTTGGGCACATTTATTTTATTAGATAGTAATAGATAAATTAGGGAATATCATGAATAATGAGCCAGTAACTAATACAAATAAAGAATATCCTAAAAAAAAAGGGATATCTGTCAAATTTTTAATATCTCTTGGTATAATTTTAATAATTATAATTTTGGCAGTTATTTTGGTTTCCAAAGCAATATATAATAGAGATATTAGTACAAATATAAATAATTTTGATGAATGTATTGAGGCAGGAAATCCCGTAGTTGCGGGGACTTATCCTATACAATGTAAAACACTAGACGGAAAACTATTTATTTCTACTTCAGATAATATTGAGAATAAACCTAAGCATGTTGATGATTTAATATTTGTAGAAAGACAAGCAACTAATTTTGAGGAATGTTTAAACTGGGGTTTCGTTTCCCAAGGTTATCCTGAATATTGTACAGATGGGAATTCTACATTTATTAATCCTAAACATACAAGTGCTCCAACACTAGCAGAACAACAGATTTGTAATACTGATAGCGAATGTACAGGACTGCCAAATCCTTGTCATAGAACAAGGGTATGTATTAATAAAAAGTGGGTGTCTTTTTACAAAATTAAGCCAGCAGCGTGTACTTTAGAAATAGATCTTTTAGCAGTGTCTCCTGGAGATTGTGTTTGTCTAAATACAGTCTGTACAAATAAGAAGTTAATTCAAAGTTAGAGTCTCATGACTACGCAAGTTCGAATCTCGCCATCTGCGAATTATTATTTAATAAACTATTTTGTGAAAAAAACATGACTAGAAAAAAAGACGCAGGAGAATTGTTACATTATTTTTATAAATCGTCTATAGTTGATCACTCCATTTCTGCAGAAGATTTACTAAAAGAAATAAGATGGGGAAGTTGGAGATTAGAAAAAGCAATTAAATATCTAAGAGATGTTGATGCGATTGAAATTACTCTATTTAAAGAAAAGATTGAAAGATTACAAAAGTTTGTAATAGTGGGCCTAACAAAAACAGGTATCCAAATAATAGAAGATAAATCCAAATTTAAAACCACTTTCGGATTTGAAATAAACTTAGAGAGCACAAAGTGGAGTTGGAATACTAAACGATAAATATTGCGCGCGAGCTGAACGCTGTCGTTTTTGGGATGAAGCACTTTTTCTAAAAGGGCTCCACTGGACAGCTACCCCCGAAAACTTTAAACACTATTTCTTTCATAGTTATTTATGAATTACTTATATGTAGATATCGAAACTGTTCCTGTGGATAAGGAAAAACATTTATCTCTAGATGAAGAGGAAAGAAAGAAACTCTTAAATCCAATTGATTCAAAAATTATTGCAATCGGTCTAAAGTCAACTAAAGATAATAAGCTAGTCATTCTTCAATCTGATAATGAAAAGGAAATGTTAACTGAATTTTGGAAGATTTACGACAATTTTAGAGCAAATAGTTCTTTAACAAACAAGATTGTGGGCTTTAACATTAAGCAGTTTGATATTTCTTTTTTAGTGACTAGAAGCTTTGTTAATGGAGTTACAGTTGTTCCTTTCGTCTTAAAAGAGATAATCGACATTAGAGACCTATTAACTTGCTTTAAAAGAGGGCCAACAAGAGGCACTTTAAAGGAATTTGGAGAGATTATTGGCGTGGTCTTAGTAGAAGACATGGACGGCTCAAAAGTGGCTGAAACTTACTGGTCAGGAAATATTGATTTAATCAAGACTTACTTAGCAAAAGACATAGAATTAACTGAAAAGATTCACAACAAGGTAATGGAACTAGGACTAGACAAAATAAGAGAATGGTGAAATATCTATTTAAATATTTAATGTTCATATATATTACTACAAGACTATAATATTTGGAGAAATGATAAAACATGGAAAGACAACCAGTAGATGACAATAACCATAAAATGATTGGAAATATAGTTTCAATTGGATATGATCCAGAATTAGAAGTTCTAGAAGTAGAATATCAATTAGGCTATTTATACCAATATCTTAAGGTTCCTAAAGAAACTTACGACAAATTAATGAACGAAAGAAACAAAATTACATTCGTTCAAGAAAGAATCGCAAAAGTTTATAAAAATCAAAGAATCAAATAAGATTCTTTATTTTTAATTTTTAAATAAGTTTAAATAATCTCTTTTTCTATAGTTATTTATGATAAGTAAAAATTCTGAACAAAGTTATAGAGAAATTATTTTACTTATACACCCATTATTCAATTTATTTCTAGATAAAATTAGTAGAATAAATTTCAATAATAAGGAAGAGCTATTAAAATATTTAGTTGGAAGAGAACCATTATTGATTAATTTAAAAGAAACAGTTAAAGATTATGCAAAAATTATTCTAAAATATAAAAATAAAAAAGGCGCATTATTTGTTTTAATTAATCCGGCAGCAAATAGTTCTCTTTCTTTTAATGTAGATGGCAAGAAAGTAAATTGGAAAAATTTGCCAGAATGTCAAGCACTATTTTCTATAGTAAATATCATAAGTGCTTTTGGAAGAAAAGAGTTAGGTGAAAGATTTGTAATAACTAATTTTAGTCCGGAAGACGGTTACACAAAATTATTTTCTGAGAAAATCTATAATAAATTAGATAAATATCTAGAAATAAGAGCTTTTGGAGAATACACTGATGGTTGTGTTTATGATATTTCAAATAGAGTTGTTGAAGAATTACAAAACAGAGAATTTAGAATAATGGACTTAGAGACTTTAAGAGATCATTGTATATCACTAAACGAGATAGAAACGAAACTAGATAAGCTATTAGAAGAAAAAAGGAAAGTATCAAAAATTAAAGAAAATCAACAAAAGAAAGAACAAATTCAAAAAGTAGTTTCTATGTTAAATAATTATAAGAAATCCAAAGCAAAATAAATTATAGTTTTTAGCATACAAATCTTTAAAAACCCTAAGATATTATATTAATTTAGATATACTTAAATTATTACATTGAATATTTATGGCTATAGAAAAATATAAAGCAGATAAAGAAGAGAAAGATTTCTTTGAAAAAATAGAAGATGAACCAGCAGAAGAAGAGTTAATTGATACCGTTAAAGAAAAAAAAGAAAAGATAAAAGAAATATCTCCAAAGCTTGAATTTTTAACAGATCCAAAGGATCCAGAAATGGTCTATATTGGAAGAAAAAAAAGCGTTCTAAAGGATCATGGTTCTAAGTCTTGTGCATTCTTAGGAAAGGTTTATGAGGATGATTGTAGAGATAAAAAGGTACATCTTGATGGATTAAACCCTCATGTTGTGTTTATAGATGGTTCAAGAGGATCAGGTAAGAGTTATGGCCTTGGGGTAATTGCTGAAGAGTTATCTGCAAATAATCCATATATTGGACAGATTGTTGTTGATCCAGTAGGTGTCTTTTGGTCCATGAAATATCCAAATCAAGAAAAGAAAGAACTAGAGGAATTAATTGCTTGGGGATTATCTCCAAAAGGTTGTAATAATTTAAAAGTTTTTGTTCCAGAAGGAGTAGTAAGTAAAGTTTCAAAAGAAACATATGATGAAACTTTTTCAATGTATCCATCTTTACTTTTAGCAGAGGATTGGTGTCTAACTTTTGGAATTGATAGATTTAATCCAACAGGTTTACTTCTTGAAAAAACACTATCTTTCGTAAAAACGGGTTATAAAGCAGGAGATCCAAGTAAAGATGATGTTCCTGAGCAGGACATTCCTTCTAAAGGAAATCTTTACACATTAGAAGACATAATTTTTTGTTTACAAAACGCAATGGAGTTTAAGTCTTCTTCAACAGGTTATAAGCAAGATTCAATAAGAGCATTAGTTTCAAGATTTGAAGCAGCAAAGGCTTGGGGAATATTTAGTGATCACGGTACACCACTTTCAAAGCTTTCAAAGGAAAGACAATTGACAATTCTTGATACTAGTTTTTTAGATGACAATATCACAGCACTAGTTATTGGAATATTAGCAAGAAGAATACTTTCTGCAAGAAAGTTAGTAACAAGACAAGATGCAATTAAAAAGTTTGATGATAATTCAGAAAGTCCTGATGATCTTCTAGAGATATCAATTCCTCCAACTTGGGTGTATATTGATGAAGCTCACACATTAATACCTTCTGGTAACACAATCACTCCAGCAACAAACGCAATAATTGAATATGTTAAGCAAGGAAGAAGACCAGGTTGTTCAATGGTTCTTGCCACTCAGCAACCTTCTGCAATCAACTCCAAGGTTCTTTCTCAAGTTGATATTTTCATAAGCCATAAGCTTGTTTTCAATGACGATATCCACGCAGTTCAGAAAAGAATGCCTGCAATTATTCCTGAGGCTTACAAGGATCCTAATTTCATAAAGACACTTCCAGTAGGTGTTGCATTAACTGGAGATAGAGGAGAAGAAACAAAAAGAGCATTTATCTTAAAAATAAAACCAAGACTAAGTCAACATGAAGGAAGAGATGCAGAAACAATTAGAGAGGTTCCAACATTAGGAAAAAAAGAAATAATTAATTTTTGTTCAGACATGGTATATAAGAAATTAGTTGCTTCAAAAACTTTAAAGACAACTGATGCAAAAGATTTGCTTGACGTAATTAATTCAAAGTACAATAGCGAAATAACATTTAATGAAGTATTAATCTCATTAAGTAAGATGGGTGTTGTTGAAAAAGAAAACATCTTAGTGTTTGCAAACAAAAGTCAAAAACAAAAAACAGAAATATCAAAAGAAGAAATAGAAAATATTAATCAAGCCATTGAGTATTCAAATGCAGTTGACCAAAACCCAGAACTTAGAGAACCTGCTCCAGAAATAGAGCCAGACTACAAGCCAGTTCTTCCTCAAAGGATTTCAAGAGAAATAGCAATTAATATTGCAAGTAGAACTAATAAGAAGAAGTTCTTTTTTATTAAAGAAGAAGAATCAATTACTCAAATACATATAGTTTACAGAAAACTATACAAAGTAATTTACAATATCTTTGATGAAGAAGAAAATTATATCACTCATAATTGTTTCATAGATTCAATAACAGGAGAATTCATACATTTTGATGGAGTTGATTTTAAGGAGTCAACTGGTTTTAATCTTGTTGATGATTTAACTGTTGATGATATTATATTACTAGATAAAATCTTTGCTTGGAGGACTCCAGAAGAGTTGTCTGAAGAATTAGAAGCAACTCCCGAACAAATAAAAGAAGATTTAATTTCTCTAGTTGACAGAGAATTAGCAGATGTTGATTTAATAAATAAACAAGAAGCTTTCAGAATTAAAAGAAAAATAGATGTGCCATTTTCCCCAAAGCTTTCAATTCTTTCTTCAGTAACTGATCTGCCATTAAAGAAGCAATTAATCCCAATTGTAGAAGATGAGGAAGAAATATCAAAAGAAGAAATTGATGAGAGATTAAATAAGTTATGGCAAAACATAGAAGTAGTAGACATTGAAGAAGTCTTTTGGCCAATCTGGGAAATTAATTCAAGAGACAAAAGAGCAAATGATAGATTTGTTCTAGTTGATGCAGTACTTGGTCAAATAGTTGATGCTTAAAAGAAGGAAAAACTTATGTTAGATTTACTTAAAAAAAAAGAAGATACAAAGCTTAGTGTTGATTCATTTATTTTAGACTCATGTAAAGCAACACCTGGTTTTGAGTTTTTCCCTAAGAAATCCACAAAGATTGATTTAGAGAAATTATTAATGACTTTAAGGACAAAGAACTACTATATAGAAAAAGATAATTCTCCATTTCTAATAATTATAAAAACAAAAAAAGGAACAGTTACTATTTTTAGTTCATTAAAAATAATAATTAGAGAAACAACACAAGAAAAAGTTGCAAAAGCAATACTTACTGATCTCTTAAAAGTAATAAACGATTTTTTGTATAAGCAAGGGTGACTGAGTTCGGTTGAAGGTGCTAGTCTCGAAAACTAGATGCGGTTTATACCCGCACATGGGTTCAAATCCCATTCCTTGCGTAGAGCCGGTTGCGGTCAGCTCGCGCCCAGCCTGGTTTGAATATCATGCACTACTCGGTTTCGCTTGCGCACAGTGGTTAATCTCCTAAACAGATTATAAGGTTTAACCCTAATTAAAAAGAGGTATTTATATAAACTTTATATCATAATCTATTTATAGAAATCAAAGGAGATTTAAATAATGAATAAAAAAATATTAATTGGAATTTTTATAGTATTAATAATAGGTGTTGCAACAGCAGGAGCTGTTGCGTTTTTAAGACCTTATAATCCATTAACTCCACCATCAGTTGATGATACTGGATTAACAACAGAAGGAATACAAGAAGTAGCAAATGCCAATAATAAGTTTGCAATTGATGTCTATAAACAAATAACTGCAACGAATAATGACAATGTTTTCGTTTCTCCATATAGTATATCTTCAGCATTAGCAATGACTTATGAAGGGGCAAATGGTCAAACTGCAGATGAAATGAAAGCAGTTTTTAATTTTCCTGAGACCGATTTAATGAGGCCTAACTTTGCAGCAGTTTATAATATAATTAATAAAGAAGATAAGCAATATGAACTAAGGACTGGAAATGCTTTATGGATTCAGAAAGATTATACGATTTTATCTAATTATCTTTCAACAGTTGAAAAATATTATGGTGGTAAAGCAGTAAATTTAGATTTCATAAATGAAACTGAAAAATCTAGATTAACAATTAATAGTTTTATTGAAGAACAAACAAATAATAAAATAAAAAATTTGATTCCAGTAGGTTTAATTTCAGGAGATACAAGACTTGTTTTAACAAATGCAATATATTTCAAAGGTAAGTGGGATGTAGAATTTAATAAGGATAATACAATAAAAAGAGAATTTAGAACGCCAACAGAATCAAAAGAAGTTTTGACAATGTTTATGGCTCCAAAACCAGAAGAATTATTTAATTATTTTGAAGATGAAGAACTTCAAGCAATAGAGTTGCCTTACAAAGATAAAGAATTATCAATGGTAATAATACTTCCAAAAGAAGATAATGTTTTAACAACACTAGAGCAATCTCTTACCTCTGAGAAATTAAATGAATGGACAAGTAATTTAAAAGAATCAAGAGTTGATGAAATTTATTTTCCAAAATTTGAATTTGATTCAGGTGCAGAATTAAGTGAGATATTAAAAGATATGGGAATGCCCACAGTATTTTCGGCTTCAGCTGATTTTTCTAAAATGACTGGAAATAGGGAATTATCAATTGGTGCAGTAATCCATAAAGCATTCATAAAAGTAGATGAAGAAGGTTCAGAAGCTGCAGCAGCAACTGCAGTAGTAATGAGGGACACTGCTGTGGGGCCAGGAGATACGCCACCTAAAACAATATTTAAAGCAGATCATCCATTTCTTTTTTTGATTAAAGAAAACAGCACAGGAACGATCTTGTTTATGGGAAGAATCAATGATCCTTCCTCTTAGTTCTTTTTGAAAATGAAATAAATTGCTTTTATTTTTCAAATTTACAAAATTTTAAAAAATACAAACTATAACCTTTAAATACAAGTTAATCCTAATATATATGTATGTCAGCTGCTAGTTCGTTCGTCAGGTAACCAATCCTGGGGGACAACCTAGGGTGGCAATATCCTTTGTGATATCCTCTGACATATTATTTTTTAAAAAGATATTGCTCTATTTCTTCTAAATTTAATTTGACACCTGTGTTAAGTTTATTCTTTTTATTAGTTCTCATTAAATAAGAATATTTGTGTGCATAAGAATAAGAATTTAATTTGCAAAAATATATATTCTCCTTTTCTAAATTCAATTTTAATTTTGCTATTAATAAATATTCTAGATTACGAATGATATCTGCTTCTTTACCATCAAAATCTCTACATATATTTAAAATAATTTTTTCGTTATTTAATTTTTTGTGGATAGATAAAAATAAGAAATATATGATTACAGAATACAATCTTATTTTTAAATTTACTTTGCCAGATCTTGAATTTTCAAAACGCGTATATTTTTTCTGATTATATCTGATATTAATTAGATTAACCATTTTGGTTGTTATTTTGAATCCTATAGTAATATCTTTATTATTAGATATACAAATTGTATAATCTTTACTAAGTAAATCCTCTCCACTAACATCAATATCAAAGTTCATAATTTCTCAACAGGATTATAAATACATTTTAGAGCGGTTGAGGTTTATAAAATCCGTCGTAATCTTTTTTTGTAATTTTGAAATAAACATATATTTAAAAGCAGTAACTTCCTATAATTATATAATGAACAGAAATACTTTATTTGTAGTTAGTATAATCCTTTGTTTATTCATAACTCCTCTAATTTCTGCCAAAGAACAAGCAGTATTATCAATACTAACTACTCCAGATAAAGATGCAGATACTTATTATGTTTCTAATTATTCAACAAGAGAAATAACTTTTGAGTCCACTTACAATCTAGGGAACAATCAAGAGGGCAAAGCAGTTTATAGTTTGCAAGTTTCTCCAGATACTAGTGGTTTAGATATTGAACTATCAACAATAGAAAGTAATTTTATTAATGATTTAGATTCAAAAGAAGTACTTTATATAAACACAGAAAAATTAACAGGGAATAAAACAGTTCAATTAAGAGTTTCAATATTTGATAATTACAATAATCTTTTAAGTACAAAAGTAAAATTTCTAAAGTTAGTTCCAAATAATTCAAATGATTATTATGAATACACTAAAGATCACACAGCTCCAAAATATATAGGTTATAATCTTTCAAGAAAAGTGTCAGTGATTAATGGATATAAAGATTCGGATTTAATTTCAATATTTACAACCACAGAAGATGGGTATGTTAAAGATATAACTTGTATTTCAAGCAATTCTGCAATAGTAACAAACTTAATCTATAAAGATTCAAAACAAACAGATCTTAATATTTCAATTGATGTTAATGGTACATTACAATCAGGCGACTATATAATCAATTGTTTTGTTTATAATGCTTATGATAAAGAAGAAGTCGCAGAAATAAAGTTAAGATATACAAACATAGATTATCCAAAGCCAAAATTAATTAATATAGATATAAATAAATCAACAAGTAAATCAATAGATACAAATTCTTCAGTAACCCCAAAGAACAGTGTAACTGGTTTTTTAGGTTTACCAAAAACCGGAAATCTAACTTACGTTCTTTTTGTAATATTTATTTTGTTACTGGTGTTAATCCTTTTTTCTAAAGACTAGATTCTTAAGTAATCTTATCAAGTAGCCAGTGAGATAATATTCCAATACATCCTGCAAGGAAGTAAACTAAATTAGGATAGCTTATAAAAAGTAAAGGTATAGCAAATATTATCCCAACAAGTGGTGTGTGTAGTATATCTCTGTGGTTAACTAATTGTAAGAATATTTCTATTAGAACAAGCACTCCAATAATTATTAAAAGCGTAATCTCTTGAGCAATAAATAAATAAATAATCCCGAGTAAGATTATAGCATAAAGAACAATATGATTAAATTGTACTTTTATCCAAGAACTTTTAAGATCAAGATCAGGTATTAAAGAATATAATGCACAAAATACAAATGCTAAGAAAGTATTTGGTCCAGTGATACTTAAGATGTCCACAAAGAACATATAGAACACAACAAATAATAAACTTGCAAATAATATGTGGTTTATTTTGTTCATAAATAATCTATTTTTAAACCTTTTATAAATATTATATATGTTTAAAGCTTTATATTTGTTTTGTAATATGAATTTATATGAAAATGTGATAATTTATGGACTTAATTGCATATATTTTACTAGGAGTAATACAAGGAATCTTTGAATGGTTACCTATTAGTTCTCAAGGAATTTCAGTAGTCATTTTAACAAATATGTTTAATGTTGCAGCACAGACTGCAATTGATATGTCTATTTTCTTACATATTGGAACACTTCTTGCAGCGATTCTTTATTTCTGGAAAGATATAAAAGAATTAGTTGTTAAAACAAAATATAATGATCTTTTACGATTTAATAAAAATTTAAGATTTGATTATACAACAAATATTTCTAGATTTATTTTAATTTCTGTTTTCTTTACGTTGTTGATTGGAATTCCAATTTATTTCTTAGTTAAAGCAAATGTTAGTGCTTACCAGGTAAGTGTTTTAACTGTCGTAATTGGAATATTTTTATTGATTACAGGACTATTACAAGTAAAGATTAACAAAGCAAAAGAAACAATTCCAAAGTTTTCAAATAGCGATGCTTTCTTTGTTGGTGGCGCTCAAGGATTATCAGTAATTCCAGGAATAAGCAGATCAGGAATAACAACAAGCATGTTATTGTTCCAAGGGCATAATCCAGAAAATGCCTTCAAGTACAGTTTTTTAATTTCAATTCCTACAATTTTTATTGCCGAATGCGGTATTTTAGTTTTAAACGGATTTACATTCAGTCCATTGATTTTAGTTTCAGTTGCTTTTGCATTTATCTTCGGATACTTGACAATTGACATCTTAATGAAGATTTCAAAGCATATTGACTTTACATATTTTTGTTTTATTTTAGGAATTGCCTATATTTTAATTGGATTATTATAGGGGGAAAAGACAAATGAGCGAAATATTACATCTAACAGACAAGAACTATGAAGAAGAAATAAAAAAAAGTAAAATCTTAGTTGTGGACTTCTGGGCAGAATGGTGTGGGCCATGTAGAATGTTTGCAGGAACTTTTGAAGAGTATGCTAAGGAAAATGCAGATGTTGTTTGTGCAAAAATAAACATTGATCACGCACCAGTTGCTGCAGAAAAGTTTGGAGTGATGTCAATTCCTTCAATTCTAGTTTTCAAAGACGGTAAACTTGTAACTCAAAAGACAGGAGCATTACCAAAAGCAATGTTAAAAACATTTGTTGATTCTGTTAAATAAAAAAAGGAAACAAAAAAATGAAAGCTTCAAAAACTAAAGATAAAAAAATAATGATCTTAGCAATTGTCGCAATTATTTTGATTGCAATACTTGCTTTTGTTATAATTAAAAATACAACAGGCAATGCCACAAAAATGTTGGATTCAAAAACAACCACTGCTACAAATTTACAAAGCCCTATTTCTGAAAAGATCACAGAATTTAATATTCCTACAAAAGAACAATTAGATACTAAACAAATTTTACAAGAATTTACAAAAAATACAGAAATAGAATTAAAATTAGATAAACCAGTAAACGCATTTTCATTAACAGGCAATGCCGCTTTGCTATCAGAAGCAGGGCTTATAAGAATAATACTTGTAGATTCAGACAAACACGAATATTTAGTGTATGAAATAAATAGTTTATTATCAGAGAATAACAAACAAATAAATTTTGAAAACACTTGTGAAGAAACTTGTGTTCTTGATAAACCAGTAACTCCAGTTGCAATTAAAATCCAAGTAGAAGATGCAACATTAAATCTTTCTTCAATCAACACACTTCCTGAAGATAAACAATTTACAGAAATTAAAGATATTAAAAGTTATAAACAACAAACATTAAGATCACAAAATCAAGCAAAAATTAAGAAATATAATTCTTCTCAAAAGAGCTGGACAGCAGGAGAAACTTCTGTTTCTAATCTCTCTTACGAAGAACAGAAAAGATTATTTACAAAAGAAGATGGAACAATTCCTGAATATCTTCCAAATTTTCAAGGATTTTTAAATTACAAAGGCGGAATATTTATTTTAGAAGAAACAAATGAAAATAACAGAAGATCAGAAAATCAAGAATCTCCAACAACGCCAGATATTTCTTCAAATAATATAATATTTCCAGACTCTTGGGACTGGAGAAATGTTCATGGAGAAAACTGGAATACTCCTGTAAAGAACCAAATGTCAGAGCCCGCATGTAATATGTTTAGTGTAGTTGGGTCTGTAGAAGCAATTATTAATTTGTATTATAATAAACATCTAAATATTGATTTATCTGAACAAAGTCTTGTTTCTAATTCAAATACAATATATAGAGCGGCACCTATTGATGGATTTCCTCCTGCAAATCTACCACAATGTGAAACCGTTTTTAATTTTGACACTTTAGCAAATATGCTTTGTGGGATAAAAAATGCAGGATTATGTGACGAAAATTGTTATCCTTATACTAATGTTTATGACACATTTGGAATTGATGAAAATGGGAATCCTTGTAATTATCCAGACATAAACAATTGCACTATGGGTGGTGGATTGTGTTCTAATTACGAAAATAGAAATTGGGAAATAAGTAATTTTTTATTACTTCATTCATACGCTACCCCTAATTGGTTTATAAAACCATTAACTGAAAAAGAACTAAAACAAGATATTATAAAATATGGACCTTTGGCGGGAACATTTAGTCCATGGAGTCATTCAATGACGATAGTTGGATATAGTGATCAGAGTGATTGGAAAATCTCAGAAGTTTGTAGTAGTGATGAAATATGTGGGTCAACAAAAGAATGTATCCCCAGACAATGTAATATTTTAGGGGATCAAATGCAAATGTGTGTAAATAGTTTTGAGACAAATAACAATAATAGTGTGGTAAGTGTATTTGAATGTCAAGAAGGAGCAAATTCTGTTGATCCTTATAGTTGGCAATGGTCTGATAATTACATATGCGATTTAAATCAAAAATGTGTTGAAAATCAGTGCCAAGACGAAATTTTATTTAATTTAGTTGATGGATATACTGATTGTAGTGCTTTAAGTATATTTGGAGATTACAGATATCCAAAAGTTATAGAATATTCTCCTGGTCAAGGAAGTTCATATTATATATTTAAAAATAGTTGGGGTGAAGATTTTGGAGAAAACGGATATGTAAAAATGCTATCTGGTGCCTCTGATTTAACTGCTAGAATTGTATACTCTCCAATCACACCACCAACCGATACATCTTATTGGCCAGCAAATTTTAATAATACAATAAATTGTGAAGACAAAGATGGAGATAATTATTGTAACTGGGGAATTTCTGAAGATAAACCAAGTACTTGTCCATCTTTCTGTAATGCAGAAAAAGATTGTGATGATTCTAATCCTGATCTTTTAGGATTTGTTTCTAAAACAAATTTAAATTGTAAATATAAATATGAAACAGAACAATAGAAAAAAGTAAAAAGTGAAAAATCATGGCATATATAAAAACATTAACTGTAAAAATAATAGATATTGATGCGGATAAGCCAATAGCTTTACTTCATTCAAAAACCGCAAATGATCTTTTAGCTCTTACTCAAAATAGAGTTGGAATAAAATATAAAGATAAGACTTTGCATTATATAGTTGATGTTACAGATTCTGTGGTTGATGAAAATACAGTTGGAATATATAAAGATATAACAGGAGTTACAAAATTAAAGACTGGAGATCAAGTTGAAGTTTCTCTTCTTCCATTTCCTCAATCAGTTCAGTATATTATTAAAAAAATAAAAAATAAAGTACTAGCTGAAAATGAAATTAAAGAAATAATTAATGACATAGTAGATAATAAACTTTCAGATATTGAAATTTCTGCTTTTTTAGCAGCAGTTACAATTAACGGAATCAATCTTGATGAAACAACAGATATTTGTAAAGCAATGACAGCAACTGGTAACATTATAGAGTTTAATGTTCCTCAAGTTCTTGATAAGCACTCCATTGGCGGAATCAATGGAAGAGTTTCAATGATTGTTACTCCAATTATTACTTCTCTAGGATATATTATGCCAAAAACTGCATCAAGATCAATCAGTTCAGCAGCAGGAACTGCAGATTGTATGGAAGTGTTAGCTGATGTTTCTTTTGATGTTAAAGACATTAAAAGAATGGTTGCAGAAGTTGGAGGAATGCTTGCATGGAACGGAAAAGTTGATCTTTGTCCAGCTGATGACAAGATGATTAAGATTAGACATGGGCTAGGACTTGACCCTGAAGGCTTAGTT
>Ga0172381_10001144_pt1 | contig 32191 bp, 26 predicted proteins | sample Leawel6488metaG_FD_119754 | JGI IMG/M metagenome (GOLD analysis project Ga0172381, IMG submission 119754) | Leachate microbial communities from a municipal landfill in Southern Ontario, Canada - Leachate well 64-88 metaG | ecosystem: Engineered > Solid waste > Landfill > Unclassified | place... | reverse complement strand
GGACCGGATCCACGGTACGCGCGTCCAGATCGAGTTCAAGAGCACGATGTCGGCGAAAAAGAAGCTGCTCGAATACCTGAAGTATACCTCGGTCGTGAACCCGCACGCCCGGTTCCGGGTGGAACTGGACGATGAATCGTTCACGTTCGAACGCGTGAGCCAGGAGGTGATCGCGTGCCCGGTGGCGATCCAGCCCCACCCGCACGGGATCGAGTTCGGGCAGCTCAAGAGAATGGCAGCGGCAAGCGATGAGAAGCTCCTCGACTTTCTCATCAACGGGTTCTCCCGTGTCGGAAAGAAGACCGCGCAGGAGATGTGCGACAAGGCCGGCCTCAAGGCAACCGTAAAAGTTAACGGGCTCTCGGCCGAAGAACTCAAGAACCTGCTCTCCGCGATGCAGTCCGTTGCCGTTCCCGCCCCGCCAACCACCCAGTGCCTCTCCCCCATTGGCGAAGACCTGATCCGGCGCGGGCTTGACAAGGAGTTCCAGATGGACTTTGTTTCGGCCCGCACGCGCCCCAGTTCGGTGTACTCGGGCCACCCGTTTGTGGTAGAGGCGGCGATCGGGTACGGCGGCCGGCTCGAACCCGAAGGAAACGCCGTGATCCTCCGGTTTGCCAACCGCGTCCCGCTCATGTACCAGCAGGGCGCCTGCGCAATCACGGAATGCATTACTAACGTGAACTGGAAGGCGTACAACATTTCCCAGCAGGGACTCCCCCTTGGACCGGTCCTGATCCTCGTCCACGTTGCCTCGACAAACGTACCGTTTACAAGTGAGAGCAAGGACGCGGTTGCGAGCATCCCGGAGATCGAAAAGGAGATCGTGCTCGCGCTCCAGGACCTCGGCCGGGAGCTCAAGACGTTTCTCTCGCGCCGCGACCGGAACAAGCTTGCCGAAGACCGGGCCCGGGCGGTCTGCGCGGTCATCCCCGAGATTGCAGCAAAGGTGAGCGAGATCGTGGAAAAGCCGCTCGTGGACACCACGCCCATCGAAGGCCGGCTCATGAAGAAGCTGATTGCAAAGAAGTGGACCACGGACGGGAACGTGACCATTGAGGTGAACAACTACACGAGCAGCGATGTCGAGATATCCGTGTACGATATTTCCGCAGACAACGCGGCCGGCGCGGACATGCCACCGGCATTCTCGACCGAGATGGACGGGCAGTTCACGAAGGTCTGGAAGATGGCGATCCCGAAACACACGGTCTGGCGCGTCACGTACCCCGGGAAAGGTGGCGGGATGCTGGACATCCGCGGCATAGAGGACAGTAAAAAGATGGTGGTGGATCTCGATGTCTAAAGAGGAGCTCGATGCCCGGGCAATGAAGGCGCTCATGGGCATTGCATCGGCATGGTACGACCAGATGAAAGGCGGGGAGATCCCATCGATCTCGCTTCCCACCCGTACAAAATACAACATCGAGTACGACGATGCAAGCGAGGTCTGGAAGTATGGCGACAAGGAGAGCCTGCGGACCGCGGCAACCGCAAAGACGGCAACGCATCTTTTGAAGATGGCCTACGTGATCGGTTTTGTCAAGACCCAGCTCCGCGAGAACCGCTCTTCGACATTGAGAGAAATGTATTACATCTCGGAGGGCTGGAAGCGGGCGAAGTTCGGGGCACAGGACGAGAGTAACTTCCTGGTCGAAGACCTCGAGATCATCTCCGATGTTCCGCGCGAGGGCTTCCATCTCCGGCCCGAGGAGAACGGGGCAAGCGTGTACGGCCCGATGCGGATCCGGGAGCCGACCCGGCGCGGCCCAAAACTGATCCACTGTCAGGATGATGTGGGAGAGGCGGGATACTCGATCCCGAACAATGTGGAAAACCTCGAACTCGTTGACCATGATGCAAAATTTTTGATTGCCATGGAAACAGGTGGTATGTACGACCGGCTGATCGAGAACGGGTTTGACGAGGAGTACAACGCGATCCTTCTCCACCTGAAGGGCCAGCCGGCCCGGTCGTCACGGAGGCTGCTCAACCGGATCAGCCAGACCTGGAACCTGCCCATTGTTGTCTTTACTGATGGCGACCCGTGGTCGTACCGGATTTACGCCTCCGTTGCATACGGTGCAATCAAAAGTGCCCACATGTCCGAGCTGCTCGCAACCCCGAAGGCACAGTTCCTCGGGTTGCAGCCAAGCGATATCCGGGATTATAATCTGCCTTCGGACAAGTTGTCCGACAAGGATGTCGAGGCGCTGAACGCGGAGCTGACCGACCCCCGGTTTGCAACGGATTACTGGAGAAAGCAGATCAATCTGCAACTGGAGCTGGGACTGAAATCGGAACAACAGGCGTTTGCGGCACGGGGGCTGGACTTTGTGACGAAGAAGTATCTGCCGGCGCGGTTAAGTGAGATGGGGGTGATCTGAATCAAATACCTGAAATACAAAAAAAAGGAAGGTTTTACATTCAGACGATCATTTTGATAATTTTAGAGAGAGAAATAGGGTAGTGTCTCTAATCTGCTGTAAAATCAGCAGCCGCTGTATCCAGAGAGATCATCTCACTCTTCACAGATAAATACCGATTACCGGTAATCCATTCCTCGTTGATATCGATCAGGATCGATCCCGCCAATCTGAAAAGAGACGCATTATTTGGGAAGGCCCCGATCTTTCTGGATCGTCGTTTAAGTTCCTTATTCACCCGTTCCAGGAGATTTGTGGTTCGAATCTTTTTCCAGTGCTCCGGAGGATACGCCCGGTAATTCATCAGCCCGAACATGAACCGGTGAATCGTATCAGCAGCACGAGAGAGGCCGCATTCGTCAAGATGAACTGCGAACTCCTGCAGTCTGTTGGAATCACCCAAACACTCTTTGAGGGTCTCTGCGATCATTTTGTGATCTTTTCGGGGGATTTTCCTGAGAACTGCACGGATAAAATGGACGTGACACATCTGCCATGATGATCCCGTAAACATCTTTTGTGCAGCAGCCTGAATCCCGACGTGGCCATCGGAAACAAGGAGATCAACCGTACTGAGTCCTCTCTCTTTGAGGTCGGAAAAGATCCCTTCCCAGGATAATTCATGTTCGGCATCAGCAACCACTGCTGCAAGGATCTCCCGGCGTCCATCGGTTCTGACACCGGCAACAACAAGAAGAGCTTTGGTGATATACCGAACTCCCTCCCGTACCTTGAAATACGTGGCATCGACGAATAGATACGGAATGTGGGGGTCGATTGATCTCTCCATAAACTCGTTGACTTTGTCATCGAGTTCGTGTGCTACCTTCGAAACATACGATGCAGAGATCTGGTTGACTCCCAAGTGGGAAATCACCTTCTCGACGTTTCGGGTTGATACTCCCTGAAGATACGACTCGATAATCGCATTCACGAGTGCTTTCTCGGTCCGGGAGTATCGTTCGAATACTTTCGTCTCAAATGGGATCTCACGTAACTGCGGTTTCCGAAGACTGAGTTCACCAAATCTCGTTTTGAGGGACCGGGGACGATACCCGTTCCGGTGTGCTCTTCTCGTACTGCTCCTCGCGTACCTCGGTACTCCGGCTTGCTGAGCCACTTCCTCGTTCATCACATCGTTCAGAAACCACGTGATGAGTTGTTGCATTCCCTTCTCGTTATCGGTAAGGTAATTTAGGATGATATCTCTTAGATCCATTGCCCTGTTCCTCTTTGTTTCCAATTCACTGTGGGATACAGGGCATCTTTACTTTTTACAGCACTTCGGGTACACTACCAGAAATAGGGATTTAATTTTTTAGTTTTGTTTTATAATTACTGTTTCATCTTATAAAGGGAAACTATCCGTCAAATACACGCCATAACCAAAATTATTTTCTGATTGGCCCGGTCACTCTCAAAAATCCGTACTTCATCATGTGTCCGGCACGGTAAAATGGCTCTAAAAAGGGATGAGTTTTTTGTGGAGCCAGCAGAACAATGTCCTGTTCGATAGTTCGCAGGGAAAACGATTTCTTTTTTAAACCCTCCGGCATCAGTAACCAGTCGCTGTCTGCAAGTTCCCACAGGTACATGGTCCGGTTCTGGACCAGTCTGATATTGCTGTCCGATTCAGGTCCTTCCCACCGGGATCCTTTTTTGTTCGGGATATGGGTGTAGGTATGGTTCTGGTGGATGGCATGAATAACCCGTGTTGCATCGATCACGGGGATTTTCCTTTTTCGCACATGGTAAATGAGCCAGTTGTCCCAGCCTCTCCTCCCCACCAAAAACGGGGGAAATTCCTGAAACAGCCCTTTTGGGAAAATAAAATAATCCATACCCGGGAAATCCTGACAGGAGTGATGCTGCCGGACAAAATCGAAAAGATCGCGTGTCCAGTTCTCCTGCGATGTATCAAGAGGCGTTTTTATATCTACATCCCACCGTTCCCCTACCATGAGACAGTCATTTGACAGATTTTTTCCCACAGAATCAGGCAGATCATTAAAGAAAATGATATCTGCATTCGTATAGCAGAGCACGTTATTGTGTGCAATATCCTGTGCTTTGTTGAAGACATCATCAAGATACGGTGTCCCGTACTGGTTTTTACGGATATCCGGCACGTGGACAAGTCCAAACTCCTCGGATATTTCCCGGATCCCCGGGTCATCCCCAAAGAGAATGATCTCACATTTGGGGACAAGACTGAGCCAGCTTATGATGGCGTTTCTCTGTATGATACCTATATGACCGGTAAACGGTTTGGGGATAGTGAAGATGGTCAGCATAGTGTCCCTGTAATGGATCCAATCGGCTAAGATCTCACACGATAGCAAGCATTGGGATCACTTGTATTATTTTTTCAATTCCGGTTTAATTTTCTTTGCATACCGGTCACGGCAATAAACATTGTTTTCTGCAGAGAGATGATGTATTCACTGACTACGGGATTGTTTCTCCCTCCCCGTAGAACTCGACAAGACACAGGTATGAAGAGATGTAACTGTTTTCAGAGCGGTTGGGTTGGGGAGGGCAAGACTCAATTTCCGCATACCAATTCAATTTTGATAATGTTACAGAATTTTCTCTGACAAACGATGGCCATTTCCAGATTATTTCTTAATTTATCAGGGTATCATAGACTCGTTTTGTTTCATGAGCCGTTATTTTCCATGAAAATAACTTCAGCTGGTCGTATCCTTTTCTTATAAGTGAATCACGGTACTGACTATCAGAAAGAACAACCTCTATGCCTTGCATAATCGATTCTGCATTTTCTGGATCAAAATAACTGACAGCTTCCCCGGCAACCTCGGGCAATGAACTGGACCTGCTTGCGATAACGGGGCAACCACAGGAGAAGGCTTCCAGAAGGGGGAACCCAAATCCCTCATAGAGGGAGGGGAAAACAAATGCCTGTGCATTTCTGTAGAGACTTCGGAGGGTTGGCTCATCTATAGGAACATAATGGACTTTGGAGAGGATCCCAAGGTCCCGCAGGAGGCATAGTTCTCTCTGGGAAAACGATCCGCCACCTGCACAGAGCACTGACAATTCTGCATCATTTTTGAGCAGTCCGGCTACGGAACGGATAAAAAAAACAAAATTTTTATAGCCAGCACGATTGCCAACAAAAAGAAGATATTTTTTTTCCGGAGGGACCGGATCTGTTTTGTCAGAGAGTAACGGTTTTAGAGATTCGAAAGGATTTCCATGATATATGACGGATATACGATCCGGATCGGCATTTGTTAACCGTAGGATGTCCTCCCGGGTATTCTTCGATATCGCGATAATTGCATCTGCATTCTCGATCAACTGCTTCTTCCATCCTTTTTTAAGAATGTCCCACCGGGAAAAATATGTTGGATATATCTCGTGAATCATGTCATGGACTGTCAGGACAAAAGGTTTTTTCCCGAGGCGTTTCAAAAAATACGGATCATAATATGTCGGATGGAACAGATCGAACTCCTTCTTTTTTAGCAGGCGAACGGATTCAAACTTATTAATACGAAACAAGTTGAGAGGATCAACATGCGGCGTAGTATTCTGAATGAGATGAGATACTTGACTAGGCCAACCTGACCAAAAGACACTCTTCCCGGACCAATGGGAAATCAATGAAGATCGTTGCCGGAGATTCTCATTGTTGGAGTACCGCAATGCAAGCGTGTATTGGATACATGGATCGGCAGAAAATTGATCCATGAGTTCGCAAAAATACCGGGATATGCCGCCGTAATTTTGCCACGTAAAGATCTGGTGATCATATATTATTCGCATAAGTTTCATATCCTGAACAGTTCAATATAATCTTTTATTTGACAAAAACTGTCCCAATTTACTTTTGGTTTTTTTATACAACGATATCTCTTTAAAATATTTCTTTTGGTGAAACAAATCTGCGGACAGATTCCTGGATATTACTGGAGGGTGTTGTAAGGGGAATACCATAGACGCAACCTTAAGTTGGGGTGAGGAGTCTGGATCTTTTGTATGAGTTGCAAACTGATGAAATCCGATATTGGCGACCAAGTTTGTTTGCGGTGTAATAACAAGTCCATTATGCAACCAGCATGAAAATACCCATTGGTAATCCCAGGTATCAATCCGCCCAGAGTAGGTATACTGAAAATTCCGGTTCCAGTATTTTATCGCGTTACGCTCTTCAAGGATATCTGCCAGCCACGGAGAATTTCGGACTTCGGGCCACTGTTTCATAGTAAGATCAAACTTTTGCCAAGCCCTTCTCCACGTTGCCCACCCCCATGCATGAACATATCGTGAAAAATCATAACTATATCCGGTTTTCATTTCGGGATCAAAATTGTTCCCAGAAATCATCATGATCCGTTCATCATCTCTGTACCTCTTAAGCAATTCCTGACAGAAGAGAAAAAAACTCTGATCCGGTACGCAATCATCTTCGAGAATTATTCCCTCTTCAACATTGGAAAAGAACCAATCGATCGCGGAACTCACACCATTCTTGCACCCAAGATTCTCCTCCCGAAACAACGTGGATACGCTACAGTTCCAATCGACCAGATTGATGATCTCGCGTGCTTTCTTGCAGTTCTCCAGGTCATCGGGGCGATCTTTGCGCGGGCCGTCAGCGGCAACAAAGAGCTGCGCAGGTCGGGCCTTGCGGATTTCGTTAAAAACCTGTTGGGTAGCAGTGGGACGATTGAAAATTAGAAATAGGACCGGAATATCTATAGTGGATTCTGTCATTTTGGTCACTCAGCGGTTCTTATATTAACTGTAGTTTGAAGATTACTAATGTTTACCTGTGGGAAATATACACAAAATTTACGAGAAAATCAATATGCTTATGAGGATTCTTTCCCAACGGGGATCCTCTTATGGGATTCGTGATTTACGATAGTATTTATGAGAATAATCTTATGCAAATTATTACCCATTTCTATCTGGAGACATTAATGAATAATATTCCCCAGTCACAGAACCATGTTTAAAAATTGAAGGGACTGCATGCATACAGGTGCATTTTAATTCATTATATGCAGCCATAATAAATATTTTATTCATCAGCCAATCCGATCGAATAGTGCGAAGTTTTGGATTCATATTCACGGTTTCAACAAAAAGTCTCGCTAGGGGCTTGCTTATGAGATAACTACATGCGGTATTTGTTACAGGTTTACTATAATATTTAAATGCGGAGTCCCACTTTATTTCAAGCGCATCAATTTTGAGTGTACTGTATTCACACCCTCCGGCAAGATCCACATAAATCAGGGTATTGGGAGGATATCGCGAAAGAGTATCCAAAAGTTCTTTCACCCGCTGAATGCTGTCCTCTTTAAAAACCGCATCATCTTCAAAACATATCATGAAATCTGAGTCGGACTTCACAAACGCATTCCATGCGAGGATATGATTTGCCGTAATCACGGTCTCTCTAAAACTATTCCGTTTTCTCTTTTTAAGAGCAAATCCCTCCTGAAGACGAAAACTGTTATTAAAATTATTTATTAAAAAATAACCTGCATCATTTAGAATAAAAGGTACCTTTACATGGCAATATTTACACCATTCTCGACTCAAACGCCAATGGAGAACCTCTCTCTGGATAGTCATCAATGTTGAGTGGAGGATAATTTCCGGCCTATAAGAGATTTCCTTTATTTCAACTTTATAAATTTGAGATAAATTAACACATAGTTTATCCAGAGCAGGTCGAATATGCTTATAACGTTCAGCATTATTGTTATGTATTAGTATTAAACAGAGGGATAAGATCTTTTTTTTATTGGTCATATATGTCCCACCCTGTTCGGACTTTTCAGTCAAAACATTAGGTTTAGATAGATTTTAACAGTATTGTATGTTATCCTTTTAAATGATTATAATAGGGGCATGTTAGCTCACAGATAAATGGACAATAAAACTCTGGAGAAACTGACATAGGTCGATCGCGGTCAAACTGAAACGATGAAAATCGGATACTCTGACACTATTTTATGAGACCAAAATATTGAAGGCCTTATAGAAGCTCACTCCTGAAATTTTTCCAATTTATGAAGAGATAAATTATTAACCTAAATTCATCGATTTTCATAGGAAAATCTCAAAGAAGAACAATAGTAAGAATGCGTGGAAGTTGTAAACGATCATTTACAAGCGACACCTTTGATCGGAGGCAGGAATTTTCGGGATTTTAAGAAAGTACCGCACTTTATTTTCAGGATCGAAACTGTGGTTTCGACAAATTATCATCTTCAGCATTGAGGCTCGTCAGATCTCAAAACCACCTCCTTTCAATACGTCCCTCGCCAATACCCAATATTCAGAACTATGATTGACGAGATGTCAACTAAAGAAGAAGGCAATAAAGAAATATACCGCAGGAATATCCGGTTTTTTAAGACATTGCAGTCACTAATACCGTAACAGAGGTATCCTTGTTTTCTTGTAACTATTCTGATAGAATGTTATCCAGTACCACCATCCGGCATGCGCGAAAACTATTGTGCAAAATTGCACCGACCCACCTACTTGGAGGATTGAATCAACATTTAGGTCTTCTTGGATAATTCGATGAATATTCTCGGCGATGTACTCCCGGTCCTTGATATAAAAATCGGATGGGTGAGAATTGTGACACTGGCGCAAGAGTATATCTGGATAAAATTCAATAAAACATATCTAGAAAAATGACTGCAGCTCCATCACTTACACTTTGCATCCCAGTTTATAATGGGGGACAATATTGGAAAGAATGCTGGGAAAGCGTCAAATGTTTAACGCATTATTTCGATTCAATTCTTATTAGTTTCAACAAAAGCGAACTCCAGATGACAGATGTATCGGCGATTCTCGAAAATAAACCTGATAATGTCCAATACATAATCCAGCCCAAATATTTAGAGCCACTTGCACATCATGATGCAATAATTAAACATCTAACTACAGATTATGTTTTTTTTCTTTGTCACGATGACTGGTTATTGGAATCAGGTTTAAAAGAGATTCGATCGCTTTTGAGGAACGCATCATGCGGACCAATCGCAATTTTCGGATCTCATGAATGGAGTGAAAGTGAAAACACACGCCCCGGCATAACTCGGGAGTTATTGGCGTTCCCTTCAGGGATATCTGTTAATGATTTTGTCTTAATGGATATTGACAAAGATTTCTCATTCAGCCTGTCAGGAGCGGTCTGCCCTGTCAAGGGATTAAAAGAAAAAATTTCAATGCAAAAACTATTTTTAAAAGGCCTTCGATTTGATAATTTTATTGTAACGTATCCCGGAATAGAAAAAATATATCAGACACAAAATCCCTGTGTCAGGATAAGATTGCATCCCGGACAAGAGAGCCGCCAAAACTATCAGAGAGAAGCGATATTTGATTATATAACGTATTTTTTTATTCAAAGCATAAATGGGAGTAGTGAAGACTTTGTTTATCGGAATGTTAATCAAATAATATGTCTCGCAGTTATAAACCCGGAAATAGGTTTGGTTGCACATTTCTTTAAACTGGTGAGCGCGAGCAGAAAGTGGGGCATTACCAAATCCCAATATTTAAAGTTCTGTTTAATTTTTTACAAATGTATGGGTAACAATATTCGTCTTGTAGTTAACCGATTCATAAGAAGACAAAAGGGGGGGGTTGATTAATGAAACTAATTTTTTCATTGTATTACTCAGAACAGGAAAAAAATTTTGGTTATGAGGATGGCGGGACATCCTATGGGCACAAGTTACTTGCTCCGGGAATCCAGCTTCGGAATAAACTTGAACACGAGGGACATGAGGTATTAACAGCCCGAGAGTGTGCATTAAATAATGCAGATCTTGCAATTTTTTGTGATTTGGATGCAGAAGGTTATAAAAAAGCGTTAGCACTTCCAAAAAAAAATCCCTGTTTACTAATTTCGATTGAATCCCCCATATATACTCCTTTGTCGCATAGGTCACAGATACTTTTCTCAAAACGGTGGTCTGCAGTAATGACATGGAACCGGGCATTTTCCTCTAAAAATATCTATCACTTTGATATCCCTATTGCAGGTCCGGGGGAGTCGGAGGAAATATACGACCCCCCTAAAAAATCAAAGGGTGTGGTTGTTAGTAGTTATAAAAAGGATTATTGTTTAAGGGGCGTTACTCATAAAAGGGATGTTCTTTTCAAACAATTAGCCAGTGAGGGTTATTTGGATTTATATGGGATGAATTGGCCCATAGATAAACAAAACGGAGTGTTCGGACCATCATCTCAAAAAATTCAGACCATGAGTAACTATGAATATGCATTTATCTCAGAAAATTCGATTTTTGCAGGGTATGTTACTGAAAAATTAGCTGATGCAATACTTGCAGGAATACCCTCAATATATTATGGGGATTCGATTAACGCTGAGAGACGGTTTCCCGGGACATTTGTCTCCCTTAAAGAACTAACCCTCCCATCCTTTCTCGAAGCAAAGGATTTACTTTATCGCAACTATCCGATTTTGTTAGAGAATGTGAAAAAGAACCGATTGAACTCGGGCTCATGGTCGGATTCGTATATTAATACATTTTTTTCAGTGATTAATGATCTAAATAAATAATATCTGGAGTAACGTGCTGAAAAAACTAAATTATACATTCTAACGTGAAAAACAGAAAATTTTTATGATCTAAAATTAGATAAAAACGCATATCTCTCTTTTTGGGAATTACTCAGTACAATCCACTGGGGTTAGCCACGACAAAAGGATGAATGCTTTGCCGAAGCCACTTGGAGGATCTAGGTGTAACGTAATGCGGCCCGTAACTTCAATATGTTTGGAATTAAACTGACACATTACCCCTACCTATCACTCGATTTAATCCTGCAGGACCAATTAAATCAGTTATACATACGTCCACACGTTATAACTATAAACAACGGCGACACACAAAATTATGAAAAGGACTATGATTGAATCATCATCCAAAGAAAAAAAACTCCGTGAAAAAGCTATCCTGGCGGCCTTGGATCATTTTCACGTGTATCACGCCAAAAGCGAATATAAAAAAGGTGATAAAATCCCGTATGGGGGACGCGTTTATGACGAGCAGGAAATGCGTTATCTCATCGACGCCAGTCTGGACTTCTGGCTTACTTCTGGTCGTTATGCAGACCGGTTTGAACATTCATTGGGAAATTATCTGGGAGTGAACTACGTCTCTCTTGTGAACTCAGGCTCCTCTGCCAATCTGCTGGCATTTTTGGCACTGACCTCTCCCAAGATCGGGAAAAGGCGTGTGATTCCGGGTGACGAGATAATTACCGTAGCAGCAGGGTTCCCTACAACAGTCGCACCTATTATCCAGTACGGTGCAATACCGGTTTTTTTGGATGTCACCTTACCGGGATACAATCTCGATGTCAACCTGCTGGAAAAGGCTCTCACGGATCGCACCAAGGTAGTTATGCTCGCCCACACCCTGGGCAACCCATTTGATATCGCACGGGTAAAAGAATTTTGTGAACAGAATAATCTCTGGCTGATTGAAGATAATTGTGATTCGTTGGGATCACGGTATAAATATAACGATAAATGGGGATACACCGGATCATTTGGCGATCTTGGGACCTCATCTTTCTATCCTCCACACCACATAACCATGGGTGAAGGCGGGGCAGTCTATACCAACAATCACGAACTGGCCCTAATTGTCAACTCATTCCGCGATTGGGGGCGTGACTGCCGATGTGCCCCGGGACAGGACAATGCCTGTGGCAAGAGGTTCCAGCAGCAGTTTGGGGAATTACCCTATGGGTACGATCACAAGTACGTTTACTCTCATTTGGGGTACAACATGAAAGCAACCGATATGCAGGCAGCAATAGGTTGTGCCCAACTGGAAAAGTTACCTGCATTTACTGAATCACGGAAGAGAAACTGGGAATATCTGCGTGATGGCCTCAAGGATCTGGACAAATATTTTGTTCTTCCAGAGCCGACACCGAGCTCCGATCCGAGCTGGTTTGGATTTATGCTGACGGTAAAACCCGGTGTAGATATATCCAGAGACAGTATTGTTGACGATCTGGAATCCAAGCATATACAGACCCGTATGCTCTTCGGAGGAAACCTTATAAAACATCCCTGCTTCGATCAGATGCGTAAAACCAAATCCGGATATCGGGTGATTGGCGATCTTAAGAATACGGATCTCATTATGTCCAACACATTCTGGATTGGGGTTTATCCGGGTCTTGGTCGGGGTCAACTTGACACTATGGTCGAAACGATCCGGGACTATATCTTTGGTACAGCGAACGGGATAGCAAATGAAAACTGAACTGTTCGATGAATTATTTGTCCTTGAACTGGCCAATAATCACTGGGGGGATCTGCGCCGGGGCCTGCGCATCATACGGACATATGCGGAACTGGTAAAAAAATACCAGATAACGGCAGCCATCAAACTGCAGTTCCGCAATGCGGCCACGATTATCCATAAGGATTACAAAGGCAGAACTGACATCCGGTATATCCATCGCACCGAGGCACGTATCTTATCTGATCAGGCATATCACACCCTGATAGATGAAATAAGAGCGCAAGGTATGATTACGATGTCAACTCCTTTCGATGAGGAGTCCGTGGATTTCTGCGAGGAATCGGACATCGATATCATTAAAATCGCGTCGTTCGATCTGAATGACTGGCCTCTTGTCTATAAAGTACTGGAAAAAAAACGGCCCACCATCGTGTCGATCGGCGGTACTGGTGTGCAGGATATCGATCATATTGTCAACCTTTTCAACGATGCAAAAGTGCCCCTTGCAATTAACCAGTGTGTCTCTATTTACCCATCCGAACCCTCTGATCTAAACCTGAACCAGATTCCCTTTCTGGTGAAACGATACCCAGACAATGTAATCGGCCTTTCATCGCATGAGTATCAGGATTATGCACTCTCACTTGCAATCGCTTATGGTATGGGAGCCCGGACGTTTGAACGGCATATCGACATTCCACATCCTACAAATATGTCTGCATATAATATGCTGCCCGAACAGTGTGAAACGTGGTTTAAGACGTATAATATGATCAAAAAGATGTGCGGTGAAAAGACCGACACATTGCGTGTTCCACCATGCAAAGAAATTGAATATATCAACGAGCATATACGAGGTCTTTTTGCAAAGAAGGATCTGGTCCCCGGAGATGCGATAAATCCGGACAATTTCTACATGGCAGTACCGATTCATAAAGGCCAGTTGTCCTGCCGTGAGATGATGAAGGGGGGTACGCTGACCCGGCCGATTACTAAAGATTATCCCCTCATGCTAAATGATGTTAATGCAGATTACGTGAAAGATGAGAAACTGATACAGGTAATCCGTGAAAGGGGTCTGGTCTTTGATAAAAATAAGTGATTATATCGTTAAACTGCTTGAACAGCAGGGTGTCGATACCGTCTTTCTCGTGACGGGAGGCGGTGCGATGCATCTCAACGATTCCTTCGGGCAGTCACACCAGATAAAGAAGATTTATAATCATCATGAGCAGGGGTGTGCTATTGCGGCCGAAGGATACGCCCGGATTGCGGGTCGCATGGCAGTAGTCAATGTCACTACAGGTCCTGGGGGGCTGAACACCCTGACCGGCGTCATGGGACAATGGACGGATTCGGTGCCCGTGCTTTATATCTCGGGACAGGTGCGCTACGATACAACGGTAGAATCGCAAAAAGGCCGCCTGGAACTGCGACAACTGGGGGATCAGGAGGTAGATATTATTTCTGTAGTTCGCCCACTCACCAAATTTGCTGCCACCATAAAAGATCCTCACGATGTTCGCTGGGTTTTGGAAAAAGCAATACATGAAGCAACAAGTGGCCGCCCCGGACCGGTGTGGGTGGATGTTCCCCACAATATCCAATCGGCTATGGTCGATGAATGTGGGTTGATAGGATTTGAGGCCGCTGCGACTCTGGCCCCTGCAGGACTTGTAGAAGAGGTACGGCAGACACTCCGTATGCTTTCAACTGCAAAGCGGCCACTCGTTGTATGCGGTCGCGGTACGCGAATATCAGGTACTATTGATATTGTTCGCGCATTTTGCAGAGAAAATAAAATACCCGTTGTAACAACATTCAACAACTTCGATGCGATCCCGGATGATTTTCCTTTGTATTCAGGACGTATCGGTACAGTTGGTCAGCGGGCAGGCAATTTTTGCCTGCAGAATGCGGATCTCGTGCTTTTTCTTGGGACGCGGAATAATGTCCGGCAGGTCAGTTACACGTGGAAATATTTCTGTCGGGCTGCAAAACGCATCGCGGTTGATATCGATTATACAGAGCTGCGCAAACCACTCGTAACTTATGATTTGGCAATTCACGCGGATTTGCGTGATTTTCTAACCCGTATTCAAGAGATGGTTCACGGTGTAGCGCTCCCTGACTGGAAATCATGGGTTGACTGGTGTCAGGAGAGGAAACACCGATTTCCTGTTGTTACGAATGAACAGAAAAACTCGATGAAAATAAATCCATACTATTTCGCACATGAACTGACAAAACGGCTAGGGTCAGAGGGGGTAGTTGTTGCAGGGAATGGTACTGCCTGCGTCATTCTCTTTCATTCCGCAATTATAAAAGAGAGTCAAAGAATGTTCCTTAATTCTGGTTGTGCTTCGATGGGATACGATGTCCCTGCGGCACTCGGCGCTGCCTGCGCCTGCCATCACGATGTGGTCTGTCTCGCAGGGGATGGCAGTTTCCAGATGAATATCCAGGAACTTGCTACGATATCCTATAATCATCTGCCGGTAAAAATTTTCTATCTCGACAACGGAGGTTATGCTTCAATCCGGCAGACACAGGATAATTTCTTTGGCCGGCGTTTTGGTATCGATAACCAAACCGGGATCGGTTTCCCGGATACCGGTAAACTGGCTGAAGCCTACGGTCTGACGCATTTTGAGATGACGGACAAGAGGGATATGATCGGGACAATTGACAAGGTATTGCAGGCTACGGGCCCGGTGTTGTGCCACGTATACCTCGACCCGGACCATATCTTTGAGCCGAAACTGTCATCGGATCGCAAACCTGACGGCCAGCTGGTATCAAAACCCCTCGAAGACATGTACCCGTTCCTGCCAAGGCAGGTACTAAAAGAAAATATGATCATTGACCTGATTCCCGAGGATTAGGATGAAAGTTTTTCTTACCGGGGGTCGAGGGTTTATTGGCCGCAACCTTATCGAAAATCTCTCGCGGGATATCGAAATCATTTCCCCGACCAGCAGGGATCTTGACCTGACGGATCAGGATGCTGTAGAACACTTTGTCCGGGCCAACGACTTCGACGTCGTTGTACACACTGCGACTTGGAATGCCACCGCCAATTCTCCCAAAGACCGACAGCAGGTGCTGGAAAAGAACCTGGTGATGTTTTTCAACCTGGCACGATTACGGGATCATTTTGGAAAGATGATCTATTTTGGGTCCGGGGCCGAATATGATATGCGCCATTACCGGCCGTTCATGCAGGAAGATTATTTTGATACGCATATCCCGGTTGATCAGTACGGGTTCTCCAAGTATATTATGGCAAAATACATTGATGCCGCAGATAACATCGTGGATTTAAGAGTTTTCGGCTGTTTCGGCCCGTATGAAGACTGGGAGATCCGGTTTATTTCCAATGCAATGTGCAAGGCGCTCCATGGTCTGCCCATCACCCTGCGCCAGAATGTGTTTTTCGATTATATCTGGGTACAGGATCTCGTACGGATGACAGAATGGACGATGAAAACACCCACAAAATTCAGGCATTACAATGCCTGTACCGGGCAGCATGTAGATCTGTTGACTCTGGCTCACATGATCAATGATGTGACCGGGGCTGACGTTCCCGTCGTTGTGGGTCAGGATGGTTTCAAGACAGAATATAGCGGGGACAATACCAGGATCGTGATAGAAATGGGGAGATTTGAATTTACACCCCTGAAAACTGCGATAGGAATGCTGAAAAACTACTATCAGGATAGATTGAATTCTATCAACCGAAATTTTTTACTAACGGATAAGAAATAGAGGTATCTTATGACAAAGTCGAAAAGCAGGGTTGCATTTATCTCCGGAGCCAGTCGTGGGATAGGTCAGGCAATAAAAACAACATTCGAACAAAATGAGATAGAAGTTATTGCGCCTAGGAGGTGTGAACTGGATCTGGCGGATCCGCAATCCATCCGAAACTATTTTTTGAATGTACCCCGTGATGTAGATATTGTCGTTAATTGTGCAGGAATTAATATTCTTTCTTCATTCGAGCAGTTGAATATGGATGAAATGCACCAAGTGTTTCAGACAAACTTTTTTAGTGCAGTTCAGATATTACAAGAATTCCTTCCGGGCATGCGGGAACGCCATTATGGCAGAATCGTAAACATAGAGTCCCTCTATTCGCTTATCTCCAAAGAAAAAAGAATTTCCTATGCAGCAAGCAAGTCAGCTCTATCTGGCTTAACAAAAACCTTGGCTGTGGAATATGGAAGGCATAATGTATTAGTGAATGCTGTATTGCCAGGTTACGTACTCACCGAGATGACTGAGAAAAATCTGACGGAATTGGATATACAACGTATTGTAGGGCGCATCCCATTGGGACGATTAGCTCATCCAGATGAGATTGCGGAGTTGGTGCTATTCCTCTGTTCAGACAAAAATTCTTACGTTACTGGACAATTGATAGTAGCCGATGGTGGGTTCATCTCTAATTAGAGGATATTACAATGAACAAAACTTTCACAGTAAAATCAATGCGGTACGATTATGATGTACTCTTCGTTCCCGAGTTTAAAAAGGCTCTTGAAAACGTAATGTCTTCTGAAAAGTGCGTATTTCTGATTGACAAGAATATCTGGGAAAAATACAATCTTATGAAAATAATCCCCATCAACGAATTCCCAGTTACCCTCGTTGAAGCGGTGGAATCTAATAAGACTATTTATGGTGTTATTGATATCTGGAAACAGTGGGAAGCTGCCAATGTCACTAAAAAGCATAAAGTTATTGTTATCGGAGGGGGTATCGTTCAGGATTTAGGGGCGTTTGCAAGTTCAGCATATTTAAGAAATATTGAATGGTTTTTTCTCCCAACAACATTATTAGCCCAATGTGACAGTTGCATCGGTTCGAAATGTGGTATTAACTTAAATTCATTTAAGAACCAATTAGGAGCTTTTTACGCACCGAAACGCATATTTATCGATATTGGGTTCCTTGAAACATTAACAGAAGCGGATTTTTATTCCGGTATGGGTGAGATCTTCAAAGCTAGTCTTACATCAGACAAATTATTTTTTCATCAATTCCGGAAAATGATTTTGGATCGGAAAGAACGAGCCAATCTTGAGGATCTTATCTATCGCAGCCTTATGGTAAAAAAGGCCGTTGTGGAAGCAGATGAGTTTGAGAAAGACTATCGTCGTGTACTTAACTTTGGACACACGTTTGGTCATGCATTGGAAGCTTATTCCAACAATGAGATTCCTCATGGAGCTGCAGTCACCCTTGGCGTGGATATAGCCAGTTACATCGCTTGGAAAAAAGGGTTTATTTTCGAAAAAGAATATCAGGAAATTAAGGAAGTGGCCCATTATCTCTATCGCTTCAAATTCCCTAAAGATGTGGACATTGAGCGATTGTTCCATTTTATGCGTAAGGACAAGAAATCAGAAGGGAATTCGATTAACTTTGTTATCCCGAAACAATTAGGCAAACTTCAAATATACCCTATGCAATTAGACGAAAACCTGATCCGTTTGCTTGAGAATTATTTCTGTGAGAACTATGCGGTATATCGGAATTGATCTTGGAGCTTCTTTTTTCAAGGCAGGGCTACTTGACACAGAACAGAATAGAATTTCCAGAATATGCAAACACTCAGCACCATCTCCGATTCAGGATTGTCCACCCGATAGGAAGGAATTAGATCCAACGTTAATCTGGGAGCGCATCTGCAATTTAATTCAGAACGTAAAGGGATCGACGGATATAGATGGGATACTCATTTCGAACCAGATGCATGGGTTTATTATTCTGGATACCTTGGGAAAACCGCGAACAGGATATATAACTTGGCAGGACAATCGTGGTTCAGATATCTCAACGATTACGAAAGTTAATGAGGCGTTCGGAGTTCACGGATTAAGGAATACTGGAATGCCTTTGCTCAGGGGTCTACCCTCACTGAATCTGGTTCATACACGTCATAATGAGGGGATAAAGAATGGTTTTTTTCTGTCTCTTGGGGACTATGTCAGTTATCTCCTTTGTGGTAATATGGCAGTTCACGCCAGCAACTGTGCCGGGTCCGGTCTCATGGATCTCGAACAAGGCACATGGAACCATCAGGCATTAGAAAGGATGGGATGTTCTGATTTTTATTTTCCTCCGGTAACAGAAGATTTCCAACCAATGGGGACATGCCAAAAATTGAACAATGCGAAAGTTTTCCCTGCAGTTGGAGATCAACAGGCAGCCTTGCTTGGAGCAATGATAAACGATGATGATCTTTCTTTGAATGTCGGAACTGGTTCGCAAGTGTCCATGATTAGCCGGGACCTGGTGTTCGGAAATTTTCAGACACGCCCGTTTTTTTCCGGGGAATATTTAAAAACGATAACTCATATTCCCGCAGGACGAGCCGTCAACGTTTTGGTCGCATTCTCACTGGAGATGATTAAGAGAGTTACCCACCAAGAAGTGGGGCCTGTGGATTTCTGGAAATCATATTATGATGTTGATTATACTGAAGGCAATTTAAATGTTGATCCGTCATTTTTTTCAGGTTCTACAACGGGGGATGCCGGAGGGATAGCCAATATTCAAGAGGGAAATTTTACTATGCAGAATCTGTTGGCAGCCACGTATCGGAGAATGGCATCAAACTATTATGAACTCTCCAAACGAATCGGTAGCGAACGTGCCATCAGAGTAATAATATCCGGAGGGATGTTGACGAAAAATGCTGTTTTACACAAGGCGATCAATAATCAGTTTCAACCACTACCGGTAATGCAACACTTTTCAGAAGATACCTTGGTAGGTCTTTATATTATCGCACTAACTCATGAACTGGGTCACATGAACTTCCGCGAGACTTACCAATATATCGAACAAAATGGTTTGAGTATAGAGGATAACAATTGTGTGTTTTAACAACATAATTTTTGATCTGGATGGCACCCTCGTAGATTCTTTCCAGGACATCTATTCCGCATTAGCTGCCGCAGCAGATCATTTGGGTTTACCTGCGCCTGCCGAAAATCTGATGAGGGACAACATGCACCTGCGCCTTGACCAGCTGGTGCAGTCGCTCTACCCGGATGCTGACGGGAATCTGCTTATGCAGGAATTCCGGAACAACTATGATGGTTCGGGATACCCGCATACCCAACCGTACCCCGGGGTCGTGGAGACGTTACGATTGCTCCGGCAGCAAGGCTGTCGCTTATTTGTGGCGACAAACAAGCGGAAAGTTGCAGCTGAATCAATTGTATCGCGTTTTGGGAGCGAGGGTATTATTGATGACATTAAAACATCAGATTGCTCCAATCCCCCGTTAAGTAAAACCGAGATTGTTCAGAGGATATTAGGTGAAAAGAGACTCGACCCGAAACATACCGCTCTGGTTGGCGATACCAAAGGAGACTGGGAGGCCGCGGTAAACAACGGGATCTTTTTTATTTTTGCTGCGTACGGTTACGGAAAATTAGATCTCCAAACTCGTGATCAATCGCGAATGCTCATTATCGATTTATTCCCACAACTAACCTGCCTGTGTGAGGTAGCTGGCCATACAATCTAACTGGCCCTTCAGGACCATCCCGGTAAACTCTGGAAAACAACCAAAAACAGGATCTGGTTCTACAGAGGATTATCTTCAGGTTCTTTATGCGATCGGTACACGAGGAAAAGTGCTATGACCACGATCACTATTGTAAGTGACACGGTATTTGCCAGGATAACGATCGGATCGCCGATATGAATCCCATATGCAACCCAGAGAAACGCGCCCATACTGGTCTGGATAAGCATCATAAAACTAATATCCCGGACGCGTTTCGTCTTCACGATCTTTATCACGTGGGGCACGAAGCCAAACATCGTAAGAAAGGCCGCAGATAAACCAATCGCAAACCAAAAATAGTCCGTCATATCTTTGCAACCGGATAATTTCTTTTGTTTTCAACACCCATGAGCATTGTTGTGATCATCATGCAAAACTAACAAATCGGGGATGTAGACGCGATTTGATGAGAGAACGGCACAATAGTTTTTTTCACGACACAATCATCGGGATAATTTTTTTCTGGCAAAAATCAGAATGCATCAGAAAATTCGCATCCTTATCAAAGAGGAATATGGATCATCGGAACCATAAAAAATCTAAAAAAACAGACGCAAATCCGGATTATCATACTGTCGGTAACACCTAAACAAGTCGCTCCACATCATGCATGAACGTTTCAATCTGTTTACGTGAAAATGCATACATGTCGTAGGATTTTGAATAATCGTTCTTATACCACACAACCGTTTTCTGGATCGCTTCGTCAATTCCATACACCGGCTTCCACCCCAGTTTCGTCACCGACTTTGCGATATCCAGTTTAAGGAAACCCGCCTCATGGGGACTATTCGTCTGGGGTGTCTGTTCCCAAGTCCCGCTACCCCACGCATGAACAATTTTTTCAGCAAGGGTCTGGACATCCACGTTGTTCGAATAATCCGGGCCAAAGTTCCAGGCACCGGAATATTTTTCGGGATGCTCTTTCATTTTAAGCGCAAGCCAGAGATACCCGAACAAGGGGTCCAGTACAAATTGCCAGGGGCGGACAGCGGAGGGGTTGCGGATTTTGATAGTCTCGCCGTTCACAAGAGACCGTATGCAGTCCGGGACGATACGACCCTCCGCCCAGTCCCCGCCACCGATAACATTCCCTGCCCGTACTGATGAGAGCGCAGTGACCGATCCATCGGACTCAAAAAAACTTTTCCAGTATGATGCGATAACAATCTCGGCAGCCCCTTTACTCGCGCTATAGGGATCATGGCCACCCATTGGATCGTTTTCCCGGTACGCGTAGTCCCATTCCTTGTTCTCGTAACATTTGTCGCTGGTAATACACACACATATAGTTGGTTTTCCTGACAGTCTGATCACTTCAAGAACATTCGTCGTCCCCATCACATTGATATCGAATGTATCACGCGGGGTTTTGTACGAAGCTCGGACCAGTGGCTGCGCCGCAAGATGAAATACAAAATCCGGCTGATATTTCCGGACAACCTCCGAAATAGTATTGAATTTCCGGACATCTCCGCGAAGATCAGTGATCTTCTGGGATAAACCCGTTTCCTGAAAAAATGAGGGGTGAGTCGGAGGATCCAGGCTGTACCCAATTACCTTTGCACCGAGTGATTCGAGCAATAATGCAAGCCACCCACCTTTGAACCCGGTGTGACCGGTAATGAGAACCGTTCTTCCATCGTACGTTTCCGTTAGTTTAGTACGGATACTCATCAGTCCCACACTTTCCATGGCGCTTTGCCGGTAGCCCACTCCTCTTCAAGGTAATTTTTATCGCGTAAGGTATCCATAGGATACCAGAATCCCTCATGCCTGAATGCGGCAAGCTGGCCTTTTTTTGCCAATGCCTCAAGGGGAGACTGCTCCAGAACGGTCGCATCATTTTCCAGATAATCAAATAATTCCGGCTCGAACACAGAAAATCCACCGTTGATATATCCTCCTTCCCCCGGAGGTTTTTCCAAAAAAGTAGTCACGCGATCCTTTTCAATTTCCAGAACACCAAAACGTCTTGCCGGTCGTGCAGCAGTAAGAGTACCAATAGTACCCGATTTCTCGTGAAACCGAATTACTTTTTTTATATCCACATTGGATACACCATCCCCATAGGTCAGCATAAACCGTTCATTTTCGATATATTTCCGGATACGTTTCACTCGGCCCCCGGTCATAGTATTGTCACCGGTATCGATCAGCGAGACTTTCCACGGTTCGGAGGAGTTCTCGTGGGTTTCAATCAGATTCTTTTTTAGGTCTATTGTGACATCGGACATATGGAGGAAGTAATTGGCAAAATACTCTTTTATCATATATCCCTTATATCCAAGACAAATGATAAACTCATTAAAACCGTAATGAGAATAGATCTTCATTATATGCCATAAAATGGGCATTCCTCCGATCTCCACCATGGGCTTAGGTCTGACAGAGGTCTCTTCACTCAGCCTTGTGCCTAATCCACCTGCAAGGATAACAACTTTCATTTTTTCACCCAACGAGTAAATGAATTATTGAGTATAAACTTGAATTTTTCTTCGGAAACGCACCATAAATACAATATAGTTAGCCCTCATTAAAATAGACCTTTCCTAAAAGATTTGATTGTTTTGATGTGACATTAATTGGGGGGATTGGTTTTTAATCAGTAAAAATATGAGGGCAACCGGGAGTTTCATTGGCATTATTACGTTTTTTTCCGAAAAACACAATCAATCTGGGTCAACATCATATCATCCATTATCTGCCGATTATCAGATGTTGTATTATACACATCGTACATATTAATAAGACGGAATCCCAAGGAATTCAAAAAATTTAATATCTGCAGATAATTGGGATTATCCCACCCAAATTCACGTTGGAAAGAGATTTCCAGCATAATTATGTCCACGTGATTATCAAAAAATAATTTCCCTCCCTTTAAAACATTAAACTCAAGTCCTTCCACATCAATTTTAACAATATCAAAATGTTGTGTTGGAAAACTTGGGATTAAATCGTCAAGTTTTGTAACAATAATTTTTTCTTTTCCAAGGGGTTTAATTACAGGGTTATAATGTTCATAATATTTGCTTTGTGAGATTAAGGAATTTGCCGGAGGATATGAGGTAATATTAATTTCGCTTTCACCGGAATAATCGGATATTGCCATTTTTTTTGTTATGACGCGTTCATTAAAGGGAGCTAAATTAATTGCTAATTTGTCATATGTAGTTGAAACCGGTTCAAAACATATAACCTTTGAATTTTCAAACGACAATAATGCTGCTATTGCAACATCACCGACATTCGCACCGATATCCAAAACCCACTTAACCTCAATATCAGCGGGAAGATAATTGAAAGGGGGATATCGTGCAGTTATTTTAGAATTATGATTACATATTCGATTATAAAGTCTTGTCAGAATAGGGGGGATAAATTCCTGATACGTTAACGACATATGACCATATCTTTTACATTCAATAATAAAGAATCATCGATTCTCCCAATGATAAGATCTCCCATTAATTATCTAACACAAATTCTATTATTAAAAATACTATTTACAGTCAATAACTTCCCAAATTTTTGTGTGGTTTTTCACCATAAACTGATAGTATCGACCAGTTTCAATATTCGTTCACTATTGCAGAAACCTGCATATATAATTTCACTCCCAATTCTTACTATTTGGGTGACTGGACACATTATTAGGATCAAAATCCTCCCATTTTATTACGGGTGCCAACAATCCCGGTCGTTGAATCATCCAATATGGCGAATCGCTTAAACCACCTTGAATGGTCAAATAAATTATGGGCGTATTTACACCAGGTTTACAAAGCCATTCTCTGAAATGAAGACTACTGATAAACTCAATTTTATACCTCCCTTGATTTAATAATCTTCTAGGGATTTGACACCGAATACAATTATATCCTGATTTAAGTTTTGGCCATGCATCTTCATTCATATCTGTTTGATAGGACCAGTATAATAGATCCTCATTTTCAGAATAAATTGCATACCCGACAGTAAGTGCGGGATCAATTATGTTTATTTCCCCTTCAATTACGATGTACGCATCTTCAAAATTATTTACAGACATATTTAAAACATTTCCTGAGATATCAGATATAAAAAAACGAATTGGTTTGAAATATGGGGAATTAAACTCTTGGCCACTGTTTTTCCATTCAGATAAATTATTTTTTATTGAGGTACCAAACAAATAATTTTTTATAACTTCTTTTATATTATTACTATAACATTTTACTTTTCCGGATTCCAATAAGATACAGGAATTACATAACTGTTCAATAGCATTCATATTATGACTTACAAAAATGACAGTCCTCCCTTCTTTTGCCACCTCACCCATCTTCCCCAAACATTTCTTCTGGAACGCCGCATCCCCCACTGCAAGTACCTCATCCACCAACAGGATCTCAGGCTCTAAATGTGCCGCAACCGCGAATGCCAGCCGGACATACATCCCGCTTGAATATCGCTTCACCGGAGTATCAAGAAATTTTTCAATCTCGGAAAATTTCACAATGTCATCTAACTTGGCATCGATCTCCTTTCGCTTCATGCCAAGAATAGAACCGGATAAATAGATATTTTCACGGCCGGTCAATTCCGGATGAAACCCGGTCCCCACTTCCAGCAGCGAACCAACCCGACCGTGAAGCTCAACCGTCCCTTCCGTGGGCGAAGTAATCCGGGACAGAATCTTCAAAAGCGTACTCTTCCCGGCTCCGTTTCTCCCGATGATGCCCACAACCTCACCCGGCTCCACTTCAAACGACACATCCTTCAAAGCCCAGAACCCTTCCACCGGCGGGGCCTTGTGGAAGACCTTCAGTGGCGCCTTAAGGGAATTGACAATCGCATCACGGAGCGTGTGATACGGTTCCTGAGGTCCGCCGAGTTTGTATTGCTTGCTTAAGTGGCTGACGCGGATGGCGATGTTATCGGAAGTCATTGGCGTGAGAGTTCCTGTGATTCTATAATAATTTGTGCGATGACTGAATTAAAGTTTCATTCCTTTTCAAAAGGAAACACCCTTGCGGCGTCCACTGTGGATTCTAAAAAAATTCAGGAAACAGACCGGATCCATTCAATAGTTCGCGCAAGCCCGGTATCCAGCGAAGCCTTTGGCTGCCACCCGAGAATCTTTTTTGCACGGGTAACATCCGGCCGGCGCCGGAGCGGGTCATCCTCCGGCAGCGGGTGGAAAGACAGTGACGATTTCGATCTCGTAAGAGCAATCACTTTTTTAGCCAGTTCAAGCACGGTAATCTCATTCACGTTCCCGATATTGATCACTTGCCCTTCAGCCGCATCAAGTGCCGCAAGACGGAGCAGACCCTCAATCTGGTCGGTCACGTAGGTAAAACTCCGGGTCTGCGAACCATCGCCAAAGACCGTGAGCGGTTTGCCGGTCAGTGCCTGATCGATAAACCGGGGGATAACCCGTCCGTAGATACCGTCCATCCGGATACGGGGACCATACGTATTGAAGATCCGGGCGATGCGGGTGTTAAGATGGTGCTGCCTCCGGTACGCGATCACGTATGCCTCTCCGCACCTTTTTGCCTCATCATAGCAGCCGCGTATCCCGACCGGGTTCACGTTCCCGTGGTAAGACTCCGGTGTCGGGACGTTGTCGGGGTTTCCATACACCTCGCTTGTGGAGGTAAACAGGAAATGTGCGTGATGCTTCTTTGCGATGCCGAGCGCGACAAGCACCCCCATCGTATTTGCCTTGAGGATCTGGATCGGGTAGTGCTCGAACTCAAACGGCGACGCACGGCTTGCCATGTGGAAGATATAGTCGAGGGGCGTGTCCACCGAAAGCGGCGTTGAAATATCGTGCTCGATAAACCGGAACCGCTCGTTGTCCATGAGGGATTGAACGTTTGCTTTCTGTCCGCTGGCAAAGTTATCGACACAGGTAACGTGAGCCCCTGAGTCTATCAGGGTCTGGCACATCCAGGAACCAAGGAATCCCGCTCCTCCGGTGACAAGCACCCGTTTGTCTTCAAACGTGATGTTGCCAAGGTTTTTCTGTATTACACGGATTTCTTCCTGTGGGTCAAATGTCATGGTACATCACTTCTTCAGAAGCCGGGATAAGAACGGCCGGAGTTCCGCGGAAAACTCTTCGCGTTCGAGCGTGAGTTCAATACTGGACTTCATCCAGCCCAGTTTGTCCCCGATATCGTAGCGCCGGCAATTGGTAACCAGTCCCAAGGGTTTATCCAGCCTGCGAAGCGCATCCGTGAGCTGGATCTCGCCGCCAACTCCCGGAGTTCCCGCATGCAGCAGGGGAAAGATATCCGGTGTCAGGACATATCGCCCGATCGCGCCGAGATTCGAGGGGGCATTTTCCGGCGCCGGCTTTTCCACGATATCGTTAATCTCATAGACACCCTTCGCAACCTCACGACCATCGATGATCCCATAATCCTTGATCTTGTTCTTGGGAACCGGTTCAACTGCAATAATCGATCGCTGATAATGATCGTACGCATCTATCATCTGGCGGGTGCAGGGACTCACATTTTTTGGCGAGATGCAGATCGTATCACCAAGCAGAACGGCAAACGGTTCACCGTCACAGTGTCGTTCGGCATGGAGAACCGCATCTCCAAGACCCCTCTGCTCCCGCTGGCGGATGAAATGGATATCCGGAAATGCCGAGAGTGATTCCAGGGCTTCAGAAAATGAGGTTTTTTCATGGTTGTTGAACTTGGATTCCAGCTCAAAGCACCGGTCGAAATGATCTTCGATTGCACGCTTGTTTCGGCCCGTGATGATCAGGATATCCTCAATCCCGGACTGGATCGCTTCTTCCACCACGTACTGGATAACCGGTTTATCGACGACCGGAAGCATCTCCTTTGGCTGGGCTTTTGTAATCGGGAGAAAACGCGTGCCAAGTCCGGCTGCGGGAATTACCACCTTGCGAACGCTCTGCCTGCTTTTCATCTCAATCTCCCGAGCGTAATTATTAAATGGTCTTGTTCTTTTACCAGCATATTCCCTCGATCTCCTTTCGGGACAGAATCCGTCGCCCTTCAATAATCACCTTGTGTGTCATCAGGTCAAATTCCTTGTCGAGCCGGGAAAACTCCGGCCACTCGGTCATCACCAGGCATCCGTCGGCACCCGTGAGAGCACCGGCAGTAGATGAACAGTACTCAATTGAGGGAAAGAGCCGCTGCATGTTCGGGATGGCCATCGGATCATATGCAGTGACCCATGCTCCTTTCTTTACAAGAGTTTCAATCACCGGTATCGCCCGTGAATCCCGTATATCATCTGTATTATCCTTGAATGCAAGACCCAGAACCGCAATTCGTTTGCCGGAAAGCGTACCGATCCTTTTCTCTAATAGTGCGATTATCCGGTCCGGCTGGTGCTCGTTAACCGCCAGGACCGATTCCAAGAGAACCGGATTCTCCCCGGCTTCTTTTGCCAGGGATACAAGAGCCGAGACATCTTTTGGAAAACAACTCCCGCCAAACCCTGCACCGGCGTTGAGAAAGAGTGGCCCGATGCGGGGATCGAGACCTACCCCTTTCATCACTTCATAGACATCAATGTTCAGGTTTTTGCAGATATTCCCGATTTCGTTGGAGAATGAAATTTTTGTTGCAAGAAACGCATTCGAAGTATACTTGATCATCTCTGCCGCAGTAAGATCTGTCCGGAGGACAGGCACCCGGAGGTTCGTATAAACTTCCGCAACCCGGTCACCCGCACGCGGGTCACTGCTACCAATCACGATGCGATCTGGGTGCAGAAAATCATCAACGGCCCGACCCTCCCGAAGAAACTCGGGATTCATTACAAATCCAATCTCTTTTTCGGTTTTCCCGGCTGCCCGAAGAACCGCAGGCCGTACAATTTTCTCTGTGGTACCCGGGGGAACCGTACTTTTAACGACAACAACGCAATAAGCAGAGGTGTTTTTCAATGCCTTCCCAAGGGAAGTACTCGCGGATTCAATATACGAGAGGTTCGCGCTGCCATCCGGCTTTGGCGGAGTACCCACGCTGATTAAAACGATCTCGGCGGATGCCACCGATTCATACCCGATACTCGCATGAAGTCTTTTGCCGGTATTCTTTCCCAACAGGTCTTCCAGACCGTTTTCATATATCGGCGGTTTTCCGTTATTTATTGCCCGGACTTTTTCAGGATCGATCTCTATTATGGTTACGTCATGCCCGAGTTCGGCAAAACACGTCCCAGTTACGAGACCTACGTAGCCTCCACCGATAACTGATATTTTCATGGAAATTTTATGCTCTCCCGTCTTCTGGTTCTATAATGGTATGTACGAGGACTGAATTAAAGTTTCATTCATAATCTCTTTAAAGAGAAGCCACCGTGAGGGGAACACGGGGAATCCTGCAGACCGGTTGTCCCGGACATTCGTTAATTGTTTAGAGAGAAAGGGCAGAGTACGGCCGAAAAACGCTTCTGATTTTTTATTAAGCGGGGACTCCGCAAAATATTTTTAGATCACACAATATCCGCGTAGTACTGTTCCATCCTTCGGAAATAGAACATACCGGAGATCAGGATCACAAGCACCATCCCCACCGACACGAGCACCATTGCACTTGGCGCACCTGTACCCAGAAGTGCCCAGCGGAAACCTTCGATCACACCCGCCATTGGGTTGAGTCCATACCAGACCCTCATTGAGTCCGGCACCAAGCTTGCAGCATACACCACAGGTGAGGAAAACATCCAGATCTGAATGAGGAAAGGAACGGTGTACTGAAAATCGCGGTACTTGACGTTGAGCGCCGAGAGCCAGAGGCCCACTCCGAGGGCTGTTGCAAGCGCAAGAAGGAGAAATACCGGCAGGAACAGGATGTTCAGCGTTGGCATAAATCCGTAGTAGACCATCATCGCAATCAGGATGATAAACGAGACCGCAAAGTCCACGAGCGGCGAGATAATACTGGAAAGCGGCATGATCAGGCGGGGGAAATACACCTTTGTCATAATGTTTGAATTGGTGACCATACTGGTCGTGGACCGGGTCAGGCCCTCGGCAAAGAGCGTCCACGGGAGAAGCGCAGCCAGAACAAAAAGCGGGTACGGCACCCCGTCGGAGGGGATCTTGGCAAGGCCCCCGAAAAAGACCGTGAAGATCACCATAGTTAACAGCGGCTGGAGAACTGCCCATGCGATCCCAAGACCGGTTTGCTTATACCGGAGCTTCACATCACGCAGCGTGAACGATGTGATCAGTTCCCTGTAGGCCCAGAGCTCATGCAGGTCGACCGGCACCCATTTCCGTGGCGGGCGGATAATGAGGGTAGGCACAGACGTTTCGCTGGCGGTTTGGGTCTCGGTCATAAAAGTTGATCAAGGAATTTGTTTTTGCATTACTTATAGTGTGATGATTACAGGAGCGCGGAAGTGATTACAAAAACGGGCTGTGCAAAAACACACACATTATCCCCCTCTATCTACCAAAACTGCACAATCTGGGGGTGCCAATGAGGTTACTCTGGGAATTATGTTTAATCCCCCCGTCATCTTACTAAAAGTATAATTCAATAAGCAGGGGAAAATACTACAGATGTGAGGGAGGAACAAGTACGTCTCTCATATTTTTTAAAATTTTATTGGGCTAAAAAGAGGATTTCTCTTTCGAACGCGATAAGATCCCTGATGGAGGGGATCCACCCTATTAGCAATGATCCCCAACGCTCCCATGCATTCGGGCCGCTTCCACCCGGTGTTCCTCATACCACGCGATTGTCTTTTTCAGCCCTTCCCTGAAGGGCATTTTCGCCTCAAAGCCAAATTCTTCCCGTGCCCGGCTCACATCAAGACATCGCTTGGGCTGGCCGTCGGGTTTTGACCGATCCCACCGGATCTCACCGGAATATCCGGTCAGTTCCTGGATGAGGGTAACAAGATCCTTAATGGTGATCTCCATCCCGGACCCGAGGTTCACCGGATCCGGTTTGTTATACTTTTCAGCGGCAAGGACAAGCCCGCGTGCGGCATCATCCACGTACAGGAACTCCCGGGAGGCCGCTCCCGTTCCCCAGACTTCCACAAACGGTGCATTGCTCTCTTTTGCATCGACAAACTTCTTGATGAGCGCCGGAATCACATGGGAACTGGACGGATCGAAGTTGTCACCGGGCCCGTAGAGGTTGACCGGCAAAAGGTAAATCGCATTAAACCCGTATTCCTGCCGGTATGCCTGGGACTGGACAAGCAGCATCTTCTTTGCAAGACCGTACGGCGCGTTGGTCTCTTCGGGGTACCCGTTCCAGAGATTCTCTTCCTTAAAAGGTACAGGAGTGAACTTGGGATACGCACAGATCGTTCCGGCCACGATGCACTTTTCAACATTTTCCTGTCGGGCCGCTTCGATCAGCTGAATCCCCATAATGGCATTATCGTAAAAAAGCCGGGCCGGGTATGCCTGGTTGTACCCAATCCCGCCGACCTTTGCGGCAAGATGGATGACAATATCGGCATCCCGGACCACCTTCTCACAATTTTCCCATTTCCTGAGATCGATCTCCCGACTACGGGGGATCGAGAGATCTTCTTTTTTAACACCGCGCTGCAGGAGTTCTGCGGTAACCCGGGATCCAAAGAACCCTGCCCCACCGGTTACGAGTATTTTTTTCCCGGAAAAAAATGACATCCTTCAAACACCTCCCGATACTATTTTCTTTGCTTCGTTACTTGCATCTGCACCCCGTGCAGAATCCTGAAGATCAATCGCTCTTCCACCACCGATGCGGGAATTTCGCACGGATAATTTCTTCACCTTTGCCAATCGGCGCAAGACCTGCCGCTTTCATATCCGCATCCACCATGATCTTCACGAGATCGGCAAATTTTATCGTTGGTTTCCAGCCGAGGACCTGCGCGGATTTTTTCGCATCGGCAATGAGCACTTCTACTTCAGTCGGCCGGAAATATTTCGGATCTATCCGCACGTGTTCTTCGACATCGAGTCCTACGTACGCAAACGACTCCTGCAGGAATTCCCGGACCGAATGTGTTTCACCGGTACCGATCACAAAATCCCCGGGCTTATCCTGCTGGAGGATCCGCCACATGCACTCGACATACTCAGGAGCAAATCCCCAGTCCCGTTTTGCATCAAGATTCCCAAGATAGAGATATTTCTCTTTTTGGGCAAGGATCCGTGTGATCGCCCGGGTAATCTTGCGGGTCACAAACGTTTCGCCCCGACGCGGCGATTCATGGTTGAAAAGGATCCCGTTCGATGCAAAGAGATTATACCCCTCACGGTAGTTCCGGGTCATCCAGTAGGAGTACACTTTTGCACAGGCATAGGGACTCCTCGGATGGAACTGTGTCTCCTCGCTCTGCGGCGGATTTGCCGCCCCAAACATTTCGCTCGACGAGGCCTGGTAAAATTTCACAGGGTTATTGCTCCGGCGGATTGCTTCCAAAAGCCGGGTTGTGCCCAAAGCAGTGACATTGCCGGTATATTCAGGGGTATCGAAGCTGACCCGGACATGGCTCTGGGCGCCGAGATGGTATACCTCATCCGGCCGGATATTATACATCACGTTTGCAATCTGCTCGGAGTCGGACAGATCCCCATAATGAAGGAAAAGCCGGGCATCCGGGTCATGCGGATCGACATAGATGGAATCGATCCGGCTCGTATTGAACGTGGACGACCGGCGCACCAGCCCATGAACCTCATATCCTTTGGAGAGCAGTAGTTCGGCAAGATACGAGCCATCCTGGCCCGTGATACCGGTAATGAAGGCTTTCTTTGTCATGATGCATCGTACGTGGTAAGTAATAAAATCCGGGATAATTTCAAGGTATGGGATAATTTCCCTAAAGAAAAGACAAGCCCCAGCCGTGATTTGAACACGGGACCTGCT
>Ga0172381_10001143_pt1 | contig 32206 bp, 52 predicted proteins | sample Leawel6488metaG_FD_119754 | JGI IMG/M metagenome (GOLD analysis project Ga0172381, IMG submission 119754) | Leachate microbial communities from a municipal landfill in Southern Ontario, Canada - Leachate well 64-88 metaG | ecosystem: Engineered > Solid waste > Landfill > Unclassified | place... | reverse complement strand
GCTCGTCGCCGCTAATACATTCCAATTGTTTCCACCATTTATCCCAAAATTTATCGCCGGTAATACCGATACTACCAATATCATCACCGCTACTATCGCTACTATTATCGGTATCTTAAAACCATTACCACCTGAATCGCCACCATCTAAGTCTAATTGTGGAATATTATTATCCATACAGTGCATCTCCTAACAACGCATATCCTATCCACGAAACCATTCTTTGGGTTTACAAATATTAATTCCACGTTGTTTTTTACGTTCAATACAACGTCCATACCAAATTCCCAATAAAAACATACCTATCAATGCAAACATTACAATAAACAAATCTATTTACCACCTTTACTTTTGGGATATCTTCTAGATTTATTCCAATAAGGACTATTACACCATCTGCAATTCTTTGGATTGCGATTGCCTTGACGATACCATTCGCCACTGCATCTATTACATTTTAACTTTTTCATAAATATGCACACTATAATTACTATATGGATTCTATATAGATTCAATTTAATATCATATCATACAATATCCGATTTGTCAAGAGCGCTTTTTTAACAAGGCAATGATCACAATAACGCAAATAACCACAACAAGAAAAATACCCAGCCCACCAAATTGTTTGTGGAGTATTTCAAAAATATTAACATTAAAGTTTATCATATTTTTTAAAGTGGAAAGGGGTTAGTAACGCTTCGAGAATACGTTCTAACCCCTTATGCCATATCGGTTTTCCTCCACCGAAAGGAACAACATTAATTTATTCCCAATTTACCCCAACAATTTTAAATGATGGCGTAATCTTACAAGTAACGTCTTCACCAATAGTTGAAGACATTCTTACATGTAAATAGAATCTAATATAGTCACCACCAGCGTCTAGGTTAAACGAATCTGATATGAAATAGGCTTTAGTTGAAGTTTGGTCGCCGTCTACTGAAAATGCCATTTTAACATTAGCTGGATAAACAGCACTTACCAAACCGACTAATTCATCTATAGACGAATTATCTAAATTACCTCTTGAATCTGTTAATGTTACGCACAAATTCATATCAGTAGCATCTTTAGATGTGTTATTATTGGTAACTTTTATTTGGAAATATTTATCAATTATATCGCCGTTAGCTGGTAATTCATAGGTCAAATAAGAAGTACTTGTACCACTAATTTTAGTTACAGATATTCCGGTTGAAGAAGTGGTATCCGATGTAGAAGTATCACCACTATCTATATCACCACTATTTATAGCGGCTATGTTAGAATTAATTGTAGTTAGTGATGTTTTTATAGACGCTATTTCTACATCCTTAGATGCATTTGCAGCCTTTAAATTAGTGATTTCATTCTTTGCACTTTCCAATTCAATCTGTAATGAATTTGCTTTTTGAGTTGCACCGTCAGCCGTACTTTTTGCATCAGTAGCTTTTGTATTTGCTTCATTTGCATTAGTTACAGCAGTTTCAGAATTTTTCTTTGCGGTATCGGCTGTATTTTGTATATTAGTAATTATTTGTGCATTGGGAACATTTACCATTGCATCAGCTATTTGTTTTGCATTAGATGCTGTAATATCAGCCTTTAAATTTTTAAATGGTGCAACCATATCTGTAATAGTCTTAGTTAATTCTGTCTGTGATGTAGTAATGATTTTAGTCGCATCTGCTTTAGTCATTTTATCTGAAAGACCAAAAAGAAAATATACAGCAACAAGTGATACAATTACCGCACCAATCGATAAAAACACTGGGTTTATATTTAAGTTTCTTTGCGGTTGTGAACCACTACTGCCATATTGTATTTCATTACCCTCATCATCTATCCTTCTATCACGCCTATTTACGTCTTGCGACATATAAACTATCCTCCAATTTCATCATTAGCTTGATTATACCACATCCTTTAACTATAATCAATATATATATCAATCGTTTTCCGTAACCAAATCCCACTTGGTTTTTTTCTGTTCTAACTTAAGCGAATGTGTATCCTTTTTAGGTTTACCAAAAAGCATTTCGGTCAAATTAATATCAGATTCATAAACATTCTTAGTAATTTTCATACCCAATGGAACTTGTCTAGAAATCATTCTATTATTTTCTTCTTCCCTATCTCGTTTTAGGTCATCTAAACTAGTTTTTTGTACACTATACACCTTACCAAATTTATCATTGCCCCACCGTTCAGCACGTTCTTTATCTTTTGCCAAATGATGACAAGTCTTAAATTTATCATCTTTTCTATCTCTATATGTAATATCAAACCAATAGTTAATTTGATGACTCATGATAACACCTCTTTACGTATTTGATGTCTTCTTTTTATCCATTTTGTATATTCTGGTTCATGTGTATTAGGTTTATTAAAGTATAAATCCTTTTGCTTAACTCTTATATAACGCTTAACTGTTACGTTACGAAACCAAAAACTTTCATTCCTATCCAGATTTGGGAATAATTCACAAACATTATCTTTTAATTTAGAAATAATTCTATTAGGTAAATACATTTTCATAGAAGTAATAACTAATTCGACAATTCTAATAGGATGACCTATCATATGTAACTCTAACTCTACACCCACTATAGTATGTTCTCTAAGTTCTTTAACTTTGCCCTTATCATCTATAACGGAATACTTAGTAAATGGTTCTAACTTTTGTAAATTCAACCCTAAATCAGTGAGAGTATTCTTGATAATCTCTTTAAATTTATCCCAATTCTCATTAAGTATTACACATTCCTGAGATTTAGGTCGCCAAACAATAGAATAATATACTTTATCAGCCATTCCTCCCCCTATTACCTAAGATTTTTTTGATTATATTTGGTAATATCCCACTCGTACCACTAGACTTAATTTGGTGCAATTCTTCGTTATGTTCTGCAATCTGCCCCTCTAATTGTTGCAGTCTTAATCTTCTAGCATTATTAATCTGTTGTGGAGTGTAATGCTTATGATTGAACCTACGTTTATTTAATTCATCTCGTAATTGATTACGATAATTATCAGATTTATCCATAATATTTATCTCGTAACGGGTTTACCAAATGCAACCATATCTAAGATTTGTTTTACAGATTGTTCCCCAAATCTTTGTCTAATATGTTCCAAATATTTAGGGTCTAAAAAGTAATCATTAAAAGCTCTATCTCTAAATAATCTTGCTATACTATAAGGTTGATTTTTAGAGAATTGACCAAATTTATCCCAATCTTTCTCAGTTTCATTATATGATGGAGTACCAGGTAACGGTTCACAGTGGTACATATTGGTAAACTCTATATTAAGAGATTTAGCAAAGTCTAAGGTTTGTTGCATAGTTTCTTTAGTGTCACCACTCAAACCAAATATGAAATTACCTATTACATTTATACCTGAATCATGCGTCATTTTAACTGCTTGTCTGGCTTGTAACATTGATGCTTTCTTACTAATTTTACCCAACACTTCATCACTACCACTTTCAAATCCATACCCCAACCAATTTATTCCAGCCTTCCACATTTTATCAAGCATCTTAGGTTCAACTGTATCGACCCTTGCATAAGCCCATATGTTAAGATTATAATTTCTTTCTATTAGTTTATCACAAACATCATTTACGTGTTGATGGTTTACGGTAAAATGTTCATCCCAAAATTTAATATTACATACACCATATTTATTTACTAATAAATCTATCTCTTTTATAAAAGTATTTGTATCACGATAGTAAACCGTATTCTTCCAATCATATAATGCTTTTAAGGAACAGAAGTTACACGAAAAAGGGCAATTCATTGATGTGTATGTCACAGCATATGGTTGACGTGAACTACCATCATGTAAATTATGCCAGAAGTGACTTATATATTTATCCATTGGTAATAAATGATACGGCAAATCAGGCGTTCCATTAAAACATTTACCACGCATTACTTCTATGCCTAACTCAGATTTTGTTTCTTGTGGTAAAGATGATGGATGCAACCCTGCTATTTTAATATCATATTCCCCGATTAAACTATCAACAACTTTTTTTATTTTACCCATTTTAGCTGTAGACGATACATTGGGATTGGAACCCATTGCGACTATAATAATATGATTGGGTTTTATATCTCTAATTTGTGCAACCGTTCCCTCATATGATAAGTCCAACACTTCAGCATCAAGTATTTTAACATCTTTACCTTTAGATATTAAATCACCCGCTATGGCAGACCCCCATAAAGGTTGCTCATACCCTGCGTATGGGGACATAATTCTATTATTTACATTTACAATTAAAGTTAAATCTGACATTTATACCTCTAATCCTGCATCTTTTCTACAATCTTTAACCCAATCTAATAATAATTGACTGTATGTTTTTAATCTAGGCCATCTTTCGAGAGCTACTTTCCAATGTTCTTCTGCATTTTTATATTGAGTGGCGGATTTCCCACCGTAATTTAACATTTGAATTATTTGGATTATACATTCATCAAAACAATTTTGAGAAAGTGAGTTAATAAAGTTATTATACTCTTTCCAAACATCTTCTTTACTTGAGAAAGGATTAGTACGAACTGCTTTTAATTTAAACCCTTTCTTAAAAATTTCACCCGCATATTTATCACTTGGAAGTCCTGTCTGCATACTCATTAAATACTCCTATTGGCGTGTTCGTATTCACTAATATAGTCAGTTACAATTTCTTTTAATTTATCCGCATCAATTCCTAAATGATAAAGAATAAACATGAAGTCTTTGTTCTTATAAGATGGGGCTAGAATTTGGTCAAGTGTCATACCTTTTTTGTGGCACTTAATTGATTCAGATTGTATACCCTCAAGTGTTTTTATTTTTAATCCATCTTTTTGAATTTGAGACATGTGAGGTACTGCCATTTTTAATAAGAATAATTCACGCATTTTACTTCCCACCATATTTATCTTTAAGATATTCTTTAAATGGAACTACCCTACGTATATGAATCTTGCCGCCTTCTTTTAAATATTCTTGTGAAACTTCATTTTCGGATTTATGGCAAGTACAAATATTAAAGTTAGGGTCATAGAGATGTACGCATGTAGTACAAATTAATTCCGATTTAGAAACAGGTTGCATTAAAATAAAATTACGATTCACTTTTAACCGCCTTTGCCTCTAATTTTTTAATTTTAATATAATGATAAATACCCACAAAAATACCCATACCTAAAGCTATAACTACATAAATCCACGAACCGCCAGTAGTCACCTCTAATGGTTTTGTAATATAAGCATAGCTAGTAAACACCACAACCCATAATACAATACCAAAATGTCCATACTTACTTTTATTCAAAGGAAACTTTTTAAATTCCATTAAAAATATAATGGCTGCAAACACAAGGAAAAACGCAATAGTAACGCCGCTATATTCTATCCCACCAATCATCATTTATTTACTAACCACCTTATCTATTTTTACAAACTTACCAATCAACTATCAATTTTTTATTTACGATTCTTATACTTAATAAAAACGTTAACAAAATAAATGCCATCACTGTTATAAAACAAATTATTCCACTCTTAAAATTACCACCAATAAAACCCGCACCAATCGATAATAAAACTATCATTACAAATTCCCATATTAATATTACTAACTTATTACGATTCATCTTTATTATCCTTAAATGCTTCTAAAAATGCTTGCGGTATTTTTAAATTATCCGCATCAATTTCGGAACATAACTTCCTAAATTCGTCTGGATGTTTTTTAATTAGATAGTCTACTATTTTAGTACAATTCATTTGATGCCGCAACAAATTTAATACTAATTTTAATTTTTTAATTTGATATTTAGAACAACCTTCAAGAGAACCAAACTCATATCCATCATATTCATCATCATTCCAATAAAATCTAACTGGACAAAGTACTTCAATCACTTTAGGATAATATTTTGATTTCACACTACGAATCAACTTTTTATACTTTTGCATTTACCACCTTTTCTTTTGCCTTATAAGCAACCTTATGTAAAAACTTTAAAGTATTCTCTTGGATTTCAGCCGTATCATTACCGTTCATTGAAAACACAAAATCCGCTTCTAATTCTAAATATCTTTTACCACAAATTGCAACTGTGATTAAACCTTTTTTACGAGCTTCACACAATGCTTTTATAATATTTTTTGATTTACTTGTTGTTAATCCTATAAACACATCATTACTATTACCTAATACTTTTACTTGATGTGCAAAAACATTTTCAAATCCCATATCATTAGAAACGGCTGTAGTAATTGGCGCACAATCACATAATGAAATAGCTGGAATATAAACTTCAAATGCAAATTTCCCCACTAATTCAGCCACAAAATGAGAACTTGTGGCGGCAAGCCCACCATTTCCGGTAACTAATACTTTTGTGCCAATTTTAAGCGTATCAGCAATAATTCCAGACAAAATATCTAATTCATTTCGCTTTTCTGAAAGATAATCTAACATCGTAATGGCTTTATCATCGATCAAGACGTCCGGTTTACTATCGAATCTTAGCTCATTATATTTTACGCCCCACGATTTTAATTGTTTTGCAGTAAATTCCTTCCATTCTTTACCACTTTTTGAACCTCTACTTGTCCAATAAGTAATATAATTACCTTCATCATATAATCTATTCACTTCTGCTATTACTTCTAATATTGGAATAGAATTATGATAATCATTCCCTGATGTTTTACAAATAGTATTATCTATATCTACAAAAAATGATTTTAAGTTAGTCATTTAATCCCCATTATTCGCTATAATTTTTGTCCCACACCTATCATTTCTTTCAAACAAGAACGGAACAAACAACATGTTTTTAAATGTCTCTGAATTTCTTAATGCACTTTGTTTATCCGGTTCACAAAATAAAACCATAAATCCGGCATTCCCTGACCCGATTAAGCGACCACCAATACATCCTAATCTTAAAGCCTCTGAATAAATAAAGTCAATATAAGGTGTAGATATTTTATTAGAGACTTTCTTTTTTAACATCCATGTTTCATGTAAGATTTTGCCATAGTCTAAGACGCAACCACCCGTAAGTATTTTATAGACATCATTAGTATACGCCATTATTTCTTTAATTTCCGATTCACGTTCTTTAAAGTTATAAGTCTTTGCAACTTCACTTGCCATATGTGGGAAACCTGTAAAGACTAACATAAGGCACGATTCTAACTGCTTAATTCTTTCTTCTGAAATTTCGAGAGGTTTAACAATAGGTTTATGGTTGCCAAACTTTATATAATTAAAACCGCCGAGGCAACACGCCAACTGATCCTGGCTTCCGACTTTTTCTAAAATCAAATCTTGTTCTACATGGATAGCCTCAAGCGCAAGTTCGTACTTATCTATTTGTTGTCCTTTAAGTGCGTGTAGTGCATGTAGAAGTCCTACTGTAAATGCAGAAGATGAACCAATACCAGAACGAGCAGGTAAATCTCCGGCATGATGAATTTCCACGCCACGGTCAACTTTTAAATAACGTATACATTCTCTAACACTAGGATGTAAAATATCATCGATTTGAGAAGGAAGCTCAATTTTAGAATAAACTATTCTATACTTATGGTCAAAAAACGGAGGTAGATACCTAGCAAATATATAACAATATTTATTTATAGTGGAAGTAATAACAGCACCCCCACTAGGATTATTGAGGTAAAATTCCCTATAATCGCTAGAACCACCTCCTAACGAAAGACGATATGGGACACGACACACAATCAATTAATTTCCGCCTTAATATTAGTTGGCCCAATTATAATCGCAAAATACTGTTTCCATACATCTCTATTAAAATTAGTTTTAGCGTGGCAACTACGACAAAGAGAAATTAAATTACTTCTCTCTATATTATTCTTATTATAATCGATGTGATGTACACATAATTTACTTTTTAAATTACTCTCTTCCTTACCACAAATCCTACATTTATACCCATCTTCTTCTCTAACTGAATTTCTTCTCCTATAAAATTCACGACTATATCTACCATGTGCTAGTTTACCACCAACCCAATGAGGACTTTTATCACCTGCACGGCTACCAATAAGATGCGCTCGCATTAACGCTACCGACTCCGGTTTCATATGTCTACCATAAGAAGGGCTATTTACGCCAGAATGTTTTTCGTGATACTCTGGTGTATTCCTTTGAATCTTACGGAGTTTAGATAATTTTTTTAATAATTTTTTATCGGTTATCTTCTTACCTCTAAGGCCAGACCCATTATCTCTTTTCTTTATATTTAATAACTTTAATCTTTTATGAATTGGAGACATACTGATTCCAATAAGCTTAGATATCTCTCTAGGTGTATGACCCCATTTATAAAGATTAGCGATATATTCTAATTGTAACTTATCTATTCTCCTACCTTTATTAACCTTCAAACCTAAATGAGTTACTTCATTTCTAATTACTGAATCCTTTAATTTAAGTGCATCTTTAGCGGCATTAAAACCACCACTCGGATATACCTTTGTTAATATATCTATCTCTTTATCAGTCCAATAATGCCGACCATAATATTTACATGAACATTCCATGCATCTCGGTTCATTTTTAACTTCATACCTATAATAATTTAACTTCTTCCCACAATCAACACATAAAGCGTGACTTTTATTTCCAGTAGTTCTACCACTTTCACCCATAGTCTATGAAGTCACCCCACTTTCGGATAAAACTTACATTTACTAAAGTCTTTACTTACGCAAACTAAACAAACATGCTCATTATCTATGATACCATTATTATCTAATCCTGATAAGGCATCACAAAATAAATGGGCATGTTCGTCTGTATCTTCACAATCTAAAATATTGAGATGATGGCAACAAATATTTATTGCTACTTTCTCTTTATTACTCAGTAAAGCACCTCACATTATTCAATTAAAAAAATTAACTGACTATACGTAACAGCCAAATGTTGTAGGTTTCCTGAGAGCATGAACAACAAAGTTTGGTTTTATCCGGTATCTTAATACATTACATCTTTAATCTTTACAATGCCATATATTTCTTCTCGCTGGCATCGAGTTATTCTTTAATCTTAATCCATGAATCTTTAAGATACTGTAAGAAAGCATTTCAAGTGCTTCCCAATAAAGTTGTAGCCTAATACAACCATCTTCGATTAATTCTACACAAATCAGTAGACTATCTCTCTTATTTCCACTTTTTTACACTACGTATAATCAGTTTAATTTTTAATGTACTAAACTATAGATCTACTAAGTCAACAGTTGCATTAATTGTTTCTAACCTGATCTCAATTTCATCCAACAAAGATTGCCAATGTTGAATACCGTTATGTTTATCAGTTTCGTTATAATACCGTTCAACATGGATGGGTACATCTTTACTTCTATTTTGGGTTACTGCTAACTCAGCGGTTTTATCGGACAATGCTAAATAAGTAGACATCATTAAATTTCCCATATTACGTTTAATCATAAGCATTTCAGATATGGTTAATGTTAATGTCCCAATTCTTACTTCAGTTTTTAAATTGGTTAAATCAACACGCCGTTTCACATTCATATATTCAGACGCAAGGTCAATATTAGATTGAATTAAAGATTGTACCTGTTTCCGTTGTTCATCGTCAGTCCCGAATTGGGGTTTTAGGGTAGATGGCAATGCCGCATATTCAGTAATGCGTCTAGTATTATGATCAATTTTCTTCTCAATAATTTTTAGTTGTTTCATCCCTTCAATTAACTTCATTCTAATTCTTACTCCATTTTAAATCTTTTACTAATTATATCACAACCTCAAAAATAAATCAATACACAAATTTACTTTCTTTTGAATATCTTTTTAATTGCATTTCGACCAAGTAAACCTAAAATTAAAGTACACCCTAAGAATATTAAAGCACTTTTCCCATACTCATAAGGTGCTAAGATTCCAATATGGAAAAAGTATTTTATACCTAACCATATAAAACAAACTAAAGCCATAAAGAAGGCTACCACTATTATAATATCAGCAATCTTATTTAATATTTTCGATATTTTATTACTACGTACTTCCCACTTTGATTCTAATGTATCACCAGTTAATTCAGACAATCTTTTCTGGTACTTTTTAATACTATAATCAGACATTAAATATATCACAAGTACAGTAATTGTACTAACTATAAAGAATGAAGTTATGGTAGAGAAAATAGCAAGAATTATCATTACGCACAAACCAATAAAAGCTAAGGAAGTCAAAACCCACGCTTCTTGTTTTTCTTTTTTAGTCCATGTAATTCCATATTTAGTAGAACATAAATAGTTCGTTATTTTATTAATAAAATTTTTCACATTTACTCCTATGGGAAATTCAAGAAGAAATTATCTGAAATTACAGATTGCTCTATTTGTTCGTTATATTTACAAAAAGTACACCTTTGGTTTCCGCAATCACGCTTAACATCGATTTGCTTTAGTCGTTCTCTATGTGCTTCACTCCCCCACCAATTAAGAATATTTAATGGTTCAGGAAATGCACTTCCGAGTAGGTAGGATTTCTCCATTTTTTTATCCACACATACATATGAATTACCATCAGTTAAAACCGTCATTAATAAAGGAGATGAAAGACACCTATCGAAATTTTGCACAACGTGAAAGTCTTTATCAAATTTATGTACGATTGTATAACAAGAAAAATTATCGTCTTCTATTTCGTGACAACGTGCAAATTGTTCATAGATTAATTCCATGTTAAAGACTTGTTTTTTATGGCCATTAATATCAGACCTTTCCAAATCAACTGGCCTACAATTATGGACAATAAAAGGCATGGCATAAATATCATTGGATGTAGATAAATTATAAACTAATCCCTCAAATTCTTCTTTTTTAAATTTAACTATAGGTAAATAGTAATTATCCTCATCTTCTATATACTGATTAGTTGATCGTTTGATATTCCAATTAAGTCGATAACTTTTACCACCTCCAAATCCACCTTTTGTCTTATCTATTGAACTCATCCCAACTATTTTGCCAACCTTCATATATAATAGTTGTAATTGATATATTAATTGCTTAGAAACAGAACAAACATTTACATCACCTCTTATATTAGATGTCGATGTTCCATCTCCTTTAAAATACGCATCTAAAAAACTATTCACTACACTATCTCTAGCAAACATAATAAAATCGGGGATTTTTTTATTATGGGAATTATGACCAAACATTTCAGGTAACGCCTTAAATAAAACTTTAGAACCAAATTTAATACTAGCGCAATTATCGTTACCTATTTGGATGTAGGGTTTTCTATTAAAATACTTCTCTACTAAGTAACAAATCCTTTCAATATAACTTTTCTCTGATTTATTTAAACTAAACGCGATACACGAACGCTTGTATCCACCACGACTTCCTTCTGCAACATACCATCCAAACAATTCGGCTAATTCATCATTAACTTTAATAGGTTCTAAAAACTGTTTATCTGCATCTTTGTAACAACGTTTCATACCTTTAGTATAATTAGAAAAATCCACAAACGTATCCCTTGAACATAATAACTTTTTAGGAATTACGAGAGCGTCTCCACACCTATTTTGACTATTATACACAATAATATCTTTTGCGTTTTTAAACATAGGGAAACTAATATATTTTTTACCACTTATATATTTTAAATATGATATATAAATCGGATGTTCACCAGTACAACTAAACTCTGGAATAAATTTAGCCTTAACTTTAAATATATCTCCTTTATAATACCTTGTTAAAATATTATCTACATCTGCTATCTTACCATTCAGTATTTTGTCGTTAACTTTTACGCATTCAATATCTTTATAAGAACCATCTCCCATTAATACAGGTGTCCCTTTAGGAAAACAATGGAATGTATTACATCCTAATTCTTTAGCTAATTTACAAGTCTCAAAAATGGTAGTATAGTTTTCTTCAAGTATTAACATTTTATAAGCTAGGTCAACCTTGGAATTATTATGACTTTTTAAATTAGTAAGTATTTGGATATTAGTGATTACGTCAAAAAACCTATCTCTACCTTTTACTAGTTTATAAGTCTCTTGATCACACGCATCTACAGACATAGCCACCCAACGAGCTTGCATTAAAGATTCCATAACATCGAATTTTATATCTGCCATATTAGTTACCAACGACGATTCTAATCCTATATGAGCGCACCTATACAAAGCATCAGATAATCCATCATGTAAAGTTGGCTCGCCACCCCCTGAAAAACATGCGGCCTTAACTCCAAACTCTTTTAAAAAATATACTAACCTTAATAAATATTCAGTTGGAAGTTTCCGCATCGGGCCGACTTCATCACGATGGTTTTTAACATATCTTTGAACGATGCAGAACCGACAATCCAACTGACATTCAGCATACGGGTCAATATTACATTCTTTAGGTGGTGGAAGATAATTAGTTTTACTATCCATCCAATCCATTATCTGTACATACTGTGAATGATAGCACAATCCTTTAACGCTCGAAAATGAGTTGAACTGACTTTTATATTCCTGTATCAAGATATTACTCCTAATTATTAATCCACCACTTTAAAAATCGGACTATTTTATTTTGATTTTGTTTGATAGGATAATCTGAATTATTTATAACTTGATTTTTCTTTTTCTTAAAAGATTTTACAATTGTTGCAATCCCGATAACCACACTACCTATAATGTATATTATAAATACAGCACTTAAAAAGTATGGCATACTACCTGTAGTTAATTTATCTAAGTTACTTGATGTACTTTCTCCCAATTTAAATGCTAATGGTAAATGAGCAATTCCGGCCACAAGAATAACACAGGCAAACATTAAACCCAACATTAAAATGATTATTATGCTAAAATTATAAAGCCAGTTTAAAAACTTAATGAGCCTCATTTTGTTGATAATTTTCATCTTAATACTTCTTTTATTTTATTAATAGCACATTTTAAATTTTCATACTTTGACGCATAGCTTATTCTAACGTATCCTTCACCGAATTGTCCAAACTCTGTACCAGAAATTAAGACTACGCCATTCTCTAACATGAAGTTTGCAAACTGTTGACTTGTCATTCCTGTTTTTGAAATGTTAGGCATTATAAAAAATGAACCGTCAGGAACTCTACAAGTTAATCCGATACTATTTAATTCTTGTACTACCCAATCACGCTGAACACGTAATCTTTCTACAATACTTCGATTATAATTACAACACTTTTCTAATGCTACTATTCCGGCATCTTGAATAAAGTGTGGGACACATGAAATAGTAGATTGAACCATAAGCCCTAATTTTTCTGCAACATCAATTGGTGCAATTGCATACCCCAATCGGAAGCCAGTCATGGCATAAGTTTTAGAGAAACTATTTAAGATAATGGAACGGAATAAACAACCATCACTTACTGAAACAGAATAGTTCTTTCCACTGTAGATTATTTTTGAATGGGTTTCATCTGACAACACATAGATATCATGTTTCTTTGCCAACTCTGCAATTTTTAAAACTTCTGATTCATCCATTATTGCACCTGTTGGATTAGAAGGTGAGTTTAAAATTATCAAACGTGTTTTATCTGTAATTAATTCTTCAACATCGCATGCTTTTAACTTAAAACTATTTTCTTCTTTAAGTTGAACTGGAATAGGTTTCGCACCAACTAATCTAATAGAAGATAAGTACGATGGAAAGCTTGGGTCTGGATAAATTACTTCTTCTTCGGGATTAACTAAACATTGAATTGTAAAAAGTATTATTGCATGAGCCTGTAAAACCACAACTTGTTCTCTAAATGGTGTAAATCCTAAATCATCTTTTACTGACTGTCTAATTGCATCTCTTAGTTCTAATATCCCCATTGAATTAGTATAGTGAGTCTTACCATCGTGAAGTGACTTACAAGTTGCACGTAAAACTTCTTTCGGTGCATCAAAGTACGGTTCGCCAATCTCTAGGTGATAAACTTTTTTACCTTGTGCTTCCATTTCTTGTGCTTTAGTGAGTAGTTTAAACATAATTTGCCCTTCGAGTAAGTTGGCTACATTAGACAAATGTTTCATTATTTATTCTCTTTCACTTTATTATAATAACGATTTGAACTAACAACACCTAAAAAATATCCAACAGATACCATCGCTACACAGAATAAAATGGTTCGTATTGATGAATACCAAAACATACTTGATAAGCTAAATTTATAGACATGTTCATTAATTTCCCATAACCCTTCTCTTAAAAAGATAGAAGCGAATATTGTAAATATGGGTATATAATAATGGAACTTATACCAACTTTTATTCATTTTTAATCAACTAGCTAAGTCCTAATCCAACTTCACCATTACCAGGCATAGACGGATGTTCCCACCCTTTATACGGCGCAATTATCATATTTGATTTATATTCTTCACGACTTAAATATGGATACGAATCGTCTATCGGAGTTTGCCACCCGAAGATACGAGGTTCGTAAGTAGCATAATCGCCGCAATCCACATCACATACTACAGCATCAGGATATTCAAGCACATCTTTAATTTTTCTTTGGATATATTGCATATTACTAATACGTTTTGCTTCAATTCCATAAGCATTAGCAACTTTGTAGAAGTCAGGCACACTATATCCTGATTTGTAAATATCATCACCTACACCACAAGCTAAATATCTTTCACCAAAATTCGTTTTGATATACTGGACTGTAATGCCGAACTGGTGGTTGTCAAGTACAAATGTTTTCAACTTTAACCCGTAGTGTTTAATGGTTTGCAATTCCTGAATATTCATTTGCATCCCACCATCACCAATAATACAAATCACACGCCCCTTTTGTTCATTGATATATTCAGGTAAGAAACAAACACCCATCGCACCGGCAAACGAATAACCCATAGTAGAATTACCATTAGAAGATAATAATCTTTGTCCTTCCTTAGTTTCAAAGCATTGGAATGTTGTTACACAATTACCACCAGAATCACAAACAATAATATCCCCTTCTTTACATTGTTTAGAAAGTTCTCTCATAAAAGCATAAGGGTGTACGTAACCTTCAACTTTATAATATTCAGGTAAAACAGGTTGATATTTGTCACGCCAGTCAAATGCCTTTTTATTCCATTCATCCCACATTGGCATAATTGCATATTTTACTTCTTTAATAAGTAACGTAATATATTCCTTTGCATCCATACAAACATTCATATCACCCTTGACTTCTTGTGTGTCTCTATCCAACATTTCAGGGTCTACATCTACGATAATTTTCTTTGCTTCTCTTGCAAACAGAGCCACTTGTCCACCAGTAATACGCCCTGAGATTCTAGTTCCAATTGCTAATAGTAAATCACTATTTTGAATTGTAAAGTTACGCCCTGCCCCTGCAAAAGTTCCTATTCTACCAGCGTAAAAAGGATAATCCGAAGTAAAGATATCCGTTGCGTTCCATGTAGGAATACAAGGCATACAGAGATATTCACCTAATATTCTGGCAAGTTCCACAGCATTAGCCCAATGGACACCACCACCAACTAATAACACAGGACGTTTTGCTTCTTTTAAAGCTTTTACAGTTAATTCAATAGCTTCTTTTTTATACCAATCAGGGATTACTCTATCATTATCAAGAACATAACTTTCTAATTGGTCTATATCTATATCCATCTTTTGTAAGTCTGTCGGAATATCAATTAATACCGGCCCTTGTCTACCATGAGTCGCTAAGTAAATACACTTATCTAATTCGTATTTTATTTTTGAGGCTTCTTTTAACATTACCGCATACTTTGTTACAGGTTTTGCCATATCAACAATGTCGTTTTCTTGGAAACCGATCTGTCTTTGACCCTCAGTTTTACGCATAAATCTTGAATTAATTTGTCCTGTAATAAATAAGGTTGGTACTGAATCATAATAACAGTTTGCAATTCCATCAAGCGTGTTTATTCCGCCTGGGCCGGACGTTGCCATGAAGCATTGAATTTTGCCTGTTACTTTAGCGATTGTCTCTACCATAAAAGAACCAGCCTGTTCATGGATAGGACAGATGTATTCTATACCTTTTATTCGTGAGAACGCATCAACTAAATCGCCTGTTGCAGCGCCGTAGACTTGGAAGATTTGCGTAATACCTTTATCACGTAAGTATTCAATAACGAAGTCTGAAAGTTTCATTTATACTCCTTTTAAACTAGGACATTGTTTATCTTTAACTACTTTAATAAGTGGAAGTTCTTTGCTAAAGTATAAACCTTTATTTAATAATGCACATGTAGCATTCCTATTTCCTTCCCAATCTCCAATAACACCCTCAACACAAAATTGGCACTTATTAAATGGTTCATATGAATTATTCCCAACTTTTTTATAATTCGTACAATATTTAGAATTGGGTATATTCACTTTTACAACATAAGTATCCATTATCGCCTCAATAACTCATGCAAAATCTGAGTCCCAATCACAAATCCGTGGACAATCGTGTTCTGCCTTCTTTCTCTAAACGCTTTAGGTTCAATAAAATATTCTTCACCCACTAACATTTTATGTTTGTTAGCACGAATAGACATACTGGATTCCCATCCGTAAAGAGGACTCATTTTAATTAAAATTCTTTGTAACCAATTTGGTTCATCTAAGAAGCCTAAATCTTTAACTATTGATGCTTTATAGGCTCTTAGCATAACAAGTGCATCGGTATATTTATAATGTCCTCTCCAATTACACATACCTGTAAAGATTGTGTTTCCGATACCTGTTAATTTGGTATCATCTGGACTTTTATGACCGTTTAAATAACGTGAACCAATAACCATATCATAGCCACCAATGATTTTTCTAGCTAGTTCTGGAATAGATTCTGGAACTGAGTTACCATCAGGGCTAAATGTGACAACTACATCACCCTTTACCATACCAGATAGATACAACTCTCTGTATGCGTTCCACATTCCTGATTCTTTTTGTACGTAAATATCATAACCTTGTTCCTTGCAATACTCTAAAGAACCATCTGTAGATTTTCCATCTAATATAATAATTTGATCAACCCATTCTTTTTTAACTTGAGGCATAATGGTTTTCAGACCATGAAGTTCATTCAAAGTTGGCACGATAAGAGAAGTTGTATGCAATTATTATTCCTTATTTAATATTTAAAAGTGGGGATGATAATTTCAGTCACAAAACCATCATCCCCCGAAGACCAAATATCACCAATTAGACAATCGTTTTTTATTTTTTAATATTTTGGTAAATAACCTTGATTTGTTGGAACCATATCAAACATATTTCAGGTGAAAATTCTATACCTCCTTTAATTTTATTTACTGTGCGATTTACTTTTCGACCTTTGGTTTTAATCTATCATCCCAACTATCACAATTTTCGCCAATTTCCTTAACTGATTTAGATTGTTTTGTTACGTTTTCAATGGTATAAATTGATTCGATTCCACCTTTTGCAAATTTACCCTTACTACATACACATCCGTCTATTTGACGATCATCCAAAACAAATTTACGCCCTTCGAGATTGTTACACAACACGCAAATGCCCATTATACTATAACCTCTTTATGTGACATCATTTTTGCATATCTAATCATTCGATTATTTTGTGTCCGTTGTTCAAGTTCATCGACACTTAAATGCTGCCTACATTTTGCACTTGGAATATGTGGTGCATTACTACTCGTGTAAATACGTTGCGGATGATGCTTTTTAATTTCGTTCATTATACTTTCACCCCTTTATTTAAACAATCTACGTGATAATACTCTGTTGGTTTTTCATAAAAACGCTCGATTTTCTTTTCTTTATCCTCCGATTTGGAGGTTATTTTATATTTTGACCGTCTATCCTTTACCCCAATACTACCGATTCCAATTTGCTTTTTGCACTTACTACAAACTTTTTCTTCCGTGATAACGACTCTCTTTAACAAGGCCATTGTTATCCCCCTTTTTAAATTACTATTTCTTCTTCACCATTCCAAACTTTTTCGAGTTCTTTGGACTTCTCTTTTAGTTCAGCGTTTCTTACCTTAATCATTTCGTTAATGTTATGAAGTTTTTCACCACATACTTGCATAATACGAACCAATTTATTAAAGTGTTCTTCACAAAGTACATCGCCAACATCATAGATAGTTTCTAGTTCAAATTCTTTATCATTTGTAATTAGATAAAGTTTCGTTACATCAATCATAAACATAATAGGATATTCGTTGAAATAATCTTCAGGTAATTCATTTTCAGTATAACCTTGAATATCAGTAATTTCACAATATTTCTTAGCATCAATGACTACACGTTTATATTTAATGGACAACCTCTTTGCTTGCATATATTTACTCCTATTTAAAAATTATCGTCTTTTCCCCTGACCATTCTTCTTTCATATCAGCAATTTCTTTATTTATATTCTTTAATTTATCACAGCAAGTTTGGATTATCTTAGATAATACCTCAAATGATTCTATACTAATGATGTCTTTAACTTTAATAGTCATTTGGCACTTATGCACAGAGTTAATTATCACTCTCATTTCACCATCGTACATATAACAATATGGCGATTTGTCAAAATATTTCTTAGGCAAACTATCTCTATTCATTCCGGCAATACTCACAATTTTATAATGTTCACATCCATCAACAACTAATTTCTCGGTTTTAATCGATAATATATTAGATTGCATATTTACCCCTCTTTAATTATAGACTTCCCCATTTTTCTTACTTTAATAAATGTTATTACATTAACTGCTACTAACATTATAGATGGAAATAGTATTATGCTAAATGCTAATTTTCCACCGATATCAACTGAAATAATTATAGTACCTATCAAAAATAAAATTATTACAAGATTAATTACAACCAATTTAATTAGGCGATTATCCCTTGATAACATGTAATTTTAAGATACCACAATAGGTTGTGAAGCCTTGTCTAGTATGGCGTGAAACTCTTTACGAGTCACGCCTTTTTCTTTATCACTTCTCCATGTGCCTTTGGTTTTCCGTGGTTTGTTTGGCATTTTGTTTGTCCTCTATACCTAATTTCTGTTTCCATTCTGTTACCATTTCCTTTGTTACAGTGGTATTTATTTTACTCCCAAACATATCTAAAAACGATTGCTTCAATCTTGTATATAAGTCATTCTCATTTTTATTATTTTCATAAACAATAAAACTTGGATATGGTTCAGGAGAAATACTATGAGGTATAAAATACTCCGTTCTAACCCATCCTTTATTACTTTTTTCAACATTAATAATTAAGCCTATAATAGCCTCGTTAGCCCAAACAACTTCTACTGATTTCTTAATAGCATTGGATGTGGCTATAACAATGTTTTTTTGATATGTGACTAAATCCCCGTTTTCAGTTTTTGCAAAAGTTTTAACTAAATAAGAATCCGGATGTTGGATTATCATTTTTCTTAATTGTGGTTGCTCAAAAACTTCTGATTGCCAATTTTTAGAGCTAGTCCACATAGCAATCCATATTTCTTTACCAGGTTCGATATAATCTATAAGAGTACCATACTTCTTAATAAATGAACCTCTGTTTAAATGAAATTCTACCTTATCTTTTAGTGCTTTGTAGTAATTATAATAAAAAACAATGATTAATATAGCTATAGCTAAAACAAAGACCACAATATGCCATAATTCAATTTTTGATTGATTCTGGTACAAATTTACTATCTTATATCCTATACCACCTAACGGTACTATCCCTAGCAACATTGTCCACCATCCTTTAATGATTGCAGACAATTTTGAAAAAGCCACTTTATGACTACTTTCCATATATTATCCCCCCTATGCCATCGTATAATGGGATTATACTCCCATTTAAGCATAGAGTGAATATTCACCACTATAGGTAGTAGTGTTTTTGGTATACATGTATTGAAGGGATAATCGCCTTTAATTATACCTTGATTACTAATCATATCCTTACTCCTTTATTTCTCTATAGAAAGTACGGCCACAATCTTGGCATCGTAGTCTTTGTTTTTTACCAGCATTAACCGTAGGTATGTTTCCAAACTTTACTACGTTTACTGATTTACATTTCTTACAAATTAATTCTTCTTCCATGCACAATCCTTTGTGTTAATCCTCATTTGCGGTATGTTCTCTGATTATTTTATCCGCATCTATCCTATGTCCACCTAAAGACAACTGCTCTGATTCTGTAAGTTCCCTTTCTTGGACTATTTCTCCAGTTTCAATAGAAGTATAAATAGCGGTCTTTCCTGAATAAGTCACAACGCAATCCACATTCTCAGGTAAAAATCCAGCCTTTTTATTTGCTAATGCTTGAGCAACACTATCTTTTTCGGATTCAATTGCATCTTTAAGGGGTTTCATTTGTTCTTTTAAATCATCTAATGCTAACTCTAACTCTTCCATTTTATCATAGGAATTAGCGATCTGGTCAAGTAATTCAAGTCTTTGTGCTTCGGTTAAAGGTTTCTGTATTTGAATAGTCTCTGTTAATTTTGACATTAATTACACTCCAATACTTTCTTATTTAATTCTACCATAAACCAATAAATAAATCAACTATTTATTAGGCATATAAGCCCATGCAATTAAACTTAGTTTCATTCTTTCGACATTATGTCCTTTTTCTTTATGCAGTCTATAAGCACCCAAAGTTCTTGAAATAAAACTATGTCTTTTATTACGCCAGAACTGATTTACTCTTTGTGGATTTCCACCAATCTTTTTAAAATAAGTTAAAGAACCTTGAGGCGATCTTGCAATTTCACTAACACCACGCAAATCCATTTCTTTTTCGTACGATGCAATTTCAAACAAGGTCATGTATTTATATTCTCGCATTCAAAATTCCCCCTACTTTAAGGCATCTAGTTTAATTAATTCATCGTATAATCTACCTGATTCCCATTCAACTATTTCTTTGATTTGATTAACATATTTAGTGTATACTTTTAATTTCTCCCATTCCGAATCTTTGTCAATATTAAAGTGAAATCGTGCATATAGTGTATTAAATTCTTCTTTACTAATCATTACTTCAATACCGCCAATAACCATTATTTACTCCTCTAATATATATAAAAGGAATTGCAAGTACGATAGATAACATAAATGCCATAATACTTGTTAACATGGTTAGAACACAATATAATAATCCGTTTAAATCACGCATAGTCGAATACCAATAATACGTAATTAAAAAGCCAACAACTAGATACAATAAAGTTATGCCTAATATTATTAAATATTTTTTCATTTTAAAACCTTATGGCCTGAATAGAAAACATATTTTCTTGCAACCCTAATTAGTGGCATTTCAGGGTGAAATTTGTAATGCGCATTAAAGAAAGACCATTTAAAATACTCGTGTGGTAAAGCATATAATATCTTTAAAAGTTTAGATTCTGTTACATTTTCAAGAGCGTCTAAAACATTGGGCATTGCGTTACTTAACATCGATAAATAGCATAAGTTTCCTAGTGCAATACGTTCTGATTTATTTAGCCACGGTGTACGTTTCCCTTCAAGATCGTATTCGTCTGCGTTCCATTCTGCCCATTCTTCTAATTTAGTAGGCATCTTTAAGCCATGTGCTTCTGATAAACTTACAAAAGGTGTGCCTGGGTGAGTAGTAAAAATAGCCATAGTTTCAAATTGGGATTGCGGATTTTCTTTACGAATTTGTTTTGCCATACGAATAGTGTCATTAACTTCATCCCATGTTTCTGTTGGAAAACCACACATCAATGCAAACGCTGGAATGATACCATGCCTCATAGCTTTACGGTTTGCTTCTAATGTTTGTTCGTGAACTATACCCTTATTCATTAATGCAAGTACCCTATCATTTCCGCTTTCTGCACCAAATTTTAAAGTATAAGCACCAGCCCTACGATATAATTCAACTTGAGATTCTGGTACTCTTAAAAAGTTATCTACTCTAGTTCCAGAAGTATACCATCTCATATTTAAAGGTATCATCCATTCTGAAATTTTAGCCGCCCTATCCGCATTAATATAAAACTCATCATCACGCAACCAAAAACCTGTTAGATTAAACTTTTTAACAGCACTTGTAATCATACCTATTGATTTTTCCGCTGACATGGCTCGCCATTTACGACCCCGTATTGTAGCAGAACTACAAAAATTACAATTATGAACTAAAATACCATTGGCAAAGAAATTCTCCGTATTAGTTTTAATGTCATATACTTTAGTTTTCGCTTGTATGTGTTTTATGGTTTTAATTTTTAACCATTTAGTTTTAATTGCCATAGAAGAACTCCCTTATTCTACTAACTATTTCACTTTCTTTATTTTTATCTTTTACATCATGTTCCCATATAATTAAAACCTTATACCCTCTTCCTAAATAATCTTCTAATTCTATATCGTTTTTATCTTGCTCTCGATGATAATAATCACCATGTGCCAATATCACTTTATGCTGATGATTAGTATCTATAAAATCTGGATTTCTACATTTACCTGATTTACATTTGGGAACCCAATATTTAAAATCGCCTACAAACTTAAACGGCAAACTATTACTTTCAATTATTAATGATAAATTCTTTTCATTATTATTAGGATGCCTTTTTAAAGCATTTAAACACTTCTCCCTAAATTGAGGGTCTTGATGTAATCTCTTCATTCTTATTGAACATTCAACATTATAACCATGCCTTTTGTATGTTGCTACAGCTTTTTCAATAACCCCTGGTCTTTTCTTAACATTCTTATCACCTCTTTGACAAGCACTCATTTTCTCACGAGCACCAGGGAATCTGGTAATGTTATTTTCTCCAGATATATCACGACCACGATTCTTGTTTATAGTTGCACAACTTTTCCCACAATATATTTGAGCAACCCTCCTAGTGATAAATGTTTTATTACAAATCGAACATAGCTTGGTAAAATATGTCCTTGGTTTATTATGTTTATTTCTACAATCAATACTACAATACTTAGAATCTGTCTCCATATATTTATACTTCCCGCAAACACTACATTGTTTAAATATCCTATTTTTATATGGATTACATATTGTTAAAACCTCATCATCTTCTTTTAATTCTCCCGCATTAACCCAACCACGTTTTGTGAATACTGGATGATTAAGTGTTAAGACTAAAGTTCTACCATCTTCTATTGTTAATTCTAGAACTTCCTCAGCAATAGACTCTTCACCCTTAATAATTTGACTATCAACTATATGATTATCAGCATAACCAATTATCTTTTTATGTTTATCATACATGCCTTCAATATTACTACCCCTATGATGGTCAACATTAATAATGGTTCCCTCAACAACACATTGATGTGGACAACCCCTAGATGTCTGTCCCAAGTCCATAGTTCTACGACCATTCTTCACATACATATCTGGATGCACATAACTTTCAACATCAATTAAATGCCAAGGTGTAGGTAAAAGTTTCTCAACATCTGGTAAAGGATTGTCAATTATTCTTTTACTCTGAGTTTTATTAGCTATTTTACTTGTGATTTCGCAGATTGTCTCGTCACACTCTCTCTTAACAATATAGTCACTTAGACCACTTGCTAGTATCTGTTCTGCTAACAATGTTGGATGGGGGCCACCCCAAACAATAGGAACTCTGCTATACTCTCTAACAATTTTAGATGCTTCCATTACGAACTTAATGTTAGTTCCTGTCATAGCAGTAAAGCCTACCCAAATTGGTTCTGTATCCAATTCTTCTAACAAGTCTTGTTTCCAATCTGGATTAACTCTTTGGTCAATAATCTTTACGTCATATCCTGCATGGTCTAATGGTGCAGCCACACACAGCAAAGAATGGGGGGGGGCACAAGTTGATGCTATATCCATACCAGTTCTGCATTGCACAAGTATTACATCTGACATTTATTATTTATCCTCTATTAAATATTAATATTTGAATCTGATGGCATAAAATATTTTCTAACTTTAGACCCGTTAAACTCTAAAGTAATCGGAAATTCATTATACTTTTTAATTACAACATTAAATATTGGATTATCTAATTCTTTTTGTTTACATTCAATTTTAGTAATTATCTTATTACTTTCTTGCATTAATAAACTACCATATTGATTAACAATTATAATATCTAAATGTCTTCTTCTACTTTGTAGAACAAGATTATCAATTACTAATTCTTCATCATCATTTATATATTTTGATTTACCCTCTATTTCATATAAATAAACTCCGTAACCAATTAAAGGGATAGCGTCTGGATGATTAATTGGTACATCATTTGTAGTTGCATTTATAGATTCAATTAATTTTTTAAGAGGCAAGTACATATATTTAAAGCCATTCAATTCTATATTCGAGAACACATGATAGTTTTTAGTATAATCAGAATTACTTACAATTTGCTGTTTATGTGAATCATTAATAATTCCACATTTACCTAATAATATATCTACCGCTAATGACAGTTTATTAATTCGAGAATGACCTATTATATTAACTGAACCTTCTAATTCCATTATTTATCCTCTATCAAATCTAAATTTGACTCCCTAATCCACGCAACAATGATTTTACCAAAGTTTACCTTATATGTACTACCCCCAATATTACCACTTGTATCCATAACAACACCTTCAGTCCCTCGTTTTAAAATATCTTCATCGGTCTGAGGTTTCATAATTTGACTTATAGTTGAAACACCATCCTTATACTTCCATATCCTAAGAGATTTGATTAATTTGACTTTATCACCCTTATTAGCTAATGAACCACTTTCCCATTCTACTACTTCCATTCTATTTATCCTCTTTCTTTTTTATCTAAGAATTTTGTAAGTTGTTGATATTTTGCACCTAAATACATAAGTCCAAACACGCCAAAAAACAACATTGCAAAACCTAAATACCCTTGCCAACCATCATCGCTATATTTATCACTAAATACAATAAATGAAACAGAACATACCAATAATACCCCAAATCGTAATTTATCTTTTAATCTCATATCTTATTTAAATGCTATTCTATACCAACCACAAATTAATAAGATCATTCCAATTGTATAAATTAAACCTATGCTTATAATTAAACATATCATTAACTTAGTACCTAATGGGATTGTCTTTCTCATATCTTAATTCTAACACTAATCAATATATAAATCAACTACTTTAATAACCAAATTAATCTTTCTTTCAATTTAAGTTCATATGCAATCAAAGGAAACACTAAAGCACCTGATATTAACATACCAACCATTTTAGTAGGTGCAATTCCAAAACCCCAACCATAGCCAATAGTAATTAAAAGCAATAAGCAATAAACAGGATATTTTTTAAAGTAGTAAAATATAGGTAATGTTGCCAATGCGTAAAATGGTAGTCCGAATATCCTTATGAAACTGATATCCCAAAACGAATATAGCCAACTATATGCACCTGTAGTACCACCCTCATGTGTTAATAACCAGAACATATCATGAGTTACAAATATAGTTGCTAAGTAGAATGGAATTAAAGATAAGACGCAAAATATCATCTTTCTATTTTTAATAACAAATGGAATTAGTAATAATATTCCTATTGCCAACTTAGTATTAACTAACAAACATCCGGTTACATAAGCCCATTTACTATTTTTTTCTTGAAAATATAAAGTCAAAACAACCAAAAGCCACATAAACATATCCCAATAAAAATATGGGACATTATATAGTAGTATACAACTTGCTAATGTAGGAATAAAATAAAAATAGGCGTAATATCCAACCTTTTTCCACATAATTAAAAACGCAAACCACATTGTAATAATAAAAAGGATGACCGGAATAATTCGTAAACCGATAGTTATAGTCTCAGCTTTTTGATCTTTACTTTGATCATCCTCTATGTGCTTAATTACACCCCTATCTGCTAACCAATCACCTATTTTAACAAAAGGCCAAACTACATAATTCCAGATCGAACTATGCACATAAATTGGAGTATTATATATTCTTGAGAACACATCATGTCTATCTATACTATCATCCCATGCCTCACTATTATATGTAGTCTTTGGATTATCTACCCAAAACCATGTATCGCTTGTAGATGTATTGGGTAATTCTTGAGTAATTCGATAAAAAACATACTCATCTTGCCACATTGGTTGAGTTTTAATACCACCTATTAATTGTGTTGATAATAACAATAAGGGCATAAGAAACAACATAATCTTAACGTATTTATTATTCATTCTTATCCTTTCTAAAAGTCCAAATACTATTCATTGTAAAATTCCAAATAAATGTTATCCCTATAGTAATTGCCAAACTTAAAATATACCACATATGAGCATATTCAGTGAGTAAATAAGTCAATCCTAACTGAATAGGAACTCCAATACCACCTATAATTGCAAATTTAATCATACGTTTTAGTAGACATTTTATTTTATGGTTCATTTTAGCAACCACCAAACCGAACTATCCGGCATAATATCATACTTATCATCAAATACATCAAATAATGCTCGTGTTACACCTGGATGGCAAACACCTACTATTGCTATATCGCCTAAATGTTCATTGATAGTATGTATAAATTGTCCCGCATCTGTATATTTTAATTCGCAATCATGACCACAAAATATTCCACCTTTTTTAACTTTAGGATACCACGCTTGCAAATCTCTTTTTACAAATTCATAGATGTGGTCTGCATCGATAAAAACAAGATCAATGCTATCATCTTTAAACAATTCAGCACCTTGTAAACTCGATACAACAAATGGGTGAACATTATCTAAACCTAGTATTTGCATATTATCCCTAAAGACTGTAAGGATATCTAACGAATTAGTTTGGCTAATATGGTGCGGTGCATTTTGTTGACCTTTCCAATGGTCTATACAATAAACTTCACCGTTAAAATCCTTTGATGTTTTCGCTAATACTGAAGTGGTCATTCCTTTCCAACTTCCGATTTCTACGATCTTAATACCGTTATGCAGTACCTTTTTTACTAACGTTTCCAAAGCTCGACAATCTCTTTCAGAAGTATCAGATTGCATATCTAATTTCTTAGTTTTTATGTCTATTAGTAATTCATTTATATTTTTAGTTTTAATTACACCTAAATTTTGTGTAACAAATATATGCCATAAGTATTTAGAAACTCTACTAACTATTGGTATTGCCAAGATACCACTAATTAATTTTTTCATCTACTTCCTCTTTTGGTGAAAATTTATTAATTAATTTGGAAAGTTTATCATATAACCCGAACTCTTTTACTACTAATGGAAAAATTAATACACCTACATATAATAAGCAAGATAAATGAGTAATCCCCATCCCACAACCCCATGCATATATCATCCCACATATCCATAACGCTATATATTCAGGATATTTTTTAATTCGCCAAAATAAAGGAACTGTCATAGCCAAAAAGAATGGAATACCTAAACTGATAAATAGCGCCATATAACCATTAAAATCATATAGAGTATAAACATAATTATGGCTTGCCATTCCACCACCTGTACCATAATGAGTAATTAAAAAGAATGGGTCGCCTGTAACACAAATAGTTACTATATAATAAGGGATTAATGAGAATGCCGCAAAAAACATTTTACGATTTTTAACAATTAGTGGAATAAGGAATAATAGCCCGATAAACATCTTTGTATTAACCATACAACAAGCCGATAAAAAAGCCCACTTAGGATGATTGGTTTCCATTAGATACCACGTAAGCATAAAAAAGAATAGCATAAAAACATCCCAATAAAATAATCCTGCACCTATTAATAATTGCATACCAGCCGCAATTGGAACAGCAAAAAAGAATGCCTTATTACCAACTCTTTTATTCATTACTTTATAAGCTAAAAACATTGCTAAAACAAACAATAAAATAGGCACAATTCTGAGTATCTTGGTTATAGTTTCCGCATGTCTAGTCTTTAAAATATCGGTTAATTCTTTATCAGTTATATTCTTTGAAATAGAAGGATACCCTTCTTGTTCCTCTATGTGTGGAATAATTTCATTATCTGCCATAATATTAAGAGTCTTTACTAAAGGCCATACTAGAATAGGTGCTAAAGGTGTATGAGGATAAATATCATTATCATAAATCCATTGGAAGGTAGCTTTTTTATCAAATATAACCGAACTTTTATCTTCCCACGTTACAGATGGATTTAATAATTCCGGTCTATCCTCATAAAACCAATTGGATGATGTTGAATAACTTGGCAAATTACTTGACAACTTATAAAATACATATTCATCCATCCACATGGGAGTACGCCATGAACTCATAATCATAATTAGTCCAAACAAGACTAACGGCAAAAATATTCCCAATAAATTAACTTTGGATTTCAAATCTATTCTCCTGATTATAGCTAATGACACTATCAAAATTATAACCATTGCAACAACACAAACTAATACTATCGAATTTAACCCTCATCCAATTATTTCAAATCCTATCCCTATATTTTTAGAGTGATGAATAAATTGGATATTGTGTCTAATACCATCTATTTTACCATGTCCCAATTCGTTCAAAAAACGAGCAATACCAAACCCGTTTATACTACAAGCAGAATCATGGAAAGCAACAATTCCACCTTTTCTAACTAAAGGTGAATACATTACCCAATCTTGTTTTACACCTTCATAACTATGATCTCCATCTATAAATAGTAGATCATAAATCCCTTTTACTTTATTGTAAATTATTTGATTATGGGAATTACCGACAATTATTATACTTCTTTCATCTAATCGTTCAAATAGTTTAAACCTTATAACTAATAATCTTCTCAATTCTATAGATGTCACATGTTCAAATATCTGTCGCCATAATATATGTGTCCCACCATATAAACCTATCCCTATCTCTAATACATTTTCGTTTAAATCATGTTCCAGAATGACTTCAATAAATTCTTCTATTTCGCTTCTAACTTGTTGTATTCCTTGCATAGATGCCTCTTTTAAATGATTTATTCCATTACCACCATCATTGGGTGGAATATAATCATTGGGAACGTAGTTACCATGTTCATAAACCCATTTATCGAGACATTCCATAATATCATTTTTCAATATATTCCCCTTAAAATATAAAAATAAACCTTGTCGATAAATACAAAATATAATTAATTAATTCGACAAGGCTATTATCTATTTTCCACTTAACCATTTAACCATTTTTGAGATAGCACCACTACCCTTTGAACTACCCACTATTTGTTTCCAAAACCCCTTTCCACCCCTAGCGTCGATTTGTGCTTTTAATCTAGCTATTTCAGCTTTATTACGATAAATATCCACTTGTTTTGATGTTAATTCATTCTCTTGTTCTAATTGTTCAAGCGTTGGTTCACTTTTAAATAATTCCATACTTATTGACACTCCCTACAAATGAATTGGGGGGATTTCTCAAATCTTCACATAAATTCATTGACATTATCTTGGGATTGAGAACCACCATTTATATATTTATTTCTACTTAATCTATTTAATGCTAATGAACAAGATTCCGGTGATATACCACAATAATTAACTAATTTATTTTTATCCGCATAGTGTAATAATTTTAAAGCGTACAAAATTCTCCACTCTGCGTAATCTTTACTACTAGGGTCTTTTACACCATTTGTAGATTTAGTCACTATAATTCCCTTCGGTGACAATGTATACATATCCAATGTTAATTACCTGCCTTTGCACGTTCATACGCTTTAGCTAATCTAGCATTTGATAATGGATGAAGTTCATTTGACCTAAAATATTTCCATGTACTCATTCCGTTAAAATCAAAAGAATGGGTATTGCGTCCTACTTTCTTTACTGTTAAAGTGATTATCGGTGAATTTTTATTTTTTCGTTCACACTCAATCCATTCATTAGCTAGTTTTCTAATTTCCCATGTTAACAATCTTACATCTTGAGAAATAAATATAATCTTCAATTTTCTCTTACGACTTTGGGTAACTAAGTTTTGTATAACCATAGTATCCGAACTCATACTTTCTCTTGCGTTTGCACCTTGAGAACCTTCATCGTAAAGATATATTCCATTACCTATAAATGGAATTGCGTCTGGATGATTAATAGGTAATCCATTAACAGTTACATTCATATACTCAATTAATTTATCTAGCGGTAAATACATATATCTAACACCAAATATATGCAAATTTGCAAATAATTTTATATTAGTATTTTGCTTATACGGGAACTTATTAATTCCACTAGCATCAATTAACTTACGAACTCCCGTAGTGGTTTTACCACCACCCATATCGCCCGTAATAATTGTTAAATCGGATTTACCTTGGACTGATACCACCTAATTATCCCCCTAATCCTAATCCTCTATTCATTGCATCTAAATCAGAACTATCGGCTTTACTACCAAATGCTTCAAGTAAATCTATGATATGTTTTCCATCTAACGCCATTGTTAAAACAGTATAAACTTTAGCCACTGTTTTTGCGATACTTTTATTATTTCTACGATTGCGTCTTATTTCATCATTAACTAATATTTTTAATAGTGGCTTAAAAGTATCTGGTGATAATCTCGCTTTAACTAACAAATTATAGACATCATCTTTAAAATCTGGCGATAGTGTTTTTATCATGTACTGTAAGTCGGACAAATTAGGACTATCACGCTCATAATCCTCTAATGATTGTTCATCATCACTATAAGAATCACCATTAGATGAATCATCTGTCTTTACGGGTTCTTGCGTTGCTAATTGTTCCCATAATTCATCTGTATTCCCTACATTCGCCATATAATTTTATTCCTATTTTATATTATTAATCATGCCACCTAAGCTTTGTATTTGTGCTTCTATAATACCTAACTTGCCATTAAATGTAGAGTATAGGAAGAATAAACCTATCACGACTACTCCAATCGTAATAAATGGCAACCATTTCACAATACCTGTCTGTTTTATACCACCACCTAATTGAATATCCACACCACCGTTAAAATTTCTCCACTCTTTTTCAGAATCAGACGCCAACAATGCTTCCGGTGACTCTGAGTTATTTTTAAATGTAGTTGGGTCTAGTGGGTCATCCGTATCCCATTTCCATTCTGAAAAGATCATAGGGTATGGGAATATGCCCCATAATTTAAGCCAAATAATACTAAATCTACGTGGATTTACTTTATAGTAACCATTATCAAACTTAACTAATTTTTGAGACATTTTAATGGTTCTATGTATAACTGTGAGGTCTTTTCTATGAAATTGACACTTTATTTTACCTTGCAAGTTCCAGAGTGAATACCATGTAAATAATAGCAATAACCAAGGAATTATCATTAAGATTGTATTTGTACTCAAACCAAATCCTCCACCCGTTAGTAGTTGTAGTAATTATAGCACATCTTTAAAAATAAATCAATATATAAATTAAAGAGTACTACCTCCCATATTGGGTGAAAGGATTTTTCTACCCAAATATGTTGGTTCACCAAATATAACGGATGAATGATTTACTTTTTTGGGTATACGTTCTTTTATAGAATCTTTTTGGGGTTCATTATAAATAGGTTCTTCTGTTTCTTCAATAACGTTACGTTGTTTTTGTGGTTTTAAACGCCCTTGACTGAATCTATCAAGTTCAACTTTAATCATACCATCTAATTCATTTATATTTTTTCTAGCTTCAATTTCTAAAGGATTAGCATATTCTGAATGGGCAATTTCATAAGGCACTTTTTGGGACATTACACTATATTCCTTTAATTCGTGTAGTAGAGTTGCCTTTGCATCAATTAATCCTAATTTTCTGTCAATCCATATCTCATTTTTAGGTATCATTAAAGGATAAACGTAATTATGTCCGCCTTGAGTAAAATCAACTGATGTAGTATCTTCTTTCATTGGCACGTTTTGATTACGCAACCATTCTGCATCTACAGTATAAACCTTTGATCTACCACTTCGATATTGAGGTAATTCTGTTTTACGTAGCCCCATTGGAATCTCTTTTTTAATAGAAGAACCCCTTGGTATTTTTTCAATCAACGTATCCGGTACATCCGAAGGTCTTAATCCAACATCCTCATAATCTGGTGTTTCTGCATAAGTTGCACGAGTCTTAATTTCTTCTGGATTATC
>Ga0172381_10001142_pt1 | contig 32229 bp, 76 predicted proteins | sample Leawel6488metaG_FD_119754 | JGI IMG/M metagenome (GOLD analysis project Ga0172381, IMG submission 119754) | Leachate microbial communities from a municipal landfill in Southern Ontario, Canada - Leachate well 64-88 metaG | ecosystem: Engineered > Solid waste > Landfill > Unclassified | place... | reverse complement strand
TTGAATACCCAATTAAAGATGAAAAGTAATCGTGGTTTTTTTTCAAGATTATTAAACCTATAAAAATTATAAATGTTTCATACACCACCTAATAATTTACCCCTATCTCTGCGTGTAGCTGCCCAAACAATTGAATTGGATTATATACAAATTACACCAACAACCGTTAAACAAAAATTATACTGGTTTATTATATTCAGACCAATAATATATAAAAAAGAACACAATTTAGTTATTGATTTTACACCATCGCAACATTTTGAAGAATTCTCAGTTAATAAAACCTCGGATATATTAAACAAAAAAATAAGATTAGCATTACAAAAAAATAAGAACGCTGTTTTTTATGTATATTTAATATTTGATATTCAACATTATCCATTTTTTTCCATTATAAAAATGGATTACCAAATTAAATAAACGACACTTTTTTTATATATAAGTAAAAAATATGTTGGTTTAAATGGGTAAATATGTAAAAGGAAAACAATTCGAGAATAATTCCATAACTTCAAATTTATTTAATTTAACTACTCCGAACTCTGGAGAGACTTTATCTGGGGCAACTAAAGAATATGCTGATGCGTATGGTTCGGGTAGTATTTTTACTCACAATATAGCAAATTTTGATATGTCATCTACTACTACAACGGAAGATGGTCAATTAGCATGTGATATACCTTTATTATCTGCGCCAAAAAGTCTTGTAAGAGTTATTATTAATGGATTAGAAATTCAGGTAGGTGTAGGTAAAGAATGTTATTTTTCTGGTGATAATGGTGTTACAGCCCGTGAAAATGGAGAAGAAACTATTGGAGATTATTTATACTGGAATGGTAGTATTGCAGGTTATGAATTAAGTGTTTCTGATGATGATGAAATAGATTTTGTATATTTGATAGATAAATAAAAAATAATTTATATTTGTGTTTAAGGGTAAACAATTAGAAAACGAGAGTATAACGCAAAACAAGTTGAATCTTGAAACAGTATCAACATCGACTGCGTTGGCTACTGTTGAATATGTAAATATAAGTGGTGGTACAAAAAGTTCTTGGTCACTTAAAAATTATAATATGTCAGCATCGGTAACACATTATGATAGTGATTTAGCATGTAATACGGAAATTGCTGATGTACCAATATCAACAGTAATTGTCACCTTAAATGGTTTAGTATTAAATGTTGATAGTGGTGCAACGGCAGATGCATATTTCTCAGGTAATAGTGGTGCAACGGCAAGGGGGAAAGGTGAAGAACAACAAGGTGATTTATTATATTGGAAATATAATAACACTGGTTATCATTTAGAAAATACCGATATCATAGATTTTATTTATTTAACAAAATATAATCAACAAACGAGTTTAAGTCTGGTTTTCCAGACTGACCAATCAACGAATAAAACAGTGACGTTGACATTAAAATAATTTAACATGGATGGCTATTAATATTAACTGGGGTGATTCGACTAATACTGGTACAACATTAAATGGTACAAATTATTTTTATTTATCAAAAACTTATTCTGGTAATTCAACTTATAGCATAACATTAACTGGGAGTGATTTAACTATGATTAAAGAACTCTCTCTTAGTGGTTCAAACTTAATATCTTGTCCCGATTTTTCAGATATTAGATATGATATAGTTATATTAAATTTAGATAATAATTTATTAACTACATTTCCAACGGTTAATTCTAAATTAAGAAATATATATTTGAATAACAATATATTATCTACATCAGCCATTTTAAAATTGACTTCTTCAAACTTAGAAATAATAGAAATGACGGAGAATTCTCTTACAGGGAATATACCAGCACCATCGGCATATATAATAGCCTATAATATGTCTGTAAATTCATTCACTGGTTATACACAAAGGGGGTCAAACTTTAGTGCTTATATACAGGCTTTCAATGATAATAATTTATCATCAACTGAAGTGAATAAAGTTTTATCTGATAATCAGAATTATAATATATCTGAATCAGGTGTTATAGATTTAACTGGAGCAAACATGGGTGCGCCAAATGGTCAAGGAATAACAGATAAAGCCAGTTTAATTGCGAGGGGATTTACAATAGTATCAAATTAATAATATATAGAATATGATAACAATAAAAAATATATTAGTACATCAACTGTGGACATTAGTTTATGAAGAAAAAACTAAGATAATACATTTAAAAGAATATTTTGAATATAATAATTTAGGTACTAAACATAAGGTTATGTTTTTTGATAATGAAGAAGAAATGAATGAGAAAATAAAAGAATTAAATCTTATCACATTAAATGAATATTTAAAATTAAACAGATACAATGTCTAAAATTAAAGCTAAACAGGTTGAAAATAATTCAATAACACAAAATAAAATATTTTTATCTATTCCAATTTCATCAACTTCACCAGCATCTGTTGATTATGTTAAGTCAATTAGTGGTAATACACTTAAATATTCAATTGTAAATTTGGATATGGTTGCTTTAATAACAGACACAGATGGTGACTTAGCTTGTGACACCGCCATTTTAAATGTTCCTATAAGTGTTGTAACAGTGAATGTTAATGGATTATTGGTAAATGTTGGTAGTGGAACAACGGCTTCTTGTTTTTTTTCAGGTGATAATGGTTCTACTAAACGTAACATAGGAGATGAACAACAAGGTGATAAATTATATTGGGTCGGGTCAGTATCTGGATATGAATTAGCCAGTGATGATATAATAGATTTTATTTATTTAAAATAAAATGTCACTTATATTTACTTTTTTATTCTTTGCTCCAAATACCTTTTTGAATTGCAACCTCTTTTAATGTAGTTTTGAACTCATATCCTCGGATAGGTTTTCTAACATGCTCATCAAATATACTATTACCATCCAAATCTTTTACACTTAATGCTGATAAAGCTATAATAACACTATCTGGTTTTTCTTCTCTAATTTTTTTTGTTGCTTTCCAACCATCTACATCTGGCATCATAATATCCATAATTATAATATCATAATCTTTTTCTAATGCCATATCAATTCCTTCTTGTCCAGATTTTGCACAAACAATAGTAAAGTCGTTATTATATTTAAAAATGTCACATACTAATCCTCGAAATACTGCATCGTCATCAACGTATAATACATTAATCATTTTATATTTTTATTTTTATACCCACTATTTATAACGGTGCAAAAAGCATTCCATTGTACGCCTATATATTAATTTTATTTTAGTAAATCATTCATAGTATTTATACACTCAATCTTAGTTTTAAACCAAAATATTTTATTACTATCATCAACTAAAACAAAACCACTTTTTCTAATGGTGTATTCGGAAGTTACTGCAAAATACTTATTAATATTTAAATAAATTCCATTCTTAACGTCCTCATTAAATTTCTTAGTTTGAACTTCATTAAATTTTACAACCGACATTATTTTCATGATTCTTTAAATATTTTTTTCAATTTTTCTTTTCTTATTAACCTTTTAATTTCATTTAAATAAATATCAATATCGCTTGTGTGGAGTGTCAAAAACCCATAAAAAGTTAAACTGGGAATATCCTCATTTTCATTTATATACATAATATAAGCTTTTATATATAAATATATATCACCATCTATACCAGAATTTATGAAAGAATTTTTATAGTAATTCATTAATTCATCGGAAATGCTCTTTAAATATAATAAGTTTGTTATTGGGTCTCGGAGAATTTCCATATCTCAGTTATTTTTTTCTTCCTCTCATAATTTTTAAACTTCTGAATGTATATATTTAGTTTTTCAGATATTAAAAAACCGTAAAAGGTATAATTAAGTTGTTCAAATGCATTTTTCCATTTATAATATTGGTAAGCTTCAACTGATAATACAAAATCTGATTCACTATCAATTAATGAGGTCGTATTATTTTGTTCAATAAAATCAATGAATTCATAACGATATTTAGCATATTCTATATAATCCAGATTCATAATTCATTATTAAATATTTCTTTTAATTTCGATTTACGTAATGACATATTAGCTTTATTGATATCATCTTGTGACATAATAGACTCCACATACTTGCTAAATGATGCTGCATCAACTGAACATCTATCTAAATAGATAAAATATGCAGTTTTATAAAGTTCAAAATTATTATAATATTTTTTTAAATCAAGATTATCCATCTAAAATTTGTTCTATTTTAGCTTTTCGAATTAAAAGGTTAGCCTGTTGTAAATAAGGAGACTTGTTTTTTGATGTAATAAATCCATAAAAAGAATATCGTCCTGTATCTTTTGCTTTTTCAAAATAAATATCATAAGCAATACGATATATATGATATTGGTCTTTATCATCACTGATTCTATCAAAAAAATACTGACGTTCCTCTTTTACAACAACCGCCTTAGAATTTATATATTCGTTTGAATTTTCATCTTTTAAATATCGATAACTAAAAAGACTATATTGGACACCATTAGTCAATTTCATAATTTTTCCAATTTTTCATTTAACATTTTAATAAATTCTTTTCGATTAATATTAAAAATTGGTTCATCATTTATCGTGAAAACGTATCCAATTTTCCTTGGAGTTAAATTTTTTGTTAACATCACATATTTATCCATCATGACATGTTTTCTTCTTTTATCTAAACGATGTTTATGATACAACTCTATGTTTCCATTATTAAATTCGGAAACATGTGCGATTGTTATGTTTAATATTTTAGGTTTTCTTTTTGACATTGTTATTGTCAATTTTTTTATTTAAAAATTTAATCTATCATCATTTTTTCTAATTTTAACTTCCGAAGGATTTTCTTCGCTTCATCAAAAATATCTTTAAAATGAACTTTCATAGTATTAAAATAATCAGGTTTTAATGCAGTTGAGAAAAAAACTAAACTATTATTATATCTAATGAGATATTTTTTATAAGCATACTGGTTTATAAATGATTCATCATCATAATAAAAAATATCAACCAATATACCATCGATATATAAAGCAATATTTTTATTTTCTTTTGCCAAGGACTTCAGTTTTTACTCTAATCATTTCTTGGCGATTATGTTCATCTATTAAAGCTTGTTCTTGCATGTGGATTTCAAATTGTGTGTCGGACATATTTAATAAATCTAATATATCTTTACTATAATTTTTTAAACATTCCATATAACCAATTTGGTGTTGATAATTTGTAAGGGCATCTAATTTATAATCTTTGTTTTCACAAATAGTATCGTCTGAAAATTTAACCCCTGTACAATCATTTGGAAGCTTAACATAATAACCCATTTCCTTTTGACAATTTGCTATATGTTTTTCAGCATATGAGATATTATTTTTTAATTCTTTCTTTAGATGAATAATACTTTTTGACATAATATTATAATTTATTTTTTACGTGATGCACGGTGATAATTTATCCCACATCCCCTTTAAAGCAAAAACATCACCTTCACAATATTTAACTATTTTTTGAATATTGTCCTCAATCCAATATGTATAGTGAACTTTATCTCCTGATAATTCACCCTTTGGTGATGGTAAATCAAGTTCATAAGTTACTTCATCCAATGAACTCCAATATCGACCAGTGGTTTTCCACGCATCAGATAAGTCTAAAACACCAGTTGTCCAAGGTTTTTTATCAAACAATTGAATATTATATGGAATTCTTAAACCATATTTAATCATTTTTTTATTTATCCAAGGTAAATCGAATAATATAATATTGTAACCACATGGTACAAAACCAGCTTTACCAGATTTTAGAAATATCTTCTGAACATTTTCTAATATTATCTTTTCGTCCCCAGTGTATGATTGTACTACCCATTTATCGGTTTCGTCAGTATACCCCAAACTTACACACACTATCTTACCATATTCTGGTATAAGTGGTGACATTCTAAGATATAAATCCTCAATTGTTTCACTACCCCAGCGTTCTTTATCACCAGAATTTTTAAACTTTTTTTCCAATAATTTAAAAAGTCTTTCATCAGATTTTTTCAACTCATCCGCATCCTGAAATTTTCCGACTGTTTCAATATCGAAGAAAAGTAGTTTATTATAATTCATGATGATATAATCTTTTAAATATAGATAGTTAAAACCATATAAAAAGTTTAAAAATAGTATGGGTGAGAATTAGTTTCTTTAACCTTTTCCAATTTTCCAATTTTAGAATCAATTTCTTCCAATTGCTTTTTATAGAAATTGAATTTATCACGATTTCCAAATTTAAGAGAATATTCCAAATTTTTAAGAATCGAAGCTCGTCTTTCTGTTAATAAATTTAAATCTTTCATTTTTAATCGTTTAGAATTTCTTGGATTTTTAATCTCCTTAATTTAACATTATTCATTGTAAAAACCAATGCGTTGTATGAAAAATGTTGACTTGGTTTTGTTATTTGTATAAGTTTATCTATTTCTTCTCTGTATACAATTTCATCATTATTATTAAAACCATGAGTATATCTCATACCTGATTTTTCATCAATAAATATAAATGGTATTAAACAATCAATAATTTCTGATGAAAAAACTTTTTCATTAATATAAATAAGATGGTCTTTCATTCTTTCCATTAATAATGTTATATTATCACCCCATGAAAATTTATTATGATGAAAAGAATAAAATGTGAAATTATTTATTTTAGTTTCTTTTAAATATATCGGAATACCGTAATATTCCATAATTGCTGTTCTTCTTTGTGAGTCAGTTGCATAGAAACCCAATTTTTTATAAACATAGTTATCTAAACCATATTCAAATAGTGTTTTTTTAATAGTACTCATAAATCAAGAATTTCTTTAATTTTTTCCAGCCGTGCTAAATTAATAGGTAATGAATTCAAAAAATCTTCATTAGCTTTTTTATTTGCATCAAGATATTTTTGTTTTTTAATATCACTGAAATACTTTTTGAGAATGATATAATAACCAGTTCGTAAATCTTTATTAAACCAAAAATTGAATATGGATAAAAAATGAAATTGTACCCCGATATTTTTACTTACAACTTGTACCTTTCCAAAAATATTTCTTTTATGAATCTTAATGACAACCATCGGATATTCAACCATAAGATAATTATAATAAAAAGAATATCCATCACCACTTTGGTATTTATGTTCATATTGAGAAAAATCCTTATATAAGGATGCTATTAGAATTTTTCGATAAGTACTTTTAGTCTCTTTAGATGGTTTCATATGTTTACTTAATAAAAAGCAAATATATGAAATTCCACCCAAAAATGACAATAATTTTTTAAGATAATAACAGTGGTATTCTATAACCTTTTTGGGTTTTTATTTCATTTAATTGTTCATCAGTTAAATTATCAACATCCCACCCCTTTTTTATTGCATATTGAGATGCAAAGGTTTCTCTTAAAGCTTGTAAGTCTTCAGTTGTAAGACCCGTTTCTTTTATTAATTGTTCTTCCATAAAAAAAAAATTATTTTTTACATTCGCATGTTTAATACTTACTTATATATTTATAAAAAGAATTCAACTTTTTCTTTTTTCAATGATATAAGGATAAAACATAAAATTGATGGACGAATTAAAAACCTATACTCTCGATAAAAGTTATGTGAAAAATAAAATATCTAACATAATTGATAAAGCCCATCGAAATCCGCAGAAAAAAAATGTCAGGGAACACCACGACAGATTGAATTTTGCTTGTCCTGTTTGTGGGGATTCGGAAAAAATTGCATCCAAGAAAAGAGGAAATCTTTATTTCAAGAATTTAATGTACAAATGTTTTAACTGCGGTTATCATGCATCTTTCGTGAAATTATGTGAAACATTCGATATAGAAATTGATATAGAAAAACGTCTGGAAATGTATGATTATATAGATAATAATACATTTTATAGAAAGGATGATGATTTTGTTCTCACCAAACTTGATAAATTGCTCCCTTTAACTGACGTGGTAGATTTTTACAACACACATCCAGAACACAAATTAACAAATGTTAGTCCAATTCAACAAGGTGGAGCAGTGTATCAATATCTTTTATTAAATAGAAACATCAAAAATGACCCAAATCTATATGAAGGAGTTTATCACTTTACTGAAAAATGGAAAGAGCCTGTTGTAATAATCCTTAATAAACACGAGAATTTATTACTTGGGATGCAGTTAAGAAATTTAAAAGAAGAAAAAAATAAACGTTTTTATCACATCATCGAATTCAGTGAGATATACAATCTTTTACATCCTGATAATATATTAGATGAATTTGAATCAATAGCTTATAATAAATTATCACATTTTATCAATGTATTAAACATTGATTTCAATGAGATAGTTACAATATTTGAGGGTTACTTCGATTCAATATTTTTTCCAAATAGTATTGGGGTGGTTGGTGTTAATACTGATATTTCTTTTTTATTAAAAGATGAAAATGTGAAAGTGAGAATGTTTTATGATAATGATGATGATGGATATAAAAATTCCATTGTGATGTTAAAAGATGGTTATCAGGTATTTTTATGGAAACTATTATTCAAAACTATTTTAAAGAACAAACCCAATAAATATGAAGCTCAGAAACGTTTAAATAAAATAAAAGATTTGAATAAGTTGGCTATCGAAACTAAAAAATCACCATATGATTTACTCAAACTTGAAAATTATTTTTCAAAAGATGTATTTGATATGATATATTTGGATGGAAAGAAAGAAATAATTAATTATTTATAATAAACAATGGAAAATCAACATGACATCGCACTATCAGTAGTAAAACATCATCTATTAAATAAGAATAGTTTTACATATTCCGAAATTCAACAAGAGGTATTAGAATGTGGCGGTATATTACGAATTGGGATTAATTTCACTCTCGGTGAATATATCACAGAACTTGAAGAAGATAATTTAATTAAGTTTAATCCAGTGACCACAAAGTATGATGTTTATTAAAAAATAACAATTGGTTATAAAATTAATACAAAAAATGAAAGAATCGGTTATAAATATTGAAACAGTAATAACTGATGAAACAATCAAAGTTCATACTGTATTATGCGCTGCCTTTTGTGGTACTGGTAAAACATACATTTGTGAAAAAACAGTTATTAATGCTGTTGAAATTGAATATTGGAAATATAAAGACGAAGGAAGACAAAAAGAATATGTTGAGGATATAAAAAAACACTTTGGTAAAGTTGATTATATTTTTATTGCTACTGACCCAGAAGGATTGAAACTTCTACATGATGAAGGATTTGATATAACTATTATTTATCCTGAAAATGAATTAAGAAACGAATATCTCGACAGGTATATAGAAAGAGATAGTCCACATGATTTTATTGGAGTGTTTATGAAATATTGGAATCCTTGGATTAATGAACTAAAAGAACAAACATACTGTAAACATATTATTCTAAAAAGTGGTCAACACTTATGTGATGTTCTTTAAAAATAAAATAATTATTATGTTTAAAACCAGAGTTAAATTTCGTGTCAGAGGTAAAGATGTATTACAAATAGGATATCTAATTAAGGATAAATCATACGGTGGTTTCAAGGTTAAATCTTCTGACAATCTGACTGAATATGGAATTTGCATACTTGATATATTAGAAAGAATATAATGGGGGAAAAATACGACAAAATTCTACAAAAAAAGAATAACGAATTAATTTATTATATTTTAGATTGGGATGATAATGTATTATACATGCCTACTAAAGTATTACTTGACAAAAAAGTCAACAATGAATGGATACCCAGAGATGTTTCAACATTTAAATTCCGAAATATAAAAGACCATGTTGATGCATGGCAATATAAAGAATACGGTGATGATGATACTCTTTATAAATGGAGATTCAGGGACGATGATATTGACATGGCCTTATCATATTTCAGAGATTATGGAAAAAGAGGTAGTTTACAGTTTTTATATGATGTAAAAAATGCAATCAAGAAAAAAGGATTTGCACCATCTTGGAGCATATTTATAGAAACATTGATTAATGGTCGTATATTTTTAATTTGTACAGCACGAGGCCATGAACCAGATAGTATACGAAGTGGTGTAGAATACATAATATTTAATTTTCTATCTGAGATGCAGAAAGAAAAGATGTTAGAAAATTTAATGGAGTGGGAAGATACTGACTGTAATTGTTTTAAAACATTAGTAAAAAATTATTTAGACCACTGTCTATTCATCGGTGTACAATCTGAATATTTTAAAGAAAAATACTCAGTTGATGGAAGAAATATTAAAGTAGAAGAATCCAAAAAAATAGCTATTATAAGTTTCATAGAATATCTCACAAAAGAATATTTACCTATGTACAATAATCCGAAAGCTAAAGTTGGATTTTCAGATGATACAATATCGACACTCCTTAATATAGAAAAATTAATGAGGAACGAATTGTCCCTCATTTACCCTTTAGATTTTTATGTTATTGATACGTCCGACCCAATGGTCGATGGTGGTATTAAACGTAAAGTTTAATATTTTTCAGTTGCAACCAGAGCTTCTGATATTTCATGGATATTTCCTTGGAATCCAGCTCGTTTATTATCTTCGGATGTGTTATCTAACTTATAATCTTCAATCCACAATTCATCAATACCTTCACCAGCATCCCACACTTTATAATTTCTATCATTTATTTTAACAGTTGCATATGCACCTTGATAATTATCAAATCCCTCAACATTTATTAGTTCAAATGGAAATCCTTCAGGTAAAATTTCTTTTAAATCTTCCATTTGGTCAGCCATATATTTGATACGACTGGTATATTCGTCTACATCATCGGGATTATCCTTAACATATTGCCAATCCAAATCAGAAGGCCACTCACCAGTTTCATTTATTTTACCTGTTGTAACATTCTCGTTGAATTTATTGAATTCTTTTAAATATTTCATAATTAATTTTTTATTTTTAGTGTATATATTTTTAATTTTTAATCGGCATTTCCATTTTATTATTTTTAAGTCCTATTGATTTGTCAAATGCATCTCTTTGTTTTGACCATTCATGTTTATCATATGGGGTTTTATATGGTAATAAATTTAAAGCTTCTTTTTCTTTGCCTTTAAGTTGAGATAACACAAAATCAACAATTTGTCTTTCATCTCTTTCACCATTGTATGGTGATTCAATTAAACCATTTTTTTCTAATTTATCAATGGCACTTTTATTTAAAGACATAGCAGAAGTAGGTTCATCTCTTTTCCATAATACATCTTCTATTTCTTTTCTTAAAAAATCTTCATTATAATTTTCAAAAGTTTTTATAAACTTCATATACCTACATTAATTTTTATATTAATTATATATTAACATTTTAAAATGAATTTCTTATTAAAAAATTATTCAAAAAAAAATCATTTATAATTCAACAAAATTGTTAAATTATAAATGATTCTTCTATTAATTAAACTATTACAATATATCCAGATGGATATAATTATCATATTGAAACGCTTATACTAACTAAATTTAAACAAACGCTTGTTTCTTTTCACTTAAAATTAAGTGATACTTTTTTATAAAGTTTTCCTTAAACGTTTTTTCTTCAATAGTTTTATCAATACTCTTTTCTGAATCAATTTTAGATTTCTCTGTTGAGCTGTCTAATAACATCGTTGTTCAAAAAATTATTTTTTACTTCTTTTTAGCAAGAATAGCTTTTAACTTTTCCATAAAATTCGAAAAATTAGTATCTAATTCTCCAGCATCTTTACTTATATCAGCAAGTAATTCTTTCACCATTGGTGTTAATTCTTCAATTTTAGCAAGAATAGCAGCCTTTTCGGTTTCATCTAATTTTTTATCTGATAACGCATCTAAGATTACTTTAGAGAATTCTTTGAACTTTTGAGAGATGGCTTTAAATTTATTATAATACATAACTGCGCCAGCAAAACCGCCTAATAAAGCTATCCCAAAAACCACGATTAAAACAATTGTTAAAATTTCCATATTCTAATTTTATTTTTCTCTATATATTAAAATTTTAAGACCTATTTTTTCTTTTTTATAAAAAAAGATGATTTTTTACCTAAAAAAACATAAAAAAATAATATATACCAGCTAAAGATATGGTACAAGATAGTTCACAAAGCTAAGTGAAACTAACGTTGTACCAAATTTCTTTTCAGGAATGAAACTATTAGATATCATATTTATATCTTTCATTTCAAAATCCTGAAATCCATTGATATATAATTCATTAAGACTTTTATGTAATAAATTTTCAATTTCTTCTACTTCATAATTACCATTATGTTCACACACTAATCCACCATATTTATGATTACCTTTATCATATAACCAGCCATAAATTATTCCAGCACTTATTATATCTCCACTATTTCCAGTTGAAACCGCCATAATAGATTCTAAAACAGAACCAAAAATCATATTTGTTGGCTGTTTTATTAATGTAGCTTCTTTTGGTAATATTGAAGAATAAGTCATAATATTAAATTTTTCAATATTGGCTTCTTTCAAAGCCAAGTGATATGACCCAGCATGAACTGTTATATCACTTTCACCCGAACCCTTAGTGATAAAAAAATCCTTTGGTATTCGATTTCCAACAAGAAAGCTTTTATTCATTATTTTAATATTGTTTATTTTTTGTTAAAAAAGGTATATATTAATTATTGTATCATTTTTTTACTTAATCTGGTTAGTTTTTTAAATTAATTCGACCTTCTGGAAAATTACTAAGTATATTATATTTTTTTAAAATATCCCGACCATATTTTTTTAAATATCCACACTTAACCACTTCAAAATACCATTTTACTGATTTTAATAATGTGAATATTCTTGGTTCGAGTGTTCTTATTCTATTTGTAGCATTTATTTCATTAGACCAAGGATTTTCACCTTTACACATACATTTTTTGTAAAATTCACGTTTCCAGAAGCCCGGGTGATGACTAACCAAAAACCTACTTCTTGTATTATCCAACTGAATATAATTTTCTCCTTCCACATTTGATGTTACACAATAGAACGTATTATGATTTCTTAGTAATCTTAATGCATCAAAATCATATTTTACAAAATCATAGTAATAACTTTGAATATCTATGGGTTTAATCATCCATATATCTTCTTGAAGATATAGTAAATTGTTTTCTTTTATTTTATCCAATATAAATAACAACCTGTCCGAAAATTCGTTCTCACCAGTCTTTAACTGTATTATTTTTTCATGTTTAAATGGTAAATCAATAACCTCGTTACAAAAATATATTTTATATGGTAAATTAAAATCCCAAAATTCATTAAAACTGTGATACCAACCTTCCCAAAACAATTCATATTTATCACAAGTTTGAATAACTATCGCTAAATCTTCATCCATATTTAATTTTTTATTTTTTTTGTTATATATTTCAATTTCTGCATTCCTGAAATTAATATATAAATAAAAATATTATTAGAAAAGTATGTCTAATTTTTCATCAAAGTATTTAAATGACTTCAATATACTTAAAAATGCTTTTATAGGATTTGAATTTGAATTTTTTACCAAAGATAATATATCTTATTATAAATTATTAGAAAAATTAAACAATTCATTCAGAGAATTAAACATACAAGTTCAAGGGTTCAGAAAATACCACCCAGAAACAAAACCTACTAATAATAATTATTTAATAACACCAGACTTCTCAGGTGGTAGTTCAATGGTTGAATTTATCACAAGTAAAATAAAATATAGTTTTGCCAGAATTGTTTTATTAAAATCTTTAGAATTTATTAGAGAAAATGGTTATACTAATGAAAAGTGTTCATTACATATAAATATTTCATTTGACGATAACCCAGATGGAAAAACCATTGATAAAGTGAATAGACTAAAATTAATACTTAATGTTGATGAAGAACTCATTTATAAATATTTTCCAGAAAGAAAAGATAACTATTACGCCAAATCAATTAAAAGAATTATACCATTCAAACAGTTTAATTATGCAACTGACGGCTTGAATATCTTACAATCGAGTTTAGAATTACCAGACAATGATAGATATTACGGTATTAATTTTATGGTTCTTTCTGATGGAAGATTAGAATATAGGTATATTGGTCATAATGATTATGAAAAAAAAACAAATGAGATATTACAGTTAATGGATTATTTCATAGTATTAACATGGAATTGTATAAATGAACCTCTTACTGATGATGATTTAGATGAATTGGAAGAATATTTAGGTAAAAATATAAATGTTTATAAAAATTTCAATAGTTTGGATAATTTCATAGGTAGTTTTCCAACTATAAATTTAGAAGTTGATAGAAGCTCATCTATGACTACAATAACTGTTCATTATGGTGACATTTATAACGAATTATACGACTTAATATCAAATACTTTCAATTTGAATAATTGTACAATAAATTATAACACAGACACAAAAGAATTAGAGTTGGTCGATTCGACTATGACTGGTATTTTTGATATCAGTAACTGGACTATCATAGACAGTACAATAAATGGCGGTGTTTTTGACCACTGTAAATTTATAAATTGTACCATTAATAATTCTATGATTAAGAATTCAGAAATATGTATAACAGATGTATTTAATTGTAAAGTGAGTACTTCTACTGCTGATAGTGAAACTCTAATATCAATGTCATTTTTTTATGGTGGTATTATGAACGGTGAAATGCCAGATGGCATCCTTAGAATGTCTAAAGTTGGTGAAACTGGAGTAATTGGAGATGAAGTTAAAGTCGTAAGTGATAATGATGACTTCTTTGGTATTACAAGTCAAAACAACTATGATGAAAAAGATAAGGGGGCTAAAAAAGGTATATTAATAGATACTACCAAAAAAGGTAAAACATGGTAATCCTTTAAATAAGCACAATACAAAAAAATAATTGAAAAAAATATTCTTTTTTCTTGTATTATTATAAATCTTTTACATAATTTTACATAAAACAATTTAAAAATAGGCGATTACATGAAACAACTACTTTTTACCATCCTTTTTTTGGGGTTAACATTAACTACATTTGGACAGCAATTATTAAACAGTTCTACGAAACAAACAGAAGAATATGCTTACTTAACTATTGAAAGCGAGACAATTATAGTGTCTGGTGATGCAGAAAACACACAGTCTAAAACATCCGATATCATATTTAAAGTATATATCACCAATGGCGTTAATACAGAATTTATTACAATAAATAAAAAATTTAATAGTGAACTTTATTATATAAATCAACTTGCTAAGTTAGGTTGGTTATATGTAGAAAATGTAAATAGGATACAGTTAGAAGAAAGTATAACCTTTGCCACTACGGATAAATATACAATTTGTAAAACCTTTTTGTTCAAAAGACACACTGATTAAATTCACCTTTAGCATCTATACATAATTTAAAAGTGAAAATTCGAAAGGATTTTCACTTTTTCTTTTTTATATATAATAAAAAATAATTTTTATATATGTTAATTAAGAATTTCAATTCATTCATAGTTAATGAAAGTGCTGAATCTGTCGTTGAGTTTCTAACAAAAGTTAGAGAAGACTTAGATATAATGGGCGAAGTTAAACCTATTCTAAATTCATCTTTCGAACGTCTTAGTAGTAAGAAAATTAATACAGTCGATGATTTCAGAGAAGCAATGGAAGATGCAACGGGGGCTGATGCAACTAATTTAAGTGGTTTCGACCTTGATAAGCAACTTGACCTGTGTATATATGCAGAAGAAGAAGAAGATGGTAATGATAAAGGATGTCCAGCTTGTTCTTTTGATGATTTAGCTGGTATAATAAATGATAATGCTGTAAATGGTTTGAATTATATAGTAAATAGTTATTTACATCCACTTTTAGATAGAATTGAATCTTTCATGAATAATAATAATTTATCATATAGTAATATTCATCGTTTTGAACAATATGATATGTTAGCACCATTATCACAAAAAACAATAGTAAATGGTTCTTATTCAATATATCAAGAAGCTAAAGAAGACCCCAAATTCGCAGAATATAACTATATAGATGAAGAACTTGGGACTGAATTCTATATTACAAAAATGAATATTAAATAATGTCAATAAAATCGTATAATTATTTTCTGACCAATGATAATAAATCAATTATAGAAAATTATAATAAATTAATATCAGAGGGTGTAGAAGTTGATGATGCTTTATTAGAAACTGCCCAGAAATTTAATAAAGATAAAAAGTCTATCAATAAAATCGTTATTGGTGTATTATACGAAAACACATATGCGAAGAAATTTGAAGATTATATAGGTAGTACTCCACACATTAATAGAGAAGATATAGGTTTAAAACCTGAAGGTGGGGAAGAAAATGAGGAAGAAGAAACACAAACATCTACTGATAAACAAGACCAAGATATTATACACTTCGGAGAATATAGAAAAGGGTCTGATAAATGGGGTTCAATGATAACTAAGATTATGGAATGGTTACGCCTTAAAAAAGATGAAATGAAAAAAGAGTTGGATAATATTCAAATAAATGTTGATGATTTTCAAAGTGAAACAAATATACCATTAACTGAACTTGAAGATTTCGTTAAAGATAAAATTTCAAAAGGTTTATATAATTTTGAAATAGTCATTGATTATGATAATAACTCAATTAAGTTTTATAACTTATCTGATAGAAACACATTACAAATTGAACAAAATAAGTAAAAATATGAAAAAACATATATCAACTTTTAATAATTTTTCAAATGAGTCTCTAACAAATATTGGGAACTTGAAAAATACAGTACAAGTATTCAATTGGATTGATATTGATGCGAATAATAAATTAAGAGAACTTATATTAAATTTTTATAGGAGTGATTTAAATGGAAGTGATACTTATATAAGATATTACCCAAATGATAATGATTATGACTATATGAACCAAGAACTACAAACACTCTTAAATGAATATCTTATTAATGATGGATATTACATTGATAAAAATGATGAATACTTTTATATTCTATTAAGAATCGATTGGTAAATAACCATATTTACATTTAATATTTTATTTTTTAATATATAGAATTATAAAATAAAATCTTAAATTATGGCAAGAATTCCATTGGAACAATTAATTGATATCGTTCAAGCTGATTTAACCTTTTCAGGTGCAATACCAAAAGTTCTTCCTGATAAAGAAGTAAAACGTGTAATAAAAGAACATTGTATAGAATATTTTTATAAGAATTATCAATTTGCCTTATTAAAAACCTATTATAAGTTAAATAGAAGCTGTTTAACTCAACTTCAATGTACAGGTGAACAATTCATTCAATTACCAGAAGAAGTCGAAGGACTTGTTCGTATTATGAATATTGATGACCCATCATTGTTCCGAATTGGGATTCAAGCCCCAAACCTATCTATAAACTTTGGTGTAACAAACCAACCGTTTTTAACATCATTTGTTACTAATGTTGGCGAGTTAGCTACATATCGTCAAATATTAAGTGCATTTTCAGATGAGGTGAATAAATTAGCAAGAAACTTCACAAAGTTCCATTATAACCACGTTAATAAAAGATTAACTATACTGGATGACCTTAGAAATGATTTAATGTTAGAACTGTGGGTGAGAATTGAACAGGAAGCATTATTCGACAATCAATTATTTAAAGATTATGTTATTGCATCTTCACAAAAAAGAATGGGTGAATTATTAGGAAGATACACATTCAACATGCCAGGTTCGTTTCAATACAACGCTTCTGATATTATATCTAACGCTGATGCAAAAATAACAGAGATTAAGGAAAAAATAGATAAAGAATCTAAGGTTACATGGTTCTACATGAGTAAATAATAAGATTAAATATGATTCTTAAATATAATAAATTCTTAAATGAATCCTTAGACTTTAAATTGAATAATCCTGAATTTTGGGAAGATTATAAAAATTTATTAAAAAAACTAAATAATCAAGATAACTTTTCATCTTACTGGGAATTTAAAGAAAAGTGGGTAGGTGTTGTATTAGAAGAAAAACAACTTGAAAATGCTTATAATAAATTATATGTTGATTTACACAATAAAAATATAATTCCTGTCGGAATAACATTCAGTGAAAATATTTACATGTACGCATATGGATGGCGAGATATTACTAAATTCTTAAAAAAAGAATATAATATTAATATAGATGACCCCTTTGATTTTATTAAAAATAAATCAGTTAAAATCTTCAGAGGTGTACCAAAAACTCAATATGAAAATCTTGAATACTTATCTGAAAATAAATTTAAATCTTTTACATTAGACAAAGAATTGGCAATTCGATTTACACAATTAGGTTATGTTAGTGGGAGCTGGAAAGATGAATCGCAAAAAAACGGGTTTATTATAGAAACAGATATAACATTAAATGATATTTATATATACAACCCAGAAGGTCACGAACACGAATGTATAGTTCGAGGTGAGTTAAATTATAAAAAAATCCATATTGTTGAAAATGGCAAAATTACAGAAGTTGCAAAAATTACAGAATTATAAAAGTTTTATTAATGAAGATTTAGGATTAATGGAACATGATGGCATATTAATTATAGTCGATGTTCAAAAAGAATTTGGTGATTACATCCCCGATGATATGGTTAAAGAATTGTTTGAATATTGTAAAGAATTTCATGATGTATATCAAATTTGGGATGCTCATGATGCTGCTACTCCGACTTTTAAATTTCCCAATCAGAAGTTATCTATAAAAAAGCAATTCGGTAAAAAATTCTTAGAAAAAGATATTCAAAGTAAATTGGAAAAATTAAAAAATGGTAGTATTGAAGGTCAACAAATACAAATCGATTCGGATGACATTTTCGTTCGAGTTAAAAATAACCACGATTGGTTTTTTATAAACGAAGAATTATTAAAACTATTTAATGAATTAAAAGGTAAAAAGGTTATAATGGTAGGTGGTGCTGACTTTGAATGTTTAAAAGATGTGTTTATTGCATGTAAATCTATGGGTGTTAAGGCCATGTTAAATCATAAATATATTTACAGTGCCGAAACTAAAAAGGAAGAAATATCCGAAAGTGTTGTATTTAAAGTTAACAATAACACTCCTGAAATTTTTCAAAGAACCATTTATAGATTACCAACTACAAAAGAATTAGAAAATGTAAATAAATTCAAGTTATCAGAAGAAAAAATTTTAAATGGATTTGTTTATACCATTATTGGTAGAGGTATTAAAGATTCTAAAAATAAACAAATAATAATAGAATCCATATCAATATTATGTGAATTATATCCAGATAATGAAACATATAAAAAAGCACTCATTTTAGCTAAAAATCTGTCATTAAAAAGATTTTAAAAATTAATATATAAAAATAAAAACATCAATATGAAATACTTGAAAATATATGAGTCATATAGCAGTAATAAGTCTGAAAATTTTTATGCCAAATTTTGGATAACTGCATTATCGAATGCATTTAATAGTATTGCTGAAGTTGATAAAAGTCAGAAAATAAAACCATTATATGGTGGGGGTGATTATATATTTGTCGGATACAAAATACCAATCCCAGATATAGAAAAAATATCTTATATTATAATAGAAGGTGTTCAAATTAATGGTGTTATAGTTAATCCGTCAATAATAGTTTTCGATGAACAAAATATGGGAATGAGTCATGGTGCATTGCATACTACATATACATTCAAAAAGTTACATAATGAAAATATAATTGAGGTTATAGAAGCAGCTAAAGATTATATAAAAAAATATTCATCAAATTAAATACATTAAAATTAAAAATTAATATATAATGTTATGACCGATGTACTGATGAATATTAGTGAAGAACATAAAAAAATATTAATAACTAAAATAGAATCAATATTTGAAAATGACCCATTGGTTAGGAAGGCCAAATTAAAAAAAATATTTAACGAAGATGGCATTAGACTTATCGACTGAAAAAAGAGAAATCCTAATATACATAACAGTTATCTTGTGGATAGTGTTTGGTGTAGCAACAGCATTTTATACTGTTACTTATGCTCAAATGGCTGTATACTTCTTATCTCTAACTGGATTTGTTTCGGCTTACATATGGGGAGAAAGTGTTAGAAAATCTACATCAACATCAATTTTCTTCAAAGGTAGAACGTCTTCAAGAGAAAAGATGATTTATGTAACTGTATTTTTATGGACTGTATTGGGTGTTACTGGTTTATTGACAAACGCTGATTTTATAAATCTTTCAGCATACTTTGGGGCTTTAACACCATTTGTGTCTGCTTATATTTTGGGTAAGGCATATATGCCTAATGGTGATGAAACACCAGATTCCGAAACACCAAATTCTGGTTCTACTTCAGGTATAGTTGTAACACCAGTTGTTCCGACTGTAAATAAACCAGATAGTGAATTAGGTTAATACTATTCATCCATGAAAACTGACATTGCTTCATAAACAGATTTTCCAGCAATTTCTGTTATAACAACTTGCATGTCTAATGTGAATGTTTCTCTCCAATTCCAAAATAATAACGAGTAAAACAAACTCACTAAGAATAATACAATAAATAGTATCCACCCCATTATAAATTTTAAAATAAACACAAACAAAGCCATATTATATTTTTTTTAGTAAAGATATTAATTCTTCGTCTAATATAGTATTATGTTTTTTATATTTTTCATATGGAATATCTACTGAGAATGATTTATCCAGTCTGAAATCCCAAAGAAATGACTCTCTATTTCCCCAGAAAACAACATTATAAGAACTATCTGAATCCATACGTATTGTGATATCTGTATAATATGGCAACCCAATACACGTATCTATTTTAAAACCGTGTTCATTTTTATATATCAAAGATACGTGTTCTATGATATATTTCTTACACTTTTTAGTTGAAATTTCGGTCGTTAATACCAATGATATTATAAACATTGTAAAACCAGTTAAGGCAGCCAATAAACTAAAAATGTTAAATTTAGATAACTTTTTCATGTTTTTCATTTTTCATTTTTATAAATTCATCGTATGATGTATTATCCTTTTCAATATTACATTTGTTACAACACTCAATAAAATTCTTACTATCTGTAATATCGTCACATTTATCTTTTGGAACTTTGTGGTCAACTGTTATAAGTTCATTTCTGTTATCTTGATACAATTTATTTCTAACTTGAATCTTATATATTTTTTTTCCACAATAATGGCAAACCCAGTGTCCACCGTGTTCTTTTCTTTTCCTTCTTAAAAAAGTTCTTCGAGCAATAAAATAATATCGCCAATCAACATCATTATAATCGATATCAATATTTTTATAATAGTTATTTAATAATAATAGTGAAGAATATGTTCTTGGATTTGAAGGTGAACCTTCAAATATTATATGCCTTATTTTCTGACATTTAGATATTTTTTCTTCTACAATCATTTAACAAAAATATTAAAATGTATTCAAATAAAAAACTTTTGGTTATAAAAAATATATAATTTAAAATATTAATTTATGAAATATATTAAAAGGTTCGATGAGCAACATGTTTTATCAGTTAAAAATCCTTGGGCATTTCTTATAGTATCGGGATTAAAAGATGTAGAAAATAGAAGTTGGAAAACTAATTACCGAGGAAAATTATTAATACATTCCACACAAACACCTATTAAATTCAATAATTATAATGAATTATTTACGCCAGACCAAATAAAAGAATTACAGGATAATAATACAAATTTTAATAATTTATCAAATTCGGCTATTATAGGTGAAGTAGACCTTATAAATTGTATTCAAAATAGTGATTCCATATGGGCTGAATATGGTCAATGGCACTGGATAATATCTAATCCAAATATTTATATCAACCCCGTTTTAAATGTAAAAGGTTCTCTTTCAATCTGGAAATATTAATATATAAAAAAACTTATTGCAATGAATAAAGGAATAAAAAAGAAGTATAAAGGCTGAATTCTATAACAAAACGGGTTAAAATAGCTAATAAATTAATTGATAAGTTAGATGAAAATGGTGAACCATTTTTTGATAAACAGTGGGTATTAAATAATATAATTCGCACATAAAAATATAAAATATATAATATATAATGAAAAAATTCACTGAAATAATAAACGAACAATTAACATACGATTATGGGTGTGTTATGATTAATTTCGATATTCCAAATTGGAATGACATAATAAAAGAGATTGAAAAAGATGATATTTATGATGAAGATGGGTTTGGTCTCGAAAAAGAATCACATATAACACTACTTTTTGGTTACCCTAAAGAAATAGCTGTAAAAGATATAAAAAATATCATCGGTAATTTGGATAGTTTTTATATTGAAATGCAAGAAACGTCATTATTCCAAAATGATAATTATGATGTTCTCAAATTTGATGTGAATCATGACACACTACATGCATTAAATGACTCATTAAAACAATTACCCAACACTTCCACCTTCCCAGATTATCATCCGCATATGACTATCTCATACATCAAAAAAGGTAGGGGAATTAAATATATAAAAAAATATGATAATTTGATAGTAGCAAAACCGTTAGAAATTGTGTATAGTTTACCTACTGGAACAAAGGAGAAAAAACAAGTCACCCTTCTTAAATTTAAATAAAAATAATGTCTTATAAAATAAAAACATATAATCGATATGTAAATGAAGATAATTACATATATCACGGAACTGGTAAAGGTCAGGCTTTAAATATTCAACGAGACGGTTTTATGAAACCAAATAATACTGGTGAAGAATTACCATCAATATCATTTACTAATGATTTAGATTATGCTAAATATTACGCCAAATCAAAAGGAGGAATAGATAAAATGATAATTTTAAGAACAAAATTAAATAATGATTTTAAACTTTCTCCGAGAATAAGAAAAAATAAAGGAGATGAATATATTACATTTAATGAAATTCCATCATCTAAATTAGAAATATTGACGGGTTCTGAATGGTGTCTTTTAAATAAATGGAATGTGATATTTGATGAACCTTTGTAATGAAATAATTTATACATTTGTGGTATGCCAAATAAGAATAAAATAATAATAACATTTAATCCAGTAGATTCTTCTATATATGATTACATGGATAGCTGGAGAAATTATATAAATGATGAAAATAAAAAACGGCTTGAAAAATTAAGAGCTGAAAGAAAAGCTAAAATAAAAGAAATTTTTAAAAATATATAAACCTAAAAGGTTTATGTATTTGTGGAAGAAGAATATTTAAAAACATATAATAAAAGAACCAGTAAAATATTTTCTAATTTAAAAGAATATTATCGTTCAGATGAAAAATCCTTCAAAATAATTATTTTATTAGAACGATATTTAAAGTTAAAAAGTATTTTCAAAAATTTTGATTAATTTTTATGCCAGCATTAATAAGACTTTCAGATTTACAATCTGTCCAACCATTATCAAAACCGAGTGGACATTTACATTATATAGATTTTTTTTATGAAACTATATCAGAAAAAAGGAAGAAGAAATTAAACGAAATATTTCCAGAATTTAAAAATGAAAACAAAAAGTAAATCTAAATTACAACAAATAAATAATTCAATTAATACAACAGTGTCAATACCAACTGAACATTTTAATGTTACAGTTAGAGCAATTTATCCTTATGATTATCCAGATTTTAATTATTTTAAAAGAAAAGAAAAACGTGAACAACGATTAAAAAAATTAAGTGGATTATTCCCAGATTTTAAAGAAAATGTTTAGTCACGAATTATATAATTCAGTTATATCACAGATTGGGGACACTCCGATTGACGGAGGTGTATATTTACCACTTGATACTTTTTCAGATGTTGATTTTAATAGTATAATTTTTCCAGTGGCGATGAAAATTGCTGCTCAAACAATAGGTCTGAATTTAATATCAGTTCAGCCTATGGAACATGGGGTTGATTATGAAAAAATAAAACGAGAAAGAGTACGTGAACAACGAAAGAAAAAAATAGAAGAAATATTTCCTGAAATGAAAAAACATGAAAAGTAATTTCACTCTTAATATAATACAAAAAGCTATCCGAGATGGATTTACAACTTTAACAATTGATTGTGAATTAAATTATGACCAACTATGGTTAAAAGTAAAACGGGAAATTATTCAGGAACATAGAAAACAAAAAATAGAAGAACTATTTCCAGATATAAAAAATAATAATAAACTATGAAAACATTGAGAAAATTAATTATTAAATTCTTCGCTGGTTACTATCAAATCGGTAAAGGAACTATTCCAAGAGCATCAGCCATCATTTTTCCGTCATTAATGATACCTATAATACTCGAAATAATTTTCGCACCAACCCCAGTGTTGTGGCATTTTATTCCATTTTTCATATTTGTGTTGATAAGTTTTGGGTATCTACAATTCTATCCAGCTAAACCAGAAGAATTGGATGCAGCTCAGAAAAAACAATATGATGATTTAACAAAAAACAAATAATTGATATGGAAGCATCGAAAGTTAATTTTATTCAATTGGATACAGAAAAATTGGTATATCTATTAGATTATTTAGGATTTGAAAATTTTCTCAGAGTAGCAGGTAGTCATAAGAAAATTATGAATGATGACTGTGTTACCGAAATTAAATATTCGGATGGTTATGATATATTAATTGTCAAACCTAATACTATTTCGTTTATTAATGACCCATATCCAGAGAAGGTGTTTTTCACGGCTGAAAATTATGCAAAACTTTGGAAAGTTTTTAATTAATTTTTTAATTATATCAGCAATGTACATTTTTTAATTAATTTTGGACATACTTATAATTTATGTACAGTTTTAAAATAAATAGTGATGTTATCAAATATGACTGGTGAAAAAAAACTGGTAGATAAAATAGCCAATATATTATCTATTAGACCATCTGAATATGAACGGGAGTTTATTGACGTTGTAATATACGGTGGAAAAAGTGACCCAAGTGAAAAGGCAAGTGTAATATGTTGTTTTTTCGAAAAGGATAATGAAGAAAATAGAAAAGCTATATATGATATATTAACCTCACACTGGGAAAAATAATATTATGAAAAAATTTATCGATTTTACAGTAAATTTAGAAGACAAAAGCAAAGACCAAGGACGATTTTTCTGGAAGAAAAGGTGGATTTCGTTTTGCAGTAGACATAAGAAGTATCAAAGATATTGTGATATTTGTAATTCTGGTAGATGGGAAAATGTGTGGGTTATGTGGTTTAGTGGAAAAGTTTATGATTACTTTCCTAAATTCTGGATATGGTGGGTTAATTTTCCAAAATATATAATAAATTTCAAAAAAATAAAAGATTTACATGAGAATTTTTAAATGCAGACCATTCGGGGATTTTGATGTTGATTTAGACGACCCAAAGACTTACGAATATCTACCAGATACAACTAAAGAATTAAGACAAATCATGCTTAGTGAAATAGGATATAGTCATTGTTATTTAAACTACTGGCATAAAGATGATGGTTTTGGTAATCGTAAAACTAACGGAAACCAAATAAGAAGAATTGAATCTTTAATTAAAAATTTCACTGAAAATGAACGTGATAATTACAATAATGTGATGTGGTATAAAGAACAGATATTCTTATTCCAAGATGAAATAGAAAATATGTGTTAATCATGAGAGGTAATATGAGTTTACAAACTAAGATTGAAAATAATAAAAACCAATTAATTAAAGAAAACATCACTGAAACTTATATCGATGATAGATATTTTTGTGGAACTTGTGGTAACATAGGCAAATGTCATCCAATAACAGGTATGTGTTTCATATGTGGTGATGACAACTGGAAAACCGTTGAAGGTAAAGAAAATGAAATCGGATATTAAAACATTATATTCATGAAAGACATTTATAAATTAGCCAAGGAAGCCCATATCGAAGAAGAATTCAAAGCATATTCTATTAGATGGGTATGTCAAAAAGGTCACACCAATCACCAAACTATATTATGGAAAGATTCCACCCAACATGATGTGTGTCTCAAATGTGGTGAGCATTACGAATATAAAGTTGAATAATAACGTTCAATAAAATAACGATGTTCAAGTTCGCTGAACATTCAAATATATTGAACAAAAAACCACAACAAGTAGCGAATTTGTTGTGGTGAGCCGAAACGATAACAGTCCTTTTATTACGGCAATATCATAAATATAACAATTTCTTGTATTATATATTAATTTTTTTATTATTTTTGATGCACATTTAAAATAAAAAAAAATGAAATTCAATTTAATTAATAAAATAACATTGGGAATTCTTATAGCATCGATAGTATTTGTGTTTATATTTTTCCCAATACAATATAAAAATTTAGTACATAAAAACTATCTGAAAATAGAAAAACATACAGATACGATATCTATCAATCAGAATACATATGTGTGTTATAAATTAGATGATGGTAAAACCTATCTATTAAACATTGAAGATAAAGAAACTAACAGGATTCAAATACTTAAAGATGTTTTGTTTGAAACTTATCTTCAAAAAGATGAGATAGAAATAAAAAACATAACCATCAAAAGTGCTATACAAAGAGCCGAAACTAACGAAAAGCCCGACCAATTAAATAATGATGATGAATATATTAAATTAAAATATTTAAATATATACAACGAAGCCCAAGCAGATACATTAAGAGCTTTTATTGGGAGTCTAAAAAAAGAATTACTAAAATGACAAAACGTTGTATAGTTTGTGGTAAGGAACTTGAAGTGTTATATCCAGATGATGGTAACAATAATCGCTTAATAAAAGATGGGTTAACTGAAATAATTAGTGCATCCTATGGTAGTAAATTTGATGGGGTGATGCTTGAAATAACTATCTGTGATGATTGTATACAAGAAAAAATAGATAACAAAATCATTTAGGAATTTTAAAGAAAAAATCATCGTTCTTATCACGCATTTCTTTTTTAAATATATGTTCAATCTTAGCCTTTCGAGAATACGTTTTAGATTCATGTTCGGTTAGTACTCTGAATGGTGAAGATGTTGTTTCGTGATAAATTCCGTCTATATAAATATCAATTTTTCTATCATCTATTTTATTTAAAAAATAGAAAGGTTTAGCTTCATAAAGCGTACCAGCTTTTATTTTATCACCAACATCGACTAAAGCCAATACAGTTTTATATTTAAGTAAGTCATCACTATCAAAACGATTGAACCGATATCGATTTGGATATGTTTTATATTCTTTATTTTCTAAAGGTGAAAACCATTGCTGCTTAAAATACCCCGATTTACCAATAAATGATATTTTTTTATTTAAATTATCAATATATGCAACCGTATGTGTAGAGAAATATTCTATTTCTTTATATTTACGAACTAAACACTTGACTTTAAATATAAATTCCATAATTTTAATTAAAAAGAATCTTCTAAACTCATTATAAGTTTCTGCATATTAGCTCTGTAAAACCCAGCACAATTTATACATCCACATTCAACTATTTTATATTCACCGTTCACCAGACACAAATCCATAACAAAAGCATCATTTAATTGGAAAATATTCACCATTTTCTTACAGAAATCATAAGCTGGTTGGTCAATATTTTCATTTAAACAATATCTTCCACCTAATCTATATTGACTGGCTGTAACGACTTCACCTTTCACAATCCAGAACCGTATTTCTTGCTGTATGTTTTTAATAGAAGAAATTTGTATTTCAGTATCAACATTTAATAAATTTGATATTTGAATAGTAGTACCATCGTCAAAAGTGACAGTTGAATTATCATTATTCAAAACACTTTCTTTAAAGTTTCTCCACTGTTCCATATCAAAGATTTTACCCGTAAACACTTTAGTATCCTTGGTTGGCCTTGCAAAAAATATTTCTTTACTGAAAAACTCATCACCAAACCGATATACTTTAGAATCCCAGTTTAATAGCTTTTCTCTATAATATTCACGGTATACTAAATAATCATGATTGTCGTTCATCTGCGACCCAGGTCTCCATCCGAGACCCTTTGATACCCTCGCCAGTTTCATAGAGCCAAACGGAAATATATCTTTTCTTTTAGTTTTAATCTTTATATCATCAATAAATGGTAAAACTTTAACAACTTCATAGGGTAATTTCAACCTGTCTAAAGCTATTATTAAATTATTATAATTTTCTTCTTTAAACGTATTCTCTTGAACAATATAATACATAATATTTATTTTATACCTGTTGAACCAAATCCACTTTCACCACGTTCTGTTTCATTAACATCAAAACTATCAACTTCGTCCCATTCAAAATGGACAATATGTTTCGGTATTATTTGAACTAATTTCATCGGTAAAACTAAGTCTGGTGCAGATTCATCAATTTTAATCAATGCTACCATGATATTACCTAAATATGTTCTATCTATAATACCAATTGAATTTGCCAGCATATAACCTGTTTTACTTATTGAACTTCTTGGTACTAATTCAAAATAATATCCAAATTTAGGTTTAACTTTTATACCAGTATCATAAAATTCTACCTTACCAACTGTTTTTATTTTTTCTAATAAAACTAAATCATACCCAGAATCAGATGCCCGTACTTTTGATGGCGGTATTGCATCTTTTCTTGTTTTAGACCATTGACAATGTTCATTTTTATAGTATTTACTGTATGATACAGATGGTATCCAAGTTGATATATCTAAATAAATTTCATATTTTCTAATTAATCTATATTTAGATTGACTGCTATATAATTTATTTAAAAAATCAAGAGCATTATTACCATACCAACTTAAATCTATACCGTTTTCAGAACAGGGAATTTTACAGAAATCAATTATAGCTTTTCGCATTTCAATCGAACTGGATGTAATTTTACATTCTGGGTTACAATGTTCATCATCGATGTTATGAATTGAACCATCACCATCAAATAAACCTCTTAAAAAAACCCACTTTAATTCATCATTTTCTAAATCAGGAAAGCATACAACATGTGACTTTTTTTCTGGTTTAATATTTAAAAGTTTACATACATCATTTGAAATTGTTTTTGAATTAATTGAAAATGAAACCAAATCTTCCTTTGGATTACTTATTGGTAGTTCACAACAAATAATATCTCTTAATATTTCCAGACATTTCACATCTTTTTTATGGATAGCTATTGTTATAGTACTTGGTGTAATTGAACCATCACTTGCAATCCAACCTAACAAATAAGCTTTTTCTTCATTATTGACTTCTTTAAAAAAATTATCATCTAAATTATATTTAGAATTCGGATTATTTCTTCCCATATACATTTTTTCTTTTATTTTATTTGAACAAATTTTTGAACATGTAATACCATATTCATTTTTAATTCTTTTTAATCTTTTAGGTTTAACATGAAAATCTTTTCCACATACATAGCATTTTGCATTATTTTCAGCCGATTTATATTTTCCTAAACATTCTTTTGAACAAGTTTTATATCTTTTTACTCTACTAAGAAAAATAAACTCTTTTTTTCCACAAACTTCACATTGAACTTCTATTTTCATATATACCATTTTTATAGTATATATAAAAATCTATCGTTCCCGTATAATTTATTTTAGAATATCTTCTATCTTTGCTTTTCTTGTTGCATTTTTATCCAAAATAAAACGTTCGGCTATGAAAATTTTATCTGGGAATTCTTTTAAACTTATGATTTGAGGTGTATCAAGATGTTTATTATTGGATAATATTCTTATTTCAAATGCTTTTAATATTTCATCATCACAAGAACAATCTCGTAATACTGTATAATTATCACACCATGACAAACACTTATAATCATCATATATTACATAGAAACGATTTTCAGCATAACCAGCCATAGTAGAAAATGTTATTATATCACCAACTTTAAATTCTTGCATTATAATATATCTAAACTATTAATTTTTTTCTTTCTTGTTTCAGTCACATTTAATACAAATCTATCAGCTTTGAATATATGTTTTGTAAAGAATGCGTTAATATCTACAACAAGTAATTCTTCTAAAGTGATAATTTCAAAAATAGCTACATCATGTATTTGTTTATGAATTGACAATACTGTATAATTTTCACCCAAGGTTAATAAAACATAATTATCAGGTATTGGAATTTTATATTGATGTGTTACAGGATTATAAAAACCATGTTCTTCAGCACAATCTATACATGTTACAACATCACCAATCTGAAACATAAAATTAAATTTTAATAACAAGCCAACCAATCACATACTCAGTGATAATTTCACCATCATCAGTTCGCCAGTCATGTCCATCAAATACTGCAATAACATATCCCAGATAGCAATAATCGGGACACTGAACAATACACGGGTCAGTCACGGGTTTTTTCGGATTTAATAATTTAAATTTCATAATTTTAATGCTTTATAATTTCATTTGCGTAAAATTCACAAACATATCTTTGATATTTTGGACGAACATAAATATAAAAACCGTCAATACTAATTATTCTTCCGAGTATTGGACTTGGATTATTTTTTAAATCGAATGGAATATTTCCTATAATTTCTATTATATCACCAACTCTAAATCGAGGTCGGTATGGAATTATATTGACTAAATAAGAATCAATCTCCATACAAAATTTCTTTTATTTTAAGCATTCTCTGATGTTGTAATTGTAATTTTTTAGAATTGTTAATCAAAAAGTCTGTTTCTTTTTTCATTATATCATATAAACAATAATGACAGACGTATTCTCCACGTCTTTTGACTAAATTATATTCTGTCCCACAATTACAGCAAGTTTTCATATCATCGTTCTGTTTTACTCCCACATCTTTCACAAAAATTTATTTCAATTAAATCACCTTCCCACGTTTCTTCCAAACCCCATTCATCATCATATTCGTGATATCCTAACCAAGATAATATATTACCTATTTTTCTTTTCATATTATTGATAAGTTACAGAAACATACTTTACTGATTGTCCTTTATAATCGAATTCCCAGCGATTAATTACATATTCATGTTCGGCCTTAGATTTACCATAATACATCTCATATTTCTGTTCCCAGAAACCGTCTGGTTTTTGAAACCAAAATTTAACCTCATATGATTCTGAGTAGAGAACATGTTCGTTCTTCTTTATCTCATCGTATTTAAGTATTTTTCCCATAGACTTGTGTTTATATCAAAGGAATATATATTATTCCAAAATACCAAGACTCTTTATCTTTTTTTTCCTAAGATTTGGTATAAGTTGTTTATGACAATCTGGACAAAAAACACCTGATTCTATTTCAACATATTGCATGAGTTCAAAATGATTTAGTGGTGTGTCACAGTATTTACATCTCCAATTTCTATCCAATGACGATAATGTCATATTCTTACCGTAATCTGGTAATTCATTAACTCGCCAACTATGGTCACCAAGTCTACTCATCAAAAAGTTCTTTAAGTTTTAAATATCTTTCGTGTAATTTTGTGAGTGTTGCACTAAAAATTGTCCAACCATTATTATAATAAATAAACATGGTTTGTGTATGCAATTCATAATACACATCATATTCTTGTGGAAAATCTGGTTTATGATGATGCCATTTAAAGCCACCATTATCAAGAAGTGAATCAATATGATTTTTATTACCCATTAAATCCAGTTATCCTTGTGTATTTCTGTTGATACCTGATAGAAATTGCCTTATATTTTATGTAGTCCGTACCACTCTCATATTCCCAATAAGCACCACCAGCATTTTTTATTTTACCAATACAAGCTTCGTAGATTAAATGATAGCTGGTGTTAACAATCTGTTCAGCTTCAATTATAGTGTTAAACCTTATAGACTTGTCCTTAAAATGTGCTATTACAGGCACATTATATTTTCGCTGTTTTTTAACTGCGACAGTTTTTGAATTAATAACTTTACTTTTCATATAATATTCATTTACTCTATATATTACAAATCATCAAAAATGTTTAATAATTTTTGTTTGCGAAATTTGACTAATGAAATAAAATGTTTTTTACTATGAAAATTACTGGTTTCTTCTAACATAACTATATTTTCTAACGCATTATATGTTACATCGGGATTATCTTCTTCACTAAAATCAACTCTAATTGTGTATATTTCATGTAATTTAATATATT
>Ga0172381_10001140_pt1 | contig 32270 bp, 28 predicted proteins | sample Leawel6488metaG_FD_119754 | JGI IMG/M metagenome (GOLD analysis project Ga0172381, IMG submission 119754) | Leachate microbial communities from a municipal landfill in Southern Ontario, Canada - Leachate well 64-88 metaG | ecosystem: Engineered > Solid waste > Landfill > Unclassified | place... | reverse complement strand
GTTGGATAATCTTTCATGTATTCTTTATGCCTTTGATAATCATAAAGATACGAATATAAATTCAATTAACCAACTGATTTTTAATTATATATAACATTGTTTCGACAAATTTAAACAGTTTCTCAATTTCAGTACCATTTACGCTGGTTTCCAAAGTTTCATCAGGCAAGATGATTACTTTTCTTTTCGAACCTGTTATCGGTGCCGATTTCGATGGACTTAGCCATAAAAATTTTCGTTTCAATTCAGCCTTGTTTTATAGGGTTTCCAATAGGAATAGGTCAACCTGGGGAGTTGGTGTGGCTGCGACTAAAAGATTCTCTGGTTTTATGATAGTGCCAATCCTGTTTTTTAATATTAAATATAGTGACAAATGGTCACTGTCTGGGTCGTTCCCCTTAAAACAAAAACTATCGTATTGCTTCGATAATAAAAAACAAATTGGAATTAGTCTTGGAGCAGCGAATAATTCATTCAGACTTTCAAAGGCAAAAGAAAACAGATATGTCAACACGCAACAATTTGGTGCAGGTTGCTTCTATCAACAGCTTGTAGCAAAACACTTTAAAATGGAATTATCAATGGGTGTTCAATCTTATAGAACCTTTGCTTACGAAGAAAATCAATCTTCGCCAATTACCATCTTTCCCTTAAATTTTAATAAATCGGAAAATGCGATAGAGTCGTTTAGTTACACTTCCCTGCAAATACAGTTAAGTTTATATTATTCAATATTTTAAATTTTTTTAAATTATAAAAAGTCGTACAGCGTTATTACAAAACATAAAGTTCTGATGAAAACAAAACTGGTGTTCTCTAATGAATCACAAGATTCCGAACAATGGACGGTTCTCCCTTTTATTCCACGATTAAATGAATGGATTAACCTCTTAGATATTTTAAAACCAGAGGAAATACAAAAAATCAAAGAATCTGCTCATTGCTGGTCTGGTATCCGGGGTACTATTCAATCAGTTGAGTATCGTCATGATGACAATGAATTTTATGTGGAAATCTATGTTTGGTGCGAAGATTAACATTTCTGTTTATGGCACTTTTGTTTCAAAACGAATATCTGGTAATTAAATGGCATTTATCCAGTTCATTATTAAATGTAACCTGGCTTCAAGCTACCGAATGTATGTCATTGCTCGATTACCATCAATCTTTACTGACCCTCAGTAAGTACATTGATAGTTTTCAGCCAGATATATTTGTTTTTGATGCATATAATTTTAATTTTCGTACAACTTCCGAACTGGATGAATTTTTCTTCAGGTTAACTCAATCCATTGAGCATTCAACAATTGCATTAATATCCAGCCGCTTTTTCTTAGGTAGGCATACTATATCTCGTATTGCCCAGAAATATTCAATGGTTAAAGTGTTTGAAAATCAAAAAGTTTTAAGCCATTGGATTAAAACAAAAGTCTCTTAATTCATAAATCTTATGCTAACAATAGTTGTCACCATAGTAATAATAGTTCTTTTGTTTTTACCCGACTTAAGTTCTTCCAAACCTAAATAAGCTATGTTGACAAACATCTACGAACTATGCCAGAAACTTGACGACGATTTAAAACAAATCGATAATGATTGCTCCGATATCTTAAAAAAATCAGAGCATTCTATTTATTGTATTGAATCTTGTTTAAAACAATTGAAGGAGCATATTTGTCAGAATGTTTTTGCAAGCCAGGATGAAGAAATTGAATTCTTCAAAAAAATTAAGCCATCCGTTTATAGCAAGCTAATTTATTTTGTTAAAATCTTCAACATCGAATCCAAACGCCCCAATGGCAGTGATAAATCTCAGAAAAAGTATTTACTGAATGAACTCAACAAGCTCGAACTGTTTTTCTCTGAGAATCTTGAATTTTATCAGTATTACCGCAACAACATGACCTATCTCGATGACAAATATTTTGTTCGTGGTAAATTGAATATCCGTTTGTATATTGATACGTTTAGCTATGATGCTAACCCTGAATTTTCCACCAGTCATGATTATAAAGTTGCCAAGATACTCGCCAACGATTTACTAGGTGTATACTTAAAATCAGAGTTGGCAATTCTCGACCGTCGGGAATACAAACGGAACGACTCTTACCGAAAAAGCAAATACGCCTGGACAGAATCAAAAACTGCCCTGGTAGAACTCATTTACGCTATCCATGCCAGCAACTGTATCAATAATGGTTCTTTGGATATTAAAGAAATAGCCCAGTTTGTCGAATATACCTTTGACATCGATTTGGGCGATTTTTATCGAACCTTTCTTCAAATCAAGACTCGCCAGTGCTCACCAAAATTTATTGATACAATGCGAACTGCTTTAATAAAAAGAATTGAGGAACAGGACGAATAAAATACCAATATGTTACCAACTGGTAATTGGTAAATTTTTATCGTTTCATACCAACATTCTCGTTTAAACTCAACCAAAACCTTCAAAAACTTATTTTTCACCAACTTGGTATTAACTTGGTAAAAAGTTTCAGCCTGTTTATTGAAATTTGATTCACAAAAACTCAAAAACAATAAATTATGGCTACAGAAATCATCACTACCGACGATTTAAGAGAGTTTAAAATTGAAATGCTCTCAGAAATCAAACAACTCTTAAAAGAGTATAACGGACAACCTTCCAAGAAGTGGCTAAAATCCTACGAAGTTCGTAAAATTCTGAACATCTCTCCTGGTACACTCCAAAACCTTCGCTTAAACGGCACATTGCCCTACACAAAGATTGGAGGCGTTATCTATTACGATTACTCCGACATTCAGGATATGCTCCAATCCCGCAAGCAACAATTAACCATGTTTAAATAGTACAATCGGCCATGAATGAATTACATCAAACATTTAACTGCCGTCTTCGAAATTTTCGAAGCCGATAACCGGCTTACTCCCTTTCACATCAGCTTATACATTTCATTGTTTCGTTGCTGGAACCTTAACTTTTTTCACAATCCCATTTCCATTTCACGCGACGAAATGATGAAGATGTCCAAAATAGGTTCTGTCAACACATACATTAAATGTTTAAAGGAGCTTCATTCCTGGAAATACATCCGGTACGAACCATCATACAACCGGCAGGTTGGCAGTATGGTTTACCTGTACACTTTTGATAATAGTACTGATAATGCCGGTGAAATGCCAGTGATACCTTCTATAAACAATATAAACAGATTAAACAAAACAAACTTGATTGGCCAAGCCCAAAATTTAGAATTAAAAAATTTAGATATGAAATCAAAAGAAGAAAAAGAAAAGTTGCGCGAAAAGAAAAAGAACGATGAGGTTAACTCATCTGGTTCCTTTCCCCCTACTCTCGAATTCGTGAAAATCTATTTCGACGAAAAAGGCGTTTCCTCCATTGAGGCCGAAAAGTTTTTCAACTATTTCGAAAGCAATGGCTGGCTGGTTGGCGGCCGTGCCAAAATGAAAGACTGGAAAGCTGCTGCCCGTAACTGGATTCTCAATATCCCAAAATTTGCCCCGAAGCCGAAACCTTCGGGCAATAATCCAATCAACCTCAACCAATCCAAAAACTATGGAGAACCACTATAATCAGCATTTTCAAATTGTCTCGTTTTCAAATTAACACATTGTAGATATGAGCACAATCTTCGATTTCACTCATTGTCTTTCGTTCATCGAAACCACCGGCAAAAAAATATATCATCCCGGCTTTAAAGTCATTGCTGATGACTATGAGGTTATTTACAAGCTATTGGTTTATTTCCTGAAGGATAGCATTGAAGCTGAAAAATTCAATCTTTCCTTTCGGAAAGGCATTTTACTTTCTGGTCCGGTCGGTTGCGGCAAAACCTCGTTAATGAACATCCTTCGTTTCATGTTAAAGCCCGAAGAAAGGTACAATATGAAACCTTGTCGAAATATAAGTTTCGAATTTATCCAGGAAGGATATTCCGTAATTCATCGGTACAGCCACCAATCATATAAATACGGTGTACCTGTTGCCTGGTGTTTCGACGATTTAGGCACCGAGAACAACCTCAAATACTTTGGCAACGACTGCAATGTAATGGCCGAAATCCTGCTTTCCCGTTATGATTTGTTTGTGTCTGGCCACATGCTTACGCATCTGACAACCAATCTCAATAGCTCCGAAATCGAAGAAATTTACGGCTCACGCCTTCGCAGTCGCTTACGCGAGCAATTCAACCTCATCGCTTTCAGCGAATCGGCCAAAGACAAACGCATCTAACACCCTAAAACAATGAAAACAATAACATTTGAATCCGTTTACAATGTCATGCAAAACAAAGGTTACGAGATATTTGAAACCGATACCAAACCATACAACCTCAATATTATCGGTATCCGTAACAATAACCGCATCCCAAATTCCTTCGATGATACCATCGTTGTCTTCTGGAAATACAAAGACCAATGGAATTTCAATCAATACCAGGCAACCACCGACCCCGGTTTGTACTATATCAATCATCCGTTAAGCCCCGGAGGAACCGCCATTTTAAAAGAAGGTCAATACCTGCATTGCTATTGTCTGGGGCTACATCGTGGAAAATACAAAGCACTGGTACAGTTCATGCCCGTTACAATTATCCGCGATTTCAACAAAGACAACTACCTTGATTTTACGTGTGTTAAAGAAGAAACCGGACTTTTCGGCATTAACATTCACCGGGCAAACCTCACCGGCAAAACCATAAACGTTAACCAATGGTCTGCCGGTTGCCAGGTCTTTGCCGCTTCCGGCCAGTTTAAAGAATTCATTGCCCTCTGCGAGAAGTCTGAGAAATACTGGGGTAAGACGTTTAGCTATACATTAATCAATAACTTTGATTTACAGATAAAAACAAATTAGACGCTTGAGTAAACTTTCTACAAAAACATCGTTTTATGATACTTTGCTAGAATTTTTACTCTCTCAAATCTAAAATTTATACCACACTCCTATTTCTGTAAAATGTAATTTTATTACAATATTTCAAAATAAACTTGTTTAAACTATTTCTATTTTGTAAATTTGCATATGATTTACAAATATTAAAAATAGAACATGATACTAGAGCTTAAGATTAAAAACTTTCTATCCTTCAAAGAAGAGGTAGTTTTTAACTTCGAGGCCACTTCCGATAATACCCTCGACGAATACTATGTTGCTGAACCGGCACCGGGGGTTAGAGTCCTTAAAATGGCCATGATTTACGGAGCAAATGCTTCCGGTAAAAGCAATTTGCTCAGTGCATTTAGCTTTATCCAAAACTTTGTACGTAAAATTCCAAAAGAACGGGATAAATCAACCCGGTTTATTCCTTTCAAATTCGATGTTACCAAAGACCAGCCTGGTTGCTTTGAATTGATTTTTTATGCCGATGGAATCAAACATAAATATCAATTAGAATTAGATAGCGAAAAAGTATTAAAAGAAGTTCTGTTTTATTATCCGGGAACACAACCCGCTGTAATATTCGACAGACATTTCGACGATAGCAAGCAAGTATCTATAGTTGGTTTTGGTCCAAAAGTAAAAATATCCGAACAGGCAGCCGAAGCAATCCAGCTTAAAACATTAAAAAACATGTCGGTATTTGCAGCCTATTCACAAGTAAACCTTGCATTGCCCGAACTTAACCGTTCTTTAGATTGGTTTAAAAATCAATTTAATCCTATTATCGACCCATACACTTCTTTAACAGCATATTCCGATGAACAAATACAATCCGATGACCGGATAAAAAAACATGCGTTGGAATTTATTAAAGAAGCCGATTTCAACATTTCCAATGTTTCTTTCGAAGAAGAAATTAAAAGTGTCTCGGACGAAATACTGAAGATGTTCGAATTGGGCCCGTTTACAGAGGAAGAAAAAGCCCGGATAACCAAAGAAAAAGCCATTCATTTTGAGCAAACAGTTTTCGAACATCGTGTTGTAAAAAATGGTAAAGAGGAATTCCACACACTACCCGAATCTCTCGAATCCAAAGGGACAATGAGGTATTATGGCTTATCAGCTCCTTTTTTTAACACCATCGAAAACAACGCTTTTCTGCCAATCGATGAGATTGGTACAGCTTTGCATCCGCTTTTGGTTATGCACTTTATTAAAGAATTCTTACGGAAATCAAAACAAGCTCAATTATTATTCACAACCCATAATCTCTCTTTGCTCAACGAAAAAGATATTCTAAGAAAGGATGCGATTTGGTTTACCGAAAAAGGAGAAGACGGTGCAACATCCATCTACTCAATGGCCGATTTCAATTTCCGCAAAGAGCTCTCGTTTTACAATGCTTACAAACAGGGTAAGTTTGGGGCTATACCTAACTTGGAGGATTAAGTATGGCCAGACAATCCGGAAAAAGACAAACCCGAAAAACTTATGTGGTATTAGGCGATGGACAAACAGAACAGTATTACCTGAAGCATTTAAGAACGCTTAAAGGGTACAAATATTCCATCCGGCCTTCACTTTTTGCAAGCATTACCATCGAAACAGCCGGTCGTATAATTGATGAATATTTATCCGGTGGTTGCGACCAGATTATATATCTTACCGACTACGACACAATAGTTAACCAGAATAAAATTGCAGAATTCGAGAAACTGAAAGGTAAATATGCCGATAGCGATGAAGTGTTAATATGTGAAACCATGCCAAGCATAGAGTTCTGGTTTCTGCTGCACTTTCTTAAAACAACCCGCGAATTCAGCAATGCCAGCGAGGTTGTAACCCTTTTGTTAAAATACATTTCAGGGTATTCTAAGGGCGAGACATACCTCAAAAGCTCAAAATGGGTCGAAACGTTGTGTGCCAATGGTAAACTGGAAACTGCATGCAACAATTCTTCATCAATACTAACTGAAAAAGAAAAAGGAGACAAGGGTAGTCATTTCCCATATTCCAAGGCTCATATAGCAATTGATTGTTTTGAAAAACAGAAAAAAAATCCCTAATATGGCAACCTTAAAAACTCCTGCTCTCAGTATTGAAGTAAAAACAGACTCTGACTGTAAAAATTCAGCAATCTTAGAACTTCAACAATCTCAATGCATTGAATGCGATATTATATCTCATAAACGAGGTTCTATAATCCTAAATTGGTCAGGTAAAAATTTATTGCTTACTACCATCTCCGATAAGAGTAATTTGGAAGAAGTAGATTTTGCCATTTTATCAAATAGTCCATTGAACCATGAACATTTGGAGAGTATCACATTAAAGAAATGGCTTAAACATCCATTAATTAAGCAATACACACCTGATGAAATTACAAGTTCTTGGGAAAACAGATTTCATTTTATTGAAGAAACATCTAATAAGCCTGGATTACGATTGCCTCAAATAGCAGCCCTTCATGCCCTTCTTTGCCATGTGAAGGTAGCCGCCGAAATCGCAACAGTTGTCATGCCTACTGGAACTGGAAAAACAGAAACAATGCTTTCAGCATTGATTTCAAACAAAATTAAACGTTTGTTAGTTACTGTTCCATCAGATTCTTTGCGTACTCAATTAGCTGATAAATTCAAAACATTAGGTTTGCTAAAGCAGTTTGACATTCTTGATAAAGAGGCTATTAATCCAATAGTAGGTATCTTAAAGCATAAATTCGACAATGCCCAAGAATTGGAAGCTTTCTTTCTAAACTGCAATGTAATCGTAACGACAATGGATATTGTTACAGGTCTTGATTCCGCATGTTTAGAGATGGTTGACTCTTTATGCTCCTATGTGTTTATAGACGAGGCACACCATGTTGAAGCCAGTACATGGGATACTTTCAGAAAGAGTTTTCCTCCAAACAAAGTAGTGCAATTTACAGCCACACCTTTTAGAAATGACGGAAAAAGATTGGATGGAAAAATTATTTTTAATTTTCCTCTAAGATTAGCTCAAGAACAAGGATATTTTCAACATATAAATTTCATCCCTGTCAGAATATATGACCCCGCAAAGAGTGATAAACATATTGCAGATATCGCAATTAAAAGACTTCGAGACGATATTAAGGCTGGTTATAATCATATTTTAATGGCAAGATGCCAAACAAAAGAACGTGCTAAAAAAGTATATGAACTTTATGAAGACCAATTCGATTTAAATCCTGTGTTGATTTACTCAGGAATATCAGGAAAGAAGGAAATTCAGGAAAAAATTCTGAGCAGACAAGCAAAGATTATTGTTTGTGTAAATATGCTTGGAGAAGGATTTGACTTGCCAGAATTGAAAATAGCAGCATTTCACGATATCCGAAAAAGCTTACCTGTTACATTACAGTTTGCAGGAAGATTTACAAGGACAAAATTTGATGAACAGCTGGGTGAAGCTTCATTCATTGCTAATATAGCTGATTTATACGTGACTGCCGAGTTGGAGGAATTATATGCTCAAGATGCTGATTGGAATAAGCTGCTTTCCAGTATTAGCTCTGATAAAATTCAAAATCAAGTAGATTACCAATCTTTACTTGCAGATTTCCCAAAATTGAGTGACGCAAATATTCCGTTTCAAAATATAAAACCCAAGTTAAGTACTGTTATATATAAAAACAAAACAAATACGTGGTTTCCCGCTAATTTCATAAAGGCTATACCAGATTACGAGAACCTTGATTATAAATTTTATGACATAAACAGCAAAGAAAAAATCTTAGTTGTCATTACAGCAAAGAAGGAAGATGTCGACTGGGTAAAGTCAAAAGATATTTTTCATTTACAATGGAATCTGCTTTTAGTTTATTGGGACACTAAGAACAATTTACTATTTATCAATAGCTCTGACAACTCAAGCCTTTACAAAGAATTGGCAGAAGTAATAATCGGAGAAAATGCAGAGCTCATTCGAGGAATAAATGTATTCAGAGCATTTTATAACATTAAGCGAACTCGACTTCAGAACGTTGGGTTACGTCATTTTTTAGGGAAAAATATTCGGTTTAGGCTAAGTGTTGGATATGATGTAGCTGAAGCTTTAAGTTTGGCAGAAAAGCAGCAAGCTGAAAAGGCTTTTGTAATTGGTGCTGGATACGAAGATGGCGAACAAGTAAACATTGGCTGTTCTTATAAAGGAAGAATATGGACTAAATTGGTTGGAGATTTAAAACAATTCATCAATTGGAGCATAAATGTTGGTAAAAAACTGGTAGATGAAACGATTGACCCGAATCAAATATTAAGAGAGACATTAATTCCTGAATTGGTGTCAATTCGTCCGCAGAATTTTCCTGTGTGGATTGATTGGGATGATGAATTGCTTAATAGTAGAGAAATCAGGTTTAAATTCAATATCAACGGCTTTATTTATGATTTGTCAAGATGCGAAATCGTTTTAGCTAATCCAAGTGAAATTGACAATATTAGATTTTCCTTAAAAACCGATGATAGAACAGTAGATTACGAATTAGTTTTATTTGAGAAAGTAGATGAACTCGACAACAGTTACCCGGATTTTAAAATAAACCAAATAACTCAAGGGGTAACCGTATTCGTGGAATATGGTAGTCGTAAAAAAACTCCACAGGAATTCTTTTATGACTTTCCGCCAACTATATGGTTTGCTGACGGAGCGGCATTAACAGGTAATGAGTATATAAAATTAAAACAAGATGTATTACCATATCCCAAAGATAAGCTAATTCAATGGGATTGGACTGGTGTTAATTTATCAAATGAATCGCAAGGTGTTACTCCCAAAAACAAAGCTTCTATTCAATATCGGGTAATTCAAGAACTAAAAAAGCAAGATTGGGATATAATTTACGATGATGATTATTCTGGAGAAATTGCAGATATTGTTACAATCAAGTTATCTGATGACCATATTAAGGTTCAACTTCACCATTTAAAGTATGCAATGGATGGGGTTGTAAGCAACCAAATTAAAAACCTTTATGAAGTATGTGGCCAGGCTCAAAAGTCAATTCATTGGAAATTCAAAAGCGGAGATGATTTCTTCAATCACCTATTGAGACGGCAAATAAAAACTAAGAATGGTATTGAGTGTTCTCGTATTGAAAAAGGAAGTATTGAAGAATTAGAAAAATTATCATTGATAGCAAAAAGAAAAATACCAATGCGGTTCGAAATATTCATTGTACAGCCGAGTATTTCAAAAACAAATGTCACACCAGAAATTCTTACTTTATTAGGTGTAACAGAAAACTATACGAAAGATATTGCTCAAATTAACTTAAGTGTTATTTGTAACCAATAAAATTGTTCAACTCTAAACATTAAAGCCATGAGTATAAACATTAAAATTTTAGGAGTAAAAGATGGCGATGCCAACATCATATCTTTAACAAAAGACAACAAAAGCTTAGTAATACTTATTGATAGCGGTGAAAAAAGTTTTAAGAATAAAGTAATTAGTGAACTAGACAAAACACTTACGCCACTAAAAAAGAAAGCACCCGATTTAATAATTTGTACCCATTTCGACAGTGACCATATTGGAGGCATGGTTGATATTGTAAACAAATACAAAAACAATATAGGTTATGTATGGTTGCACAAGCCAAACGAAGCAATGCAAAAAACTTTTGCATTAGCAGAAGATTATTTTAATAGGAAAATAAAACTTATACCTTCTATTGAGGCTGCCAAATTCAAATCAGAAATGCAAGATATCAATCTTTTAGAACAAGCTGAAACAGTCCTTAGAAGTATTCCTCAATTAAAAAGCTTGGTAGAAACAATAGAAAATTTTGGTATAAAAATAGAAGAGCCTTTTGCTGGTAAAACATCACTAATTGATTGGCCTGAAATTGAAGTCATTGGTCCAACAAAGAAGTATTTTGAAAAACTTTTTCCTCATGGTATTAAAGATTCAAAAAATATAATTCGTGAAGAGGTCGAATTTAACCTACTTTGTGAAACCAAGTCTTATTCTCAGAGTTCAAAAAGTCCTTGCGAAATACTCGACGAAAATCCTGATGATAAAAAGTTAACAGCAACGAATAAAGCCAGTATTATTTTTAACATTACACTTAATAATAAAAAATATCTGTTTTCGGGTGATGCCGGTATCGAATCTTTCGAAAATATACCTAATTACAAAACAGAATTAAAGGATTTGTTTTTTCTTAAAATTCCTCACCATGCTAGTCGTAATAATATTTCAAGTGAATTAATTTCTATAATGAAGCCTAAATATGCTTCTGTTTCTGGTGAAAAGTATTACGACCAAGAAGTAGAAGGTTGTCTTCAAAATAAAGGTACACAAGTTAAAATTGCATGTGATAATGACGTGGAATTATCGGTCAATAATCAATTTATTGCATTTCAATAAGAATATTCATTACAATAAAATCCCCACCCGCCCGCCCAAAGAGGAAGTAAGGTATTCGTCATCAGTTGTCAGCAAAAGCCACGCCAGCCCGTTGCAGCACTTGCTTTATACATGTTTGTTTTCTAAGGTAAAGCAAAAGCTGCACCGCCTTTCAGGTGCTCCATTTCATTCCGCAGTCTGTCATGCCTTTTGCTGTTCCGCCTTCTTCCTCATGGCAGCCTCCACTGTCCTGCAAGCAGCTTTACTCATTTCGCCTGCATTTCACTTCAGGGCTTCACTTCGTAAACTTCGTTCAACATCCCTACGTTCCATTCCGGCTCCATTCCTTTCAGCAACTTGCAGTCCACCGGCTGCCCATGTTTGGCTCGCCTGCTGGTCGCCACCGGCTGCGGGGCTGTCATGGTTTTTGTAAGCATGGCTGGTATAATCATTTTTTTAATCGGTAGCCATGCAAAAAACAACAAAAACACACGCCAGCCCCTTGCTGCAAGCAGTAGCCATCCCCCGGCCTCGTTCCTCAGCCTCTCAGTCTGCCACCGGTGGCTCCACTCGCAGACGGCTCGCGCCGAAAAAAACAAAACGTCCGCAAGGCATTGCACCCGTTTTGTTTTTTATGAAAAGACAGCATTACGGCAGGCTTGTTTCTCGACCTCATCGTTTACAGCATCTTAAAACATTCTAAAAATCAAAATCCGGAATAATCATCATTCCATACACCAAACATAATAGCAAAGTTACAGGTCTGGTTGCTAATGCTGACAAGGGTTCACTTCGCCAGTCTCAAAAAATCTTCCTTTTTCTTTTGCAAAAATCAGGGGCAAAACAAAAAGAGTATTTTTTGGCCTGCCCTTGCAGCTATGGCCCCCAACCTGTGGACACACAAGCATTATGTTTCGTTGTATCGTTCGTTGTAAGTTGGGCGGCTGGTGGCTTCTCGCTTACGTCTACAGGGTTCCCGGTTTTCGCTTCTACTTCCTGCGTCATACCGGTTGGTACTACATTAAGCTCTTGTGGCTTTCGTTCTCTTTAAGTAGGCTCCCGTTTTAGGCCTTATGTTTGTAATAGCATAAGTTTCGAGGTATTTATTAGATTTATATTGAGAAGTATAAATAATTTAATAACCAAGAAACTTATGCAAACACAAAGTAACAAACTAGATTTTACTGGTCAAAACATTTATGTTGGTTTTGACGTCCATTTAAAAAGTTGGAAAGTAACAGTAATGACGGAAAAGATGGTATACAAAACATTTTCTCAATCTCCCAGTCCAAAGGCTTTACATGAGTACCTTATCAATCATTTTCCAGGAGGTAGTTATCATTCAGCTTATGAAGCTGGTTTTTGTGGATACTGGATACATAACCAGTTAAAATCGTTCGGGATTAATTCAATTGTAGTTAACCCCTCAGATATTCCTACAACGAATAAAGAAAAAGTTCAAAAGGAGGATATGCGTGACAGTAGAAAAATAGCTCGTTGTCTAAGGGGTGGTGAACTTACTGCTATCTATGTCCCTTCTGAGAAAACATTGGAGGATAGAGCATTCATCCGTACTAGAAAAATGTTGACTAAAGATTTGTCAAGGTATAAAAACAGGATAAAATCATTTTTACATTTCCATGGCATCGATTTGCCTCCTGCTTTTAGCAATCCTAAAAGCCATTGGTCTAAAAGGTTTATGAATTGGTTAGAATCAATACCAATGAAACAAGACAGTGGCTCAAAATCTTTGCAAGCATTAATCAATGAAAGTAAACACTTAAGACAAAGTCTTTTAAATATTAATAGACATATGCGTACATTATCTCTAACAGAAGAATATCGAGAACAAGTTGCTTTGCTTCAAAGTGTACCGGGCATTGGCATTACAACAACAATGACACTATTGACTGAATTGGAAACAATGGACAGATTCAAAAATATTGACAATTTATGTGGTTTAATAGGTTTGGTGCCATCAACTAATTCAAGTGGAGATTCCGAAAAAATAGGAGATATTACACCAAGAGGTCATCAAGTATTACGGTCAGCATTAATTGAGAGTGCTTGGGTCGCAGCTAGAATAGACCCTGCTTTGTTGAAATCTTTTCAAAGCTATTGTAAGCGAATGGAACCTAACCAAGCTATTGTTAGAATAGCAAAGAAGCTCCTAAGTAGGATTCGATATGTATTAAAAAACAAACAACCATATGTGTGTGCTGTGGTTAAATAATACTTTCTATAAAATCAATCATTTATGTAATACTGCTATAAGCCTCCTGCAGTTCATTTAGAATCTGCTATTTTTAGGCCGCAGATTACATTCTATAAAAATTAAAGCAAGGTAATGCAGCCATTTAGGTCTGTTGATAGAAGGTTGTTTTTATAGTTAAGTTTAAATTTTTGCAAATATATTTTTACTTGGCTGGGTTTTCTTAGCCATATTAGGATACCTGCATCTAATAATGAAAGAAGGGGCAATAAACCCCTTTCAGATGCAGTAAATCCATAAAGCATATTGCTAACAGGTTGCTCCCCAGCAGAGCCTGTTTCCTCTTAAGCTTTACATTTATAAAAGTACAAAATATTTAGAAAAAAATACTTCGAAAATTTGGATTACAACATAGAAGGGGGCTTACTTTTATTTTTTTGTGCATCAACTAAAAAGGCCAATAGCCAAAATTTCAAAAATAAAAAAAGGCAGCAAAGATAGGCCGTCCGTTACGGCTTATAAAGGTCATGCCCTACGGGTTTTACAAAAAATCTCCAACCCTCCTAAAGTCGGGTAGTATTTTTCGTAAAAACCTTGACAAGCCTTCACATCCAGCCTGTTTCAATGGCTTTCTTTTTTCTTTTTTTCTCGTTTTTTCTTTCTTCTTTGTCGAAATAGATGTGCGAAGCGCAGCAAGCAAGCATTCGAGCTTAACTTTTAAATGCGCATACTATGGAGACTTTTACCGTAAAATCAGTTACCCGGATTGAAGAAAATAAAAACCCTCATTTCTTTGTTTTAAGCAAAGGTCTAAATTCCGGCAAACCTATTTTACATCCTTGCCCTAATTGTTTTAAAATAGAGGCTGAAAATAAAGAATTTAAAGAAACATTATATTGGGTGGCTTATGCACTTTGGAGGTCAAAAGCGTTTCATCCCTATTTAATTGGGTCGGTTATCCCATTTATCCGTATCGGGGACTTTAAACAGGTTATCAGCGAAAAATTAGAAGTGGTAAAAGTACATCCAGCAGAATTTACCAGGACAATTGAAAAACTAAGGTTCATTGAAATACAGGAAAACCAGCTCAAAAAAAATCTAAAGTTGGTACAGGAATTAAAACAGGCCTATGTGTACCGGTTCTTTAACCCGTAATCGTTGAGGTTACGAACGAAAAAAAGCCCGGGGGCTGAATCCGGGCTTCAAAACTCAAAAGCTGGGGACTGTCATTCCCCTTCGACAGTTGCCTGCGCTACGGCGGTCATCACTCCTCCTGCGACGGTCAGATATCCGGCAGCCGTCACGATTGCCGCAGGTAAGACCACTGGTGAAGCGATTAAAGCCCCACCAACGGCTGCCAGGCTGATACCTACTGTACGAATGATTTTAAAGAATTTCGATGTGGGAGCGGTTAGACGCTCCAGTATGCTAAGTTCCTTATTTGCCATGTTCTTTATGATTGAAGATGAACGATTCAATGTGGTTAATCCGCTTTTCAAGGAATTCAATCCGCTGGTTCATTAGCTCGTTGATTCCCTTGAATTCGGTTTTGATAAGAGCTGTGATAGTCTTTACCTCGGTAACATCTTTTTCCACACGCTTAAAATCCGAATGCAGTTGCTTCATGAAGTAAGCGACCACGGCCAGTAAACCGGACAAAACGGAGTAGAAAACGATTTCAGGGCTTGTCATAGTACTAAAGATTAAACTCCGGAAATACGAACAAGGCTTAAAGCATTTGCTTTGCCACCTTTTAAAGCATAGTTAACGCCATTTACCTGTTGATAGAACTCAACACCCAATATCAAAAATAATGGGTTTGTACTATTGGCTTGTAAGACACCTGTTAAATCAGAACCGGCTATCTTGGCAGATGATAGTTCAATGTCTGCACTTTGGGCACTTACAATTTCAAAGGTATTTGCTTCATAATTAATGTCAGCCCCAGCCATAATCAATCGTGCATGGGTTGCTCCGTCAGGTGCACTGATAGCATTGGTTGGAATGAATGCAGGGATAGAAACAGTAAATGTACCAGTCACCCTGTCAATAGAAGCCACATAAGCCATGTAAAGGGTAGACGAAAGTTTTCCTTCGATATTAAAATCAAACCCCTGCAAAAGTTCCAATTCCCCGTCCAGAACATTCCGTTTTCCACGGATACTGGTGGAATCAGCTTTAACCACTTCCATCATCGACTTGGTCAACCGGCTGACCATTTTACTATCTGCTGCATTCTGCAGATAGTTACGAAAAGCAAGCCTCAACAATTTCCCTGCACTACCGGCCCTTCCAAATTCGCTGTTATTTTCCCGGGTGCGCTGAAAAGATTCATCACTTTGGATTCGGCTTGCATCAACTCCCCCTTTCGAACGGGCTAAAAGCCCATCTTTAGATTTATAGAAGGTCACATCTCCGATAGTTCCTTCTAGTTTGATAATTCCACTCTGTTTTGCCATATCACTAAAATTTAGTTAAACATGAGCAAAACTATTTCAAGCGCAAACGCTTTCAAAATAAGCGCTTCCGCTATTGTACAAAACAGCCGCATTTATACCAAACATTCCTAATTTGGTAATTACGAGGAAATAGTAAATTTGTAGATAGATACGTCACGGAAAAGCCGTGTCAGAGTCATGGATAATTCGATGTAAAGTGCAAATGAAAACAAATCGCATGATAATTTATCCTAAGGATGTGCAACGGATAACAGGCAAAAGCAACCGGTACGGTAGGCAGCTGCTCATCAAAATTAAAATGAAGTTTGCTAAAGAACCTCATCAGTTTGTAAGCATTGATGAATTTTGCCAGTTTACCGGCCTCGCATCCGAACAAGTCATCCAGTACCTGAATGATTAAGTTTGCTTCAAACGAAGCAATACAAATCACATCAAACAAAATGCTCATTTCCAATATAATTTGCACATTTTTAGGGTTCTTTGCATTCGAAAGTCACGGCTTTTTCATATATTTGCATTAGAATCGGAGTTCAGTAAAAAGCCTTTTTCAAACTCAAAATAATTGAGAACTAAATAGTGAACCCGCCGAAATTGTTCTTTTCAAAGTCCTGATAAAAAGATATTTGCAGACATATGGGGTAATCGGAGTACCCCGACAAAACAAAAAACCTGACAATCTACTGTTTTTAACAGATTGTCAGGTTTTTATATTTGTGCAAGCGTATAGAAAGTTCGAATAAACTACCGGCCAGTTATCTGAAGGTAATCTACCTTTGTAATCTGATAATGTGTCAGGGCTTCAGTATAATAATCCCACGATTGCTGAAGCTGTGCCTGGGCATCGAGCATATCGGACACATTAATTATACCCGCCTCGTAGTTATCCTGGTTTACCTTCACATTTTCTTCTGCCTGCCGTATAGACACTTTTGCCAAAAGAACTTGTTGGTAGGCTTCGTCGAGCGTGTTGCGTGCCTGTTGCATTTGCAGTAACAGTTTTTCTGTATTGTCGGTCACACTGTTCTTATTCTTTTCTTCCTTCAACCTACGCTCTCTCATTTTGTATGAAGCTTCCCACCAACCGGAAATTGGAATTTTTACAGATCCGAAGACCAGCCCGAAAGTGGTGTTGCCGCCATCTATGATGTCCATATACTGTGCTCCTACACCAACTCCTACCTGAGGCAAGTATTCGCCGCGCTGCATTTTTGTCTGATATTTTTCGGCTTCAGTACTTTTTTGCAAAAGTTTATATTCCGGGCGGATTGTTAGAGCCTGCTGATGATCAACATAAATCATCGGCGAAGGTTCAGCTTCGGGAATGGTATCGGAAAAACTCACTCCCGAACTATAAATCAAACCCACATACTGGCAGAGTGCCATTTTAGCCAGTTCAATTCCGTTGGATAATTTCAGGTGGTTTATCTTTAATTCATTCTGTTTAAGTTCCACTTTCAACAGATCGTTTCTGGTGATTAGTCCTGCCTGAAACGCATCATTAACCTCTTTATGCAGGGTATCGACCATTTGGATGTATCGTTCCAGAGTTTTCATCTTTTCGTTCAGCGATACAATTTGCCAATATTGTTTTTCAGTTTCCAGAACTATTTCATTTTCCGTCGAAACCCGTTGTAACTGGTTGACTTCTATGCCTATCTTGGCAAGTTTATTTCCGGTTGTTATACGGAAGCCGGCAAAAACAGGCTGTGTGGCCGTAACCAATCCGATAGTTCCATTTTCGAGCATCGAAAAGGAGATACCAGGGAAATAAGCGAATTGGGTTGCGGATGGCAGGTTTGCCAAATTTCCATCGTACACCGGAAGGTTTCCTCCCGGCACACCTATTTTAAGCAATGGCTTATCGTATCGAAAAGAGAGAGCAGTAGCATCAACTTGTGGAAAATATTTGGTGAAAGCTGCCTTTTTCTCCTGTTCCGATGTTTCAATGTCGAGTATTTTATTTTTTACCTGCGCATTGTTTTGTATAGCCAACGATTTGCACTGCTCCAATGAATAATTGTTTTGGGCAGAAAGTGCCGGAATAAAGCCGAGCAAAATTGCAACTGTCAAAATTGCAGATTTCATTTTCCCATTATTTGAAAGTTCATCAATAGTTACTTTTTTCTTGTTTTTGTCCATTTTCCGGAAAATTAACCAGTAAGCCACCGGCAAGATAATAACCAGCAATATCATCGAGGTCAAAGTTCCGAAACAGATAACTGTTCCCATTGGTTCCCAAAGTCCGCTTTTACTAATGATCATAGGGATAACGCCCATTGACGCTGCCATAGAGGTGAGAAAAATCGGACGCATCCGTCGTTTTCCGGCTTCAAAAGCTGCTTCCAGTACGGTTTTTTTCTCATCATTGCGTAGTTTTTCAGCATAATCAAGCATAATAATACCGTTACGGACCAAAATACCAATCAAACTGATAATGCCCAAAATAGAGGTTACTCCAAAATCTAATCCCATTATCAATATTCCAATTACTGCCCCGACTATGCTTAACGATGAAGAGCCCAGTACCAGCAAAGCCAGGTTGAGTTTCCGGAAATGGAACACCAAAATCATGAAAACAATAAATATACTCATAATCAATGCACTAATAACTTTTGGCAATATCTCATTATCAAACTCATTCGCACCACCATATTGGATACTGGTTCCAGAAGGTAACAATTGGTTATCTGCTATTTTTTTCACCGAACGGAAAACATCGTTGGTATTGGCATTTCTTGCCACATCACCCTGTACAGTAATAGTACGGATTCCGTTTCGCCGTACAATCTGTCCCTGTGTCCAATCGGGTTTCACATTGGCAATCTGCCGTAAAGGGGCTGAAACCCCAGGGATAATTGAGTGTATGTATTCATTTCCAATATCACCGTAAGAAGCTTCATGGTCGCGTTCGGCTTTCAGTTTTACAGAAACCGGGTAGTCGTTTTCCCATAAAGTGGTTAACGGCAATCCATCAAAACGCATGGCCAGGTTAGTGGCAACTATTGTTTTGGTAATCCCAAGCCTGTTGGCCTCTGTTTCATTGATATCAACACGTGTTCCCGGTAACATCTCTTCATAATCTGTATGTACCCAGACTAATCCGGGAACTGTCCGCATTTTTATTGACAGTGAATCAGCTATAGTCTTAAGATCAGTCAAATTATTGCCTGAAACGCGTACTTCAATAGGGTTGCTTGCCAATTGGTAATCGAGTTGCTTGAACCGGATATGAGCATTCGGGAAATAATCGGCATATTTAGGTGTATACTCATCCAGTAAATCTTCAGTTTCACGATTTGAATTAGTATTTACAATAAACTGGGCATAATTTTTATCAGCCATTTTTGGGGCATAAACTGTATGGAAACGCGGAGAGCTGGTGCCTGTAAATGAGGAAATCGATTTCACCCGTTTATCCTTTTTTAATATTTTCTCAAGACTGTCAGCTACAAAAGCTGTTTGTTCCAGTGAACTTCCCTTTGGCAAATAAATTTCAACTGCAAACTGGTCGCGGTCTGCAATTGGCATCAATTGCTGAGGTACCTGCGTAAACAGTGCTACTCCCACTAAAACAGATAAAATTCCACCTCCGATAGTAATTGCCGGATGTCTGAATGCCCTTACCAGCCATTTTTCATATGTTTGCTGAACAATCTCTAAAAAACTACGATGGTTTTTCTTGTTTTTTTGTTCTGAATCTATAAATCCCTTTTTGATAAAATAATATTCGAGGAACGGAATGACCAGCATCGCAACTAAAAGTGAAATCCCCAATGTAATAGTTACAGTCCATGGAAACAAAGTAATAAAATCCCTAATCATTCCTGTGGTGGTAAAAAGAAAAGGGAAAAATACGATACTTATAGCCAGTGTAGCCGAAAAAATAGCTTTAAAGAATTCTTTGGCACTACTGATAGCCGCATTCCAGCGCGACATGCCATGATCGAGTTTTTCCATATAACTGTCAACAATCACTATGGAATTATCCACAATCATACCAAGCACCACAATCAAAGCAGCCAGAGTAACTGTATTTAGTTCAATTCCAGCTACAAACATAATCCCCAACGAAATAAAAATAGTGACTGGGATAGAGGTTGACGCAACTGTCGCCGCCCGTAACGGTAATAAAATAATAGTGACCAGAATAACAGCAATAATGGCAGAAAGCATTTCTAACAAGAATGTTGTAACGGAATCGCCCACAACTTTCGGCTGATTAGCAATGCGTTCGATCTGGACATCTTTTGGTAATTCCTTCTGAAACTGGTTTAATACCTCCTCCACCTCCTTTCCGTATTGGGTAATATTATTTCCATCCTGCATTTCCATGGAGATCAGCAGGCATTTATGTCCGTTATTAGTGATGTAACTGTCCTGTTTGGGGTATTCGCGTACAATGCGGGCTACATCTTTAAGCCTTATGATATTCCCCCCCGGGTCGGAATAAATGATCTGCTCGGCAATATCCTTTTCTGTATTATAGGATGGCGAAATATAAATAGGCGCTACAAACTGGTCATTATCCACAGTTCCGCTCATGGTTGTGAAACCTTGTGTAAACAAATTAGCAAGCAAGGTAGATGTACTTATCCCGTAATTAGTCAATTTTTCTTTTTCCAGATAAATACTGATTTGCTCTTTTTGCAAACCGTAGTGGCGCAATTTTGATACAGATTCAATACGGCGAAGACGGTTTTCCAGTTCATCAAGGTAACTTTCCAGTTCGCGGTAAGTTTTGCTGTCGGATTCGAGAGTAATCAACAAAGCCGAGGTTTCGCCAAAATCGTTGTCGGACATTAAAGCCAAAACTCCGGAAGGCAGTTGCGATTTAAAATTATTCAACCCATGGTTCAATTTTGCCCAAAACTCATCAGAATTACTGACATTATCGTTCAACTCCACAAAAATGATCATCATCCCGTTTTTTGAATAGGAATAGGTTTTTGCCTTTTTAATTTCCTTGTAACCGAACAAATACTTTTCTACTTTAGAAGTCAGTTGCTCTTCAACTTCTTCTGAACTGGCCCCCGGATATACGCCAATAACCAATCCCTGATGAATGGTGACCACAGGAAATTCCTGGCGGGGCATTACAAACAGCGCATAAACACCCAATCCAACCAACAGTGTTATAATCAAAAACACGATCTGCCTGTATCGCATAGCAGATTCAACAATACCTATTTTTTTCATCATTAATGAATTTGAATTGTTGAATTTTCATTTATTTTCTGATAACCTTCGGTAATAATCAGATCTCCGTCAGACAAACCCTCTTTTATTACCACGCCGTTACTGATTAATGGCCCTACCTTGACAGGTTTTTTTATCACCTTATTAGTCTGCGGACTGGCTACAAAAACATATTTATCTCCTTTACCATCGGTTTGAACAACCGATAGTGGTACAATAATCCTGTCGGCCATGGTAGGACTACTGATATTTACATTGCACACCATTCCCGGTTTTAATATTTCCTTCGGATTGTTCAACTCGATTTTTACAGCATAGGTATGTGAGAGCATATTGGAAAGCACTCCTATTTCTATAACTTTGCCTTCAAATAATTGATCTCCTATGGCAGAAACCCGGATCTTTGCTTTTTGTCCTTTTGCCATTCCGGAAATTTCGTTTTCAGGAACCGGAACTTTTACCTTTACTTTTTCTATTTTCACTATTTGAAAAACTGCGCTCCCAGGAATGATGCTCATGCCCGGCTCTATCATTTTTCTTCCTATCATCCCGCCGGTAGGTGCATAAAGTTTGCAATCCTTTAGATTTTTCTCAGAGATGGCGACAAGTGAATTAGCCTCTTCCAGCCCTGTTTTTACTTCTACATATTTAATTTCAGGAAGGCTTCCCTTTTTGTACATCGGTTCCAACCGGTTAAAAGCATCCTGAGCTTGTTCCTTTTTTGACAAAGCAATCTGATACATATTCTGGCAGCTTTCATTGTTCAAAACAGCCAGTAATTGGCCTTCCGAAACATTTTGCCCCTCTTCCACCAATACCTTTTCTACTGTCCCTGCAGTCAAGAAACTTAAAGGTACCGAGACGGATTCCTCAATTGTACCAATATAAGATTGCTCTGCACTTACCAAGTTCACTTCTATTTTCTGAACTTTAACTTTTACAGCCTGGTCTGCCTCGGCCAAAACTTTATTTTCCGTACCGGATGTGCATCCTGACAGTACGATTACTCCGATAGAAAACCAACGTCCTAAATGTTTCATTCTTTTCATGGTTTCAATTTTATACGTTTTAAATTATAATGCAAATTTCGTGCATTTATCGGTTTTCTGCAAATTATTCATATTTTTGTGGCCTAAAGTTTAAAAATATGGCACATAGTGTATTTCGTTACAAGCAAGAGATAATTTTATTCTTCGTTGCAGGTTTACTGTTATTCTCCGGCTTGGACAAGATAGAAGTAAACATAATGGAGGCCCGTAATTTTGTGTCTGCCCGTGAAATGGTGCAGAACGATGAGTATTTGCTCACCACTATGAATGGCGAACCTCGTTACCAAAAGCCACCTTTACCTACGTGGCTTACTGCTGCTTCGGGAAGAATTTTTGGTTTTGATTCCCTTTTTGCCTTGCGGTTGCCTGTAACGATTATAACCCTTCTTATGGTTTTCGCTTTTTATTATTGTTCCAAACTTATGGGATTAAGTCCAAAGCAGAACCTGAACAATGCTTTGATTCTGATAACGTCATTCTATATATTTTTTTCCGGCCGTGATAATCAATGGGATATGTACACTCATAGCTTTATGCTCATTAGCATCTATTTTCTTTGGAAAGCGTTTCAAAAGGAGTCCGGTGGTTTGCAAGACAGTTTACTCGCAGGAATATTTTTAGGTTTTTCCATATTAAGCAAAGGTCCTGTCTCCCTTTATTCACTGTTTTTACCCTTCATTATAAGTTACGTTGCCGTGTATCGTATTCCACTTCGTAAAAGTGGTATTCACTTGTTGAATATGCTCCTGACAGGGTTGATTATCGGCTCCTCCTGGTATATATATGTTAGAATCAAAGATCCCGAATACTTCCGGACCATAGCAACCCGCGAAGTATCAAACTGGACCAACTATGGAGTAAAGCCATTTTACTATTACTGGAAATTTTTTCTTCAAAGCGGCCTGTGGGCAATCCCTTCTTTTACAGCTCTGCTCTACCCCTATTTAAAGAGCAGGGTAAGCAATCTTAAGGCTTACCGGTTTTCTATTCTATGGACCATACTTACAGTCGTTTTTCTATCTCTGATCCCGGAAAAAAAGGTGAGGTATTTAGTTCCATCGCTTATACCGTTGGCACTAACAACCGGATTTTATATTGAATATCTGATCAACCGTTTCAAAAACATTGTTTCAAAGAAAGAAAGAATATGGGTCAGGTTTTCTTTTGGAGTTGTTTCGCTTGTCGGGTTCGTATATCCTTTTGCCCTTTTATTTCTACTTAAAGGGGCTGTAATGGATTATCTCCTCCTTTATGTTTTATCCTCAATACTGGTTATCATTAGTGCTGTAATAATTATCAAAGGGTTGATTTCTAAAAATTTCAGCAATGTATTCTACTCTACAATAGCCTTGTTTACTATCGCGGTTGCAGCTGCTTTCCCTATGTCAGAAAAGATTTTTATTAACCCGGACTATGCACCTGCGAGCAAGATCCTGGCAATCGGAAAGCAGTCCAAACTAAAAACCTACCGTATATCAGACTTACCACCGGAATTTATCTGGGACTTTGGCAAATCGGTCCCGTTACTTCCGCAAAATGGTAATCCAGGCAGCATTCCTGCTGAAAAACAGTTTGGTCTGATAATAAACATTGTTAACGACACTTTAGCTCTCAAAGAACGGTTCTCTGAGTATAAAATTACACGAATCGGCAGAATAGACCTGAATTACAGAAACAATAACAGAAGTCGGTTGAAAAGGGACTACTATTTATTATCAAATTAATTATCCCATAAATGAAAAAAGAAATATTAGTCAATCCTAACTATTCTCAATTTAAAGATTTCATAGAACAAATACCAGACAACTTTGATACCTTAGGAGTCCCTCTTCGTCTCAAGCGAAACGAGATCCGGTTAGTTGAAGTAAACGGAGTTTCTCTGGTTATTAAATATTTCAGACACCTGACAATTGCAAACAGGTTTATTTACGCACATATACGAAAATCAAAATCCCGCAGAGCCTACGAACACACAATGTTCCTTTTGAGCAAGGAGATATCCTCGCCAGAAGCGGTTGCATACATCAACTACTACAAAAACGGTATGCTTTATAAGAGCTTTTACGTATGTCTGCATACCAATTACAAGTCTATCCGGGAATTTCTAAAACTTCCCTTATCAGAATCCAAAGAGGCATTGGAAGCTTTCGCCCGTTTCTCCTATAAGCTCCATAAAAACGGAATATTTCACAAAGACTACAGTACCGGCAATATTCTCTACCAACTCTCCGGTAATAGTTATGATTTCTGTCTTATAGACAATAACCGGATGAAATTTTGCCGTTACTCTTTTCTGAAAGGGATGCGTAATATGAAACGTCTTGATATACAAAGTGAATGTATGGGCATTATTGCCGCCGAATATGCAAGGGTGGCAAATGTCAACGAAATTAAGACACTTAATGCCATGACCATTTATAGATTACAGCATATGGACAGGAAATCCCTAAAAAAGAAAATCAAGTCGTTGAAAAAATTGATGCCCGGCAAGTAAGACCTAAGATTTAACAATAACAGACCCGGTGATTTAACACTCTTTGCAATATATTAAAGTATTGTAATTTTGTTTTTGCATGAAAACAAATTTTTCTTGTTTTGTCCGATGAACATGGTGTGGCCACTGACAGAATTGAATATGATGTGCTTGCGGAAAACAAAGAATTGCTAACTTTGCAAATAGCACAAGCAGAAAACGAAGTAAAATAGACATTTTTTCAAATACATAGCCGAAAAATCGGTTGAACAAGCCAGAGTTATAGGCATATCCGATCTTTTGGAAGCACAGGCTATTTTTCAAAATGCAAAAGAAACTCTTACCGAAACTAAATGCAACTATCAAATAAAAAAGGCAAAGTATTTACAGTCAATAGGAAGGTACAAGTAATTTTTATAATTTCGACCCTCATTTTATTGTGCTTTCCCTGTGTTGTATATCCTCAAAATGCCGATAAAAATACTTTGTCCGCAATTTCTACATTCAACATGTTTCACGATCCAAGTTATATAACTATACTCGGAGGTATTGGAAATCTGGAATCATTGGTATTCGAGGCAGACATTGTTCCATATTATACACTGAGCATAAACCGCAAGGCCAGATGGGCAATAGAGTTATCTCCCCGTGTATTGCTGCGGATGTACGACAGCAAGTCATTTCCTGTTAGAACACCCTCATTTCTGCCCAGAGTTACTTTTTTCTATAACATTGTAGATAACAGCGATAATAAAAGAGACTGGTTTGCCTATTTCTCATGGTATCACCACTCTAACGGGCAGGATGGTTCTTTTTTTAACGAAGATAGTTGCACAATCAATACCCTTTCCGGAAATTTTGCTACAAATTTTTTCGAAGGAGGAACCTTTATCTCACGTCCAGACAAAAAAAGATCGTTCATAATAAATTATCATAAGATCTCCCTTAGCTATTGTTACCATCAAAGCCCTGAACTAAAGTCTATTTATGGAAGATTTCGTCTATTTTACGACTACAACACATCTATAAATCTCACTAACAAGGCTAATCATAAATCATACCTGATTCAGTCGTTGAAATTAGGGTGGATTGCAGGTGATTTTGGTCATGCAAAAGCATTTGACAATAAAAGAGTAATGTTTAAGTATACTCTTTCGTACAGACCTTCATTTCTGGAAGACATCAGCATTTTTGCTCAATATTATTACGGACAGGACTATTACAACATATACTTCAACCGTACATTAAGTGTGCTTCGGTTTGGTATTGCCGCCAAGATGTCTTTTAACAATAATTATTAGCGGAAATCATATTTTTATCGTTTTAAAAAAAAATTCTTACCTTGCAACTCTATAGCTACTGTAGAATGTAGAAGATTTTTGAGTATAAATTTTACTTACAATTTAGCACTATATTATTAACCCAAAATATTATCAAAAGTGAAAAAATTACTTGTTCTAATTCTATTATCCGTCTGGATGATACCCCCTGTCTCTTTTGCGCAAGGGCAAAAGAAGTATATTCTTGAAGGCAAGGTTACTACCTATGGTACTGACGAACCTGTTTTATCTGCTAATGTGATAATTAAAGAGCTAAACGTCTGGGGTTTTTCAGATGAAAAAGGTCTCTTTAAGATTACAGACATTATTCCAGGCACCTACACTCTGGAGGCATATATATTAGGCTATCAAAAAATTTCAATACCAATAACCATTTCGAAAGATGTTTCAGGTTTAAAGCTTCAGCTTAAAGAGGAGAATCTGACACTTGATAATGTGATTGTTACTGCAAAAAGGGGGGGAAGCATGAACTCCTCTTCGAAAGTAGAAAAGGCAGCTATTGAACATATTCAGGCATCCAGTCTGGCAGATGTAATGCAGTTGATGCCTGGTAACATCATTAAGAATCCAACCTTGAGGGAAGCTAACAATGTTTCTATCAGGACAATCAGCACTGAAGACTATGATAATCAGAGAGGCGTTGGTCTTATGATCAATGGTTCGAGAGTCTCCAACGATGCATCAATGGTTCTGGATAAAACCAATACCAATAAGACAGCAGTTTCCGTAGACTTCAGAAACTACTCAACAGACAATATCGAATCGGTAGAGGTTCTTAAAGGAGTCCTCTCTGCTGAGTATGGAAATGTTACATCAGGTGCCATTCTGGTTACCACTAAGGCCGGCGTGACTCCTTTTGAAGCCAGGGTAAAAACAGACCCTAACACAAAAGCGTTTGCAGTAAGCAAAGGTTTTTCCGTAGGCAAAAAAGCTGGTAACATCAACATCGATGTCGACTATGCAAGGGCATTCAAAGATTGGACCTCTCCTGTAGATGTTTTCGACAGAACAACATTAGGTATAACCTATTCAAACACATTCAACGTAGACAAAAGGCCATTTAGGTTTAACGCAAGGGTTAGTGGCTATATCTCAGGCAATAAGGTAGAAAGCGACCCCGATGTTTCCAAATTGGATTATTCCAAAATACGTAACAGAAATCTTTCAGTTTCCTTGTATGGTAACTGGTTGATAAGCAAACCTTGGATCACCTCTCTGAACTACAATCTTTCCGGTACATATCAAAACAACTATACTAAGAACTACACTGTAGCTGCTCAGTTACCGCTCCCTACAACAAGTACAACCGTCAGTGGAATCAGCATAGGAACCTATACCAACGCGTTTAATGAAGAGGATGAAAGAATTGAAGATATTCCAATTTATGCCAATGCAAAGGTAACTGCCAATTTGAACAAGAAAATCAATAAAGTGCTTACAAAGACAGTTCTGGGTTTTGAGTTCAATACGGAGGGGAATGAAGGTCGCGGAACTTTCTATAACAGCGGTACTCCTCAATTTTACAGAGGAAGACAATACAAAGATGTTCCATTCATGTCGGATCTGAGTGCGTTCTTGGAAGAGAAAGTAACTGTTCCTGTATTTGCAAAAACGTCCTTAGAATTGACAGCCGGTGTCAGAGCAAATAAAATGTTGATTGACGGGTATAACTACGATCCTAATTTTGAACCTCGTTTCAACGGTAAATACTCAATTATCCCTTCAAGAAGAGAGGGTGCTTTGAGATCCTTGGCATTAAGAGGGGGCTGGGGTATACTTAAGCGTCTACCATCAATCGTTCAACTCTATCCAGGCCCTAGGTATATAGATGTAACACTCTTCCAATACAGAAACACAGCAACATCCGAGCAGCTTGCAGTTATTCAGACTGCAGCCATTGATGACAAGCTCGACTATAATCTTAAGCCAGTTACGACTACTAACATGGAATTAGGAGTAGATTTCAATCTCTTTGGCATTGAAGCTGAGTTAACATATTTCAAGGAAGATATGGAAGATGGTATAACAAATAATTATTCTTGTTTTTCAGAGTCATTTGACTATTATAATACAGTTTCTTCTACCACAGCATCTCCAATATACCAGAATGGAAGAGTCTATGCCAAAAATTCATCAGGGGAATATGAAGCAGTGCCATACACAACCCGACAACTCTTCAAAAATTACTACAGACCAGATAACCGTGCAACTGTCAACAAATGGGGTATCGAGTATGATTTGAACTTTGGCAAGATCAACGCAATAAACACCTCCGTAATAGTAAACGGCGCATACATGAGAAGTAAAAGTACACAAGCAGGGCTTGAATATAGCTACAACAACTATGTTGACCCTATTGATCCTAACAAGCAACAACAATATGTAGCAATTTACGAAGGTGACGCAGATGTTAGCCTTGGCAGTGGGAGAGAAAGATTTTCTACCAACATCAATCTGGTTACTCACATCCCTTCAATAAGAATGATTGTTTCCTTGATTACTCAATGTGTATGGATGGAAAATAGCTGGAACATCTACGATAACAAAATCTACAAACTGGATTCGAACGGTGAACCTGTATATGGAAATTATAACAATCAGACCAATGAGGAGACATTATACAGAGCACCTCTTTACTATATGGATATGAATGGTACAGTAAGACCATTCAGCGACTATTGGACCACAACAGATCAGAATCTCAAGACTCGTTTGGGTATGCTTATAGAATCGCAAAATAGAAGTTACTGGTTCAGAAAAACAGGATATGATCCATATTTTATGGCAAACATCCGCGTAACAAAGGAGATTGGCAAACTTGCCCAGCTCTCATTCTACGCAAATAACTTCACAAACTCCAGACCAATACTCAAAAACAAGGCAAGACCAAATGCTACTGGTGCCCGTAAGAACACCAAAATCTACTTTGGTGCTGAGTTAAAATTAACATTTTAATACTGAAAAAAATGAAAAATATTAAGATACTTTTTCTTCTGATTGCATCCGTTAATCTATGGGGATGTATGAAGGATCTAAAAACAGATGACTTTTCAGACGATGCTATAAGCTCTACAATAACTATAAGCGTTTCAATGCCTCAGGGCTATGACTATAGCACAGCCGGGCTTACTGTCAAGCTTAACGATCCAAGTACCGGATTAGTTTTCTCCGGTCAAACAGATCAGAGTGGAGTTGCCTCAATAAGAGTTGCTCCAGGCTCATATTTTGCCACTACAGAGACAAAACACTCTACCGGTAAGTTAATCTATATCTTTAACGGAACCTCTGATAAAATCCGCGTTACACCGTCAGACCCAAAGACAGTAAATTCTAATCTTCCTCTGAATGTATCAAAATCAGGTCAGATAATTATCAAGGAGATATACTACGGCGGTTGTACAAATCCTGCTGACGGAAAAACCTATGGGAGCAAGGACCAGTATTTCATTCTTTACAATAATTCAGATGACGTTGCATATATAGACTCTCTCTGTGTGGGAGTGGTAGATCCATGGATAGCTCTTTCAAGTGGAAAAACATCACCATGGGTTAAGACCGGGACAAACGAACTTAGGGATTCTGTCCCGAATTCTCTTATCGGCTGGATGTTCCCTGGAAATGGCAAAAGCCATCCACTTCAACCCGGCGAACAGGTTGTTGTATCTCTAAATGGTATTAACCACATAACAGTTTGTTCGACTTCGGTTGATCTTTCAAAACCTGATTACTGGGCAATATACAATTCAATCCTGACACCCATGCAGACTGCTCCGGAGCCCGGAGTAAGTCTTCTTGATGGCTTCTGGAAATGCGGAACTTCAAAAACATATATAGTTGCTCCACAGGGACCAGCTCTATTTATTTACACTTTGGGAGGGAAAACTACAGATCAATTTGTTTCTGACACATACACCTGGAAACCAGGCCAGTCTACCAGGAATTTTGACTGTCTGATGGTTGACAAGAATCTGGTTTTAGACGGCGTTGAGTGTCTCAGAAACACAACTGACACAAAGAGACTAAGACCCGAAATTGACAATGGTTTCACAATGGTAGACGGTACTGGTACCGGCCAGGCTGTTCACAGAAGAGTTGACGAAGTTGCTACAAAGGCAGCCGGAGGCAGAATCGTTTACATGGACACCAACAACTCTTCAAATGATTTTGTAAAGACATCTAGACCCTCATTGTCAAACAATTAAATTAATACATTAAGATGAAAAATAAAATTATATATGTAATAACTATTGTGGCGATGGGTCTTCAATCAGGAACGCTGTTGGCACAAAAGTCCTCAGATAAGTGTGCATACACTTTTGAGAGATTGGAGAAGAGAGCACCTTGGATCGCTTCAGATAACGCTGCCGGTCTGGTTTTTAACAACACATTGAATTTTTCCACAGTTGGAGCTTACTACGGTTATCAGGACGGAGATTACAGAAACTACAACGATCCGGGCAAATATCAAAACTTCGGCGCCCAGACCAAGTCATATGTTAAGGCAAAAAAGGTGTACTTCTACGGATCATTCAACTACGATTATGGTATTAAAAAAGATCAGGCCTGGCTTGGCACAATTTACCCCGAAGGTACTCTGAATCCCATACTGGATTCGGTACCTGGCAAGGTTATGAGAGAGGATTACATCCTTGCTGCCAAAGTCGGTTATTCTATAAACGAAAATTGGTCTGTTGGTGGTTCTTTTGATTACCACACTGCCACTGCAGCAAAAAGGACGGACGGAAGAAACAACAATACTCTTTCACACTTTAACGTAGCCCCTGGTATTACATATCGCAAGGGTATCATAACAGCCGGTCTGAACCTTGCCTACCAGTACAATGTAGAAGAGGTAACATACTCCTATATTGGCGAAATTACCGGAAAATACATTAACTATATGGAGGGTCTATTCTTTACTACCCACTCCGGTATTTCCAATACAACCATATTAGACAGAGGTTACTACACAAATGTTTACGGAGGGGCTATTCAGTTTGAACTTAATGGCAAAGATCTTAAATTTTTCAATCAATTCAAGGTCGATTACAACAATGAGGACGATTACGAAGATGACAATCTTGTAACCAGATATGCTTGTGCAGAGGGTCTCAAATATCAGTACGATGGTTTGATTACCTACAGAAGTAAGAAAATTGACCACACCCTTGCACTTAATTTCATAAGTAATGAGCAGTTCTCATACAATATTTCAAAAATTTATGAAGAGATCCCTAGTGAACCAGGCTGGTGGACATTTTACGAATATGGAAAGACACTCAGATATATGCAGGAGATGCAACGTTACGGAGCCGAATATAAAGGTTATCTGAGACGCGGCCACGGTCTTGGTTGTTCCTGGATCGCAACGTTGGGTGCAAATTACGTAACTGTAGAAAAGGATTATAAAATATATCCTGCAAAATATCACCAGGATTATACAAACACAGAGGTATATGCCAAAATAGAGAAGAACATCAGGTTAAAAGAGAAAGGCTTCTTCGATCTTAACCTTGGAGGTAGTTATACAGACGGAGACGGTACAATGCTGGAGGTTTCAAACCCTATTACAACAGGTTCGCTGAAACTCAATGAATCCCTTTTACAGCACGATTTTGCCTATAGAACTGCAGACAGAGCCAAAGTTGGTTTTGGTGTCAAATACTCCCATATCGTCAATGCAGAAAAGGGCATGACTTTTTACGGCGGAGCAAACTACACCCACCAGTTCTTAATAGATGACGGCAATTTAAGCAACGTTCTTGACGGAGTACTGCCCGGAACATCCAGATCACTTGTACAGGTTGCTATCGGCTTGAATTTTTAGAATATATATACTCTTGAATCAATTAAGGCTGCTTCTGAAAACAGGAGTAGCCTTTTTTGTTGTCTGCCGCCAAGTACTCAGACAGATAAACTTATTCTAATACACCAGTAATAAGCGCAACAAATGCGCGACAAGAGTTTGTTGGTAACACATTTCAAAAAATAATATATAACTTAGCTATGCGAATTAAGAATTGAAATATAATAAATAAAGTATATGCACTTATTCATCTCCAATCACATGCGGAGTTATTTCTCCGGTAAGATATGATCAAGAGATTTGCAATTTTAGCATTTTTGCTGCTGACTTGGGTGAGCAATAATTATGGCCAGACTGGTCCGGAACTTAAGAACCGGTACAAGATCACAGGTAAGCTCCGTTCCACTTTAAGCGACAATGGAGTGCCTTATGCTACGGTCCAGCTAATGGACTCAAAAAATAAGACCCT
>Ga0172381_10001139_pt1 | contig 32306 bp, 44 predicted proteins | sample Leawel6488metaG_FD_119754 | JGI IMG/M metagenome (GOLD analysis project Ga0172381, IMG submission 119754) | Leachate microbial communities from a municipal landfill in Southern Ontario, Canada - Leachate well 64-88 metaG | ecosystem: Engineered > Solid waste > Landfill > Unclassified | place... | reverse complement strand
GAAGTAATATAATAGAAACAGTATTAAAATCTATTAATGATTATAGAAGTCCTGAAGAATTAAGAAAATGGGCTTGTGGAGAATTAACAGACCCATATCCTTTCGTTAGCAGTAGTCTTATAGAATATGCTGGGTCAATGGGGTGGCAACAAAATATAGATAATTGGTTAAGTCTTTTAGGTGCAATAGTTTATAAAAAATATAATATTAATTTATTTCAAAATATACCTATAGTTATTCAAAGAAAGACGGATGAAAGACCAGGATTAGAAGCTAGAAATTATTCTAAATTTAATGAAGAAATGTTTGTTGACGATACTACATTTCCAAAAAACGATTACTACTTTAAACTTATTGAACAACAAGCTAAAAATATTTATTTAAATATGAAAGGTCAATAAGATGATTACTAAAGAAGAATTAATTAAATTTGAAGAGGAAATTGGAGAATTAAATACTCAAGAATTAATTAAAAGCCCTGTTCATTTAGAAGGAAGTATTAACGGTGAATTAGAAGATAAACTTATAAAATTATTTAAAGATTTAAATATTAATAAAGATAGTTGGATTTTTAGTACTCATAGAAGTCATTATCCATGGCTATTATCAGGAAGAGACCCTGAAGAATTAAAAAAACAAATTCTTGAAGGTCATAGTATGCATATATATGGAAATAAATACTTTACTTCGGCTATTGTTTCAGGAGTAGCACCAATAGCTTTAGGAGTTGCTTACGGTCTTAAATTAAAAAGAAGCGTTGAAGAAGTATTTTGTTTCTTAGGAGATATGGCTGGCTCAGGAGGATTAGTTTACGAGTGTGTTAAATACGCTGAACAAAATAATCTTCCGATAACATACTTTATATTAAATAATAAATATTCAGTTAGGGCTTTAACTTCTGAAACTTGGGGAATTTGTGAGTATGGAGTAACAAAACTTATAGATTTAATTTTTGATAGAAAATATCCTCATGCGGGATATAAAGACTATAGGATGTTTTAATGAAACCTTTAATATCAATAGTAGCTAGTGCAATAAGAATATATCACTGGGAAAGTTTTTATAATTCACTTAAAAACAATATAATTCCTTTTGAAGTAATATTTGTTGGAAATATTAAACCTCTATTTGATTTACCTAGTAACTTTACTTGGATTTATTCTAATGAATGCCCTGCTAAATGTTATCAGATAGGTTTTGATAAAGCTCAAGGTGAGTTAATAAATTGGACTGCAGACGATGTAGAATATAACGATGGAGCTTTAGATAGAGCTTACTCTTGTTATAAAGTAGATGATAATCCTTTTAAAGTTGTAGCATTTAATTGTATTGAAAATGGTTCACTTACATCTCAAGGGCATACTATAATGGGTAAAGAAAGTCCTTTAATGTCACCAATAGGATTAATGAATAGGGAACTTCTTATTTCTTTAGGAGGATATGATAAAAATTTTTATTGTGGACAATCCGAAAATGATTTAGTGATGAGAGTTTATGAAAAAGGTGGTCACATTGAAATTTGTAAAGATGCTATTGTAAATATAGAACACGATAAAAAACATGGAAAATATTCTATATTTAGAGAAGGATATGGATTTCCTTATCATAGAAGAGACCGTAATTATCTTGAAAGTTGTTGGGTTAAACCTGATGGAAGTATATCTCAGATAAGATTAAAACCTTTTGAACCTTTTATTGAAAGATAATATGAAAAAATATAAAATTAAAGGATTTAAAAAGCCTATATCAATATGTACTTGTTGTAATTTAGAATATAGTTGTGGAAATATTTTAGGAGGATTAACTATTAGTTTAACTAAAAAAGATAATCCTGAAAATTATTCTATAATTGATATACCTTATAAGGAATTAAAAAATTTAAGATTAGTAATTAACGATAGAATAAAGCGAGGTAAATAATGATATATGGAGTTGTAGGGAATAGAAAAGGTTGGCATTATATTGACGTTCATGAGAACTTATTGAAATTAGAAGTAACATCTGACGACGCTATTGTTTCAGGAGGAGCAGATGGAATAGATACATTTGCACAATATTACGCTAAGAAAATAGGATGTGAAATGGTTATACTCTACCCCAATCCCAAAGAACCTTCTCCTCAAAGATATTTTAATCGCAATTTAGAAATAGCTAAAAGATGTGATATATTAGTTGCTTTTGATAAAGGAAGTTCTAATGGAAGCGGAACATTAAATACAATCAATCACGCAAAAAGATTAGGTAAAGAATTAATATTAATAAAGGAATAATATGTTTAAAAATAGTTTATATCATAGTACAGTAAAAGAAGAAATGGAAAAATTAGCTGAAAATCCTAAAGTAATATTTTTAGGACAACAAGTGGCTTCGGAAAACTTCTATGGAACGCTAAGTGATGTATCTAAAGATATAAGAGTAGAGATGCCTGTAGCTGAAGAAATGCAATTAGGATTATGTACTGGATTAGCTTTAGAGGGGTTTTTACCTATCTGTATTTATCAACGTTGTGATTTTATACCTAGAGCTTTTGACCAATTAGTAAATCATTTAAATTTAATAAGTAAGTTAAGTAGAGGATTATTTAATCCTAAAGTAATTATACGTACAACTATAGGTTCTACTAAGCCTTTAGATGTTGGTTTACAACACAACAAAGACTTAACTGAATTATTTAAAAAATCAGTAGATTTTCCTGTAATAAAAGTAAGTACTCCTGAAGAAGTACATTCAGCATATGAAAAAGCCAGAACAATAGATACTTCAATATTAATAATAGAAGAACAAGACCTCTATAGCGAATAAAAGGTAAAATGAACGAACCAAAAAACTTCTCTATTTTGATTCCAACTAGACACAGAATACCATTACTGGATGGGTTAATTGAAAGTATTGTCACCAATACCCAAGAATTAAATCAAACAGAAATAATTGTAATGTATGATAACGATGACAATTCTACTGCACAACAAAAACAATATTTTCTAGATAAATATGGTAATAAAATAAAATTAGAATTTTATAATAGAGAACGTTCATTTAATATGAACGGAGACTACTATAATTATATGGCAACTAATTTAGCAACAGGTAAATATTTAATAGCAGTTAATGATGACACTAAATTTATAAAATACGCTTGGGACACTGAAGCTAGGATTAAAATAGAAAAATTCTTAGAAAATAAACCCGATGGAGTATTTTATGGGGTAACTGATGATATGGAAGTTGAAAGAAAAAGAAACGAACACTATTGGTTTAGTTGTTTTCCTTTAGTTTCTAAAGCAGCAGTAAATATTATGGGATTCTTTTTTGACCCTCATATCTGGAAAGATGGAGCTGATTGGGATTTGTTAGCTATTTATAAAAATATAGATAGGGCGTTAGATTTAAGAAATGAAATTATAATACAGCATATATCCGTTAGGTCAGGCAGAAGAGGTCGAGACATTCTAGATGAAGAAAATACCCATATTAATGCTAGTATGATACCGAGAGTTCAAGCTGGTTACAATACACAAAACTATGTAGAATTTTTAAGAACTTATATCCAAAGATATGGTTCAGAAGAATATAAAGACACTAATTTCTTAAAGTTAGCCGAGGAAGGTAAATGCAAAACAATAAAACCATACTAGTAGTTATTCACGGTAGAAGTATTGAAGAATTAGAGACTCGTATTGATGAATTTAAAAACGTTAAGTGTACTTGGGCGAGTATGTCTACTTTTGATATTCCTCAAAAATATATTCTTGATAGAATAGATAAGAAATTTAATGTAGTATTTGATAGTAGTACTGTTAAAAATGAACGTGAATATGAATTAGAAGTAAGAATACCTAGACTTATAAAATATCTATCTGAAAATAAAGAGAATAAATATATCTGTACTAAAACAGATAAAAATAATTTATTTAATTTGAGAAGTAGATTAGTGTTAGGATTTAATGAGAATTTTAAAGACCAAATTATATACACTGAAGATTTAGGAATTGACCCTAATCCTTTCTGTGTATCTTTACATCTTTATATAGCTTGTTTAGTGAAGATGGGATTTAGTAGAATTATTCTATTTGGAGCTGATGGTGGAGGAAAGTGGGGAAATTCTATAGAAAGCTACTACAAATGGGAAGAAATTAAAAAAGATAAAGAAATAGCTGGTAATCTTAGTTATAATATGGTAGGAGATAGTAATAATATAAATTCTTCTTTTGAGCCTTTAATGAAACAATCTTTAGGATTTGTTCCCGAAATAATTAATTGTTCTCCAGGAAGTGTTTATAGTGCTTTTAAAAATATATCTTACAGTGAAGTTTTAAATTATATTGGAGGTTAAATGGATAAATTAAAACAAGGACTAAAAGAAGCTAAAGAAAATAAAATTACTAAATTTGATTTAGAAAAGTTTCTTAATGATATGAATAAACGTACTCCGTGGCAAAAGAAAATAGACCATATAATTTGGTGGATTAGATATGGTATATGGCAGAAGATTGAAGCAATGCCTAGAGAACATAAATGGGCATGTCAAAGAATTAAAAGAGGTTTTAGTGACTGTGATGTTTGGGGATTCGACTACTTCTTAGCTCCTATTATTGCTAAAGGATGTAGAGAATTACAAAAACAAGCTTGCGGATGTCCTAATGACGTATATAGTAAATTTGGGGAAAAAAGAGCTTTTAATGAATGGAAGAAAATATTAGGAAAAATAGCTTATACATTTGAAACAGCTCAAAAGATATTAGATGATAAACTGTTTATAGTTTCTTCTGAAGAATATACTAAAGAATGGTATAATAAAAGAAATGAAATCACTAAAAGTATAAGTAAAACAAAAAAATATACTTGTAGAGCAATGACTTTAAGAGAAATTAAAGAATATGAAGAGGGTTGGAGATTATTTCAACGATATTTTTTCAACTTATGGGATTAATATGAAAAAAGTTCTTTTAGTAGTACCTGATAATGAATCTTATATACATTATTTTCCTTTAGGATTAGCTTATATAGCTTCAATTCTAAGAAATGCAGGACATAACGTTTCTATTTATAGTCAAGATTTAAATCATTGGAACGAAGAACATTTAACTAAAATAATTGAAAAACATAATTTTGATATAGTAGCTACAGGAAGTGTTGCTGGTTATTATCCCTATAAAAAATTATTGAAGATTTCTAAAGCTATTAATGATTGTTCTAATAGGAATAAATTTAAATATATTATTGGTGGACATATGGTTTCAGCTGCTCCTGATTATTTTTTATATGTTATGGGAGCAGATAATATAATTGTAGGTGAAGGAGAAAATAGTATTTTAAAAGCTTTAGAGGGTGGTTATGGTGTTATCCAAAACGAACCTACTAAAGATTTAGATTCTCTACCGTTACCTGCTTATGATTTATTTCCTATGTGGTATTATAGATTACAACGTATGCCTAATATAAGGGCTATGGATTTTTCAGCTTCTATTATTAGCGGAAGAGGGTGTCATTTTAACTGTACATTTTGTTATCGTATGACTAAAGGAATAAGATTAAGAAGTATTCAAAGTATTATTGATGAAATTTCTTTTTTAAAGAAAGAATATAAAATTAATTATATAGATTTTGCTGACGATTTAACTATGGCTTCTAAACAAAGAGCGATTGAATTATCAGAAGCTTTATTGCCTTTAAAAATAAAATGGAGATGTGAAGGAAGATTAAACTTCGTAGATAAAGACGTTTTAGAGATAATGAAAAAAAGTGGGTGTGTATTTATTAATTATGGAATTGAAGCACTTGATGATAATGTTCTTTGTTTGATGAAAAAAGCTTTATGTGTTGAACAAATAATTAGGGGTGTAGAAACTACTTTAGATGTTGGTATAAGTCCTGGATTAAATGTTATATTTGGCAATATTGGAGACACTATTGAAACACTGAATAAAGGAGTTGATTTTCTTTTGAAATATGATGATGGAGCACAATTAAGAACAATCAGACCTGTAACACCGTATCCTGGATGTGAATTATTCGATGAAGCTATTAAAAGAGGATTAGTAAAAGACGTAGAAGATTTTTACGAGAATAAACATCTTAATTCAGATTTACTAACTTGTAATTTTACAGAATTGAATGACGATGAATTTTATAAAGCTTTATATGATGCTAATTTACAATTAATTATGAATTATAATAAGAAACAAAAAGAAGGTAATATAAACCAATTAAATAAACTTTATATCAATAAAGATGTTTCTTTTAGAGGATATCGTCATACATGAAAAATATAAGTAGAATAGAATGTTATTTATGTGGAGAAGGATTGAATTGTTTAGAAAGAATAGTATCTAAAGAAAATATAAGACATCAGGCTTATGGTAAAGATAAAACTATTGTTAAATGTAAAAGTTGTGGATTAGTTCAATTAATACCTCAATGGACAAAAGAAGATTTAGCTGAGATATATAAAGATTACTATAAACCAATTGATTTTAAAGGTTATGTTTATAAAGAAAGAGACTGTCCTTTATATATAGATAAATATTTAACGCCTGAAGATAAAATACTTGAAATTGGATGCGGTAAAGGAAGTAATGTTAGGAGATTGATTAGAGAAGGTTACGATATTGTAGGAATAGACGTAGATAAATCAGTATGTGACAATAAATTTATTTTAAATCTAGATATAAATGAATTCAGTGATAAATCCTATAAGAATAAGTTTAATGTAGTATATGCCATACATTTATTGGAACATATTAATGACCCAATAAAGTTTTTTGATATACTTAATCACATATTAAAGAAAAATGGAAGTTTTATACTTGAATTTCCTAATATAGACGAACCTCTTTTAACATTATGGAAAAATAAAGAATTTAGTAAATTTTATTATAGACCTGACCACGTATTCTTCTATAATAAAAAGACTATTTCTAAAATCTTGAATTGGTCAGATACTTGTAAATTTAAAATTATTTTAAAACAAAACTATGGGTTATGGAATCATTTAAATTGGTTTTTTAGGAATAAACCAAGTAATGTAAATTATAATATTCCTATATTAGATAATATTTATAAATGGTTTTTAACTAGAATATTAAAAATAAGCGACACTATCATAATAATAGGAGAAAAGAATGTTTAAATGTCAAAGCTGTAAAACTAATTCTAAATCTGGGGATAAAATGTTTAAGAAAGTTGTTGATAAAAGAGAACGAGATTATTATAACGTAGTTTTTATAAATAAGAATAATAAAAATTCATTAGAAAAGGTATTTAAAGATAGGGATGTAAATTATTTTAAAGAGTTAGAGGAACTTAAAAATGATGGATGGGACAAAATAAAGGAATTTATAACTCATGGATGGGAAATTATTAAAGAATTAAACGTTTGCGTAAATTGTAAAGGAGTAGAATAATGGAATCAATATTTATTATAGCTGAATGTGGTATCAATCACAATGGAAATATAGATATTGCTAAAGAAATGATTAAAGGAGCTAAAGAAGCTGGTGTAAATTGCGTTAAATTTCAAAAAAGAAATGTAGAAAAAGTTTATTCTAAAGAGGAATTAGATAAACCTAGAGAAAGTCCTTGGGGAACTACTAATAGAGAACAGAAGTTAGGATTAGAATTTACACAAAAAGATTATGAAGAAATTAATAGATACTGTAAAGAATTGGGAATTCCTTGGATTGCTTCAGCTTGGGATTTAGACAGCGTTGAATTTTTAAAACAGTTTGATTTACCTTATAATAAAATAGCTTCGGCTAGATTAGGGCATATAGCTTTACTTGAAGCTATTGCTAAACAAGGTAAAAAGACTTTTATATCTACAGGTATGACTACAATAGATGAAATTAAAAATACTATTCAAATATTTAAAGATAATAAATGTCCTTACGAGTTAATGCATTGTAATAGTCAATATCCTCTTTCACATACGCTAGCTAATTTAAAAACTATTAAAACTTTAAAACAATCTTTTAACACTAGAAATGTTGGATATAGTTGTCATACACCCGATATTATTACTCCCTGTGCTGCAGTTGCAATGGGAGCTACTTCTATAGAAAAACATATTACTTTAAATAGAACTATGTATGGAAGTGACCAAGCAGCTTCAGTTGAAATTATAGGTTTGAAAAGATTAGTAGATTATATTAGAAGTATTGAAGAGGCTATGGGAGATGGTAAAAAGATAATATCTCCTGAAGAACAAATAATAAGAAATAAACTTTGGAGGACTACTGACTACAATGGCTAAGACAACTTTTACGAAAAAAGAAGTTTCTAAATTGCTTACTGATGTACGTGAAGAAATTTTAAATGAAATATTAGATGAAGATTTATATAATGATGTAATAGCTATATTTAATGCCTTTGATGAAATTGTAAAGAAAGGATAAATATGTTTAAAGGAATAGTAGCAGCAATTCCTGCAAGGGGAGGGTCTAAAAGAATACCTAATAAAAATATAAAACTTTTAGGTAACTACCCCTTGCTTTCATATAGTATTTTTACTGCAAGAGGCTCATATTTTATTGATAAAACTATTGTAAGTACTGATTCACCTGAAATAGCTAAAGTTGCTTATGAAAGTGATTCTGAAATAATAATGAGACCTAAAGAGCTTTCGGAAGATAACTCTACTGATTTAGGGTGGGTATTACACTTTTTAGGGGAATTTAAGGAAAGAGAAGGCTACTACCCTAAAAACATAGCCTTTTTACGTCCTACAAGCCCCTTCAGGCTAATTTCTATCGTAGATAGTATCATTCAGGCTTTTGATAGTAAAAACACGTCCTTGCGTTCCCTAGAGCCTATTTCTGAAGCTGTAGAGAAACACTTCAAGTTAAGTGAAGAGGGTTTATTAAAATCTATCTGTAAATGTATTAAATTAGAAGATACAAATAATCCAAATCAAGTATTTTCAACTAGTTACAAAGCAAACGGTTATTGTGATATATTAAAATCAGAATACATACTTGATACTAAGTCTTTATATGGCAATAAGATACAAGGATACATAACTGAAAATACAATAGAATTAGATACTTTAGACGATTGGAAAAGAGCTGAATTTCTAATGAAGGAGAAACTAAATGTCTTATGCTAAAATAAATACTCAAATACCTCATCCTCAAGATTTAAAGTTAATAAGAGAAATGGATAAAGTTTCACCAAAATCTATGCAAGAAAATCAACTTCCTATTGTATGGAATAGAGCAAAAGATTTTATGGTTTATGATAGATGGGGAAATAAATTTATAGATTTTACTTCTACTATTTTTGTTGCTAATTCAGGTCATTCTAATTCTGATATTTGTAATGCTTTAAAAAAACAGATTGATGATGAATTAATTCATTCATATAGTTTTTCAAATAAAATACGATTAAAATATTTAAAAAAATTAACTAAGTTTACAGGCTTTGAAAAAGCTTTTCTTTTATCAGCAGGAACTGAAGCCACAGAAGCAGCAGTAAAAATAATGAGGTCTTCTAACGAATATCGAAATCCTCTTCAATCTAAAATAATACTGTCAATAAAAGGGTCTATGCATGGTAAAACTTATTTAGCTGAACAATTAAAGGATAAGGGTTGGGATGACAGATGTTGTTTTATTGACAATTTATCTTATCCTTCAGAAAAAGATGAGTTTAAATACACACTTCCTCCTGAATATGTTTGTGGAGTGATAATTGAATCATATAGAGGATATGATGCTAGATTTCTTCCTCAAAACTACGTTCAAAGTCTAGTTAAATGGGCTAAAGAAAATAATATTTTAGTTTGTTTCGATGAGATACAATCTGGATTTGGAAGAACTGGTAAATTATTTGCTTATGAGTGGTATGATATTCCTAAACCTGATTTAGTTTGTTGTGGTAAAGGGTTAGGTGGAGGTATACCTATATCTGCAGTATTAGGAAGTAAAGAATTACTAGATTTGCCTAATGACTTATCTTCTACTAATTCAGGAAATCCTTTAGTTTGTGCTGGAGCTTTAGCTAATATTAATTATATAGAAAAACATAAACTAATAAATAATAGTCTTAAATTAGGTGGGTACTTAGAAGAACGATTAGTAACAATGTGTCTTATGAATTGTATAATAGAAGAGGGAAACTGCAGAGGTTTAGTTGGAGCTTTAGTATTTAAAAATAAAGAAGTAGCTGATAAGGTATGTAATAAATGTCTTAAGAAAGGTTTACTATTAGTACATACAGGTAGAGAATCTATAAAAATTGGTCCACCTTTAACTATAACTTTTGATGCTCTTAAAGAAGGATTAGATATTTTAGAAATAGTAATAAGGAGTATAAATAATGGGAAATAAAAGTAGAGGAAATTTTAATATTCCATTTTGTATTAAATCAGGTATTTGTAAATTTTATAGCCTAGCCCCTGAGAAATGTGCTTCTTGTTTTAACTTTTCTAGATTCATAGAAAAATATAAAACAACTTGTGACCACCCAGGATGTAGAAATCATAAAAGTCATCCCTGTGAAAAATGTAAAGGAACTAATGGCAAAAATTAGACATACTGGAATAGTTATTAATAATATAGAAGAATCTTTAAAATTTTATTCTATATTAGGATTTAAAGAAATAAAAAGAGAAACTCTTTCTGCAAATACAACTAGAAGATTATTAAGAGATGTAGATAAACCTTTAACATATATAAAACTAGTCAGTGAAGATAATTGTTTACTTGAATTATATTATTTTGAAGCTTATAAGAAAGTTAAAAAAGAATTTATAGGATTGAATCATATAGCTTTTACTGTTAAAAATTTATATGATATTTATTATAAATTTAGAGATTTAGATGTTAAAATAATAAGTCATCCTATTGAACAGGGTAAAGTAAGATTATTCTTCTGTACTGATTTCAATAATAATCTATTAGAAATTGTAGAGGATAAATAATGAATGGACTTTCAGTTAATAAATATTATGTTTATATATATTTAGACCCCAGAAAACCAGGAAAATATGAATATGGAGAATATGAATTTGATTATGAACCTTTTTATGTAGGGAGAGGTACTGGATTTAGATATAGAGAACATTTATGGAGATGTTTAAATAAACATTTTCAAAGAAAATTAAATAAATTACACGCATTAAATTTAAAACCTATAATAAAAATAGTGAAAAATTCTTTATTATATAAAGAAGCGTCAGAATTAGAAATAGATTTAATAAAAAAGATAGGAAGAAAATTATTAGTTAATAAAACTGATGGAGGAGATGGAGGTTTAAATGGCTATTGTCATCTTCAGGATACAAAAAGAAAAATAAGTTTAGCTAATAAAAAGTTTTATAAAATACATCCAAATATTAGAAAAGGAAAAAACAATCCTATGTTTGGTAAAAAACAAAGTATTTTATGTAAAATAATTAATAAACAAAAACGATTGGGAAGTAAACTTACTCAAAACACAAAAAATAAAATTTCAACTTCTTTAAAACTAGCTTTTAAAAAAGGTAAAAGAATTGTGGGAGAATTAAATAAACAAATCAATAGAGATAGATTAAAAATAACCCCCATATTTAAAAAATATAATTTGTATATTAAAATACCTAACGGGAAAATATTATTAATATCAAATTTAAAAATATTCTCTCAAAAACATAATTTAAAATATAATTCTTTTCGTAATGCAATTTATAAGTTTGGATATTATAATAAAAAATCCTATATACTTATAAAAAAGGAGTTAATAAATGAGTAATTTAAATGGTTTATCCGTTTGTTCAATCGAGTTGACCAGTCGGTGCAATAAGAAATGTTGGATGTGTGGAAGAAGAAAACTAGAAAATAAAAATCCTGAATTATGTAATTGGGGAGATATGGATTTAGAATTAGTTTATTATATAATTGACCAATTACCTAAAAATATTTTAATACAATTTCACTCTAATGGAGAACCTTTATTATATCCTTATTTAAAAGAAATTTTAAATTATTCACATAATCAAATACGTTGTTTAAATACTAACGGAAAATTATTAGTAGAAAAGGCTAATGATATTATAGATAATTTAGATACTTTAACTATTAGTGTCATAGAGAATGACCCTGAAGGAGACGAACAATATGAAATAGTTAAAAAATTCTTAAAACTTAAGGGCGATAAAAAACCTTTTATGATATATAGATTATTAGGTGATGTAGGTAAATTTGAAAATAAAGACAGTGATGAATTTGATTATAGTAACGAAAAACAAAAAAGAATTGATAGATGGTATGAGCTTCCTGGCTTAGTAGCTACTAGAATATTACATAATCCTATGGGAAGTTTTGGATATGAAAAGAAAGTGACTATCCCTGAACACGGTATTTGTATGGATTTATTGTCTCACTTAGTTATTAATAGATTTGGATTAGTAAGTTTATGTGTACGTTTTGACCCTTATAATGAACTAGTAGTTGGAGATACTAAAATAACTTCTTTAGAAGATATTTGGAACGGAGATAAAAGAATATCTATATTAAATAAACATATAGAAGGTAAAAGAATGGAGTTACCTTATTGTGGGTCTAAATGTAAATTTTGGGGGTGTCCTACAGGTGCTTAAAAAGAGTTATAGAGAAACTAATAATCCTAATTATAAATACGGTAAATATTGCGAAAGTTATTTTTGTATTGATTGTGGTAAAGAAATATCTAAAAAGGCAATAAGATGTCTTAGATGCTCTAATAAAATTAAAAATTTAGGTAAAAAATTTCCTAAACAAAAATTAAGAATGACAGGAAAAAATAATCCTAATTGGATAAAAGGAAAACCTAAATGTATTGATTGTAGAAAAATAATAAGTTATGGACATAGAAGATGTAAATCTTGTGCTACTAAAAACTTATGGGAACAAAATAGATATATTAAAAGACCTAAGCGTTATGGTAAATTAAATGGTAACTGGAAAAAAGGTAAGTCTATATTACAAGAATTAATTAGAGGATTAGAAGAAAATAAAATATGGAGAACTAAAGTATTTAAAAGAGATAATTATACCTGTCAGGAATGTGGTAAAAATGGATATGTAGAAGCACATCATATTAAATCTTTTAGTTCAATTTTATCTGAATTTCTTTCTCGGTATTCTCAATTTAGCCCAATAGATGGCAAAGAGACTTTAATTCATTTAGCTATAAATTATAAATCATTTTGGAATATAAATAACGGTAAAACGTTATGTAAAATGTGTCATAATAAAACTAAATATTTAAATCAATTTTATATAAAATCCCATGAATAATTATTGTGATTTAACTTGTAAATACGCTAGATTCCCTGATGTGTTGTGTGATGGAGCTAAAACGTGTAGAACATTTGTAGCTTTATACTGTAAAAAACAAAAGAAAATAGTTTATAAAAATGCACCCTGTATTAATTACAAAAGGAGAATAAATGTCTAAAAGAAAAATGCCTCATAAACATTGCGAAAAATATTTAAATAATAGAGTAAGAATTCATAATAAAGAAAAAGCTTTAAAGAAAAGATTGGTAGAAATGAAGAAGAATAGAAATGAAGAAGTAAATCCTAATACTAAAAAAGTTCCTGTTAAAGGTTCAATAGAAAATGTTATTAAATCTTGTAGAATAGGTAGACAAGTTGAAGGATTTCAACAAGAAGATATTAAACATAAACCAAGAAAAGCTAAGAAGATATTAAACGTGAATCTAGAAAATTTAAAAAGGATATAATTAAATGATTTCAAAATACGAAAAAGAAGTAACTAAAATTATGAAGGATATGTGGTTTAATATTAATGTTCTTGAACATGATTATGGAATAGAATATGATGGCTATTTAACCCCAGTATTAAAATTTACTATTCAATGTATAGCTAATAAATATAAAATAGATTTAGGACTGAGAAAGGATTAGAATGAACGTTTCTATTTGTGCAAGTGCAGTAAGACCTCAACATTGGAAAAAAACTTATGATTCACTCTTAAGTAATAAAATAAAGTGGGAGTTAATATTTGTTGGACCAAATCCTCCTGATTTTACTGCAGAGAATTTTGTATATATTCAGTCTAAAGTCAAACCTGCACAATGTTATGAAATAGCTTTTCGTAAAGCTAGGGGTGAATTAATTCATTGGACTGCAGATGATACTATTTATCCTGAAAATGCTATTGATAATATGTATAATTTTTATAAGTCTTTCAATGACCTTAAAATTGTAGGAGCTTTTAGAACTGTAGAAGATGGTAAAGATATTACTGAAGTTCATAGATTTAGAGGTAGAGATAACTCATCTCCTCGTATGGCTCCATTCGGAGTTGTAGATAGAAAAATGTTTAGGTCTTTAGGTGGGTATGATAGAAGATTTATTTGTGGGCAATCTGAAAATGATGTAGTTATGAGATTTTTAGAAATAGGGGGGAGAGTAGAAATATCAAACATACCTATTTATGCTAATCACAATGAATCTCATCACGCTTCAGGAACAGTATTTCGTTCAGGATTTTATCACGAAGATAGAAAAGTATTAGAAGATGCTTGGATTAGTGATGGGAAAGTACTTACTAAACGTAAATACCCTGTTGAATCGTTTGAAGATAAAGATTTAATTAATACAACGCAAAGTCAGAAAGGCAGTTGGTAATGACAATTTTTGAACAGGGAAGTATAAAAGTAGATAATTGGATAGTCACTGCTTTTGTTACTGAAGACACTCCATATGAATTAGAATTAGCTACTCATTTATTACCCTCTCTAGAAAAACTTAATATTCCTCATTATATAGAAGTTATTGAAAATAAAGGTAGTTGGTTAAAAAACGTTGCAGAAAAACCCGCAACTATTTATAGAGCTTTAGAAAAATATCCAGGTAAGAACTTAGTTGTTTTAGACAGTGACAGTGAGATTATTACATATCCAAAATTATTTAATGAAATCCCTGAAGATTGCGATATAGCTTTACATGTATTAGATTGGGATAAATGGTATAATAATAATAGTCACGTTAAAGAAGTTTTAAGCGGAACATTGTTTTTACATAATACTGATAAAGTAAAAAATATGGTTAAGGCTTGGTATGAAGAGGCTTCTAAAAATGAACAATGGGAACAAAAATGTTTAGCTAAAATAATTGAACAACAAAATATAAAAATATTTGAATTACCTTTAAGTTATTGTTATATTAGTTCCTTACCAGGAGGAAAAGAACCACTAATAAAAATTGATAATCCTATAATTGTACATTTTCAAGCTAGTAGGAGGTTTAAAAAACTAATAAAATGAAAAAGAAAATATCTGAGATAAAAGTAAAGAAATTTAATTGTATAGGGATAGACTATCCCGAATTTAAAATTTGCGAAAAATGTAAATTTATAAAAGAATGTACTTTTAAAAAGGATAAAAATGACTGAAATTATTATAATCGTAGGAGTTATTATTTCATTAATAATTTATTTAGCTTATCAGATAGGCTTCGCTAATGGAGAAAGTCATGAAAATCATAAAGGGCATACTTAAAAATGATACAACTTAACCTAGGATGTGGAGACCATATATTACCAGGATACATTAACTGTGATTTATATTGTGATAAAGCAGATGTAATGTGTAATGTTAATAAACTACCTTTTGAAGATAATTCTATAGATTTAATCTATTCTAGTCACGTTATAGAACATTTTGATTTTAAAGAAGGGTTTGATGTTTTAAAGGAATGGTATAGGGTTTTAAAAATAGGAGGAAAAGTAGTTATTGAAACCCCCGACTTATTAGAATCTTGTAGAAAGTTTATAAGTCTTAGTCCTCAAGAGCAAATAGGCATGTATGCTCATTTCTTTTCTGAGCCTTGGACTTCTCCAGGTCAATGCCATAAGTTCCTTTATACAGCTACACAGTTAAAATGGACTTTAGAACAATGTCAATTTAAGGATATTAAACAGTTTAGAGCTTGTCGTTATATAGGAAAAGAAGACATTTGTTTAGGTATGGAAGGAACTAAATGAAGATAACAGCATACACTAGTACTAAGGGAAGATATTTTAGTACTCTTCCTTTAGCTATAGTATCTTTATGTCAACAAACACTTCCCCCTACTGAATTCATTCTCTACGATGACGGAGAACATAGAGATTTGCGTAACGATTCTTTATATCAATATATATTTGGTTTATTAGATGAACATAAGATTAGCTGGAAAGTAGGGTTTTCTAATGGTAAGGGACAGGTATTTAATCATCAAAGAGTTTTAAGTGAAGCTAAGAATGATTTTATATTTCGACTAGATGATGACAATGTATTACAACCTACAGTATTAGAAAGATTAGCTAGTCACTTTGTAGATAATAAAGTAGGGGCTGTTGGTGGATGTATACTTCACCCTAATAAGCCTATTATGAAGTTACCTAATTACTACGTTTTTAATGACTTAGAGTACTGTCAAGATAGTAGTATGTGGAATGCTCAATGGTTTAAATCTGAAGGATTTCATACTGTAGGTCATTTATATTCTAGTTTTCTTTATAGAAAAGAAGCCGGAAAACACGGATATAATTTAAATTTAAGTCCTGTAGGAGATAGGGAAGAAACTTTATTTACTGCTGAAATGAAATTAAGAGGATGGAAATTAATTTTAGATTCTAATGCTATTACTTATCACTTTAGATATGATACGGGAGGTATTAGGGATTCTAAAATTCATACTCCTCAAAACTTTCAACACGATACTAATATATTCTTAGATAAACTTAATGAATGGGGAGTTAAGTTAAAGTTTAATAAAGTTATAGTACTTAATAATGGATTAGGCGACCATTTAATATTTAAAAAGATACTTCCTGATATTATAGAAAAGTATAAAGAACAAAGAATAATTGTAGCTTGTTGTTATCCTGAAATATTTAAAGACGTTAAAGATATAATATTAACTAGTATAGCAGAAATAATGATAAGTAATAATTTAGAAAACTATGATATTTATAAATGGTGTTGTAATAACAATTGGAAAGATTCATTGGAAAAAGCCTATAGGAGACAATACAATGTCTAATAAATACGCCTTAGAGATATTAAAAAATAGAGTTTCTTATTTATACGAAAGTATAGAAGAAATTGAGGGTGGAAGAGTTTGTTTAAATCCTTATAACCCAAATATAATATCTGAGCTTAGAATAAAAATTAAAGAATTAGAAGGTAGTGTTAAAATACTAGAAAAGGAAACAATATAATGTGTAAAAATTGTGAATGGTATCAAGAAGATTCAAAAGAAAAATTATTAGCGGGATTAGAATTACATAAAAGAGCTTTAGGTTGGAGTGGATATCCTGGAGCAGAGGTAGCTTTTAATAAATACTTAGATGATAAAGAGGTTATATCTTATATTATTTATAGAGCTAAAGAATTAAATTTTTTAGATGTTGTTGAATTGGGAGAAAAATACCGAAAAGAAATAGTTGCAGGAATAAAGGGTTATTTAGAATAAATGAAAAAAATAATAATTAGTCCTTGGTCAAAACAACTCCGGAATGGTAAATATAATCCTAAAAATCCTTCAGTTGCTTATTGGACTGAATTAGTTAAAGGATTAAAAGATAAGAATTATTATATTATTCAAATAGGAGTTGATGGTGAGAAGAAACTAGAAGGAGTAGATGAGTATCAATTCAATCTCTCCTTTCAGAATCTAGAATCATTAACTCTAAGTGTAGATACTTGGATTTCAATTGATAATTTCTATCAGCATTTCTGCTATCTTTTAAATAAGCCTGGATTTGCAATCTTTGCTCAAAGTGACCCTTTAATTTTTGGTCACTCTATTAATACTAATATTTTAAAAGATAGAAAATATTTAAGAGAACATCAGTTTCAGACTTGGGAACAAATTAATTATAATGCGGAAGCTTTTGTAGACGTTTCAGAAATACTTAAATTATTCTAATTTCTCTTTTAATTTTTTCAATTCTTCTTGTTTCATTTCTACCAACCTAACAAATCCCAACCTATCTAACCATTCTATTTCAGCTTCAAGTTTAAGTATTATGTCTTTAGTATATTTATTGCCCAATTTGATAGTCCTTAAAAAGAATTTTTAAATAAACAATAAATATAAACTAGAGAGAATAGAAAATCCTCTTCCACTCTCACTTACCTGGACAGCTCTAAATTTCCATTTCCATATATAAATATCTCTATTTAATATAGTTCCAAAAATTCCTGTAACTAAAGGAAGTAGTATAATTCTTAATAAACATCCTAATAGAAGATGAGTAGCTATACAATAAGGAATTAGAGCTATACTTATACCTAAACCGTGTAAATAATAGTGTTTAAAGGTAGCGTCTACGCATTTTTTCCAATAAGTAGAAATCCCGCCTATCATCATAATTATAGAAGGTACTAGCCAGATATTCCAACCAAAGTAGTGAAATAACATTAAAGCACATAGGAGAGGAACTCCTAATACACGATAAAGTCTATCGTACATTTGAGTTCCTCCCATATGATACCAAGCTCCACTTAATAGAGATGATATAAAAAGTAACATATTAATCTTCCCATATACCTAAACTGCATATTTTCCAAATCTTAATCTTTATTTTAGGTTCTTTTGTTTTTAACCTATCTTCCGTTTCAGTAATAGCCTTAGATACTTGAACACTACAATCCATAGTAACAGAACCAGGATTAGTAATTGTAGTATTGTTTGTGGTAGTTGGTTTAGGATGAATTAACCTATAAATACCATAAATTCCCCCACCTACAACAGCTAATACACAAACTACTCCAATTGTTCTAAATACCTGTTTTTTTATTACTGGTAGTGCTTTACCTACAATAAAAGCCCACATATTTACTCCTTTATTTCATATATTTATCTGCAAAATAAAAAGCTCCACAACCTATAGCACTAATTATAACTAAAATAGGGTGTTGAGAAACTAATGAAATAGCCCCTATTACTGCAACAATAATACCTGATATTTTTACTATATTTTTAGTTGTCATATTTACTCCTCCTTTATTTAAAAATTAATTCCAAAAAATAATCCTGCAGACATTAAAGCTTCTACAAAATTATCAAAATATACCGTATTCGCCGCATCAGCATTTGTCGGAGTGATTATAAACTTATCAATAGCGTTCTTGTCTGCGTCTGCCACAGCGGATAAATCCCAGGTCTTTGTTTCGTATTCATCTTCGGTAATGATTGTGGGGGTAAATTCAATCATTCCATAAGCCAATACCGGCAATGAAGCACTAAAATCATCAGTCCAACGAGCAATGCCTTTTGAGATACGCAGTTCATCTATGTAACCATCAAAGAACGCACTTGGAGTAAGATAAGCACCAATATATAGACTTCCTGATAGTGTATCCATCGTTGCATTCCAAGCACCTGCGTTTTTAGTTAATGTTTGGCTAACACCATTTATAAATATTCTCCACCCAGTTGCAGCATTATCTGTATTTACTCTTACTATTGCTATATGATACCAAGTATCTGCTGCAGGATTAAAAGCACATCGCATTTGGAATAAATCCGCACCGTCTTTTACAGTTGAAAAATATAATAACTCCGAATCTAATGATAAAGACAGACGATTACTCGCGTCCTCATATTGACCCATTAAAAAAATAGTTCCTGTGCCTGGGTCAGTCGACCATCGAAACCAACCATCTATCGTAAATGGGTTAGAACCATAATCCCAATCATCACTATCGGGAATAGTAATATAATCAGAGTTACCATCAAGAAGTAAAGATGCAGTTCCGAATTTCTTCTGCGCAGTTGATACTTGAGCAGTCCCCACATAAGTAATTGTTTGCCCAGTTGTAGCAAGTGTAGGTTTATCTCCTGTTGCACCATCAAAATGAACTAATAATTTAGTATACGAATCTTGAACATTTCTCAACCCCAACTTCACATTCGCCCCTGTCCTTGTCGCTCTCTCATCTATCTTGAGAGTATTGACACCGGATAAGTCTAACGCAGATGAGAATGTATGAGTGAGGGTTTTGTTGAGTGAATCCGTTGCCGCCGCCACCGCCTTCAACGCATAACTTCCTTGTGTCTTGATGGTGGATTCGGAGTAGGATTGGAGAGAACCTATTTGTAATTCAATGCGACGAAATCCCATAGGGCCACTGCCTGCCCAATTATCAGCAAACTTGAAAGCATAATACCGATAAGCAGTGGTATTAGTAACTGTAATATATTTAGGGTCTGCGTTATTATTGCTAGCGTGTATATCAAAAGTTGATTGAGAAGTTGTTAGTTGTGTCCAATCAGTATCTGTCGCATAAGTTAGTTCAGCAAAAGCGGTAGCCGAATTTGAACCCCAAAAAGTAAAGTTCTTTACCCCGTTTGACCAAGCATCGGGGTTATAATTTTCATAATAGAATCTTTTTATAGCTATTGCCGAACCTAAATCAATATGAAATCGTTGAGGATTACCATCTACGGAAAGCCAAGCATTTCCAGCTGATGCACCAATTACTGATTTTGTAGGATCTGTTGCGTAATAAGCCCAAAAAGATGTATCATTTTTTGAGGTTGCTTTAACATAAGTATCACTTTGAGTAGGATATTGAGAAGTAAAAGGGTCATTACTAACATACGCCGCCTGGGCATTTGCGTCAGAGGAGTATTCGAAATAGTCGATTTCTATCATTTGAATTTCCTTTTATGAAATATTATAATTTAAAGAACTAACTCCATAATATATTGTTCCGTCAAAATAAAAACTTAATAAATCCACTCTATTAGCAGTGGTAGTTAGTGTAGGGGCTGTTCCTCCAGACCATTTTACGTTAGCTGGCCAAATAACTGTTCTACTTCCAGTACCATCTTGAATTAATTTTAATATTAAATTACAAGCGGGGGTACTAGCTGAAATTACAAAATCATCAAAAGTTAAATATACTGGATTATCTGTAAGTGTTAGTTTTTGTTTATTTCCATTAGCCCAGTCAATAGTTTTTGTGCTTCCTGAATTACCATTATCATATTCTATATCAAAGTAAGCTACTCCATTAACTACTAAGTTACCTACAACTGCATCACTTCCTGAACTAAATCCTCCACTATATCCTGAAATTCCAGATTCTCCAGAATATCCGCTCTGTCCTGAATACCCAGATGTACCTATTTCACCGCTAAATCCTGAGTAACCGCTATCTCCTTGTGTCCCAACTTCCCCACTATAACCAGACCAACCACTATATCCAGAATCACCGCTGAATCCTGATTTACCAGAAAAACCAGAATAGCCACTATCACCCATAACACCCTGTTCTGCAAATAGAGACCAATAAGCTGAACCACTTTCATTAGGTATATTATTTAAGTTAGTATTTTGTAATGACACCCAAGTAGCAAAATCATAACTGACTAAATCATTTAAACTATAAGAAGTACTCTCGCTCCAGATACCTTTAGCTACAACCCCTGCTCCAGCTATACCACTATATCCTGAATACCCACTAGTACCTATTCCACTATATCCTGAATAACCGGAATAGCCACTATCACCCTGTGCACCAACTTCTCCTGAATAGCCTGATTTACCACTATAACCAGAAGTTCCTTGTTCCCCTGAGAAACCCGACCATCCTGAGTAACCTGAATCCCCTGTTCCTGAAGCACCCGAAAAACCACTAAATCCACTTTGTCCTGAATATCCTGAAGCTCCAAAACCTAAAACCCACGTACTTCCGTTATAATTATACCAAGTATTCTCATCATCAGCATATAAAACCATTCCTTCTCTAGGAGTAGTAAAATCCCATCCGCTAGAAGAATTAAATTCAGCTACTTCATTATCATGACCATACCAAGTACCACTATCTCCTGTAATAATTAAATATCTATCTCCTAGCACAGGAGTAGATGGAGGAGCAGTTAAATCTTTATCTTTAACAGGAGCTAAATAATAACCATATATAGAAGTTGTAGCATAAGTACTATCTTGATAATTAGCTGTAAATTGATGATTATGAATAAAATAGTTTTGTTTATTTATAGCTGTACTAGAAGAAGTTATATAGTAGTTTCCTTCATAAGCTGACTGACCTGAATTTCTAATAGTAACATAAATAGCTGTTCCATAAGTACACCAAGCCCATTCTTCATTAAGAATTTCACTAGAAGATAACTTTAACATATCTATTACTGAATTAGCTGGTTGTATTAAATAAGCTAATCCTACAGTTGTAGGGTCTGTTGTAGTAGATATTCTAACCCAATACTTACTAGCTATACTATTAACAGTTCTAGTTGCCCAATTAGTAGGAATATCCCAATAAATTCTACCATCACTTTCAAAATTAGAAGTATCATCTGTAAAAGTAGCTCCTGAAATATCTAATTCAGTCCAAGCAGTACCATTCCAATATTCACAATGTAAAGTATAATTAGACCCTCTAACATCCCATTCAAAAGAAATACCTGCAAATGTAGTAGATAACCCCATATATAAATAATCTTCAGTACTATCCATTACCTCAAAAGAAGTTCCGTCTTCAGTACCTGCTTCTGTAGTATCGTCAGTATATCCAGAAGCACTATCACCATTATATAAAAATACTTTATCAAAAACAGAAGCTGTTTCAGAATTAGCTTGTAAACGATTTTCTATTAACTTATTATCTACATATAACTCATTCAAAGCATTATACTTATAATTGGTTGGGGAAATCTTAAAAATAGAATATCCACTTTCACTATGAACGTGAGTCCAATTAGCATAGGTAGTAAGCGTATGACCTAGGGATTGTTCTCGAAGGTACTTTCGGTCAATTGCAGTATCAGAAATAATTTGTGTTATTTCATTCTGGTCAAACTTACCATTACTAACTTTACCATCAACTTCAATTATCATAGAATTGATATTTTCTATCTTTTTTGTTGCACTTAAGCTATCGTTTACTTTATAAACACTCATATTATTTTCCCCTTACCACCTTATTTAAGTTTACTTTCGAATACATTTATTATTTCCTCAGTAGTATAACGAAGACATTTTTCATTTACTGGGCAATTCCAGATAGTTCCACTAGAATGAACATCAAACAAATAACTATTAGGTCTATGACAAAACGGATTACTACATACTTCTTTTGTTAAATTTATATGTTTATCATAACCTAAACATATTGGAGAAGTTCCTCCCCAACATACAATACCTTTTTTATCTATTTGATTTGAAGCAGCTGCATGTTGTAAAAAACTATCTATTCCTATAAAAGTATGGGCGTATTTTAATAGAGCTATAGTATATCTTAAAGGAAGCCAAATATTTTCAGCCCCTTTTATTTGAGGATAGTTTTCGTGTCCCACTGTACATACTTTGTAGCCATTAGAATTAAAATATTCAACTAATTTTTCTACTGTTTCAATAGGCAAGCTACGTCTAAACATAGGAACTAAAGAATTCTTAAATCCTAATTTAGTCTTATCTTCAGGAACTTTACCCCCCACCCATTGTATAAGTATAAGTTTCTTTTTTCCTTCATCAGTAAGTTTATCACTGTATACTTTAGCCCATTCAAATTCATCATCTAATAGAAATATATCGGGATAAGTATTATCTGTATCTATTCCTATATTTTTACACCAACTTTGAGTAACGTGTTCTTTTTTATTAATATAATCATAATTTAAATAAGGTTCTTCCTTAATAAACATTGTTTCTTCATTAACATAATCATCATAAAAATAAAGAGGATTTTGAAAATTAAATATTTTATATATATTAGGATTATGTAGAAATATTTCATTAAATCCACAAAACACTATAATACGTTTGTCAGGATATTTCTTTTTTAAATTTCTTACTGCTACCGTACCTGAAATATTTTTCCCGATGCCTCCCTCGGAAAATAACACCAAATTTTTAATCTTTTCATTTAATTCCATACATACTCCTTACGTTAATATGTTAATAAAATTACTATATTTACTAAAGGTCTTTTTTTCATATTTCCACGCTCATGAATAGCTTATTGCAAGCCAGTTAAGACATCCTGTTGAGTCTAATATACATTGACATCCATAAGTATCGGTTAAACTATATAAATTCATATATACACAAGAAGCTGCGTCTCCGCATTCTACTGTACAACAACAAGTTACATAATAAGTACAAGAACAATTATAAACGCAGCAATAACAATAAGTAACAGAGCCTACTATTTGAGCATAACATCCAGTAGCTCCCATAATACTATAAGAATTTTCACATCTAGTTTGATAAGCTCTTAAACAATTAACTGCATAAGCATAAGAACAGGTACTATATAAACAATCACAACAAGAACCAAAACCAACAACACTTTTTGAAAAAACAGAGTCCCAAGAACCGCAATAAATATATGTTGTTGCAGAACTACATGCTGTGCTAGTATTAGTTTTTAAACAAACAAAACTACATATATTTACTAAAGAACAATAAGTATTTGCTGGAGGGGTTAACCCTATATAATCATTATATGTACAACTATGATGACACGCTGGAACGCAATGCACCCAACAACTATTTACATTACATAAAGCAGTACAATAACAAGTCTCACTCCAACAACAACAACATGTTACTTGATAACAACATATACAAGTTCCTGTAGCACAAATTCCACTATCAGTAAATCCTAAAGATACACAATAATCTGCAATTTCCCAAGTAGCATTACAAGGAAAACATAAACAGTAAGAATCTATACAAGTAGTTTTTAATTCTGTAGATGACCCGTGGGGTTGAACATAACTATCACAACAAGCACACCAAGTCGCATCTCCAACTTTTCTATAACATAATGAATAACATATAGTTCCATAATAATAATTAGAAGGTGCGATATTATTACACCATAATTGAAATCTACTTTTTACGTTAGTTGCACATACACAAGCAGCTGTACAAGCTGAGGTTTCAAAATTTACGTCTTTTACTGATTCAGCTCCTGTACCTTCTCCTAAAGTTAAACAAGCATAAACATTAAAACAATATCCATAATTTGTAGGTGATGTACAAAAATATACTGGAGTTGAAGACAACACTTCCCATTTTTGGTCTTGAGCTGCGTTGGCTGCTTTATAAGATAAAAGACTTTTAATACCTACTTGAACTTTTGGTTGAGTAGTCCATCCAACAAGACAAATAGTATCGCCAGTACAAGCAGTACCATTAGCTATTCTTTTTACATAAGGAACATCTCCTAATCTATCATGAAATCTTAAATATCCTCCATCTAAATAAGAATAATTACAATCACAAGTTGGGTCAACTAATTGTATTTCATTAGCTACTATACATCCATCTTTTATTTCTACTTTTTTAGTGATTCCTGATTCTATTAAACTACTGCATAAAGATAATTTATCTTCTGAATTATCCCAAATTAAATAATTACCTTCTATAGTATCACCTATAACTACATCCCCACTATCGTTTCCTGAAATACTAATCTTAAATACTTGATTCTCAGATATATCATATACTAAGAAGTTAGAAGTTGTTAATTCTATTCTAGCCCCTGTTATTGATGTTTTTATAGTAGGAGAATATAAACTCCCCTTCAAATAAACATTGTCAGAATATAAACCAAAACCAGTTAAAACTCCATAATCACTATCAGTTATACCTCCTAAATTTCCAAGTCTAACTTTAGTAGACCAATCATCATAATCCGAACTATTTCTTATATTTATATCTATAAAAGGATTATATTGGGAAACAGAATCTAAGGTAATAAATCCTTCTCCAGTTTCTCCTGTAGAAACTATAGCTGTACCTTTATCCCAACTATAAGGACTTTGACCACTTTCTCTATTTAATCCTCTAATTACTCGATATGTAGGGGCTGAAGAATCCTCTTCAACTATCATATACTCTTTATTCGCCCCAATTTGAAGATATAAAACTTCATTTTTACTAAATACGGGGTCTTCTACAACTATATTCGTATCAGTACTAAGTAAATTTTGAGCTAATACAGAAGCATTACATACAATTATTTTACCTCCTACAGCAGAAACTTTATCTTGTTCAAATACAGAACTAGATATTCTACCTCTAACTCTTACATCTTCAAATTCAGCGTATCCATTATCTTCTATCCTAAATCCTCTTTCTTCGCTAACAAAATTATTACTGCCAATAGTATTTTTTGTTATTAGTATATTACCAATTCTAGCTTCGTTAACTCCAAATTTTGCTATCTCCGACCCAGCATCATTATAAAAGAAAGTTCCGTTTCTATTAAATTTAGCTAAAGTATTGCCGCTAATACCTAATAATCTCATCTCAGCACTATCTAATTCCATAGTACCTTGAGTATTAGTAATAACTAAATCTTCACTGAGAGTAATATTTCCCATCAAATTATCAGCTAAAATAGGAGCTATATTATCTCTTAATAATTCTACCGTATCTTCTTCAAATTTATCATTATGACCGTATAATTTATATTCTTTAAAATTAACTATATATGCATTCCAAGACTCATCTTTAGAATCTTGAATTAAACTAGTAGTTCCTGGTTGAGGAATAACTATTTTAGCTATGGTTAATCGTTCTGAATTTAATGTTCTGTCTATATAAATATTATCTTTATATAGAGTAATATAAAATACTTCAGTTGAAGTATCAAAAGGAATTCTTAAATTTATATCTTCAGTTAATTCATATAGATAACCTGCAACTGCACCTTTACCTGCATTAATTTTAATATTATCAGAAATTGGGTCTGTAGCTTCAACTTCTAATCCTTCTATAATCCAATTAGGTAAAGCATCAGACAATAAATTCTGAATAGCAGTAATTAATTCAGCAGCTGAAACATCTGAATTAGTTGAAGAAGGACTTACAGATGTTCTAGATAATTGATTAGAATAAGTAGATGAAGTATTATAGCTTACTCGTTTATCAATTTCATCATTTACTAATTGAAATAAATTTTTATAAGTTACTTTAGTCGCCACTGAATTTATTAGTCCTTTTTCTCCTCTTTAGGAGAATCTTCTTTTTTAATTAGTTCCCGTAAAAGTGCAACCTGACCTTGTAACTGTTGATAAATTAATGCAGTTCTTTGCATTAAAGCTTCTTTTTTCTCTAGTTCTTGAATTAATTCTTCTTTTACCATACGGTCTCCTTACTTTAATTAATTTCTTTTATTTCTATTTTGTTAGCCCATGCTTTTGTTAAATCTTCAAGTAAGCTTTTGTCAAACCAACTTCCAACATTTTCTCTTGTTCCTATTTTTATTATAGCTCCGCAAAAAGTACTTCCTTTAAAATTTGTATGTTCATACGAAACATTAGCTACGTTTGAATTTTTAAAATTACAATTTTGAGCATTACAACTTCTCATCCAAGATTTTCCTATAAAATTAGCACTGTCAAAATTACAATTACTTATATTACATCTAATCAAAGTAAATATATCTATATCACTTCCCAATATACAATGAGAAAAATTACAACCTGAAAGATTACTATCTAATCTTCTAAACTTAGATATAATAGCCCAGCTTAAATCCATTCCTTTTATATCTACATCTTCTATTAAAGAACTAATATCTATTTTATTCTTTATATTTATTTTTATTTTTTCTTTCAAATCATTAGTAATAGGTCTCATATTTTCCTTTTTAAGCTGGATACCTTGCAACTGTTAGTTGCATACTAGTATCGTTACTTGTAATTTCTTCTATAAAATAATTAGAATTAATATTATTTAATGTGTCTACAATTTGTATAGTTTGCCCAACTTCTAAAAAAGGACTAAACATAACTTCAATAGTAGCTTTACTATGATTTTTAGAAAATTCTAAAAGATATTTTCTAGCTAAATAATCCAATTGAGATTGAGAAAACAGAGTTTCATCACTAACTTTATTTACTTTATATATTCTATCACCTAATTTAGGTCTAAGATATTTATAATCATATAAAGTAGAATCTCCTTCTATTTCTTGTATAATATAATCTCCTAAAGTAATATCTTCACTTAATCCTGAAACTCCATAAAAGAATGTAGCTCCTTTTCCTGTATAACTAAATACATCATAACTATCTAATCCATCCCATACATAAGCAGTACCTGAAGCATCAAATCCAGAAGTATCTTTAACATTAATAACTGTTGGATAACTACCCGAAACCAATCCTGAAAGAGTAATATTTTCAGTTGTTACTGTAGTAGGAATTAATTTAGCTTCTGATTTAATAACTATATTATCATAAGCAGATATTTCAGTAATTGCTATTACATAAGTACCAGAACGAATAGTAGCCAATGTTCCATTAGCTGTTCCTGAAGTTATAATTCCCTGGTCTATTAAAGATTGTTTATTTGAATCTGATACTGTTACAGTAATAGCTCCATATTCTATTTTTTTAACATTTTCAAGAATAAATTTTAAATATCTAGCTGAAAAACCAACTCCTAAAGAGTCTTCTTCAAAAGATTTACTTATTCCTCCAGTAAATTGTACATTATGAGTTTTATCACTAATATCATAATAATTAACTCCATCAGTAGAATACTGAATAGTCATATTAAAATCAATATCATATTTTCTAATATCGTCAGGTTTATAAAATCCAGAAACAATATCAAGAGCTTGTATAGTTTTAGCAGACCCTAAGTCCAATATAGCATAATTATATCCTGTAGGAGGTTCTGCAAAAAAAGTAGTTTGAACCTGTGTATCACTCCTACCATCTATTACAGAAGCTACATCTTTAAAAGCAGTAATAACAGTAAAATATTCAAACGTAGCTGTTACTTTAGTATTTGCGGTACTTTTAATAAGTTTTTTAGCTATCTTTAATTCAGCTTGTTCATAATCTATAATTAAATCGTCAGAAGAATAGAATACATAATAAGTAGCAGTAGCTATACTTTCTATTGTCGTACTTTGTTCTGAACCAGGAACACTTAATATTCCAGTCCCATAATCCATATATTCACTATAAGCTGGTAATGTATAAACTATTACTCCATAAGCATCATAAAATATAATAGATTGAGAAGGGTCAATGCTATTATGGGGAAACTTTATTTTATAATAATAGTAGGTATGACTAGTAGTTTCGGTCTTACCTCCTCCACCTCTTTCTAAATAATTAGAAAGTGTAGAGTATTTGCAAGTATTAAAACAAATAAAAGCCCAACATAATAGACTAAATAATATAAATAACATTAGAGCTTGCCTCCACCTTTTTGTGTGGTCTCCGTTTTTGTTGTAGTTTCAAGAGCTACAGCTTGACCTATAATTCTATGAGAGGTATTGTCTATTTCTACTGAATTTACATATACTCTAGGTTTAATAGTATTAGTAGTAATCTGACCTACTCCACTAATAGGTGAACCATATACATAATAATTACCATCTTCTCTCAATAAACTCAATTCAGCATTTGTAGCAATAGCCTTATACGTTTCTCCTGTTCCAACAAAATCACAACCCCCTCCTAACATTAGGTTAGTAGGGTTGATATTTTTACCATAAAAAATTACTCTTGTATATAAATCTTCGTCCTCTAAATAATCTAAAGCAGTATCTAACTGTAAAGTAAAATCAGCTACTGTTCTTTGAGACATCAGTTTAGCCCAAATCTTATTATCTCCTCTAGTATATATTACATAATTAGGAGGGCAATATTCTTTAAGTTTTTTAATAGCTTCAAATCTATTTTCAACTTCTCTAGACCTAAAACTAATTCTATTTAATTCTATTCCAGAAGACTGTAAAGTATAAAAAGAATAATTAGCATAACATTTTATCGTAGCTGAAGTATTAATAGCCCTATCTAAAATAATTCTACCATTTCTTTTGTCTAGGTAGTCTACTACCTTCAATATCCTACCATTAATTAGAATATCATCTACATCTATTTCAAAACTTGCACTATCTCCATAAAAATACAGTCTAAATGTTACTGCACTTCTTAAATGTAAATGAGAACTAGGTAAATTAATAGTAACAGTTCCCCAAGTAGTACGAGTTGTTGATATTGTTCCTGATTCTATTGTAGTTACATAGGAATCAATACTTGACCTTAATCCCCACCCATAAGTACCGCTAGTTTCTTTTCCTACTTTAAAAGATAAAGAACTTAAATTTATAGTGTAACCATTATCAGGAGTAATAGTAAATTCAAAATATCTATTTTCAGTAATGGATTCAGCTAAACTTACTGAATCAGTAATAAAATTTAAAAAAGGTTTAGTTGAATAATTAATAGTATTATTTATAGAAAAATCTACAAGAGAAGCATTTGTAATAGCACTTCCTCCAATATAACTAACATTAGAAGTAGTATTATAAGTTAAATCTGTAAAAGAATATTTTAATAATTCTTCAGTAGCTAACCCAGTAATTGTGAAATCTGCTGAAGTTAGAGTAGAAATTAAATTAGAATATCTTAAATACCATACTTGACCTGGAGAATAAGTTCCAGTATATTCCACATAACTACTTGTTGCGTGAGCGTTTAAAGAATAACTCCCAGTTGCAGGTATTCCTGTTAATTTTGTATCTGTTTTACCTGTCCAACTAAAAGTATCTCCATTTATACTTCCAGAACCAATACTAGGAAATCCCGCAGTAGAAACTACATTTATACTAGTATCTCCTGCTGTAACATTAGAAGACAATATGGTTTCTAATATTATAGTAGAAGAGGTATAGTTTGGAATTAGAGTGTCGCTTACAGCTCCTTCAACATTCTGAAATGTTTCAGTTAAATGATTATCAATAAAAGTTTGTTTTACCGTTTCTTTAAATAAATAAGTTCCGTATCCATCTACTTCGGATAAAATACTTTTCAATACATCTTCTACATAAATCCCTTTAACATAAAAATAGTATTGGGTAGCAATAACATCGTAATTATCTTTAGCATTTAAGGGAAACCCTAATTTTAATTGTCCTTCATCATAAACTATTTCCATTCCATCATATAACGGGTCTTCTTCCGCAGTTCCTTTATTTCTAATCATTATAATTGGTAGAGGATTATCAGCTAAACTATTATTTACAAAATTAAATACCTGAGAAAGACTATCATTAGGACTAGATAAATAATTAGGAGTCAATGTTTCATTCTCTACTAATATTTTAGTGCCTTCTACCTCTAAATCTATGTCCATAAATTGAGTACAAGAAATATAATCTAAACATACTATGGATATACTTCTGTCATTAGCTGATTTAGAAATGGAACGTTGATTTACAAATCCATAGAATTTCTTAAATTCTTGAGATAAATCATTACCATAGTAAACACTATAACTAACTATATCTCCTACATTAATCTCATTAATCCCACTATCACTAAATCTACCATCATTATTATGTAGTTTAAAAGTAGCTTGAGCTGCTCCAAATTCTTTACTAAAAGAAGTTTGTGTGCTAATTAAATAACTAGAAACATCATAACTACCTATAGTTAAAACTCTCTTATATTTAATATTTTTTCTAGTTATAGAATCCGTAATTAACGGACTTAAAGCTTTTGCACACATATTAAGACAATACCTCTTTAAAAGTAATAGTTACGTCATATTGATTAGGGGAAATACCAACTAACCAAACTCTTTTCATATTAGTAATATAACCATAAAAAGTTTGAGCATCATGAGTAATTATTTTTAATTTATCTCCATTAGTTATATAAGTATTAATTAAACTTCTAAAAGCTGAAGTAGTATCTATAAATAACATATTAATAACATCTTTATAATATTTAGTTTCTGGTTGTATAAAAGCTTCACTTCCATCAGAAAGTTTAAATATTTGTATATTCGATATAGAATTATTTTCAAAATCTGCATTAGGACGAGGAATAGTAGAATCTAAAGTATATGTATTCCCACTCTCTAAGCTATATATACTCCAATCAGTTGACATATTAGTAACTCCCTCTACGACTAGATAAACTAAATTCCGCATCTAATGAATTCTTTTCAGACCAATAAGAAGAATCTGGTAACATAAATGTACGCATATCGGTTCTTAATCCTATTAAATTTCTATTTATAATTTCTAATGATTTATTAGTTACATCTATTTTAGAAGATACTAATCCTTCAGTTGTTTTCCATTCTGTAGATGTTTGACCTTTTTTATTTTTCATCCATAAATTAGCTGCTACAGTCATTATTAAACCAGGAATTGCAGTATAAGGATTAGACATCATAGCCCCACCTATACCAGACATTACAGACCCTGCAGTAGTTAATCCTCCTGCTTGACCTGATTGATAAGCTGAATATCCAGTAATAGCAGCATTAACTCCCCCCATTAACATTTTATTTCTATTTTGACTAGCTGAAG
>Ga0172381_10001138_pt1 | contig 32336 bp, 32 predicted proteins | sample Leawel6488metaG_FD_119754 | JGI IMG/M metagenome (GOLD analysis project Ga0172381, IMG submission 119754) | Leachate microbial communities from a municipal landfill in Southern Ontario, Canada - Leachate well 64-88 metaG | ecosystem: Engineered > Solid waste > Landfill > Unclassified | place... | reverse complement strand
GGCGATTCCTGCCGCCATGGGGAGTATGTTTCCGTATACTGTCATATGGCCCCTAGGGTACCTTCTTTTCATGTTTTTTAAAAGCCTAACTGTATCATATCATATGAACCAGAACACCGACTTCTAGTCGGTTTTTGTTTATGATATAATATATTTAAGATTAATAATTTAATAAATATGGATATCGTATTAATATCAGCTATCTTGGGAATAGTATTTACCATTGCGATTGTTTTATGGTGTTTTTTGGGTGATAATAAAATTAAAAATGTTGATCGAAATTTAATTCAAAAAAATAGCAATTATTATTTAGGATTTATTCCTAAAAATAAACTATCTTTTAGTTTTTTTGTTTTTGGAACAATAAGTATAGCCTCAGTACTTTTTTCTTATATTTGGCTAGTTAATACATATTATAGACCTAGATATAATACTGGTTTTGATGGATTAAGCTTGGTTTTTCCTGAATGCTTATTTTATTTTTTTTCATTTCTCTCGGTTTGTTTTTTATTTTTATCGTTCATTTTAAGAAATACAAGATTTAATAGTTTTTCAAAAAAAGAATCTAATTTTGATAAAATAATTTCTAATATTATTATATTTATTATTATTTGCTGTTTGTTCGGATTTTTAGTATGGTTTTCTTTTGATCAAATTTCAACATCATATTTTTACCATAAAGAATTTCCATTTTTAGATATAAGAAGATTGTTTTAAAAAAGTTCCAAGTTTGTCTCACTTACCGAGTAATTACAAGGCCGACTGTTAGTCGGTTTTTGTTTATGATATAATGTTTATAAGATTATAATTTAGAAAATATTTTAAAAGTAAGTATATGAATAAATCAAACCTATTGATAACATTTTTTGTCATTATTGTCGCAGCTGCCTTCATGATTGGTTTTTCGGAAAAAAGAAATGAACCTGTAGCCGTTCCTGCTTCAGAAAATCTTGTTTTTAAGAAAGTTTCATCCGAAGATGCCGTGAAGCAACTCATTAACCATGATATCGACGTTTATTTAGGGACTCTATCTCCTGATGAGGCAGCTTTGTTGAAGGATTCGAATATTAATATATATACAGCACCATCTCAGTTCTTCAGTCTCCATTTCAATCCGGCTCCTTCAACAAAAGATACTATAAATCCTTTTTCAGTAAAAGAATTTAGATTTTCGGTTAATAATTTAATAAATAAGCAAGAGATTGCCGATACTATTCTAAAAGGGTATGGTGCTCCTAAGAAAATATCTATTTTTGATTCTAGTCCTGATTATGACCTCGTCAAAGACATTGTAGATTCATATGATTTATCTTATGACCAGACTGTTGCATTGAGTAAGATGGATACTGTTATGCTTGGATTGGGAGCGATTAAGAATGATGGAAAGTGGTATTTTAAAGATAAGCCAGTAACCATTGGAGTGGCTATATATGAAGGAACTGCATATGGAGAAATAAAAGAAGTTGGTGAATATGTCGCCAAGCAATTCGAAAATATTGGATTTGATGTAGAAAAGATATATTATGATGGCTCTAAAGATACTGTTCTTGATCAAGATCCAAAAGATTTAGCATGGAATATCATGATTAATACGGGAATTTATTATAGTGCTTCGAAATATGATGACTACGACATTATATATCAGTCCCCATTTATGAAGAGTCTTCCGGGAAGTAGTAAAGAAGGAGCATGGAATTACGAGAATGAAGAGTTGGATATTATTGGTAATAAATTATTCAACGGAGATTATGCTGATGAAAATGAGTGGGTGTCTTTGTTGAGGGATGGGACCAAAGAAATAATCGATAATGCTTACTCTATTCAATTGGTCACTAAGAACCAGATATTTGCTGCCGATAAGGATGTCAAAGGGATTAATCCTAGTGAGTATGTCGGAATTAGAGATCTTCAAAACTTCAAGAGTATGTATGTTCCTGGGAAAGACAAAGTAGTAATAGGGACAAAAGAAACCTACAAGAAAGATGACCCCTTCAATTACTATTGGTTTGCTACGAATATCTATAGGATGGATATTAAGCAATGTCTAAGAGATTTTGCTGGATGGAACAACCAGAATACTTTGGAGTATGAAGACAATAGATGGGAGTCAGAAATCGTTACCGCTGGTCCAAAAGGAAAGTTAGATATTCCTTCAGATGCATTTATGTGGAATTCGGCCCAGCATAAATGGGAAAATCTAGGACTAGGATCATCAGCAACAACGAAGATTACTTTTGATCTTTCAAAATATATCGGTACCAAATGGCATGATGGTTCTGTTATTTCTTGGACAGATATCTTATATTCCTTATATGTTGATCAGGAATCTATTCATAACGAAAAATGGATTCCTATCGCCGACATGGATGCTGAAAGTATTAATAAGATAAAGGCATTCAGGATAATTGATGATAAGCATCTTGAAATATATATCGATGCTTGGCATTTCAATAAAGGAATGATCGTTAGTCAAGCCTCATTTACTCCTAATAACTGGTTATTGTATGCAGGAACGAATAAGATTATTTATGAAGATAATTCAATGATGAATAGTATCTCTAATGGGAATAAATATGGCGTACCGGCAATGAACTTGCTGAATAAGGATCATATTAGCAAGGTACTTGAGGAGGTCAATGGATTAAATGCCGATAATTTTTCTTCAATATTTACAGTAGGCGATAAGAACTATCTTGCTTCTTCTGAGCTAAACGACAGGAAGAATAATATCAACATTTGGGCAAGCAAGTACAATAACCTAATTATCACTGATGGACCTTTTTATTTGGATGGTTATGATAGCGAAAGTGAAACGGTCTATTTGAAGGCCAATAGAAATTCTGGATATTCTTTTTCTAAATAATAAATATAGAACCGCAATAGGGAGCAAATTTAAGACCGACTATTTTGTCGGTTTTTGGTTTTGTGATATAATTAGCTCATAACCATTATAAATAAAGACATGAATCAATGTAATTCAGGAGTTTATGGTCTCGGTTTCATTGGTGCGGCTATTTATTTTATTAGTACCGCAACAACATTTTGGTTGGGAGTTCTCGGATTTTTAAAAGCATTAGTTTGGCCAGCATTTTTGGTTTATTATGCTTTTCAATTTTTAGTTAAATAAATCTTAACTTGAACAGAAGCCGACTTATTTTTGACACTAATTATACCTATATTAATGAAACCTAAAGCCTTTTTAATAGCCCAAAACGTAAATATATATTCTGGAGACGGAAAGAATCAATTTGCTCGTACTGGAGAAATAGGATTTTATCATCTTAAAAAGGCTGGAGCGACAGGTGTTATATTGGGACATTCGGAAGTGAAAGACAGCTCAGAGATTGTTAATAAAAAATGGAAATCTGCCATAGAGAATAGTTTATTTAATAATATAGTTTTAATCGGAGAAGATTGGGAAGATTTAGAAAAGGGCTGGGATAAGAGTAGTGAGCAGGAGAAAAATGAAATGAAAAATAAGTTGAAAAATAAACTAAATATTATTTTAGATGGCATAAGTGAAGAAATTATTGAAAAAACAGTATTTGGGTACGAGCCAAGTTGGGGAACAAAAGGTAGTGGCAAGGAAGATGTTTTACCACCTCAACCCGTTCAAATAGAAAATATTTGTTCGTTCATTAGAGAAATCATTAAAGATAGATATAATAAGGATATAAGAATAATTTATGGAGGAAGTTCTTCTCCTGAGAGAGCAGAGGAGATAATGCCATTAAATAATGTTGATGGTTTAATTTTAGGTTCAGCTGGAAAAACAGTAGATTGGGTTTTGAGAATAGGAGAAGAAATAATGAAGAGTACGAAAAATAAACAGTCCGTAAGAAAGGGGGTCTTAGCTTTAAATTGGAAAGCATACGAACTAGAAGAACCGTATATTAGTTTTTTGAAATCAATAAATAATTTTAATGGTAATCTTATTGATGTTTATTTATCTCCTGTGACTACAGAATTAAAAGAGGTTAATGATTTATTATAATATAAAAAGGTTTCAAGTCTGTCCCACCTACCGAGCAATTTGTTAATCGGTTTTTATTATGATTCACTATTTTATTATACCATAACGTGCTATAATGATTTTAAGATACTTACCGATGAATCAAGTTGATTCTCGTTAAACCAAATTTTATTTTTTAATCTGTACGTATTGAGGTCGACTTCTGTCTATAAATAACCTTAATTATAACGTACTAGATAAGACAAATAAAGCTAAACTCACGATTTTATAGTCCTCGATTTGATGATTATTTGTCATGTTATTAGTTTTATTTAGTAGTCATTAATAAATAAAATAAATATATGAAAAAATTAAATAATAAATTAACGCTAATGATCTTGGCTGTTTTTTTTGTGATTGGTTTTGCTGGATTAGTTACGGCTGCGTCTACGATAAATCTTAACACAGCTGATAGTTTTGCTATTTTAGCTGGCTCCACAGTAACCAACACGGGACCTAGTGTTGTTAATGGAGATTTAGGTTTGAGTCCAGGCAGTTCAGTTACTGCTTTTCCTCCGGGAACGCTTAATGGAACGCAATATATAAATAATGCAGTAGCTGTGCAGGCTCAAAGTGATTTAACTACAGCCTATAATAGTGCTGCAGGACAATCATGTACTCAAAACTTGACTGGTCAAAATTTAGGCGGGATGACGCTTAATCCTGGTGTTTATTGTTTTGATACTTCTGCTCAATTAACAGGAATTTTAACGCTTAATGGTCAAAATAATCCCAACTCAGTTTTTATTTTTCAAATTGGTTCAACTCTTACTACAGCTAGCGATAGTATGGTGGTCACTACTAATAATACCCAGACTTGTAATGTTTTTTGGCAAGTCGGAAGTTCTGCTACGCTGGGAACAAATACTGCTTTTAAGGGAAACATCTTAGCTTTGACTTCCATTACTCTTAATACTGGTGCAAGCATAGAAGGTAGAGTATTGGCACGCAACGGAGCTGTTACTTTAGATACTAATACTATTACTAAAACAACTTGTGCTGCTATTTCTTATATAGAAAATGATAATACTATCACTGTTATTAAACAAGTTATAAATGATAATGGTGGAAAGGCTAAATTTTCAGATTTTCCTCTTTTTATTAATGGAAAAATTACTACCAGTGGTCAAAGTGTATCCCTACCAGAAGGTATCTATACAATTACAGAAACTAATCTTCCTGGTTACACAAGGACATTCAGTGGTAATTGTGATGCGAGTGGTAAAATTAACCATGGAGGAATTAATACTCATAATGATATTTGTACAGTGATTAATGATGATATTGGAGCTCCTGCGGTTCCTCCTATTCCGCCAATTATCGATGTAGTAAAAATACCAAGTCCTCTCGCCTTACCAGGAGGACCAGGATTAGTTACTTATACATATACAGCTAAAAATATTGGAACGGTTCCCATGACAGACGTGACATTAATTGGTGACACTTGTAGTCCTATAGTTCTTATTTCTGGTGACACTAATGGGGATTTAAAGCTCGATGTAAACGAAACATGGATATATACTTGTTCTAAAACAATTACAAAAACTACTAAAAACACCGTTGTTGCAACTGGACATGCTAACGGTTTAAATGCAGTCGACGTTGCTAGTGCGACAGTTGTTGTTGGTTTACCAATAGTACCACCATTAATTCATGTAACAAAAGTATCAAATCCATTAACCTTACCAGCTGAAGGAGGAATGATTACTTACACTGAAACAATAGCTAATCCAGGTATAGTTTCGTTAAATAATATTATTTTAACGGACGATAAGTGTAGTCCAGTGAAATATATTTCTGGTGACACTAATGGGGATTTAAAACTCGATGTAAATGAAACATGGATATATACTTGTTCGTCTAAGCTCACCAAAACTACTACAAATACCGCTATAGTTATCGGTGATGCTAATGGTTTAGTGGTGACAGACTTTGCTATTACTACAGTTGTTGTCGCTAATCCAAAATTACCACAAACTGGAGTCAATAATAATGTTTGGACCATTGTTTTGGCTAGTATTATTACATTAGCTTTAGTTTCAACCATTATGATATTTAAAAAACATAAAATAGCTTAGTTTTGGCATTAAAACAAGAAAGACTCTTGTATTAATAGAGTCTTTCCTTGTTTTTAAAAAACACATATGCAATCAAAAAGATTATCAAAATGGTCATTGCTTATACTTAGAATTGTGGAAACTACTATTTCCTTAATGATTATTTTATTTTTAATTTTTAGGTTGTTTCAGCTTTATTATCCAAATATCATTTTTCAAGATAGAGAGAATATTAAGTTAACCGAAAATAATGCAATAAGTCTAGTATCCCCGGTTCGTCTTAAAATTCCTAGTCTTAATATTGACACTCCTCTTGAGTCTGTGGGGCTCACGTCTCAAGGGGCAGTAGGGGTGCCCAAAGTTTATACTAATGCGGCTTGGTATAATCTTGGTCCGCGTCCTGGTGAAGTCGGAAGTTCTATTATTGATGGGCATTCTGGATGGAAAAATGGGATACAGTCGGTGTTTGATAATTTATACAAGATAAAGAAGGGAGATAAATTATATGTCGAAGATGAAAATGGAATAATTTTTACTTTCGTTGTGCGTGAATTTAGAGTGTATAGCTTGAATGATGATATTTCAGATATTTTTAGTTCAAGTGATGGCAAGGCACATCTCAATCTTATTACTTGCGTAACAGCTCGGAATGTAAATCAAAAAAGTCCTAATGATCGATTTGTTGTGTTTAGCGATAAAGAAGAATAATTAGTTTAATAATTTTAAAAAATAATGAAAAATAAAATAACAAAAAGTAATTCAAACACCGTAGCATTAGCTTTTTTTGGAGCTAGTCTTGCTAGTCTTGCGGCAACAGCATATTTTTTCTTTGGGCCGAAAGGAAAGAAAAATCAAAGACATACTAAGGCTTGGGCTATTAAAATGAAGGGTGATGTGGTGGAGAAGCTCGAAATGGTTCGAGATGTTAGCGAACCTATTTATCACGAAATTATTGATTCTGTGGCTGCAGAATATGAAAAAAACAAAAAAGCTGGAAGTAAGGAGATAAAAGAATTAGCTCAGGACATGAAAAAACATTGGAAAACGATTAGCAAGTCAGCGCGAACCATAAAAAGCAACACAGCTCAAGGTATTAAAAAGGTGGCGAAAAAAGCTTAAACTAGATAATTCAAAGATTTTAATAATGCTCATCTTCATTGGAGTAAATTAAAGGCCAACTGTTAGTTGGTTTTTAATTATGATATAATATAGATAATATTATGACTTCAAACCAATCAAAAAATATTATCGTTGTTATTGTGATTCTTCTTTTAATTGGTGGGGCGTATTTAGTTTGGATGGAGTATTTAAAACAAGCCGAACCAATTGTTTGCACTCAAGAAGCAAAGCTTTGCCCAGACGGTTCTTATGTAGGACGAACTGGTCCTAAATGTGAATTCGCAGTTTGTCCAGAGATACCTAATGGCTGGAAAGTTTTTACCGATACTAAGACTGGAATTTCATTCCAATATCCAGAGGAATTGTCTACACAATATATTACTAAGGTTGATTGGCCGTCAGTGATATCAGTCATAAGTCAGCCTTTTTCTTGTACGGAAGCCGGTTCAGAAGTTTTGCCTGCTGGGAAGACTGCACAACAGGTAATAGATGGCAGAACTTATTGTGTTACTAGGGAAAGTGAAGGAGCAGCAGGTAGTACTTATACTTCGTATACTTATGCGACATCAATAAATCCAAATAATTCATCGCAAGCAGGTAATGAGACTATTATTTTTACTTTTTCTTTTAGATTTGTACAATGTGCAAACTATGATGATCCACAAAAGACTGTTTGTGAAAACGAGAGAATAGCTTTTAATGTTGATAATTTAATAGGGCAGATTGTAAAAACCTTAAAATAATTACAGGGACAACTCTTTCTATTTTTCTCAAAGTGTAGTATTCTTTTATTCTATGGCTAAAGACGAAACAATTCTTAGTTTTAAGAAAGTATCATTTGAATACGTAGATAACAAGCCTCTTTTAAATGAGGTTGATTTTTCTATTCGTCGTGGGACAAAAACAACCGTTATGGGACAGAATGGAGCTGGCAAAAGTACTTTATTTGGATTAATTACCAAAGAGATTAATCCAGAAGATGGAGTAATAAATATTGCCAATGGTCTTTCTATCGCTATCTCTCGCCAGGTAATTCCTCGAGATGAGCTTAATCTTACAGTTAAAGAGTTTTTTGAAAAAGCCTTATCGAGATGCTCTAATAAAAAAGTTTACGATATTGATCCTAAAATAGATGAAATTTTAGAAGCAGTTGATTTTGAAGCCCCACATGATAAAATCATTAAGTCTTTTTCAGGAGGGCAGCAAGCTAGACTTCTTTTAGCGTCAGCTCTTATTCAGAATCCCGACTTGCTTTTATTAGATGAGCCGACAAATAACTTAGATAGAGCAGGAATAGAACATCTTACAAAATTTTTAATTGGATACGAGAAAACTTGCATAGTGATTTCTCATGATGCAGAATTTTTAAATAGTTTTACTGATGGAGTTTTGTATTTAGATGTTTTTACTAGAAAAATAGAACAATATACTGGAAATTATTTTGACGTAAGAGAGCAGATTACTCTTCGTCAAGAAAAAGAAAATAGAAAGAATGCTCAATTAAAAAAAGAGATTATTGAGAATAAAGATAAGGCTAATTTTTTTGCTAATAAAGGAGGTAATTTACGTTTTGTTGCAAAGAAAATGAGAGAAAAAGCTGCTGCCGCTGAAGAAGAAATAGTTGAAATAAGAAGGGAAGATAAAACTATTCGTTCTTTATTATTCCTTCCCAAAAAGATATTAAAGGGGAAATCGTTCATATATCTGCTTTTAAGGTTGTAAAAAATCAGAAGACAACACAAAAGAAAGCAAACATTGAACTTAGAAGAAATGAGCACCTTTTACTTAAAGGCCCTAATGGAATTGGCAAAAGCACCCTTTTAGAATCTATTGCTAAGAATGAAGCTGAGGGAACAATGATTGTTTCTAATGTAAATATTGGATATTATCGTCAGGATTTTTCAACTTTAAACTTTGATGATACTGTTTATAAATCTCTTTCGCGAGTATCTGAAAAACACTCTGAAGAAGCAATGAGAAAAGTAGCGGCAGGCTTTCTTATTGCCGGAGACGTAATGAGTACTAAGATTGGAGATCTATCCGAAGGACAAAAAGGTTTGGTTGCTTTTACTAGGCTTGTTTTGCAAGAGCCAGGACTTCTTATCTTAGATGAGCCTACTAATCATATTAATTTTCGTCATATTCCTATTATTGCGGAAGCATTAAATAAATATGATGGAGCGATGATTATAGTAAGTCACGTCCCAGATTTTATAGATAAGATTCGTATTGATAAGGTTTTAGATTTAGAGGATTAATTTTATTCTAAATAATTAGTGCCATTGAAATAATCGTCAGCTCGCTTGGCGATTTTTTTCATAATTTTAACTGCCTCTAAAGGATATTCTCCCGAAGCAGTTTCATCAGATAGCATAATAGAGTCAGCTCCATCAAATATAGCATTAGCGATATCAGAAACTTCTGCACGAGTAGGATTCGGACGAGTCATCATCGAAGTAAGCATTTCTGTGGCAACAATAGCTGGCTTTTGATACCAATGAGCTTGTCTGATTAATTCTTTTTGTATCATTGGCAATTCTTCAATCGGTACTTCAATTCCTAAATCACCCCTAGCAACCATGATACCATCCGAGTTTCTAATGATGCCGTCTAAACTTCTTAAGGCAGTTGCTCTTTCTATTTTTGCAATGATTAAAGATTTATTTCCTGTTACTTCTTTTAGTTTTTTTAAATCATCTTCTGTCTGCACGAAAGAAAGACAGATATAATCAGCACCATTAGCTATTCCAAACTTAGCATCTTCAATATCCTTATCGGTTATAGCATTACTAGAGAGATGTGTTTCAGGAATATTTATTCCTTTTCTTTGAAGCAGGATTCCACCTCTTTGAACTTTGGCAAAGATTTTTTCTTTTTTAATTGCTATTATTTCTAACTCAATCAAACCATTAGCCAGATAGAAAGGCTCTCCAACTTTAACATCATTAAAGAGGTCAGGGTGGTCAATTGGTATTTCTTTATGTTTAGTATTAGCTTTGCCACAAAAGAAAACATATGTTTCACCTTTAATCATTTCTATTTGTCCAGAAAAATTACCGATACGAATACGTGGTCCCTGGAGATCCATCATCATTTTAACCTCAATTCCAGTATTTTTTTTAATATGAGCTAATGATGTTCTAATTTTTTCCCACTGATCGTAGGTTGCATGAGAGAAATTTAGCCTAGCAATATTCATGCCAGCCATAGCCATAGCTTTAAGTGTTTCATAGTCCTCTGATTTTGGTCCGATAGTGGCAATAATTTTTGGATTCATATTTTTTAAATTTAATTACAAGGATTATTATACTATTTTAATCACGATTTCCATAGTTATTAATCCACAGCCCTACAGTGTTTTGTTTGCTTTATATTCATATATAGCCTATAATACCCTCACAGATTAATATATAAATAAAATATATGGCAAACTTTAACAAGATATTCGATCGTGATAGAAGAGATAGTGGTCCCAGAGAAAGAGATTTCAAAAGGAGGGATTCTGGTGGAAAAAGAGGATTTAGTTCTAGGGATAGAGGAGATAGAGAAAGACCTGAGATGCATGAAGCTATTTGTAGTGACTGTGGCAAGAGGTGTGAAGTTCCTTTTAAGCCAACCGGAGATAAGCCGATTTACTGCAGTCAATGCTTCACAAATCATGGAGGAGCTTCAAGGTCTGATAGTCGTCCTGAAAGAGGGGGACGCGATAGATCTAGATCAGACAGACCAATGTATGATGCAACTTGCGATACCTGTGGAAAAAGGTTTGAATTACCATTTAGACCAACAGGGGAAAAGCCAGTTTACTGCAATGATTGTTTCGATAAAGAAGGTGGTAGTAGCTCTACAAGCAGAAGTGTTAGCGTTTCCACTAATCAATACAAAGAACAATTTGAGGCAATAAATATTAAGCTCGATAAGATTTTAAGGATTATATCTCCATCTGCTTCAGTCAAAGAAGAGAAGAAGGAAGTGATAGTTGAAAAGAAGGAGATTGTAGTTGAGAAAAAGAAAGAACCAGTAAAGAAGGCCAAGAAGGTTATAGTTAAAAAACCTGTTGCTAAAAAGAAAGCAAAGAAATAAAAAGTTGAAAACCGATTATATTAGTCGGTTTTTGATTGTCTAAAAATAAATACAATGATATACTTTATATATAATAATTAATATAAAGTTATGGCAAAAGGAAATAACTCTAGAAAAAAAGAGGTAAAAAAGCCAAAGAAAGACAAGAAGAAATAGTTTGGTTATTAGTGATTAAGTAACATTAATAGATACTTAATTTAAAGTATCTATTTTTGTTCTCAATATTATATATGAAAATAGAATCAGCTAAATTTGTAAAAGGCGTAATGGGCAGCGATAGCGCACTTGAGAGCAATACTCCTCAGGTTGCTTTTATTGGTCGTTCAAATTCAGGCAAGTCTAGTGTTATCAATTCTTTGGTTAATCAAAATAATCTAGCGACAACTAGTTCTTTTCCGGGGCGTACTCAAAAGATTAATCTTTTTTTAATTAACGATTCTTTGTATTTTGTTGATTTGCCAGGCTATGGCTATGCTAAAGTTCCAGAAAAATTAAAGAATAGTCTTAAGGCAATGATAAATTGGTATTTCTTTCTTTCTAATTATGAACAAAAGAAAATTGTTTTAATAATCGATGCTAATGTTGGCCCTACCAAAGATGATTTGGAGATGCTATATAGCTTAGAGGACCATCAAAAAGATATTATTATTGTGGCTAATAAGATAGATAAGATAAAACAGACAGAATACGAAGAGCAATTCAACACAATTAAAGAGCTTGTTGGAATTCATAAAATTATTCCTTATTCAGCAAAAAAGAAAATTGGAGTAAGGGAATTATTAGCAGAAATATTTGCATAATTCATTGTAATATCAATTAAAGATTCGGCTGTTGCCGATTTTTTATTTATGATATAATTAATCTATAAAGTTATTAATGTAAATTTATGGATAATGATAAAAATATATGAATCAAAATAATAAAATATTAATCATTTTTGGGGTTTTAATCGTTATTGGTATTGGTGCTTTTTGTCTATATCAAAAATCATCAACAGAAGAATATCCAGATATTTTTATTCAACCTGGATATAAAAATATTTCTTATCAAATAGAGGGACAACAGGTAACATTAAAAAATGGTGTAGTTGAAACAGAAATTGTTCCTGGCTCTGCTTCTAAAAGCGTTACTACATATTTTGGCAATGAAGTTTTTGCTGATTTTAATGAAGACGGATTACAGGATGTTGCTTTTTTGCTTACTCAAAATAATGGAGGTAGTGGAACATTTTATTATGTTGTTGCGGCGATAAAAACTGCTGATGGCCATTTGGGCACCAATGCTATATTGCTTGGAGATCGTATTGCTCCTCAAACAACAGAATTTAGCAATGGAGAAATAATCGTAAATTATGCTGATCGAAAAGCAGGAGAGGCAATGACAATTCAACCTTCATTAGGTATTTCAAGGTATTTTAAGGTTGGTGAAGATGAATTAGTAGAAGTTTTAAAGTAATAATCCTTTTTGTTTATAATATTATTTGATATAATTAGATTGTTAAAATAAAATATATTAATATGAAAAAAACATTTGAAAATCTCTTAAAAGCTATTGCGGGAGAATCAATGGCTAGAAATAAATATACATATTTTGCAGAAACAGCAATGAAAGAGAATCTTGTTTGGGTTGCCAAGGTTTTTGAAGAAACGGCTGATAATGAAAAAGCTCATGCAAAAGAAGAATTAGAGAAGATCAATGAAAAAGTAGAGATGACTAATACTTATGATATTAATCCTTTATCTAATACATTAGAGAATTTAAAAAATGCGGCTGCGGGTGAAAAATATGAATTCGGGGTCATGTATCCTGAATTTGCTAAAATAGCCCATGAAGAAAATGAAGAAGAAATAGCTACTTTATTTGAAAAAATACAGGAAGTAGAAGAAAAACATGCCGAAAGATATGACATATTGGCTAATTTATTAGAAACGGGAAAGATGTTTAAAAGAGACGAAGAAGTTGAATGGAAATGTTTAAATTGTGGATATATCCATAAGGGAACTAGCGCTCCTGAAAAATGTCCTCTTTGTCAGAAAGTTCAAGGATGGTATATGCCATTGAAAGCTGTAAGATAATGGAAAATAGAAGAACAATAGAAATACTTTTTCTTTTATTGATAATATCATACGCTTTTGTTTTTCAAGAAAATATTGTTAAAGTTTATCAAAATGTATTCGATCCTTGTCCTACTCCGATAGCGTATTCAATTGGTCAGTTTGATACAGAATTTAATATCAGTGAAGAAGATTTTAAGTCAGCAATCAAGGAGGCGGAAGATATTTGGGAAAAGGCTTCCAATAGAGATCTTTTTAAATATACATCAAATGGAGAAATGAAAATTAGTCTTATCTATGATGATAGGCAAGAATCAACTTCACAAATTAATAATTTAGATAATACCTTGAATCAAGATAATAATTATTATTTACAACTCAAGTCACAATATGAATCATTGGTAACTCAATACAATCAAGCTAGTCAAGGATTAAATAGTTTAGTTTCTTCATATAATCAAAAGTTATCAGCCTACGAAAAAAAGGTTAATTCTTGGAATAAAAAGAATGGAAGCCAAGATGAATATAATCAACTAAACCAAGAAAAAAAGGAATTAGATAGTCTAGCTTTAACTATTAAAAATAAGCAGAGTGAAGTTAATAGCTTGGCGCTAAGAATAAATCAGCTGGCGGAACAGTTAAATGTCTTAGCTAATAGTTTGAATTTAGATATTGCAAAATACAATAATGTTGTTCAGTCGACTGATCAAGAATTCGAACAAGGTAATTATATCACTGGTCCTGATTCAAAAGAGATAAACATTTACCAGTTTGAAGATAGAAATAAATTAGTAAGAGTTTTGGCTCACGAATTAGGACATGCCTTAGGAATAGACCACATAGATAATTCAGAAGACATTATGTATGCTTATAATATTGGAAAGAATAGCAGTATAACAAAAGCTGATCTAGGGGCTTTAAATACAGTTTGTCCAAAATAAGATTATTAAATATTGCACAATGAGCAAATTAATTAAACAAGCTTTTACATTGATTGAATTACTTGTCGTTATTGCCATTATTGGTATTTTGTCTGGCTTAATTGTTGTATCTATGAGCGGAGTAACTCAAAAGGCAACTATTGCTAAAGCTCAAGTATTTTCTAACTCTTTAAGAAATTCATTAATGCTAGATTTTGTTTCTGAGTATAAATTTGACGGAGATACAGCAGATTCATGGAAAAATAATGATGGAACATGGTCTGGCCCAACAGGAGCAAACACAGTTGCTAATTATAGGCCAGCTTCTGAGTGTGTCTCTGGGCAATGTTTAGATTTTGATGGAACTGATGATTATGTAAATTATGGCAATCGTAGCGATTTTAATAGTCTAACTAAATTTACTTTATCTGCCTGGGTGTATATGCGGGATAGGAAATATATACCGACCGTAATAGCCAAAGGCCCAGAAACAGCTAACCAGCATGTTTGGTGGGGAATAGTAAATGATGGTAGAATTTTTCTTGAATTAGGAACTGGAACCATCTGGATTGGCTATTCTTCAAGTGTAACGTCTTTTACGACGAACCAGTGGTATTATATCGTAACAACATTAGATAATGATGTTAAGCAAATTAAACACTACAAGGATGGTAATCTTATCAATGCCCCTTCTTTTCCAACATATAGTTTTAATTCTGGAGTATATGATTTTCAGGTTGGTAATTATTATGGCGGTAGTAACGTATCTAATTATACTTTTAATGGTAAGATAGACGAAATACGTTTTTTTAATGAAGCAATTTCTGCTTCTCAAATCAAAGAACAATACTATGCCGGACTAAATCAATTGCTTATTAATAGTTCAATTTCTAAAAAAGAGTATGTATCTAGGATAAATGAAATGGTTGGTATGTCCGCAAAAAGGTTGACAAAATAGTGAAAATGTAATATAGTTAGTTTATTAATAGATATTGAGATACGTAAAGCGGGTTCTCTGTACTAAGGAGGAACCGTTTTTTTAATAATATGCAAAAAAGAAGATTTAATAGTAATAGCGGTAGAAGTAGCGGAGGAAGAAGATTTGGAGGTCGCCCTGGAGGATTCAAAAGAAATGGTCCTTCGCACGGCAAGAAAGGGTTTTCTTCTACAAGAATAGATATTTCTAAATTTATTCAAAAAGTACTACCAGCCGAAGATGAGATTATCTATCAGCCAGAACACAAGTTTGTTGATTTTGCGATAGATAATAAATTAAAAAGTAATATTATTCATAAGGGATACACTGAGCCAACTCCGATTCAAGATAAAATCATTCCTTTGATTTTACAAGGAAGAGATGTTGTTGGTATTGCTAATACTGGAACTGGAAAAACAGCCGCATTTTTAATTCCTACGATTAATAAAACATTACTAAATAAAAGGAATAAAACAATCATTATTGTTCCCACCAGAGAATTAGCTTTTCAAATAGATAAAGAGTTTAAAGATTTTACTTTTGGAATGCACCTATTCTCTATGCTTTGTATCGGAGGAACAAGCGTTAGAGATCAATTGAGAAATGCAAAAAGAAATAATGATTTCATTATCGGAACTCCTGGAAGAATAAAAGACTTGGTTCAAAGAAGAGCGCTAGATATGTCTCTTTTTCAAACAATAGTTTTAGATGAAGCAGATAGAATGCTTGATATGGGCTTTGTTGATGATATGAGATTTTTAATGGCTCAGATGCCAGAACAGAAACAAGCTTTACTTTTTTCAGCAACAATTCCTAATGAAATAGAAGTGTTGTCTAGACAGTTTTTGAGAAATCCAGAAAGAATATCAGTTAAAACAAAAGACTCTTCAACTAATGTTAATCAAGACATTATTAAAGTTGGAGACCCAGCTAATAAGCTAGAAGTTTTATGCGATCTTTTAGCCAAAAAGGAATTTACTAAGGTTCTTGTATTTGGAAAAACAAAACACGGAGTTGAAAAGCTTTCTAAGTCTTTGATTCAAAGAGGACTTAAGGCCGAATCAATCCATGGAGACAAGACTCAATCAAAAAGAAAAAGAGCAGTTGATTCATTTAAGAGTGGATACGTTAGGATTCTAGTTGCAACTGATGTTGCTGCGAGAGGATTAGACATTGATAATGTCAGCCACGTTATTAACTATGATATCCCTGCTACTTATGATGACTATGTTCACAGAATAGGAAGAACTGGCAGAGGAAAGAAGAAAGGAGAAGCTTTAACATTTATTTAATAATATTGACATTATTAATAGACACATGGTATATTATCTGTAATACAAAATATTACAGATTAATACATTTATGAGAAAAGTTTTAAATATTTCATTACCATCAAATATGGATACAGATATTAAGATGGCGATAAAAAAATATAACTATGGGACAACTAGCGAATTTTTCAGAGATTTATTTAGACAATGGAAAGAGGCTGAGTTATTAAAAGAGTTGGATTCAGGAAGAAAAGAAATACTAGAAGGAAAAGGAAAAACCCTTAAATCATTAAAAGATTTGGGATAAATGATTATTATATATACTTCAAAATTTGAAAAGGAGTAAAGAAGTTTGGTTTTTATCGGTTGGATCTCATGATATTTATTATTAAAAGATGAAATAAAAAAGTTTGTGTATTGTATTAATATTTAGAGGACCTCTAAAAGATAATAAATATAAATAATACATGAACAAAAAACAGCTTTTAATGTTATCACTTGTTTCTGCTTTAATTGTTTCAGGATTTGGAGCAGTAAATGCTTTTGCTTCTAATTCAACGAGCATTGCTAATCATATTCAAAATCTTCAAGATAGATTTGGAATAACGCTGACCGAAGAGCAAAAAACTCAGATTCAAACGAAAGAAACAGAGATGGAGACTCAAAGAGCTACTGAGTTAACTAAGTGGGAATCTATGGATCTTGCAACGTGGAAACAGCAAGAAATAGACAAAATAAATGCAACCACTCAAGCAGAGTTTGATAAAACAAAAGAGAGACAAGTTAATATGCTTAAAAATGGAAAAGGTTTTGGGCCAGGACTTGAAGGAAGAATGGAAAAGCCAGCTGAATAAGCTGGTTTTCCTTTATAAAGAATATATTATAGTTTTGAATTGTATTAATTTATGGTATTATGAATGTATAAATCATGGATGAATTAACTGATGAACAAGTAATTAGTGCAATTCTTGACGGCGACAAGGATCTATATAGAGAGATTATTAAACGCTACGAAAAGAAATTATCCCACTACTTACTTAAATTTTTAAGCGACAGAGATGATATAGAAGATATCCTTCAAGTCGTCTTTATTAAGGTATATAAGAATCTATACGGTTTTGACATAAATAAGAAGTTTTCTTCATGGATATATAGAATAGCTCACAATGAAGCAGTAAATTATCTCAAAAAAAGGAAAAGCGGCAGAATTTCTTTAGATGATGTAGAGTATAAGCTAATAGATGAGAAGGCTGATATTAGAGGTGAGGCGGATAGAATGTTTTTGAAGGAAGATATAGAAAAGGTTCTTGATGATATGGATATTAAATACAAAGAACCGATTGTCTTGTTTTATTTTGAAAATATGTCATATGATGAAATAAGTGATATCTTGAGGATGCCCAAGAATACAGTCGGAACCCTAATTATGAGAGGCAAGAACTCAATAAAAGATAAGTTAGAAGAAATAAATAAAAAGCATGAACGATGAAAAGCTAGAAAATTCAATAATGGGAAAGATTAAATCAGGTCAAGTTAAGCTTAAATCAAAGTATGTTTTTTTGGCTGAGAAATTAGGATTGGGAACAGCCTTTACCTTAAGCGTTCTTTTGTCAGTTCTTTTTTTCAACCTAATTCTTTTTTATCTTAAAGAGACCGATAATCTTAAATATTTAAGTTTTGGTAAATTTGGTATCTTTGCTTTCCTAGAATCATTCCCTTATTTATTAGTGATAGTTTTTATTGTCTTAATTGCCCTTTCTGGATATTTATTAACTAAAAGCGATGTTTCATATAAAAAGCCATTTGGATATTTAGCTATTGGAATGGTAGTTTTAATTATGATTTTTGGTGGAATTTTAACTTATACTAATCTAGGACAAAAATTTGAAAGAGAAGCTAGGAAGGGAAATGAATCAGTGAGAGCATTTTTGCCTTTATCCGAATCTCGCAATAATGGAATAGCTGGCGTTGTTTCTGAAAAAGGGGAAGATTATTTAATTATTCAAACTCCCCAAGGATTAAGAAGGATTGAAACAAAAGGCGTTGAAGATATTTCTGATATAGAAAAAGATCAATTTATTATCGCTGTTGGAGAGGGAGATAAATTTAATTTTAAAGTAATAAAAATAAAGATAGCAGATAAAAAAGACATGCCATCCATAAACAGAGGAATTGATCTTAAATTCGGTGATTTTAAAGAAAAGGATATTAAATTTCTTCCTCCTGAATTATTACAGTTCGATGAAGTAGAAAAAACTTGCATTAAGGAATGCTTTGATCTGAATAATGGTCCCGATACGTGTTTTAAAAAATGTCATAAATAACAAGACCGCCTTCGGGCGGTTTTTAAATTGAAATAAAAGATCAATGGCTATGGTATTAAATAGTATAGAATAATAAATTAAAACATGAAAAAGATCAAAAATATTTTATTGAAGATTAAAACATTGGCACTGAGTCATAAAATTTTATCAATGCTGATTTTAATTGTTCTCATTTCTTCGCCTTTTATTATCAACTATTTTTTACCAAAAAAAGCCACTGTCAATTATGTAACTCAGGTAGTTAAAAAAGGAAATATTAGTGTTTCTGTTTCTGGAACAGGACAAGCTTCTTCATTGAAGGATGTCTCTTTAATTGCAGAAGTTTCGGGCGATATTACCAGCGTATATGTTGATGAGGGGGAAGAAGTTAATAAGGGCGATGTGCTTTTTAAGATAGATAGCACTGAGGGATCGCAGAGCGTTAAGAGCGCACAATTGGCTTTAGAGAGTGCTGAATTAGCCCTAGAAGAAATGCAAGAACCTGTTGATGAATTAACTCTTATTCAAGCAGAGAATTCTTTAACCGATGCTCAAGAATCAAAAGAACAAGCTGAAAATAATTTAGAAAAGTCATATGACGACGGATTTAATAATATCTCTAATGTATTTCTTGATTTGCCAGACATAATGCTTGGATTGAATAATGTGTTGCTTTCTACAACAATTAGTAAGTCTAGCGATACTAGTGCTACTCAATCTAATATTTATTACTACTGTGATTCCGTAAAGGCATACGATAGCAAGATAGTAACCTATGAGCAAGCTTTATATGATTCATATATTGAAACTAAAAAATTATATGATCAGAATTTTGATGATTATAAAAACACTACTAGATATTCTAGCGATGAAGATATTGAAAAATTAATCATTCAAACATATAACACTGTTAAAAAAATATCAGACACAATAAAAGCAAGTAATAATTATATCCAATATTATAAAAATATATTGTCCGATCTTCGCATGACAGCAACCCCATATGCAGATACCCATCTTTCATTATTGAGTAACTACACAAGTCAAACCAATAGTCATCTTTCTACTCTGCTTTCATCTAAGAACAATATTAATTCTTATAAAGAAAGCATTGTTAGTGCTGAGAGAAATATAAAAGTAAAAGAGTTGTCTTTAGAAAATACTAAAGAAGGAGCAACTGATTTGGAAATTAGAACTCAAAAGTTAGCTATAGAAGAAAAAAAACAAGCTTTAAGTGAAGCAGAAAATACATTAACAAAATACACAATTACTGCTCCTTTTGATGGAACCATTTCTAGTGTCGATGTTGATAGATTAGATGTTGTTAATTCGGGAACAACAATGGGATCAATAATTACCAACGATATGATTGCAACAGTTACTCTTAACGAGGTTGATATCGCAAAAATAAAAGTTGGACAGAAAGTAGATATTACTTTTGATGCCTTGGATGACGTTGTAGTTGAAGGAGAAGTTTATGAGGTAGATGCTGTGGGAACAGTAAGCCAGGGAGTCGTTAGTTATAGCGTTAAAATATCTTTTGATACCGACAATGAAAGTGTAAAACCAGGAATGAGTATTTCGGCAAACATTATCGTTGAATCTGTTTCAGATGTTTTAATTACTTCAAGTAGCGCAGTTAAAACCATGGGAGATAAGAGCTACGTTGAAGTTATGAATAGTAATGGAGCAATAGAAAGAAAAACTGTTGAAACAGGAATGACCGATGATGCTTCTATTGAAATTAAAAGTGGACTATCTGAAGGAGACAAAGTTGTTACAAGTACTATAACTACAACCAAAAAAACAACTACTACAACTAAAACAACTACCAACAACGCTGGTGGCACTCTTAATTCATTGACTAATACTGGTGGCACTCCTCCAAGCGGAGGAATGGGTCCCGGAATGTAATACAAAATATATGATTAAATGTGATAACATTTTAAAAACATACAAGACGGGTGATACCGAAACGACAGTTTTAAAAGGAGTTTCTTTTGAAATAAAGAAAGGAGAATTCGTTGCGATCATTGGTCCTTCTGGTTCAGGAAAATCAACCTTGATGCATATTTTAGGAACATTAGATAAGCCAACCTCAGGAAAGTATTCTTTAAATGGAAAAGATATGTTCAATATGAGTGATGATGATTTGGCTAAAATTAGATCTCAAAGAATTGGATTTGTTTTTCAGTCATTTAACCTTTTATCTAGAACCACTGTTCTTAGAAATGTTATGCTTCCTTTGATTTATGATAGTGGTGTTAAGAAAGAAGATAGAAAAGCAAAAGCTGAAAAATCATTACTTTCAGCCGGATTAGATAAAGATAGATGGCATCATTTATCAAGTCAATTATCAGGAGGACAAATGCAAAGAGTAGCTATTGCCAGAGCATTGGTCAACAATCCAGATTTGATTTTAGCCGATGAACCGACAGGAAATCTTGATTCTAAAACTGGAGATATTGTTTTAGAAACATTTCAAAAATTAAATAGGGAATACGGACATACAATTGTTTTAATTACTCACGAAAGATACGTAGCAGATCATGCTGATAGAGTTATTGAATTAAGAGATGGATTAATAGTTGCCGATGGAGAAGCTAATAAATCAACATTGCTAAAAAATAAATAATATGGTTTTTACTGATTTACTCGAAGAAATATATATTTCTCTTACATCAAACAAATCTAGATCAGGTTTGACTATTTTAGGTATTGTTATCGGAATAGCATCAGTTATTACCATGGTCGCGATTGGACAAGGGTCAACTGCTAGCATTCAGAGCAGTATTGAATCTCTCGGCTCTAATCTTTTGGTAGTTTCTCCTGGATCACAGAAAAGTTTTGGTTCGATGGTAAGAAATAGTTCTGGTTCAGCTAGTACCTTAACTTTGACTGACGCAGAAGCAATTAAGAACGAGATTAGTAATTTAAAGACCGTTGCTTCTGTTATTTCTTCTATGAAACAAGTGATATATAAAGGAAACAACACCAATACTAGTATCTATGGAATAGACACAACATACCAAACCGTTAAAAGCTTGGAAGTTTCTGTTGGTAGTTTTATTACCGAAACCCAAGTAGAGAATGTTTCAAAAGTAGCAGTCTTAGGCCCAACCACAAGAGATACTCTTTTCGGAGAAGATGTTGACCCAACTGGATTGAAAATTAAGATTAGTGGGACAGAATTTACTGTTATTGGAGTAACTGAATCAAAAGGAACCTCAGGAACAAGTAGCGCTGATGATATAATTTATATTCCTATAACGGTTGCTAAGCATTATTTTACGGGCAATAATTCAGTTTCAACTATTAATGTTGAGGTATCTGCTGCTAAATATATGGATCAGGCTGAAGCAGACATACAAACTTTATTATTAACGAGGCATGATATAGACGATGTCGATTCAGCTGATTTTAGTATTATGAACCAAGCAGATATTATGGATACCATGTCATCAATATCCGGAACTCTAACCTTATTGCTTGGTGCTATTGCTGGAATATCATTATTAGTCGGTGGTATTGGAATTATGAATATGATGTTGACTACCGTAACTGAAAGAACGAGAGAAATAGGATTAAGAAAATCATTAGGTGCAAGAAGCAAAGATATTAATAGCCAGTTTTTATTAGAATCAATTTCTTTAACTTTTATCGGAGGTATTATTGGAATAGTTCTGGGGTTATTAGCTTCCTATCTGGTTTCTAAATTTGGGAGCACGACAACAGTTGTTAGTATTCAATCAGTTCTTTTATCTTTCTTTGTGTCGGCAGGTATAGGAATTTTGTTTGGGTATTATCCAGCCCAAAGAGCTTCCAAGTTAAATCCGATTGAAGCATTAAGATATGAATAATAAATAAATATGAAAAAACAACATATTATAATAATTTCAATAGTAGCAGTTGTAGTAATAATTATAGGATACGTATTTTTATTCAAGGGAAATAATTCAAAGCAGGGCAGCAACTTTAATACCCAAGAACAAAACCAGAACATTGAAACAGCAACCATAGAGTCTTTATCTGTTGGTAATTGGGTTTCTGTTGTTGCAGAAAAAGTAGACGGTTCTTATACTGCTTCAATGATAATGGCTTGCGAAGATAAAGATAGTTGTCAAACGGGAGGGCCTAGTCAAGACAATACACAAAATTCTCCAACTGATGGAACTTCAACAGGAGAGATGCCATCAGGAACTCCTCCATCAGGAACTGCTCCAAATGATAATCAAGGAAAAATAGGTAGCAATATGGAAAACAAAACAATGTTATCAGGAACAATTACTGAGGTTAATTCCGATAATGTAGTTTTAAGTTTAGATACAGGGGAAACAGCAACGGTTTTAATTTCTGATTCGACTAGAATAACTGAGAGATAAAATAAAAAATAAGGGGGCCGGCACTAAGCCGGTCTTTTTCTTTATGCACTTATGTATTATAATCAAAAAAGATAATAATATAATTAAAATGATAGAAATATTCTTTAAAGATGTTAAGAAAGAAAAAATAGAAAAGATTGATTCTTTGCGTGATGGGTGTTGGATTAATGTTGAAAACGCTACAATTGAAGATCTTAAATATATAGCCCAAATAACTAATCTTCAATTTTTTGATATTGATGATGCTCTAGATTTATATGAATTGCCTCGTATCGAAAGAGAGGAGGATAACATTATTATTTTTATTAGAGATACTCAAGAGCAAGACAAAGAAGATATTTATACTACTCCTTTGACGGTAATTATTAACAAGAAATATATTATAACAATTTCTCCTATTAAGAATAAAACAATCAGATCAATTATTGAAGGAAACCTTTCTTTTTCTACGACCCAGAGAAGCAAGTTTTTAATTCATCTTTTATTATTAATTTCTAAAAACTTTACTAAGGGAATTAAGAGTATTAAGAATAATGTTTTAAATCAAAAGAAAGAATTAAAAAAGATAAAAGGATTGGATATTATTAAATTGATAGAAAGTGAAGAAATATTAAATCAATATATTTCAGCTTTAGCTCCGATGAATATTGTAATTGAAGCAATCGCCAAGGGAGGTTATGTGCATTTATATAGTTTTGATGATGATTTGTTAGAAGATATGACCATTTCAATTAGGCAATCAGTTGATAATTGTACTATCAGCGTTAAAAGTATTAAGAATTTGAGAGATTCCTATCAAGCTATTTTTACTAATAATCTTAATAATACCATCAGGCTTTTAACCTCTTTAACAGTTATCTTAACTGTACCAACGATTATTGGAAGCTTGTTTGGAATGAATGTTCACTTACCCTTTGCTGATAGTAGTTTTGCATTTTTATTTATAGTCCTATTAATAGTCGCTATTTCTTCAATATTTTTCTATATCTTCAAAGTAAAAGATTGGATGTAGATAAAATGGTGATTATTTATGCTAAGTTAAAACAAGTATTGTTTTATTTCCAAACATATTTTATAATGGAGTAATGATTAAATGCGCAAACAATTCGTTTTATTTATTAAGTTAATAATTTAACATCTCTTTCGAGGTGTTTTTAAGTAATATTTATATGCATAACAAAACAGTTAATACAATTCTCTTAATAGTTTTGTTTTCTAGTATTATTATCTGTGGCGGACGGGCAGTATTTAATGTTATTGCTGCTTCTTCTGATATCTTAGCTCCTGAGCTCATCAATATAATTATCTCTCCGTCAACAGTATCTCCTGGATCTTATTTTTCGGCAACTATGGTAGCAAGAGATAATAATTCTGGGATTAAATCAGCTAATATAATTATTGAAAGTCCTTCAGGAAAATTCTTACATTCAGAGAGTGCCTCTGCGGATTCTTCTGGTAATTGGAAAACTTACATGTTAATGCCTTCTAATTCTGAATTAGGGACATGGAAAGTTAAATCAGTTCGCCTCGAAGACAACTCAGGCAATACAGTCGCTTTTTATTATGATAATGTTTATGTTTTTATAGTAGCAAGTAATTCAAATACAACTCCCCAAACTAGTAGTTTTGTAACTTGTGGTTCTTTTGAATATGGCAATTGGTCAGCTTGTCAGAAAACTAGAATTCAGAACAGATCAATTATAAGCTCTTCTCCTTCTAATTGTATTGGAGGCAATCTAGTATTAACTCAGTCTTGTACTTATACTTCTCAGTGTAGTAGCACAAGGCCGTATTTAGATGTGCAATCTAAAGAAAATTGTGTTAGTAGTAGAGGAGTCTGGGACGAGAGTAGCTGTGTTTGTACTTGTTCAGATGGGTGGCATATTGAGACCACGGGAACGAGTTGTATAGAAAATACAAGTTCAACAACGCCACCAGCAACGACCCCAATAGTTGAAAAACCAGCCTGTGTTTCTTCTGATTATTCTTCTTGGAGTCTTTGTGTAGGCAATTCTCAAACTAAAACTCTTTTGCCTACAGCTAATTGTACAGGAGAAGCAATTTTAACTCAGGCTTGTGGTGAGAGTATTATTATTGTTGATCCAGTCCCACAGCCAACAGAAACTTCTTGTACTGGCCGTGAGACGATTGATAAATCTAATGGAGAAGTTTGTGCTGAGAGTGGTGGAACATGGACAGATAAGTGTATTTGTACTTGTCCATCAGGATATAGTCCTAATGGATCAGGTTGCGTATCAACAAATATTAATATTGAAAATCCTCTTTGCGAAACCATTAAATATTCTGATTGGACCGTTGATTGTATTGGTGGATTAAAAACAAGAAAGGTTTTACAGAAATTACCAGACGGCTGTATTGGTGGAATAAAAGAAGATATTGAAGAAGAATGTGTTTCTCCTACTTCTTGCACTAGTGTAAATGAATGGAACTGTGGAGAATGGAGCACATGTTTAAACAAAGTTCAGAAAAGAACTTGTACGGCTAATCCTGACTGTTCTACTATAAGTAGCGAATCTCCTAAAACAGAACAGGCTTGTGTTTCACAGCCTGTTAATTGTACTTATACTTATACTAATTATGGTGCTTGCGATGCTAGCGGAAAACAATATAGAGAAGTAAAAACAAGTTTACCTGTTGGATGTATAGAAACGACAAAAGATACAGTTAAGACTTGCGATTCTTGTGTATATTATTATACCAAGTGGAGTTCTTGTAATGACAAAAAGCAAACAAGAACTGTTTCCTCTAAATATCCAGAAAATTGTTATGGCAATCCTGTTCTCGAACAATCATGCGAGACTCCAGAAAGTAAGATTTCTGATGAGTGTATTAAAATTGGATGGACGAATGAGAGTGATTGCGAGATTTATACATATAGGGAAAAATTAATATCAGATTGTAAGTCTAATAATTTAACGACTTTTGATGCTTGTCGAGAATATATAATTAATGAATTTGGTAAGCCGACTAAGTGTGAAGAAATTAATGGAGCGTCTTGTGATAATTTAATCAATAATGTTATTCTTTCTAGCTTCAATGATACGGTTTCAGCACAAACTAGAGAACAACTTTTTGGTTATGCGGGCAACTCAGGAACAATCGATCCGCAACAGCAATTAATTACTGTTCAGATTGATGCAACCTCAACAGAACCAGCCAAGACTGAAGAAGTTAAAGCAGAAGAACTTCCTTTGGCTTCTTCTAATTCAGGGCAGATATTAATAAGCTTATTGCCGATAAGCAATGTTTCTCCTCAAGAAAGTTTATCTCCAGTTGGTATAGCTTTTGATAATGATGGAGATGGCTTGCCTGATGACATGGAGCAACGCTTAGGAACCGATCCTAATAAGAAAGATACCGATGGAGATGGAGTTGATGATAATGTAGAATTGAAAAATGGAACTAACCCATTAGATCCTTTATCTAAAACAACAACGATTGTTTTGTCGGGAATTGATAAGGCAATAGTAGATGGAAAAACATTAGAACAACCCAAACTAGATACCTTAGCTACCAGCGAATCATTAACTGTTAACTCAGTTGAAACAATTAAAACAAATGAAAAAAGTAATTTAAAATTTCAGGGAAAAGCTAAGCCAAATCAAGTCATTACTTTATATATTTATAGTGCTATGCCAATTGTGGTAACAGTTCAATCTGATTCAAACGGAAACTGGGTTTACGAATTAGATAAAACTTTAGTTGATGGAACTCATGAAGCTTATGTTGCAATTAATAATGACGAAGGAAAGATTTTGGAGGCCAGTTTGCCAACACCTTTCTTTATTGCACAAGCGCAAGCTGTTTCAGTTGATAATTTCGTTTCAACTGGAGATGCCAGCCAGGTAGAGGATAAGACAAATGGCATGATGATTCTATATGTTTTAGGAGGGTTAGTAGTAATATTTGTTTTAACCGCAGCTATATTAATTATTAGACAGAAATATTCCGAATAATATGAATTTCAAATTCTTAAGAGATAATAAACAAGTTGTATATTCTATAGCTTTAATGATTTTAATTCCAGGAGTGGTAATCCTAAACACTTGGATGTTTTCTACTTCTTTTAGGGAAACAATTGATCAAAGCTTGCAAGATAAAGCTGTTGGCATCGGAGAGTCAATTAATGCTGGATTATCAGATAAGCTTGATTCTCCTGAAAAAATGCAGTCTTTTATCAATGACTGGAAAATATACAATAGCGATACAAAATCTTTAAATGTTTTTTATCGCGAGAACGACAGTTTTAAGTTAGTTGCGACAATGAATGATAATGATAAGCTGGGACAAGTTGATAATTCTTTTGTTTATATCACTTCCTGGGCGAATGATTGGCCGAGTGCACAAAAAATATATGAATCAGACGGAAAAACTAATTATCGTTATTGGTTAGTTGTTATGCCCTTAAAAGATTTAAGTGGGCAGAAACAGGCGCTCCTTTCAATGAAGCTCTCAGCGGACGTTATAGACACGATTATGGCAGTTGTTTTGGGTAAGTCATATTGGGTCTTGTTGTTAACAGTTGTTTTTATCGTTTTGCTTTTATTGGTCAATTCTCGTCTTTTTGAGTATTCAATTTTGTATAATAAAATCAAGGAAGTAGATGCGATGAAAGACGAGTTTATTTCTATGGCTTCTCACGAGTTAAGGACTCCGGTTACTGTTATTCGTGGTTATGCGACAATGATGCTCGAGGAATCTCAAAAGTTAGGATTTAATCAGGAAGCAAAAGAATATTTATCGATTATCGATGTCTCTTCAGAAAGATTAAATAATTTAATAGAAGATCTTTTAAACGTTTCTAGGATTGAACAAGGAAGATTGAAAGTTGAGCTTAATGATATGGAAATATGGCCGATAGTAGAAGAAACCGTAAAAGAAATGAAGATACAAGCAGATACCAAAGGATTAGCTTTATCTTGTGTTTTAGATCCTAATACAAAATCTTTTATTAAGGCTGATAAGGATCGCTTAAAGCAGATTTTAATAAATACGATTGGTAACTCTATTAAATATACTCCTTCGGGAAGCGTTGAAGTAAAAGCTTTAAATAGAGATAATAATCTAGTTTTAATAATTAAAGATACAGGTATAGGAATGACAGCCAAAGAAAGAGAACATTTATTCGAAAAATTTTATCGAGTTAAAAGCAAGAAAACAGAAGATATTGTTGGGACAGGGCTGGGTCTTTGGATAACTAAACAAATTATTGAGCTAATGAAGGGGACAATCATGATAGATTCAATGGAAAATGTAGGAACACAAGTTACATTGGAATTTCCTTTAATTAAGAAATAGTATCTTGATATTTAATCATTTACCCTGTAAAATATATACAATATGAATAATTTAAGAAATATAAATGTTAAAGGTAAAAAAGCATTAGTTAGGGTAGATTTTAATGCTCCTCTTGATAGTCAAGGAGAAGTAAACGATGATTTTAGAATTAAAAAAGCTATACCAACATTAGAATATTTAAGAAATAATGGAGCTAAGGTTATAATCATCACTCACTTAGGACAGCCCAAAACAAAGGATTTAAAGTATTCAATTAGACCAATTGCAAGAAAATTGTTTGAGTTAATGGGAGGGAGGATACAATTTGTTAACGATACGGTAGGTAAAAGCGTAGAAAAGGAAATTTCTCAAATGAAAGAGGGTGATGTAATAGTTTTGGAGAATTTAAGATTTTATAAAGGAGAAGAAGAAAATAGTGAAGATTTTTCTAAGCAACTTGCTCGACTGGGCGATTTTTTCGTTCAGGATGGATTCGGAGTCTGTCATCGTGCTCATGCTTCAATGGTTGGAGTAACTAAATTTCTTCCTTCTTATCCTGGATTATTACTTGAGGAGGAAATCAGAGTTTTGTCTAATGCTCTAGTTTCTCCAGATAGGCCATTAGTTTCAATTATTGGAGGAACAAAAGTTTCAACTAAGACAAGAGTTATTGAAAGACTACTAGATAAGTCAGATTTTCTTTTGTTGGGAGGGAAGATTGCTAATTCTTTACTTGTGGCTAAGGGGCAATGCATTAAAGATTTATTAAGTGAAGATGAAGAAGATTTAATGGAAGTTGTTAAAGGAATAAATTTAACTAGCCCTAAGCTTCACTTGCCTGTTGATGGATTAATGGCTTTAAATAATTTTGAAGAAGAATATTCAAGAGTTGGAGCAGTCGGAACAGTAAGAAGAGAGGAGGGAATATTTGATATCGGACCAGAAACAATACAAAAATATAGATCAATATTGAGCGAAGCTAAAACAATAATATGGAACGGGCCCTTGGGATTTTTCGAAAAAGAACCTTTTAATAAGGGAACAATGGAAATTGCTAGAATGATAGGAGAAATCAATAGTCAGGTTTTTTCAATTGTTGGCGGAGGAGAGACTGTCGAAGCGATTCAAAGATTAGGCATAATGGATCAATTTGATCATGTTTCTACTGGTGGAGGAGCAATGCTTGATTTTATGGCTGGTAAAGACTTGCCAGGAATAGTGGCACTAGAAGAAAATAGTAATAAAAAAAATGTTGAAGATTAAAAATATTGATAAAGCGGCAGAGAGAATAAAAGAAGCGGTTTTAAAGAATGAACAAATAGTTATTTATGGAGATGGTGATTTAGATGGAATATCTTCAATGGTTATTGTTAAGGAATCGATAGATAATTTAATTTCTCTGCTTCCAAAGGAAAAAAAAGAATCATTTCCAACTGTTTTAGCTTTTTCTCCAGACAGAAAGAACGAAGGTTATGGCTTAAATGATAAAGCCCTAGCTTTCATTAAGTCAAAAGTAAATAAAGGATTAATTGTTACTCTTGATTGTGGAATAACTAATTTTAAGGAAATTGAAGATGCTAAGAATAGAGGATTTTCAGTTGTAGTAATTGATCATCATAAGGCAATTGGAGGAATACCCGAAGCAGCAGAAATTGTTGTTGATCCAAAACAGCCAGATGATGAATATCCTTTCAAAGAATATGCTAATGTTGGCATTGCTTTTAAATTATCGGAAGAATTATTAGGAGATAAATTATCTCCTATGTTAAGAGATAGTTTTATAGAGTTAACAGCTTTAGCTACTATTTCTGATATGATGCCCGAAGTGGGAGAAAATGAAGTGTGGATTAAAGAAGGATTAGATAAGATAGAATACAGTCAAAGGCCAGCAATTAGAGCAATATTTTCAATTCTTAATCCAATGGATTTTGGATCAAAAAGAGACATGGTTTCAAAAATTAACAGTGCGTTAAATTCTGCCGTGATTGAAAATCACATTCCTAAACCATATTTGTTTTTAATTGAGTCTGATTTTGATAAAGCAAAAAAAGTAGCAGAAGAATTATTTTTAGAGAGTCACGAAAAACAAAGAGAAATAGCTGTTTTGGTTAATGAATTAATAGAAAAAGTTTCGATGAGTAATAATTCGAGTATTATTTTTGAAGGTTCTCATGTATGGGAACCAGAATATTTAGGAGCTGTTGCTTCCCGTCTTTGCAATTATTTTGAAAAGCCAGTTTTTCTTTACAAGAAAGGAGAAGAGTTCAGTAGGGGAACCGTAAGGGTTCCTAAAGGAATGGATGCAGTTCAAGCAATGGAAAGCTGTAAAGAATTATTAATAATGTTTGGGGGTCATCCTCCAGCAGCTGGATTTACAGTCAGTAATAGCAATATTTTTAAATTCGAAGAGTGTTTAAAGAAATATTTTAATTAATAAAAATATGAAAAAAATAATATTAACTCAATTTTTTGTTTTATTAGCAGGAATGTTGTTTGCTTGGTTTAATTTTTCTAAAGAATACATTGCCTGGATTAACAGTTCTGCTTGCACAATCGGGTGTGCATCTGGAACTAACCCCTTTTTGACTCCCTGTTTTGGAGGGGCGATATTCTTCACCATTGCCTTTATTCTACATTTAATAATACTAAAGAAGGGTAAGTAAGAAGGGGGTGTGAGGTTGACATAAATATTTGTAAGAGTAAAATATAGGTAATGAACAAAAATATCAAATTAAATCTTCTCTCTCTCTCTCTCTCTGATATAACATCTTTATCGGTTTTTGGTTTACAAACAAAGAAGTCTAGAGCTTCTTTTTTTGTTTTAGAATATATATGGAATTAAGATTAACTAGAAAAAACAAAGCTTTTACATTAATTGAACTTTTGGTGGTAATTGTCATTATCGGAATCCTCTCTTCTTTGATTGTTGTTAGTTTAGGAAACATGAATCAAAGTGCTAGAGATGCGAAGAGAAAAACAGAGATCAATACTGTCAGAAAATCTATCTGGATGCAATCAAACATGGGTAGTCTAGGCTATCCCATTGAAACAACCTGGTGCTGTCTTGGTAAGACAGGGGACTGTCCTAATCTGACGGCAGCTTTGGTTCCTGAGTTCCTGGGTAAGCTTCCTTCTGATCCGTCATATACCACTGCTAGCAAAGAGTTCTGCTATATGTACAAATCAGATGGCACAACCTTTGATTTGTACACTAAGCTAGAAGGCGGAGGAGCTATCTCTCTTTCTCCTGAATCAGTCAAAATCTCTGAAACACAAACCTGCGATACGGCTAATGGCTGGATTGATACCGGACTGGGTTTCTGTGTCATGAAATGGGAAGCTACTCAATCAGGAACTAGCCCTGTTTCAACTGGAGGAGTTCCTTGGGTAAACATTACTCAGCCTCAAGCCATATCATATTGCAAATCAATCGGTGCTCATTTAATCAACAATGCTGAATGGATGGCAATAGCGAGAGATATTGAGTCAGTTTCAACGAATTACGTGAGTGGAGTATTGAAGCGTGGCAATGTCGGAGATACAGCTACCGGAGACTACAATGTGGGCAGCGCTGAGGCTGGAGTCTCTAACGCTCTAGCCACTTTAACTTTGAGTAATGGACAAACTATCAATCACTTTTCTGGTAATGTCTGGGAATGGGTAGATTACACTATCACCACGGCTGAATCTCCTAATTATGCTTCAGCTTGGAGAGAAATCAATTCAATTACTGCCTGGGGCACTAATCTTGGCTACTCTGATGTTGGCCCGAAAAACACTTCCTTAGATGGTTCAACAGGAGCGGGAAGAATATATACTGATAACAATGATGCTTATCCCAGCGGAAGTGTTCATGCCTTG
>Ga0172381_10001137_pt1 | contig 32419 bp, 45 predicted proteins | sample Leawel6488metaG_FD_119754 | JGI IMG/M metagenome (GOLD analysis project Ga0172381, IMG submission 119754) | Leachate microbial communities from a municipal landfill in Southern Ontario, Canada - Leachate well 64-88 metaG | ecosystem: Engineered > Solid waste > Landfill > Unclassified | place... | reverse complement strand
TTATTGTTAAACGTCCAATCACCACTCCACCTAAAAAAACAATAAATAAAAGTAAGGAAAGGTTAATGCTATTAAAAAATAACATGAAGGAACACCTCCCTGTTTATTCTCCGAGTGCTTCCAACGCCTGAATATGTTGTTTCTTGGTGATCTCGTTTTGTGCCATCATGGTTTCCACTTCCTTACGGATAGCAACCATGGTTACATCTAAGTTCATATCGTTAAGTGTGTCCACTGCATTACGCACAGCATTGGATTCTTTCATGGCTTTTTTAATCTGTTCTTTGTCATCGGTGACCGCCTTGGCGGGAGGGGTTTCCCCCTCATCCTCCAAATCCTGGAGTGACTTAATGCCGATGCCCTGAGTACCACTTGGATAGGTGTTCACTTTAAACTTAATCTTCTGCCCCACCCATTCCTTAGTATCCGCACCGTAGTCTTTAATCAACACCCTCCCATTGGTTTTATTCAGTGGTAGGCTGTACTCCATGTCTTTAAAACCTAACACTATCTTATCCACCTCATGCTCCTCCCCCGTTTGGAAGTCCTTTTCCCTCATGGTTCGGACTTCTTCGGTTTCGATTTCCATCCACTTGTTTAACAGTTTCTCTTGCCTAGCAATGTCCAGGCTTAGATAGGTTTTATCTCCAGCTGCTGTTCCATATATGTCCAGTGTTGTTGCGTCCACCATTCTTTCACTTCCATTTTCCATTTTCTAATTCATTTGTTAACCCACAATTTGGGGCAGAAATTTGTGATCCCATAAGGTAATCAATAAGTAAGTGTTCATAAATTGATGATTCTATGTCCTGGTCCAGTATGCACCGCGGACAGATAGATTCAGTTGATGCGGTGTCTGCTTCGAATGCTTCCCCGCATTTTTGGCAAATAACAATATACACCATATTTATCACCTTCCGGTGCTTTCGATTAACAGATCTGGTTTGTTCATCCAGAGTAAAGCAGTATATATTCTTTTGAAGTTGTCACGCTCCAACCTTAATCGTATGACACTTTGCCGTAGTGTTGTGGTACAGGTTTGCACGTGTGCTTTACGTTTGGCTTCGGTGGTGATGCCCTTTTCTTTTTTGAGATTATCCCAGTCGGTTTCCAGCCAAAGACTATTCTCTTTGTTTAACAGTTTTTCTTTGGCGGTTTGCAGTTCGTAGTCTTTGTTGGTTAATTTTTGGTTTATTTCAAATATATTCAGTTCCATCATTTCCCCCCCTTTATTGGTGGGGAGATTTTCGTAATATTACCTGTTAAGGCTTTTTTGTTGTACTCCCCACTGTTCTACAAAGTATATATCTCTAAATACTATTATTTATATGTTTCCATACTTTCCCATATTTATATAATTCTGGATCTCTGGCTAAGTAATTGGTGATGCGGTTTGGTGATAGGTTTACTCTAGATTCTTTTTTTTGTATTTTGTTCATAATTGTAGGGAATGGTAATCCTTCTGGATGGTTTTGTAATAGTTGGTTGAGCCAGTTTTTGGCTTGTTGTTTGCTGGCAAACCCTACATTTTTATTTTTATTCTTATGATAATAATTTCTCATATATTCTTTTCTATCCTTCATAACTTTTCCCCTCCATCTTATTTGGGGGTGTGAGGGTTTTATCGTAATATTACCCTTCAGGCTTTTTTTTATTATTCCCCTCACACCCATCCTAATTATATTCTATAAAGGTTTACTTATATGGTACTCACCACAATCGTCTGCTATGAGTTGGTGGTGGGTGATGAAGAATCCATCACATTTTTCACATGTCCAATGCACCATGAGTGTGTCCTGGCGTGGGGGGGTCTGTTTGTACCATGTATCAATTATACGGTTTTTGGGTTCTTGGCAGTGGGGGCATGTGATGTGTGATAATTGTTCAGCCAGAGCTTCTTCTTCTTGGGCTTGTTCTTCGTATGGTGTTCCTGTAATCCTCATATCCTCTCATTCTCCCTTAACATACTTCACGGGTATTTTATGGTAATGACCCCGTAGATTAGTCAGTGCCTCATTAATCCGGCGGAGATGGTACTCCTCATGAGCTTTCACCTTTTCCACCTCAGTTTTCCTGTAATAATCAAAAATACTCACCATAATCAATCACCACCCTTCGGTGTTTTGTTCCTGGCAATTATGTGCATGATTTCATGAGCACGGGTTTCGTTCAAAGGATGATTCCCATAGGTGTCATCCAGATACTCATGGATAGAATATAATAAATCATTTCCCAGTCGGATCTGTAAATCCATCATAAATATTCATCCCCTGGAATGTAATCAAACGCTTCCCTTATGTAGTAGTCGGCGTATTCTTTCAGGTTAAAAAAGGTGTCTTCTTCTTTTTCAGCCATGTTAAATCACCCTGTGGATGTGTGTTCGGTTGCTGGGTTTTTTGGGTTGGAATGGTTTAAACTCTTCAATGAAGCGTTGTAGTTCTTCATCCCATCGGATTTTGTTTTTGGTGGTTTGTTTCATGTGAACACACGTCTCCTTTGCATAGCCCTATAATTTTTATATTTAAATAGTTCATCACAAAATGTGTGATATCCTGTTTGTATTCCTATCTCTAAAGCGTAGAACACAGCTTTAATGGTTTCTATCATATTTTTCCCTCCGTTTTCGTCCCTTGTTTCCCCCTATTATAGGAGAAAACGGAGAGTCCTTTAAAAAAAAATATAGACTCTCCAATGGCAAGAAGATCTTGTTTGAATTAGTCCCCTCCTGCAAGTAAACCTTTGTCATTATTACTATATAAAACTATCGGTATAAAAAAATAAGAAAAAAATATAATCAATATACAAGTCAATCAGCATCATAAATACACATTCTATCATGTTTCTCAAACAACTCAAAAGGTTCAAGTTTATTATATAAAAAATCGGTATCAGTTTCATAAAACTCAATAACACTTCTTTCACCTCTATATATAGTCACATCCAAACTATGTTCAAAAGGCATGAAATCGTATTGATAATGCTTATCCCTGTTTATATTATAATCTACTTGGATTGAATAACCTTTATTAAGTAATTCTTTTATTTCTGATTCTGAGAAATTGACACCAAATAATTTTCTTTTTTCTTTAATCCAAGGGCATTCCTCATATAAAGTGTTTAATGGTTCGCTTTTCCAAATATAAAATTCATCGAGCAATTCAAATGTTCTCCATTCATCAGGATGGTTTTCTTTTAACCATTTATCAAAATTCATTATGTTTCTCCTCCTCATTTTTTATACCCCCTTAATTTTGTATATATTTATAACTTTACTATTATATATACATTACTGTTTTGGTAATGTATTTGGTTCGTTATAGTGGTGTTTAACGAAGTAAGTCAGAATTGGTCGATTAAAAAAGTCCTCCTTATACACTTAAATGTATAAAGAGGTTTAAAGATTTGTTATTGTGGGTTGCGTTATCACTGATATGTAATGCAGATTGGATTAAGTACGGCCATCATCACTAAGAAGCCATTGCTGATTATAACCAATCAAGTTAGCACCACTGGCACACCATAACTGACCAAGAGGATAAGATGATTTAAGGGCCGCTGCTGGATCTATACGTCGCCAGTTGCTACCTAATTCTTTACCGGCTATGTCTAGTTGTATGTGTCCACTTCCACTTGCACATCGGATGTTAACATATCTGACTGAGTATCCTAGGTCTTTGGCGACTTGGTACATTAACTGACAAATGTCACTACAATTCAATCCGCTGCGGTTCTTTAAGCGTTGTAATGCTGCTGACTGACTATAAATATCATTATAGTAATAAGAATAGCTACGGCCTTTAATGCTGTTATAGGCTTCTGTGAAACTGTTAACACTTCTTCCAACGGCGTTCTCAAAGGATTGAATGTAAGCAGATTTGTTGGATGGTGTGGTAACTATGGTGTTAACATAGTTAGGTGGGCTGCCATGGCTCTGTTCCCATAATTCATACCGTGTTCTCATCTCATTAAATCGTTTAATATTGATGGTGTCGCCTTGTTGGTTTGGTTTAGTGTACATGAACCGTGGTTCGGTTCCTTTGCTACGTCGCCATGCCCAGTATCTCATGAGCATGTCTATGAACATGGCTTTGTATATTTTCGTGTTTGTGTTGCTTATATCTGTCATGGTGTTATCCCCTCTTTTTTTGTTATTCATCCCTGCGTCGTATCATATCTTTAAATGCCGTTTTACTTATTTTATAGGAATCGTTACTGATGTCTTCACCAAAACTCGTTAATGTACCCATTCATTTCACCTCATATTCTTTATAAAATAAATCATGATATATTCACTTAACTTATTTCCCACAAATAATTAATTTCTAACAACAAAATTTCTAACAACCGGTTGACTTCTATATCGTATTTGTGTTAAACCGTTCCAAAATTCATCAAAAGTTCGCACTTTAACTCCGCTCTGATAAACATATTTTATGAATTCCTCAAAATGTTCAAGATACCATCCACTTGAAGAAGGATCTTCTTGAATATCATGGAACACTAAAAAAACAGTGGTATTATGTTCTAATACATAATCAACATAATTTTTAGCGGATTCAAGACTCGTTTTTTTATTAACAACTTGATAAGGAATATTATATTTATCTTGGATTGGAAATGAAACATAACCTACACTATTCCTCCCTGCAATCAAATTAAGTTTCGGGAAAAGAGTATCGCATAATACATTATATTGCCCATAGGGATACCCAATATAGTATGCAGTCCTCTCAAAGCCGTTTTCAAGTAACCATTCAATGGATGGAGATATAACATCCATTAAGTCATCTTCAGTAGTTAATAAGCTTAAATTTGAATGATTCCTTGTGTGATTTGCTATACAACACCCATCTTCATATAATTCAGTTAATTCACTGATTTGAACAGATGTACTCATTGCCCCAATCCAGTCACTGTTGATAAAAATAGTGCATGGCATATTGTATTTTTTGAGAAGTGGATATGAAGTGGTAATTAATGTTTTTTGATTGTCGTCAAAAGTAAATATTATTGTGGGAAGTGTATATGGGAATGGTATAGGTGTCCTATTTACTGTTTTTCTAGTTATCATGTTTTTTATAGTTGGAAGAGTTTACACTCATATATTTTTACGGTTCCTGTTGCTGCAGCCGATGTGTAAAATCTGATTCTGAAATATCTTTCGGATATCATAGTTGGGGCGATTGATATCTTACTTTCCGTGGGTGATCCACTTCCCCCCACACTCTGTCCTTCATTATATGTTACTGCATTAAAATTGTCAGAACTTTGATCAACATATATATATAAATTATTATTCGAAACACTAACCCCTGCGTGTATACTTAGTAATAATGGACTACTTGGGGTATCATTTAGGTCGAATGTAATTGTTCCAACCGTTCCAGCCCCACTTGTGCTTTTGGTTCCTGTTCCTGTGCTTGTGGTGTGATTTCCATCTGTGACATTGGCTAGGTCACTAGGTGGGGTATCCCATAAAGCTGCTGTGGGCACATTTCCAATTAATAGGTTCCTAAGTTTACTCCGACTTTTAGTTATGATTCCACTTTGCATTTTTAAGCAACTCCATAAATGAATCTTACACCTTCATCATTCACCAATGAATCTATATAGACATCGGCGAGGTTATCAACATCTAACATAATACTATCACCTGATTCTAATATTATTCCGGTTCCTGTACTGGCTGTGGCATCCACACCAGACCCCCCCACCGCTATGACTGATGTGTTCTCGTATCTTGCTTGTACCGTTACATATTTGATTGCTGTGCTGGCTGCTAATGCCACATCTGTTCCGGCGGTGGTTACATTCTTAATACCATGACCGAGGCTAGCGGCTGGTTGTTCTACGCTTGTTATACTATCGGTATCACTATCAAGGGCGGTTGCCAGTGTTACGTTTTGGGGTGTGGTACCGCCGATTATGTTCCCAGACTCATCCACTACACATGTATCTAAAGGTCTTTTGGTTCCCGCGTTGGTTGCGGTTATTTGTTTTTTTCCAGTTGTGTTAGTTTCTTCTGCTGTTATTCTATTACTCATAGTTTCATGTCCTCCAATTTTGTGTTTAATACTTTGATGTAACTCTCTACCAATTTTTAAAGCTGTAATTTTGTGTGTGGGTGGTTTGGATGGGTGATAGAGAGCAACCCACAAAAAAAAGTAAAAAAAAATGTTAAAAAAAAAGTAATAATAAGTTAATTCAATATTCACATTTCTGATTCCCATAAATCTGAGGACACGGATCCACCTCAGTAGGAACACCACGACACGCCGTGAATCTGCTTAAATCAGTTCCAGTGTGATTATCCCAATACAAAGATGAATTAGTGCTTATCAAAATGTGAATAAAATTAATAGGCACACCCGCATTTATACTAGCCCCACAAGCATTAGTTTCCCCATTATTCGTACTACACACATTTACGTTAAGTGCATCAGGGTAACACCAATCAGGCCCCATACTGGTGCTATCTCCGAGTGGCCAATAAAACCCTTTAGGACCACACACAAAAATAGGCAAACCCCTTATCATTGCATAAGGGTCGCCCCCAGCAGCACACCAAAACCAGCCACTCCCATCGCTGCTGAAACCAATCCAAACACCACCATAAGGATACCAACACTGAAAACCATCATAATGAAACTCATGCCTAAAACCGAAAGTTAAATTCAGGTCGTGGTCTTCTCTGTAAAATGGTTCATCAAAATGATAAGTATAGGCATAATATTGTCTTGTGCCATCAGGATTACTAGTACCATGACTAGTTGATAATCCCATATTCACGTTTTGACATCCATACATTCCTTTGAATCCAGGTTTGAATGCTGCTTCTTCACCGGTTTTAAGTTTGCGGATTATTACTTGGTCACCAGGTTGGAATGCGTTGAGTCCGTGGGTTACTTGGCTTATGCCTTCATCTTGAATGTTTTGGGGGTGTATTCCGATTGTGTCGCCTATGCGTGGTACTTCTCCTTCATTTAGGACTAATACTCGTCCGTTTTTGGTTTTGGTGAATATTATGCTGTTGTCGTTTACTTTTATGTCGTCGTTATCTCCCATAAAAAAACAAGCCCCCTCTAATTAGTTAGTCGCTGGTTGCTAAACTCCTAACAATAACCTTAACACCATCACTTTCACGAGTAACCAATAAATGTTCATCATCAATAACCTCAGTAACAGTAGCCGCCTCTGGAAGCGACTTATTAACCTCATCCTGTGCTGTGCTTTGTATAACTTCAAACTCATTCGGTGAACTAATCACACTAGAATCAGTTGTAAGATTTAAACTGGTAGTTGGTGTGGCTCCCGCATCATTGAATTTCCAGTCCACCACTGTCCAAACCGTGGTCGGATAATGAATGTCATCAGGGAATATTATCTGCTTACCCGGCTCGATAAGATAAAAACCAGTTAATTCAATACTAGCAGTATAAATAGGTACACATTTCATATCCAAAAGGTATTGTAGATATGCTGTCATCTCAGTTTCATCCATACAACTATCTGTCACAGTTTCGTCGACCATGAGTCCGTGTTTGGCTATGCTAGGGGCATCTGTAATTTGAACAGTGCCAGCGGTGTCGCCTTCACCATACGTGCCGGTAATATCATTTTTAATACTACTACTATCCTCGCTGACACTGAAATTAGTTATTCGTCCATCTGTGTTGAAGAAATATTCTATTCCTTCCCTTTCACCTATCTCAAACCATTCCAAATAGCCTTCAAAGTTAACGTACCATCTTAATACTTTACCCGTTTTCTTTTTATAAAGGTTAAATAAACTGTTTAGGGCTGCTTCTTTGGTACTCCACTTCCCACACCAGCGGTCACAGGTTTCATCAGTGGTTACGGTTGCTGCTTCACTGGTGGGGGCGGTGCATCCTGTTCCACTCCCTGAACCATAAATATAATACCCTGTGGGGCATGAAATATCCATTACATAATCAGCCATGTTTATACTTCTCCTGTGATGGTGGTTAACCCTCTACCTTTACTAACACCCGTATCAGTAAGTATTAGGTCAAGAATTTCATTATAACTATACTTCTTATCGGATGTGGTGTCACAGTCAAGTTTAAAGGGTTGCCGTGTGAATAATCGCCCATCATTACGTCCAACAATAGCATAAATACGGTTTCCATCTTTCTCATCACGTTTAACACTTTCAATCTTACCATTAAAGGCAATTATTTCTTCAGGCCGAGTTCCATCAACAATAATAAATTCAAAATCCATACCAGTTGTGAACTCGTCGGGGTGGAGTGGTGTGGCGAATGTTACGGTAAAGGTGGATGGGCTGTTGTTTACTCGTTTTTCTATTGTTATATCTTGTATAACGGCGTTGTCGTTACTCATATAATACTCCATCAATTCTTATACCATACCGTAGGTTTCCAGTTAGTCCGGGGAGTTCTTGGGGGTCGTAGGATACGTTTCCGAGTAGTGCCACACCGTAGAGTAGGTCATCCCATGTTCCAAGACTCCCAATCGTGGGAACATTCCCGGTGTATTCTATGAAATTAATGTAATCTACATAAGTATATCGACGTATGCCTGATGTTGCTGTGCTTGTTGTGGTTAATCTTTGTTTAACACTCTCAGTGATAGTATTATCAGTATGTGTTAAATATTCAGTTCCATCCATACTTATGGTGAAAGCTCCGTTAATGGTTCTTTCAATTAATATAGTACGTAATGTTTCAACACCAAAAGGAACGTTCTCACTGGTAGTTAATAATTCACCATTTTTATACAACTTGAAATACCATGGGCCAATCCAAGTGCTTAAATCACATCTCAAACGATAATAATCAGTTCCATCATGTATGAAATCATAATCAAAATATCTGTATCCTGCTGTAACATAAGCATCATTGTGTCTGTCAAAGTATAATTGAATATTCCAACGTCCATAGGCACCTTCGGCGTCAACTTCAATCACCGGATCAGTATAATCTGTTCTATCCCATAATGCCAAGACGTTATGTCCAAATAAGTTAGGACTGGCTAGTTTATAGTCAATATACACTACTTCGCTCTGGTTATCCCCTGCTATTTTCTCCCAAGGGGTGATATTATACACACCAACCTCTTTATTCTGCCAAGACCAATACTCATCATAACTTAAATCATTCTCCAAATCCATACTACTATTACCTGCCAGGATGTAGATGGTTTTGATTTCATCAGCATCTAATGTTGGTATTCGTACAAGGAAAGTAGCACTCACACTATCCGTTTTATAATCAATCGTACTGTCTAATTTGAGTGTGCCATAATAGAATCTTATATCACTGAAATCTGTTTCCATATTACCCGCACTATACGGGATTGTTATTGTGATTATAACATCTGTCTGATCCGTATCACTATTGCTAGTTACTGTGAAGGCGTTAATATAATCCCATAACTCAAAAACAGAACTAGTATAATCAAATACAAGTCTCCATCGTTTACTACCTATAAGTGAGGTTGATGGTGGTTGATAATAAAGATAAAAGTCCGTACTACCTTTATCTAGCACGTCAAGGTTGATTGTGTTACTATACGTTACCCCATCCAAACTAAGATATGTGGAGTTTGTGGTTTCAATAGCCCTATTAGCATCTAAGTATGGTTCGCCAGGTGTAACACTAACAGTAACATCACCTGGTAACTGGTTTTTAAATGTTAATTTCTTAACCGCTGACCGCATCCCAGGATACACATCTTCAAAGATGATACTATGTAAATAGTTACCGTCTTCATCGAATAGGTTAAACTGAGGCCACATCCACGTTGAAGGCACTATCCCTGTGGCAACATTACCCGCAACCGGAATATCCAACATTAAATCAGTACCAGGGTTTAAACCAGTAGCAACATTTTCCCCTATTGGGATGTCTATTACTGCCGGGGTGATTGGTGTTAAACCAGTACCTATATTCCCTGCCACTGGAATACTTAACGATTTATCTAGGTTTGGATTATAACCAGTTCCAACACTTTCAGCAACTGGAATGTCAAGGATTAAATCAGCCATACTCTTATTATCCCCCTGATTTTTAACTTATTGTATCTAACAAAATTCCACTAGCATTAAAGTTCAATGTTAATGTTCCATCAGTAATAGTTTGATCGGTTCCAAAATCAATTAAACTTATAAGGGGATTAGTAGCTGTAGAACCGGGGGTGCTATCATAAATCACTGCGTACTGGAAAGTAAGACTCCCAGTAATAGTCCATGATACATTAACACCATCATAGGTTAATGTTCCCGTTCCCCCGGTAAGTGTTGGAGTTGTTATAGTTCCACCTCCAGCAGTGTAACCTGTTGCTGTAACCTCATTAGTTAAATCATCTTGAAAATCATGGGCATCCAAATCAGGAGTATGAGTGCTGGTATGAAGGCTCACTTTTATAGTGTCATCTTCCCAGTCGATTAATTTCTGCCCTAAACTCTTTTTTGCAAGAGTGTACCATGTATGTGTTGTTGCCATAATATCTTTTCCACCTTTTTTATCATTATCTTTTTTTAGTCAAATATTAGTTTAATCCATTGTAACCATGCACCATAATTCTCACCCGCCTCCAGGGTGTGAATCGTGGTTTTAATCGTAATAACATTAGTGGGGGTGTCTAAATCCCATGTAAACTTTTCAGTACCCGTTGACAGTCCAACCGGATTACTGGGGTCTTCCCCATAATGCCAAATCTGTTCAACATCATTCACATAAATCTTACTACCAGGAACATCACAACCACAACCATAAACTTCAACACGCTTAACATTACTTGTTTCAGTGATTTGCATCCAACCAAGTTCAGTACCATTCAAAGCACTAGTATCCTCCGTTTTAACTTCAGGTGGTCCAGGGTCATATAAATAATAATATTCCATATTAGTGTATAATGGGTTGGTGAAGGGTGGTGTGTAAACTTTAACTGTATTTGGGCTTTCCGCTTCATATTGTATAACAAGTTCATATTCAATTATACTACCATCATTATCTTCATCATAGAAATTATCTAAATCCACGATGACTCGTTGTATTGCACAATTAGTCCACGTTTTCGTACTCGTTGCTGCTGCGTTTGAGGCGGTTACGGTTATTATTTCCCCATTCCCCACTTGGAGTTTGGTGCCACCATTCAAGAGTGGTGTGTTATTTATGTATTGGGATGTAAGAGCATCAAATGCTTCTATCTCAGTGATCGGATCAGCATCCAATTCTTCGGCGATAGCAGCACACTTTAAGGTTAGTGTGTTGTTTGGTCGGTCATCTTTAAATACTGGTTCAACCCATGAAGGCGTTAAACCACCTATAAGCCATGTATGATAAGCCATACTCTTTTATCTCCTCATGTTTGTAACGGACACACCAGCATTTGTGGCTTGTCCTATTAGTTTACCACTCAATCCTTCACCTACTCCTTGTCCTAATCCCCTTCCCACGGAAACGGGGTCTGATCCTTCTGGGATGTTTATCGGGCCGGTGAAATTAACGTTAATACCACCTCCACTTGGATAGAGTGAGGTTGAAGAAGGTAATCCTGTGGTTGGTATTGGTATATTTAAGCCTGATAATCCTTCGTTCATTCCGTCGATAAATGCAGATGCTACATTTTTCCCCCATATATCAATCTTTTGGAGTGGTCCGGTTTTGGGTGGGCTGTGGCCTTGTAATCCAAAGGTGGTTTGATTGGCCGCCTTGTTTATTGTGGATGCTCCGCTTTGTATTCCACTTGCAACACCATTGCTCCATGCACTACCAACATTCTGTCCACTTTTTTTAGTGATTCCATCTATTTGATTAAGTTGATGTTCCAGTTTCATTATTTCAAGGTCAATGCCCTTTTTCTCAGCATCTGAATATTTGGGGTATGGTAAAGGATAAAATCCACCACTATCTTTATATTCTACCTCATCTCTTTTCAGTTTTAATGCTTTTATTTGATCATTTATCCCACTCTCTGACAAACTTTGCACTTGTGATAACTCACCACTAGTCCAATCAGCATCACCTAACTGCATACCAAAAGCACTAAGACCATCACTTAACATTCCAAATGCTTGTTGTCCAACCTCTCCCATCTGCCAAAGTGCTGCTGTGGCGTTGTGTACTGCCACTTGGAAATCAAGATTTAACCGCTGTGCTACTGATAAAGTGGATAAATCAAGACCACCCATTTCAGTAGTCATGTCGTTTATGTCTATGATTGCTGATTCGCTGGTTTCACTGATTTTGTTTTTAAGATCGGAGTATGATTGTTGAAGTTTTTTGTTAGCATCCTCCTCATCTTTTTGTTCTTTCCATCTATCAGCTATTTTAGATGAAGCTCTGTATGCTGTAGCTGGGCCGCCTACAACTCCCCATACAAGACTCCAAAATTCTTCATCTGTTATAGTTGGTTCAAAGCCTTCTTTAACACCCTCACCTAAACCAGTACCAAGTTCTGTTCCATACTGATTCATCTTTTCAGGAGTAACTTCACTTAATGGGCCTGTTTTTGCAGGGCTGTGTGGGAAATAATTAGCAACGGTTTGTAATACATCTTCAATAGTAGGGATAGCATCTTTCATGCCTTGTATGAGGTTGTTTATCCACTGTGTACCAGCCTGATATAAATCCTCCCCGAATCCTACAACGTTTTCATATAGTTGTTGGAATGGTGATGCAATACTACTGAGAGCATCCATGAATCCGCCTTGTATCCATGCACCAAAACCAGATAATGCTTCCCATAAACCGTTAATACTATTCCGTACTTGTTCATTATTTTGATACAATAAATACAAACCCGCAACCAAAGCCGCAACAGCTATAACTACCAAACCAATAGGATTTGCCATCATAGCAGCATTCCACAACCACTGAGCCGCCGTAACAGCCTTAGTAGCAGCAGCTTCTGCAATCATAACCGCCCTTTTAGCAGCCAAAACCACAGTATTTTTAGCATGAGCCAAACTATTCTTTATCGTTTCAATAGTAGCTGACTCAGTTGATTTAATATAAATCTCCCATGCAGCGTTTATACCAATAATAGGAGTAGTTATACCTCCCAAGGTGCTGCCGAAGCTTGCTAGACTACTAGCAACACCACCATATCTAATAGTGATATCTTCTAACCATGCTCCGATTTGTTGTAGTATGGTTTTATGTTCCCCTTCTTCATCAGCAAGCTGGTCTAACTGTCCTGTGTAACCATTCACAATACTAGTAGCGTTTTCTAATTCAGATGAGGATAAACCAATCATATCTGCAAACACAGCAGCATTACCACCAGATTCAATGAGGGCATTATTAATTCCTTGATAGGCTGCACGACCTCCACCGAACTTCTCAGTAGCAGCTGCTATGATGACAGCGGTTTGGTCAATGGTGAAGCCCATGTCCTTGAATTTGCTATCATATTTCTCCATCCACTGGATGTATGATGCAAACCCACCAATGATATTATCATTAGCATAAGCGATTGCATTGTAGTACTGGGGCAGATCGCTCATGTCTGCTCCCATGACTTTTAATGATTTGCTGAATTTGATTACATTATCATAACCCACACCAGTAGCATCATTAATCCTATCCATACTAGTAGCACTGTCTGCTAAATCTTCAAATGATACGCCGGCTTGGTGTAATGCTTTACTGTAGGCTAGGGCTTCTTCTTTGGGGAATGTGGCATTGGTGATGTATGCGATCATATCTGCAAGTTTGCCTTCATCCACCCCGGTCATTGTGGCTAGTTGGCCTATTTGTATGTTGGTTTCATCTATTTTTTGGGCTGCTAATTCCATTCCAGCGGTGAACCCGGCAACGGCTAGGGCGGCGGCTGCCATTGCCTCAACACTCACACTTCCAGTTTCTTGTACACTATCACCGGTTTCTTTTGCTTTGGTTGATGCCTCATCCAATTCATTTCCTAGATTGTCAACTGATTCGGTTGCTTCATCTGCCCCGGTTGCACTTATATCAACACTCCTATCATTAATCCCTTCTAATTTGTTTATTAGTTCATCAAGGGCTGATGATATGTCTGATATGTCACCGGTTACGTTGATTCCGAGAGTTTTGTCTGCGATGAGGATTCCTCCATTAAAATAAGTAGTAAAAATTAGTATGTTATGTGTTGAATTTTAAAAAAGCTAAGCTAAGATTAGTTAAATATATTTTAATTCAGTAACCTAAATCTAAAAAAGATGTATTAAAAAAAAGGAATAAAGTGTTTAATTACCCTTGAAGAGTAGTAGTTTGTGTGTATATGGCTTTAGAATCATCTGAAACATCTTTCGAAGAACTAAAAACCAATATATCAAATTTCCCCGCTTCAAAATCAATTCGTTGAGTGATATCAATTTTATATGATATGTCTTCTTTTGCAGAATTCATACTCCACACAGAATCTCTTTTAACAACATTACCAGAAGAATCATACCATTCCATAACCACGTTAAGATAATCAAAATCATTATCTGGAATTAAATATGTGGAATAGTGGGCATCGGCAATGAGAATGTTATCAACACGATTGAAATTCCCCCAAGAAAAATCAGTATGTGAAAAGGAAACATGCCCTCCCTGTGATTGTGAGGATGCAGTAAACATACTTACAATAATAAGTAACCCTATAAAACAAGCTACGCCAACTGTTATGGTTTTGCTTCTTTTATCAAATTTTTCCCACCACGCTAATAATGGGTTGTATGGTTTTTTTGACTTTTTTTCAGCTTTTAAATTACTCCCACATTTACATTGGAAGTCTTCAGGGTTTTCATCTTCTTGTAATTCGTATTTTAAGCCGCATTTATTGCATTTGACAATCATAAAATAACATACCCCCCACCATATTATGTTTTACTAATATAATATTATAGGAGTATGTTATTATTAATTGTTTCCATTTTTTTATCCTCTTAATGCCTTTATTTTAGCTTCACGGTCTTTCTTCCAATCTGCAGGGCCTGATGGGAAATATTCAAGGTCACGATATAACACATCATAAATGTCAATCATATACAATTCATAGGCATAGTCTTGACTCCAACCAGTTTCAAAGCAAATCCCATTCATCAACTTCCGAAATTCAATCATTTCTTCTTCTGGGGTGAGGTTGGTTTTCCTTTTAATTTTCCTTGCTTTCCCTTATCAGCCTCCTCCAATTCCCTTTTCCTGGCTTGTATTGACCGTTCTATACTACTTGGAGGGTTTGCTAAACTAATCATGGTGTTAGCAATTAGTGAAGCATAGTAGCGTCCAATATCAATATCATCCATTTCATCCAACTCTCCTGAGCTTAAATTAGGATAATAAAACCTTTTAACTCCCCTTTGAGCTAAATGATACGCAGGCCCATCCATCTTATCGGTATCACTATCACCATCAACTAATTTGCTAGTGATCTCTTCTACTTCAAGTGTTGAGTCCTGAATTTCATCGCTGATTTCATAAATCCTGTCAAATACACCTAAGTCTTTGAGTTCTTTATCTGATAATTGGTTTCCTTTTTCATCTCGGCTTATTTCTTCGATTTCAGATTGTAATTCACCAACTTTTTTCATGATTGGTCTTATCTGTTTTTGGATGTGTTGAATACTGATTACATAGGGTTTGTCTATGGGTTTATATCCTCTTATTTCGATTGTGTTTCCCTCAATCTCGATTTTTTGGGTTGGATATAGTTTTGGTATTTTTATTGGTGCTTTCTTTGCCATGATTATTACCCCTCCATAATTTTGATTAATTAAAAAATAAAAAAAAGGACAAGTGTGTTTAGTCTTTTGCTAAAATATACGGTTTTTCACCAACAGCCAATGTTAAAGTAGCCGTTAAATTGTCGTTCGCACTACCTTCTGGAAGTACTGGTGCTTTGGTTATGCCTTCAAGCATAATGTATCCATGGACGGTTCTGTCCTTTGGATCTTCTACCTCATCACCACTATATATTGGTACGTAACCATCCATCAATAACGGTTTATCCCTTAACTCGTATAGGGTGTGTCCTGTTTGTACTCCAGTCTGGGATGTTGCTTCGTCAAAGTTACCAAGATATATTGCTTCAAGGTCTGCTAGTATGACATCAACGTCGTAACTGGTTTTTATTTTTCCGAATGATTGGTAAACGCTTCTGCTTCCCATTCGTTCAATGTCTTTGGTATCCTGGTCTAATTTGGGTTTGATGGATTGCTGGACATATACGTCGTGTTCTACTGTACAGGTTGCCCATACTGTGTCTGTTCCCTCGACGCTTGGTGCTGCTGCGAGGGTTACTTTCCCATACACTGTGAAACCAGTGTCGGGGTCGGTTATGGTATCCACGCTGGTTACGGTTACTTCTGTGTATGTTGCTGTTTTCAATGTTTCCACGGTCACGTCGTCGGCGATGGGTACGATTCTTTTATAGGTGGTTGCTCCTATGGGGTAATGTGTTGCGGGGAATGTGAACACTGCGTTAGTTCCGTTTACAAGTCCTGTTAATTGTACTCTTTCTGTTTCTGGTTTTTTGATTACCAGTATCATTTGTGAGCCGTCCATGGTGTCGGCTGCTAATGTGTCTATATCATTAATTGGCATATTTTTAGTCCTCCTTACTTATTATTTTCTTTTCACTTTTTATTCTACCTTTCTGGGCTTCATCTATCTCTTTTAATGCTTCTTCTTTGTTAAAATCTTTAAACATATCCCCAAAGTTATTAGCGTAATTCTTTGCTCCGAGGTAATCTTTATGTTTAATGTAATGTTTGATTGTGTCTTCTAATCCTTTTTTTGTCATATTTGGCATGGTTAACCTCCATTTTACTTAAAAATGAGTAAGATTTAAATGAATTTAATGAAAAATAAAAACAATAAATGTATATTTAAACTGTTATTAAACTACGAGCCTTAGCAATATCCAATATCAAAACTGCTCCAGCACAATAATCTGGCGACTTACTAGACCCCATATTCTTATCATTCTGCCGGAAACCACCAGGATTCTCCACATCCACCTTACATTTACAACCACTAATACCAAGGGTGCTGTCACTGTTTATCTCACTTTCTAGTCGGCTCCATAGGTATGCGGCTCTTTTTTGGGCGGTTTCATTCTCACCATCCACATAAATCAACATATAACCTTTAACATGTGCTACTTTACCTTTACCTCCCATCGCACTTGTTATTCTTTCTATTTTTCCAAGGGCGATTAGTACAGTATCTCCAGGGTGTAATGAGATGTTATCTGGTTTGCCGGCTTCTATTTTCCCGAACTCATTAACCCCTGCAATGGTGTCTATTTTTGCTGCGGTTGCTTTAAGTGCATTATAAACAGCATCCCAATCATAACCTCGATATGTTTCAGTCATACTTTTATTCTCCTACTATCCATGATCCAATCTCATCAAGACGACTATCCACACTTGGGTCTGTTTCTACAAAAGCGTTCTCCATGAAATCATTAGGACTTGTTCCAGGGTGCATGCCTATATAAACCCATCCACCATCAATCATAACAGGACTACCAATCCAATGTGGCTGTGTGCCTAAAATGATGTAGGGGTAATAGTACATTTCATTGTCAAAATAGAAATCATAATCACCAGTATCCACCACTATATTAGCACCGACAAGATTACCCTCCTTGAATGGTGTGAATATTGCTATTTGAAATGAGTAATCCTCTTTCAAACCATCAATTACTGTAGTTTTAAAGTGATCAGAAAGCCCATCCCTAGTTGCTTGTAACTCATTAACCACATCTTTCAACACGACTATGTTAATAAAACCCATAATGATTCATCCAGTGAATGGTTGTAGGACTATGTCTGATTGTCTTTCGAAACTTTCTGCGGATGGGCTGCGTTTATCTTTAGTGGTGTATAGTCCGTCCATGAGTACGGCTTTGGTCATGAGGTTGCTGGCTTCTGTTAGGATTGCCATTTTCTCTGTGGGGTTGTCTGGGAAGTCTGCTTCTGTTAATGAAACTATTATCTTTAGTTTACCATTGATTAACTGTTGTGCGGTGCTTATTGCATCATCCACTATGGTATCGTCGTCTTGCCAGTCTTTGAGGTGTGCTTTCATATCATTTAGTATGGTTGTTTTATCCGCATAATATGCTGATAATGGTGTGGCATCTAATTCTATGGTTTGTGAATGGGTTGAAACCACCGTGTCAACAGTTATAGACCATGTGAATGTATAGTTACCTGTGATTGCAGTAGATAGAAAAGTGTAATCATAGTGGTATGTTCCGGTGCTGTCATGTGTTGCCGTTGCTAATGAGATTAATGTTTCGCCAAGGGGATCTATAACGCTGATTTTAACACTGGTAGGGTCAGTTAAAACACCATCCACTTTATATGTAATGGGTAATGTGATGGTATCTCCAGGATAATTAGTCATACTCAAATCACTTCCATAATAACTCTACTTAAACGGTTAATATCATCTTCAACAGTAGAAGCACGGTTTTTGACTTTATCCAAGACCATACGACATAGTACGTCTTTGGCTATTGGTTCCTCTGGCCGAGCAGCGGTGGTATAAGTGACTTGGTATGTGTAATCCAAATCACTTGGAGGGCTGGTTAGAATGATAGTTCCGGTACCCAGTTCATATTCATCACTATCCAATGTGTATTCTGCATTGTCGATTAAAACTTCATCAATACTTGTCAATGGATAGTGACCAAGTTGTATCACTTTGGAGTTATGGCCGATCACACGTTCAACAACTTCCCTATCACCTTCAAAAATATGACCTGTTCTGCGTTCAAGGTCACTCTGACATAACGTGATTAAGTCTTCCAAGTCATCGTCTGATTGTAATAATATTCCCACATGATAGGTGCGTGCTGCGTTTTTAACGTCTGTTGCGGTTACTAGAACCATACTTATCTATTCTCCCTTCGATTTTTCCTTTTTCTCAGTTTTAGATTCAATTAATGTTCCTTTTTCTTCTTCGGTGGCTTTGTAAGCTTTAATCTTCTCTTCATACTCTTTCTCATAAGCTGCCATTAATTCTAACATGTTACTTGCAGTTATGTTCTGATTGATTGAATATGTTCTTGAAAGGTCTAATCGCTGTACTAATCCTCTCCACATTTCCTCATAAACATTCATAAAATACCCCCTCCAATCTATCCATATTATTCTAATTTAAAAAAAATAAAGGAATGTAACCACCTAATTTTAGGCAGCTACTGCAGTCAATTGCACGGTTTGATATTTACCTGTGGCAGCATTTCCAACTACAATGTGAACAGCGTCGGTGTCATCCTGATATAAACCAACAATTCCCTGTTTAAGGTCATCAGTACCAAACGCAGATTCCAATGCAGCTATGCTCACAGCGGCATCACCATCTACATAGGGTATGTCAATTGCTCCAACGTCAAAAGCACCGGTTAACTGAATACCTTTAGATACTACTCCAGCACCACCAGTAACTCTCATACCTATTCCTTCTGTTAGTGTTCCGCTGGATTCTTCTTCCAATACTACATCCACACCAATCCCTTTACTTACCTCTGCAGATGCACCACTGACATTTATCTTTGCAAGTACGGCGTGTGCTTCAGCGGATGCTCCCATGTTTCCTTCTATGGTGGCTTTAGCTTCTAATGCTCTTACAATACCGTCTGGGGTGCTGGTTGATGCTACCTTCACATTAGCATATAGGGCATCGAAGTATCCACCATCATTCACAACAGGGGCATAGGCAACTTTCATTCCCCTTTCATAACCTGATGTGGTGGCAACTGGAACATACATGCTGTTATCGGCGGCGTTCCTTGTTGATATTAGTCCAAAGACTTTACTGGCATCTGCATCTGCAGCGGCGATCTTAGTAATTTTGAGGACACCGGCGTTGGTGATTGTTCCGGCTCCACTTAGTGTGGCTGGTGCGGGCACACCATCGGCCCCACAAATTATAACCTGCCCATCTGTACCTGTCACTATGGTTGTGGCCGCTTCTAATGCTCGCACACGGTCACCGAGTCCAACTCTTTTAGCTGGAGGGTTCATTTTATTGACAAATGCAGCTTCAGCAGTTGTTAATTGAGTCATTTAACCTTTCCCTCCTTTACCTTTCATTATTTTTGATACTTTGAATCCTTGTATTTCAGGTTTGTTAACCATTTCTATGATGGCCTCTCCCTGTTCATCCAATACCACTAAGCCCAGTCCTTCAACCATGACCTGTTGGCATCGTTCCTTACTTTGTATTTTAAATTCCATCCATCTCATCTCCTCTATGATATAATCCTAAAAAAAAATATATAAAAAAGGAATTATAAGACATTAACCTATAATACTTAGGCTATGCCGTATAATTCAGCAACACCAGCAGGGTAAGTGTGGTATTGCACAGCAACCTGAGCAAACCAGCCACTAGAAGCGAAAGGTAATGCACGGCCTTCTGGTATGAAGGATGGTGTTAGGAGGTCTGCAATGTTGATGAAGTTTTCATTGAACATTCCAAGGTGTCTGGTTGTTGCGGTTTTAGGCACGTAGGGGTCTACGACTATGGGTATTTCTCCACGGTTACTTGCATATGCAGGGAGACTTAAGCCTAATACTGCGTTGGTTTTATCCATAACCCGGCTCTGAGCAGCTAAGTCTTTCTTTAACTGTCTAAGCACTGATGCACTGGTTAATATAAAGGTGGGATAGGTTTTGAGAGTGTCATTCATGATAACTTCTAACCCTTCCACGTCGTCTTCTGTGATTTCGGTGTTGCTCATGTTGGTTCTGTTTCCACTGTCCTTTGCGATTTCGAACAATCCATCAAATTCCTGGGTGCCTGATGCGTCACCAGCGACAACGGTTTGGTCGAACTCTTCTCTGAGACTCATTAAAGCGAAGTTTTCCAGTTCACGTCTTGACTGGGCGGATGCTCCTTTCCCTAGAATGTCAGAGGCACTGAAGGGTAATGCTAAGTATTTCATGGTAGCATGGGTTAGGGTGCTGCTGCTTGCCCCGGTTCCAGCGGTGTCGGCGGTTTCTTCTATCCATTCACCAGCGAATCCACTGGTTATGATGTTGTAGTCTAGTTTGGTTGATTCTGCTGGTTTACGTCTTCCCTTGCTTTCAAGGTAGGTTAAGGCTGGTGTCATTCCGTATAGTACGCCGTTGTCATAGATTGATGGGTCAAGTATGTATGGCATGAAGTCCCCGGCACTGATTTGTTGGGTTATCATTTCGCCTTGTAAGTCTTCTCGGACGCTGTTCATGTAGTCGTCTACGTTTACGGCTCCTTCACGGCTCATTCCAGATTCGTTTAGGGTTTTGGTTTTTATTTCCACGTTTTCAAGTAGGTATTGTTTGATTTCTTCTTTTGAGATTGACATATTATCTTTTCCTCCATAATGTAATAATAAATAATATTTATTTTTAGCCGGTTACTTTACTACCAGGAATATATCCCTGTGTAATTTTACCATTAACCACCGCAGGATAATGGATAGGGTCATTGAATTTAACACCCTGTTTAACTACACCTTCATCTTTACCTTTGAGGGCTTCAACTACTTCACCGTCTTCTTCTGTGGTTTCGCTGGTTTGGGTTACCCCTTCACGGTCTTTCACCAGGTTTCCGAACTGTTCGTTGATGAAGTCTTTGGTTGATTCGAGGATTACAGTCCTTTCTTCTTCCACGGCTTCTTTAATCTGGTTTTCTATTTTTTCTTTTTCTTTGGCTTCTTGTTCAAGCTTTTCACGTGCTTTTTTATCATCAATTAAAGACTGGATTAGCTTGTTCTGGTTTTCTATCATTTGTTTTAATTCTTTTACTTCTTCTGACATGTTATTGTCCTCCATATTCTTATCTAATTCATCTATTACTGTGTTTTCTTCTTCAATTTCAGATTCTAATGCGTTTTCTATTACATTTTCATTAAAAGTGTAATCGGCTGATTGTTCTATATTTATAGTGTCCTCTTGTATCTCTGGAAGCATAGGGCCATCTATGATTTGGGTGACTATTTGTTGACAAATACCACCAGGACACCCATCCTCAGCTTCTGTTACTGGTTGAACACTCCCATCACTACGTTTAACTGCATTAATAGGGGTGACACTCCACTCCATCAATTCTCCATCATTGATTTCATAGGTGAGCTGTCCATTTTTTTCTTTACTGATTGTAGTATCTGTTGCTGTTCCCCCGAAGCTTAAACCGAGTTGTACTCCGTTCTGTATCCAGTGTTCTACCGTGGCTCTTGGTGCGTCAACTACAGGGTTGGGGTGTTCTTGTAGGAGGTCTGCGATTGGTAGTATTTCATCGGGTTGGCCTTCTTTGATTCCTGTTACTTTTCCTGCGATTTTGTTGGGGTCGTGATTGACTAATAGGTGTTTTCCGATGCTGGTTTCTTTGAGTTTGTTGATAAAGTTTTGGCTCATTTTGTGGCCGGTTCGGCTTCTTTCTGCTGCTGTTCCTATGCCTAGTATGGTTGTGATGTTTTGTTTGTGATAGTGTTTGATTGGCATTTGCACGAAGAAGGGTTTTTTGCCTGTTTGTTGGGCTTGTTTTACCCATTCTGGTTGGTATTTCAAAATTGTTTCACCTCAAAAATGATTTTTTTTAGAATAAATAATTAGAATAAATTAATAATTTAAAATATAAAATATAAAATGAAAATAAATTAACAAGTAATATAACCTGCAAACAACCGATTATCAATGAGAAGAACGACCTAATTTGTTTTCTAAATCATCTAAACGTTTATTCATCTTTCTTATTTCCTCAGTATAAATGTCAACACTAAAGGTTTCTTCTACTTTTACGACTCTTTTCGTGCCATCTTCCATTTCAACAAGAACATTATCATAGTCAATTATTTTAATAACCTTACCATATTCATGTTTAGGACACCCCATAATACTCTCCTCCTAATTATTTATCCTTCTGCTTCACCAGATAAACTTATAACCGGATCGGGGAACGGTTCATTACACCGACAACCATAATGAGGAGCCTTTGGATAATAATCAGCAGGATACGGGCCGTTATCTTCCAAATCTTGACAATCACTACAAACATTACCATCCCCACTGGTTTCCCAAGGATATAATATCCCTTCCTTACCTGCTAGGTCTAGGTTGCCTTGAACGCTGCTTTCATGGTATCCGAATTGTCCTATTCTTTCAGCTCTGTTTATTGTGTTGTTGTATGTTATGTTCTCTGCGGTTCGGGGGTCGCTTATTCGACTGTATTGTCGGCCTTCTTCCATCATTTGTTTTAGGTGGCTTAATTCATTGGGTGTTAAGTTTTTAGCATCACTTATTAATCCCGTGTTTGCTTCTGGCATTAACTTGGAAATGTTACCAATTCCAGGTATACTGAAACTAGCAGCTGCCCCGGTGATGGTGGTTGATTCTATTTCTTCCAGTTCTGTTGGTGATAATGTTCCAAGGACACTGGTTAATCCTATTAAACCAGCAAATCCGCCTAGGAATAGTAGGCTGTGGTCTGATTCATTGGTGGCCTGGTTAAAACTTGGTTCATACTCTTCCTCAAAGTAATATTCAACCCTACCATTAACCCTGTGTTTATTCTTTACTACCATAAGCAGCCTCAAAATATTGTTTACCTAGTCGCTGGTTAACTATACCATAATACAATTCCACACCCATCTTTTCAACTGCGAAACATTGCCATGTGATTAGTGCATCTAAAACAGTACTTGTCTTGGGGATTTTCTTTTTAATCCCTAACTCCTTAAGCTTTTTAACCATGGTCTCTGCATTTGTGGTGTAAACCTCGTTAATGAAGTCGGTGGCTAATTCTTTACCTTCACTATCCATGTCAACAAAGAGGTTATCGATAAGGTTTTTTAGTTTAGAATCGTTTAGTTTATCCTGTTTATCCCAGACCTGTTTAATCAAGTCTTGTAAACTTTGCCTATACTCTTTCTCAGGTTTGGTTGCTTCACCCTCACCCATCTTCTTGTTTATTTTGAAGGTGGGTTCATCAGTGGTTTGTTTAAGGTCAAGATCTAGGAAGTCTTCGAGTGTCATTTCGGTTGCCATGATAAGACTATCAAGTAGGTCTTCATCAACGGTAACCTTTTTACCACAGTTATTGCACATATCCAACCTCTTGTAGGTATTGTTTAATAAGTTTGGTTTGCTTTTTCCTATTACTTGGTCTGGTGGGTGTTGATTGTACTTCCCCCATGGGTGTTTCAGATCCACGACTTACATACTGGTTACCAACCATGCTTAGGGGTATCCTGTTACTATTGATGAATGGTGTGTCTGCAAGTGGATCATCGAAGGGTTCTTCACCCCTTTTAACCCTAACCTCATTTAAATAAGTGGTTCCGTTGTTTATTCTTTCAGTAATAAGTTTCTCTTGTCGTATCTCATCCGTCTTGGTTAAATCCTTAAATGCAAGTCGTGTTTGGGTTATGCCCATCAAATCTAGTAACTGGAAATTCAGGTAAGATAGAATACTACTAGCTTCATTGTTGATGGTTTCATTCATTGCATCTTCCTGACTTTCACCTGTACCAGTTCCGATATTTCCACTTTCTACTCTCATAATTTTGTGTGGTGGTACGTGGAACACAGCAGATATGGCATCGATATTCGCTTTCTGAATATCGGGGGTCATCATTTCTTTGTTGGTGTTGGCTAGTCCTTGGAATGTGGCACCGTGCATGATTAGGTGACCACTTTCGCCGGTGGATTTCATGTCATTAATCTGTTTTTTGATGATAGATAGTGAGTCTTTGAAGTTTTCATGGCTGATATTATCGGACACGCTTAGAATGCCTTTGAGGGTGTCTTTAACGAAATAACGGAGGTTGTGTTCCATAAGGGCGTTATCGGTTAATATGTTGGTGAATAATGGAACCAGTTTGCTTAATCCCTTATACTTACTATATGGATTGGGGTTGAGTAATGGGATGATACTTCCTTCGGGGAAGATATAACCGTTATCTTTACGAATATAAACCGGGCGACCATTAACTAGTTCAGTATCCACTTTATAGGGTGGTACTCGGTCAAGTCGTGCTACAAAACCATACTGGTTATAGTTACATTCAATATAAGCCATTCCTGTTTGTAGTTTATCAGTGACTATTTGGTTAATGAAAACATCCTTTGGCTGTTCCGGGTTGGGATATTTGAAAAGATATTCAAGGTATTCTATTTCAAACTTGTTCGGATTAGTTTCCGGGGTTAAAGGAACACCAACAATCGTGGAGCTGGCGATGGGTTCGGCGATTGCATCTATGGCGGCGGTGATGTATGGGTTGCCTATTGCTAGTTGATGGCAGGTGAATGGGTCGAGTTGTGCGTAGGCTGTTTTGAAATAGTTGGATCGGTAGTAGTTTAGGAAGTCGGCAACATTGTCAAATTGCATTCCTGTATAATCGTTTAATGCGTTCATTAAACTTGTTCCAGCTCCTTCGCTGGCTTGGGGTGTTATTGCCCTTTTACCAGCGTTTATGAGGGTGGTTACTGGTTGGGTTATTGCTTGTTGTATGTTCATGGTTTATTTCACCTGCAAAAAATAGAAATATAATAATAATAATGTAATGGTTTTACCACACGTCAATCGAACTAACACTCGCCAATTTATCATCTTCAATGAAATTGTGTAAGTAAATAATCCCATAGCTGATTGCATCCACTATGTCATCATGTAAGCCATCAGGAAAACTTTGGAACTCACTATTAATTATCTGAATTAACTCAGAATCATCCGTTATGTTTATGAAGAAGTTACCGTCAATGATTAGGTTTTTGAGTGGTGTGGCTCGGTCTGGTTTACTGTTTATGGCTTTGCTTCTGTGTACTCGGTAGCCTGGTAGTTGTAGTTGCCATTCATCGAATAATAGATCTCCAGCGGCGGCTACTCCTGTTTCTATTAGTATTTCCACATCGTAACCATCATTACCAGCGGTGTTGAATACGGTGGTTTTGGTTTGTTGTCCATACTGTCCTCGTTTAATTTTTGTGACTCCTATGCGGTTGTGGTTGGTTATAACCATCAATGCTCCTACGGTGTAGTCACTGTGGATGGTAGCTCCTTTACTTATATCCCATGTTCTAATGGTTTTTAAGATACGTTCGTCTGGTTGTAGTCCTTCATATCTGATCCGTGTTAAATCAAAGAAATCAGTAGTATCATCAAGGGGCTTTTGTTGCCAGATGCTACTGAATAGTCGTTCTCCCACTTTACTTAACTTCGATTCTAATTCTGTTAGGGTGTACTTCTCCCCCCATAGTGGCTTGTTTTCTTGTGTGATTGCGGGGAAGGTTACAAATAAATAATCAGATGATTGTTCTCTTTCGAGGTAACCTATCAAGTCATTGCTATGCCATCGTGTGTGTAATATGATGAGGTGGGTGTGGGGTTCTATCCGTTGCTCGACGATACGATTAAACCAGTCTATCTTTTTTTGTAGGGCAGTGGGTGTGAACTCTTCTTCTTCGCCTTTGTAAGGGTCATCGATAATTATGTAATCAGCATCTTGACCAGTAATACTACCGCTAGCCCCGGTTAGTCTTATACTGCCATTGTAAAGTTTACCAGTCTTATCACAGAACATTAAATGCGTGCTGCTATGTTTAACATCGGATAAATAAATATTAAATAAATGTCCATACTCTTTTACACTATCCCTTAGTGCTATACCAAACTTCTCAGACAATGTACTGGTATTGTTAATAATTAGTATATTTAAGTCAGGGTTTTGGAATATAAGCCATAAAGGATAAGCTAAAGTCACCATACTACTCTTGGAATGTCTTGGTGCCATTGATATAGCCAGATGCTTATCAAGTCTTCCTAACTTCAAAGCCATCAAATGACGGCTAAGCTTCTTAATATGGGGTGCCTTAACCGGCTTACCCCCAAATTTCTCTATAACAAACAAACGATAAAACAAATACAAATCATCCAGGAACCGTGAATCAATCTGTTCCCCCACATTGGTCATAATCTTCATCCTCTAAAATCTTAGACTGATTATTATTAGTAAAAATAATATTACACTTCTGCGAACCATCCATCCTAGTATGCTCAGTAGGCTCACCCAAGGCTAATTTACCCATCTTATGAAATGTTGATGCAGTGTTACTTAACTTCTGAATATCATGATTAGATAAATCTTCTTTCTCTAATCGTTTATCAACAGCACATAATCCTTTATCAGCTATATTAAGAGCTTTATTATCAATATTAGCCGACTCCTCAGCCAACACCTCAATCTTTTTTTCCTCAATTTTTCTTTCCTTTTTATTGCTGAAAAGTTTCCTTTCCTGTTTCCAATTTTCAGCACTGGATTTCTTAGTTATTGTGGAGAAACTACAACCATGTCGTTCACATAACTCATCAAGAGTGGGACATATTATCTTTCCTTCTTCGTCTGGGAATCCTTGGACATATTCTCTTTTGATTAGTACCCAGTCGTATGCCATGTTCTCATCCTTCTTGTGTGTTTTTTATATAATTGGTAATCGTGCATTAATTCATACTCATCCTTAGTAATCGGATGGTGATTACAACCTAATTGTGGGTTGTGTATGGTGCTACAAAAACTCATAAGTATCTTATATTCCTAGGAATAGTGTTTTATAACCAAACGTGATAAAAAAACTAACAATCAAACCAATCGCCAAGTACAACAGTTTTTCTAATTTGTTTATACTCTTATCTTGGTTCTCATCATTTTTACCAATCGCAACAACGGCCTTTTCGAGTGCTGTTGTTCTGTCATATAATGCTTTGTCTGCGTCTTCTGTTTTGGTTCCGATGTTATCCACTCTTTCTTTGAGCCATTTTTTTTCTTCTTTGTTGAAGTTGTTGATGAGTTTGCGTTCTTCTAATCCGTTGGTTAGGTTTGTGATGCTTTTGTTCACTTCGTCGAAGGCATATTTTATTTTTTCATCACGTTGGCTGAATCCGGTGTAGAATGAGTCCATGCGGGCTTGGTTGTCGTTGTATTTGTTTAGTAGTTCTTCTAGTGTTTCTGTTTGCACGCATTTGAAGGTGGGTTGGTCTTGGTGTGGCATGGTGATTTTACATCCAATAATTGTAATAAATAATTAATATAAATATAAAAATAAAATATGTGGAGCTGGTTTTATGCTCCATCTTCTACTGGTTCTGGGTTTCGTGGTTTGATGTAATTGTACACTGCTAATAGTATGGCACCGATTATGGGTACGTAGATTTGGAATTGTTCTGGTATTACACGTGGTAGGAGTGTGGGATCTGTTACAAACACACCTAATACTATTACTCCTATTGTTATTAACAATGTGGATAGTTTTCCTTGATCAATCATAACTTAATCCTCTCCATTTTTTTGTTTTTAACTCTTTTTTAGCATTCTATCAAGGGTGGGAGGGGAAAAATAGGGGGGTGTATGTCCTTGGATGTTCCCCGGGGTCACATTTCTTGGAATGAAAAAAAGAAAATTAATTAAAGTATTTCATAATTCCGGAACACTTGGTGGGCTTTCTCCCACGCAGTCAATTCATGCACTACTGGTTCTGTTGGTTCTGGTTCTACTTTTGGTTTAACATATCGTGTTAGGTACGCTCTGGCAGGTGTGCTGTGTTCTGTTCCATGATTCCCACAATACAGCCGGATAAACAATTATTAACTATTTATCTATCGGCATCGCAGGAACCACAAACAATAATACCCTCTGGATATGTACCATCAAACTCTAAGTATAAACTGCCATGAGATCCACACATTGGACAGTAATTAATCCATGTATGGGTTTGCCAGTTATAACTACCTCCAATGTAGCATGATTCTTTAGTGGTAACTGTTAGTGTATCCGCTGCATTGACTATGGGTAGGGATACCAGAATAAATAATAAAAGTAATAATTTATAGTGCTTAATTTAATCACATCCATATAGTTTTAGTAGGCGTTTTCTTTTAACGGATTGCGTCTATATTGACTATTAGGGTGTGCCACTAACAATTTTTAAGCCCTGTTGGGGCTGTAATAATACATAAATATCACCTAACTGTTTCCAAAATGGAAACAATTCATTCATGCCATGTAAACTATCCGGGATTTCCGGATAGTTGTAAACGGTAAATGTAAACATTAAATGTATTCATGAGGCGTAAACTTATATTATGAGGCGAATATGAGGCGTAAAAAATGTATTCAATTGAGTAAATTAATTATTCAGCCATAGGTTAATTAAATCAGTACGTGTGCGTTGTATTTGCCGATTCTCCCAATATAATACAACTGTTTCTTTATGGAACATACCACAAGGATTAAAATTACACGCTTGTAATTCAGATAAAAAAGTCATAAGCCATCGACCAACACCGGATATTCTTCCCGGAATCGTGCAATAACCTCTGGGAACATGATGTATTCACATTCCACACAGTCACAGGTTATCTTTATTAGGTCATCGTTAATATGGTAAAAACGTAAACTAAGACCAACCTCTGAGGCGATGTTGTTTAAAAGCCTGTTTATCTCCAATTCACAAACCACACCCACATCCTCATACCGTGGGTGGTTAATCTCCTCTTGGATCATCTGGATTAAACGTCCAATATAACGATCCGACATACATATCACTTGTTAATCTTCAAAAGGTTTGCATTGGTGGTGGTGGTCTTCTATAACGTCAATTAAACACTGATAACTTTCATCCTCTCGTTTACACACTTTCACGGTATTACAGTCGTAGTGGCTGAATACATTAGTATAACTTAGTGTGGGGTAGTTGCCTTGGTCTATCCATTTGCATATCTGTTTTATGTATTGTCGGCCTTCTTCGTACCGTTCACGTCTTGTCTGGATATACATGCAGTTGTGGTCAACCATCCGGTCTATCCGGATAGTTGGATCATTGTTTAATATTTTAATCAATGATTCTAAGGTCTGGCTTAATATCACCACATCCCTAACATGTTAAGTAAAAGTATTGTAATGAACAATATTAATACAGATAATGTTAGTAGGGTTATGTCATGCTCATCCACGTTAATCATCTTCTTCTTGTTGTATGAACTTCTTTTTCAAAATATTGGAGCATCCTGGACAGAACAACGGTTTAGAACTGCCAGTTATAATGTAATGCTCATGGCAAGCCGTGCAACTCACACGAAACGTATCCCCCCCCATAACTAATCATGCTCCCTGCAAATAGCTTCATCAATCTCATTAACAAAAGACTTTTCAATCTCCAAAAACCGAGGATGAGTATGATGTTCCCCCTCAAAATCCGGGAACTCCTCAAGAAATTTATGATGAGCCTTTTCATGACTAATTAATAATAACAAAGCATAACGAATCAATGCAGGCTTATTCGCCTTAATAACAAGCAACGTACTCCCTGGTTTACTTTCAACAAATTTATCAGGATATAATTTCGCAGTTGGAAGTTTGCATCTTTTGTTTTGAAATAAAAAACGATATTCATCATTTGGATCTGCAATATCCAAAACCATGTCCAACTGAGATTTCACTTAACCCCTCCGTAATGCTAACTCATTAAAATCTTCCATAGCATCAGGCAAACGCTGATCAATCAAATAATCAATATTATTCAAATGTAAATGTTTATCCAGTGTGATAAACTGAAAAGCAGGAGGCAATGGTGGGAGTTCCATATCATCAGGGTAGCCATCATAATTTAAAAAAGCACCACTAAAACCATAGAAACGCCGACCCAAACCTTTATAAGCATTAGTATCAAACAATGGATTAGTAAACCAATCCAAACGATGATTATGTCCCTGTAAAAACAGATCGGCATGAATATGGGTTGTATCCCTAATCATGGCTCCTTGAGCTAAGTGAGCATGTTTATTACTTGTTTTACCATGACTCGCATGAATAGTGAACGGTTTATCATTAATAAGAAAAGTTTCCCTGTACTGATTAGCATAAGGAATATCCAAATGATGACTCATTAACCTGACAAGACTTAAATCAAATTCACGCTCTAATCTTTTTTTATGATTACCTGCAATCATAACCTTTGTATCATCAATAAATGGGTCAAGGAAGTCTTCTGTTTCTATAACTTGAGTATCTGCTGATCTATTTTGTTTGGCAATACTACTACCCACATGTTTACTTCCAACTTCTATGAGGTCTCCCATGAGTATGAACATTTTTGGGTTTTTGATTTTTTTAACCATTTTAACCCAGTAATCGAGGTATTCATAGTTACATCCTGGATTTCCACGATGAATATCTCCAAGTGGAATTATGTATAATAGGTCTTTCCCAGTTAGTTTATAACTATCCATACCCCTCATCACTCCCCATTTTTTTATTCGTAATCGTTCACAGAATCCTCACTCTCACCAACATCAACCCCACCACAACCAGGACACACTTGATTATACAAATAACTAACCCTCTCCTCAAAAGGAACACTCCTAGTATTCACACTCCAAACACAATCACAATCATTGCATTTGAATTCAAATTCGTATGGATCAGGTTTATCTTCATAATTTGTCATGGGATAATCACCCCTTCATAATTTTTTCTTCTTACTATTACTGGGGGCTTTCATTCCCAAGGAACGCAACCTTCTCCATCACCTTAAAATAGTCTTCCTCAATTAATCCAACTTCGTCAACAAAACCAAAAGCACTGCGTGGTCTTCGGTCTTTAAACTCAATCCTCCGACCATCCTGTTTCATAACCCCTAGGCATAGGGCGAGTACAATCATTTCATAAGTACAGGTATGGTGGAAATATTTAATTTCACCTGCTCTTTGAATCAAATACCATACTCGATCCTTCTGATATGGGGTCATCTGGAAGTGGGTGTTCACAATCCCAATATAATCATGATATTGTCTGAGTCTCCAGCCTTGTTTGTCGGCGTGTGTTTCGCTGTACTGTTTTTCTAACCATCGGACACGGCCATCTTTTTGTGTGGTTTTGTTCTGGAAATAATCTTCTAAGTGTTCCTCTTCAACTAGTATGTCCAGATATGTATCTCCTGTGATGGGGTTCTCGGAAACCATCATATTCTGTTTTAACACTTCTCCACAGTTTTCACAAACCTTTTCCCCACGGTGTGTGTCATGCCGGTAGTATGTGAAACTCCTACACGTATGACAAAGATATAAACCCCCTGTTAATCTTTTTAGTTCTTCTCGGTTGCTTATTATAGGCCATTTACTTTCTACTGTTTTTGTTATGTTGATTTAATCAGCTCCCCACTTTTTGTTATACTACTACGACAGATAGATCATTTTATATAATATTCAGGATATAAGTTTTAGCCCCCTAAACATAACACACCACCATAAAAAAATTAACGATTTATGAAAATTGGAATAGTTCTCCCTGCAAAATAAGTACCCATGAACGGATGAATTTCAAATGAAGTTCCATAATTCTCACAAAAATCAATTAATTTTTTAAAATCATCCATACATAAATCATAAGGTTCTAATGTTAAATTAATTGTCTT